>JAESFK010000139.1_pt1 | contig 60025 bp, 53 predicted proteins | sample 9269391 | NCBI WGS metagenome assembly JAESFK01 (sample SAMN14506231, study PRJNA617097) | algae metagenome | isolation source: Drouetiella hepatica UHER 2000/2452 and co-occurring heterotrophs from... | place: Slovakia: Slovak Paradise National Park, Hrabusice, Kosice Region | collected 2000-01-01
ACCTCGACGCGCATATCAGCCGCATCGACCTGGTCGGCCGCGACGCGATCGTGCTGCGCGACGGCCAGCAGGTCACCGAGTTTCGCGAAGGCCTGCTCCCCTGGGCGCTCCAGACGCCGACCGCGCTCGTTTTCGACGAATATGACGCGGGCCGCCCCGACGTGATGTTCGTGATCCAGCGCGTGCTGGAGGCCGAGGGCAAGTTGACGCTGCTCGATCAGAACCGCGTGATCCGCCCCAACCCCTATTTCCGCCTGTTTTCAACCGCAAACACTGTCGGACTCGGCGATACGAGCGGGCTGTATCATGGGACGCAACAGATCAATCAGGGCCAGATGGACCGCTGGAACATCGTCGTCACGCTGAACTATCTGCCCGCCGCGACCGAAAGCGCGATCATCCTGGCCAAGGTACCCGGCACCGACGACACGACCGTGGCCAATATGGTCAAGGTAGCAGATTTGACGCGCCAAGGCTTTATCAACGGCGACATCTCGACGGTCATGAGCCCGCGCACCGTGATCAGCTGGGCGCAAAATGCCGCGATCTTCAACAACCTCGGCTTCGCCTTCCGCCTCAGCTTCCTCAACAAATGCGACGAGGCCGAGCGAATGATCGTCGCCGAATATTATCAGCGCGTGTTCGGCGAAGATCTGCCCGAGGGCGTCATCGGCAAATAGCCGCTCACTTCAATATGGCCTCCGCATCGACCAGCAGGACGTCGTGCATCATATTGAGATAGGCTTCGAAATAGCCCTTGTGCGAGGCACCGACGATGGCAAGCGTGCGCTTACCCGGCTGCGTCGTCATAGCGGCGCGGATGTTTGCGACCATGCGCAGATTCCGCGTTTCCCACCAACCTGAATAGCGTCGCCCGTAATTTTGGACGCTGTCGTCCGCGAGCGCCGCCCCGAAATCGCTTTCAAAAGCAATGCGCGCCGTCTCCGGGCGGTTATAGAAGCGATAGATCGCCAACATGCTTTCGCCGTCCAGTCGAGCCTGAACCGCCTTTTCTTCGACGAGCCGTGCCTTTACCGCCGGATTGTCCCATATCCGCTGCATCGCCGCGCCATATCCCGGATCCTTATCGAGCGAAGCGTTTGCCGCATCGGCGCTGTGATCGTCGGTGGCGTAAACGCGCTCAAGACCGAGCCGCGCCGCGAGCACCGATCCGATCTGGAAATTCTCGTTGCGCCGTGTGACCAGCTTATCGAGCTCCGCCACGAGCGTATCATCAAGACCCTCGCCCGCGCGACGCTCACTCGCGGGAAGCCGTAGCCACTGGACGACTGCCGAGGCCGGTTCACCGCCCGCGAGGAACAGCGCGGCAAGACGACGGCGGTCAGCAGGCGCGGGATTCTCGGGCCAGGCGCCGAGCAACTTTTCGGCCTCGATCGTTGCGGCGACCATGTCGATCCCGACCACCTTTTGCGCGGCGCTGGGATCCCAGCAATAGTCGGAGGCACCCGGATAGAGCGGTTTGTAGCGGATCAGTCGTTCGCAGTCCGGCCCCGACAGGCCTTCGATCGCGATGATCGCGGGCCTCCACGCCGCAAGCCGCACGAGCAGAGGTTCGAGATTCTTGGGATCGAAATCTTTGGGCAGCGCCGAGAGATGCGGCGACCCCAGGACGAGCACCTCGCCCGGTGTCCCCGATACATTCTCCTTCAGCGCGCTCGGGTCGAACGATGGGGTGTAGGGTGGGGGCGCGGCGGCAGCAACGGTCAGCAGCAAGGCGAATGCCGACATGATGATCCTCCCTCTTTGTCATATCCAAGACGAACGGCTATGGACGGGAAATAGGGGAAGTGTATTATTTCATCAACACTCTTCTCACGACCGCTTTCTCGCTCTTAAAACCCCTCTCCTTCTCCGGCGGCGGGCAATTTCAGGTTTTTCAAAGATGAAGCTTCCGATGCGATCGAAATCCCTGCTTGCGCTGGCTGTACTCGTCCCGCTGTCCGGCTGCAGCCTTGCCGCCGTGGATTATGGCAAGATCCGCCATACCGAATATGTCGCCGACCCGCGCTGCACCGCGCAGCCTGGCGCCGTGGTTGACGGCGACGCGCTGCCGCTGTTCTTCGCCACCAGTCGCCTGCCCGACTGCCGGACGTCCGACATCAGCCTGCTGCGCCACCGCGGCGACAAAATCCGCTATGGCCGCTTTGCCGCGCCGGGCGAAATCGACGTCGATGGCAAGAAGAAGCTTCGTACCCCGATGGCGTTTCAGGCGTCGGCCGACTGGTGGACAGCGTTGCAGGCCGAAACCGACCGGCGCCAGGGCCGCGTGCTGCTCTATGTCCACGGCTATCGCGAGACGTTCGAGACGACATCGAAGGACGCGGCGCAGATCGCGCGGATGACCGGATTCGACGGGCCGGTGATCGAGTACAGCTGGCCGTCGCAGGGCGAAGTGCTGAGCTACGCAGTCGATGAGACCAACATGTATCACGACGTCCGCAATTTCCGCGATTTCCTGAAAACGCTCGCCGAACGGCCGTGGGTCAAGGAAATCGTTGTCGTGTCGCATTCTTTGGGCGCGCGACTGGTCATTCCGGCGATCGCCTATGTCGATCGCACGTCGAGCAATGCCGACAGCAGCAATATCTCGAACGTCATCCTCGCCTCACCCGACATCGACCGCGAGACGTTTGAACGCGACATCGAGGAAGAGGTGCTGTCGCCGCGTCGCGTCGCCAACAACCGGCGGATCACCGTTTATGTTTCGCACGCCGACAAAGCGCTCGCCGCGTCGCGCGCGCTGCATGGCTATCCGCGGCTGGGTTCGCCTTATTGCTTCGATCCGTTCGAGGCGGCCGACCTGAAAGCCAAAGGGCTGCCGGTGCGCTGCTATCCGGTATCTGTGCCTGGGTTGACCGTCATCGACACCACCGACGTATCGCGCAGCGCGACCGGGCACAGCAATTTCCTGCGCAGCGCGGTCGCGTGCCGCGATTTTGTCGATGTCGTTGCCGACAAGCGCGCGCGGCCCGAGCGGATGGCGACGCATCTGGCGCATGTGTTTCGGCTGCTCCCCGATCCGGCAGAGCCCAAGCCCGATGACGAAGCGATCTGCAATCGCGTGCCGGTGGTCGCTGCGCCCTAAAAGCCGCACATGACGGCAAAGTCGGCCAGCCAGATCGCTGGCCCCTCGCCCGTCCACAGCCACAATCCGCCCACCGCAACCACCGCGAACAGTCCGAGCGCGATCGCGTCCTGCCGCTGCACCCTCACGCCGGTTGCAGCCGTCTGACGGGCGCGTCGGCGATCGGCAGGTGGACCAGCCCCGCGAACAGGCCGAGCGCGATCGAAATGCCCCAGGCGATATTATAGCTGCCGGTGGCGTCGAAGAACAGCCCCGCCATCCATGCGCCGAAAAAGCTGCCGACCTGATGGCTGAGGAAAACGATGCCATAGAGCATCGAGAGGTAACGGATGCCGAAGATGCGCCCGACGATGCCGCTGGTCAGTGGCACGGTGCCGAGCCACAGAAAGCCCATCGCGCCCGCGAACACCAGCGCGCTGGCGTGGGTGAGCGGCAGGAACAGGAACAGCGCGATGACCGCCGAGCGCGCGACATAGAGCCCCGACAGGACATATTTCTGGCGCAGCACATCGCCCGCGCGGCCGAAGATGTAAGAACCAAGGATGTTGAACAGCCCGACCAGCGCCAGCACCTGCGCGCCGATCCCGATCCCCAAGCCCTTGTCGTCGAGATAGGCGGGGAGATGCGTCGCAATGAAAGCGATGTGGAAGCCGCACACGAAAAATCCCGCGTTGAGCAGCCAGAAACCGCGGTGAACCCCAGCTTCGCGGAGCGCCGCGCGCGCTGTTTGTTCGACCTCGGCGGCGACTCCCGGTCCGCCATCCGTCCGCCCCGCGACCCCGATCGCGAGCAAACCGCACAGCGCGACCAGCCCCGCCATGATCCACAACGTCTGATGGTAACCGACATCGCCGAGCAGCATCGACGCCAGCGGCACGACAAGGAACTGGCCGAGCGACCCCCCCGCGGTAACGATGCCGAAGGCGCTGCTCCGCTTTTCAGGGCTGACCACACGCCCGACCGCACCGAGCACGACGACAAAGGTCGTCGCCGACTGCGCCATGCCGATGAAGATGCCGAAACTGATATGCAGCCCGATCGCATCGGTCGCAAACGCCGCGCCGATCAGCCCAAGCGCGTAGAGGAGCGCACCCCCGACCACGACGCGCCCGGCGCCATGCTTGTCGGCGAGCGCGCCGACGAACGGCTGAACCAGTCCGAACAACAGATTTTGTAGCGCCATCGCGAGCCCGAAATCGGAGCGGCTGATCCCGATATCGACGCTCATCTGCGGCAGGAACAACCCGAACGACTGGCGGACGCCCATCGCCAGCGTGACGATGAACGCCGCACAGGCAATGACGATCCACGGGCGTTTCATGGCGGACAGGGCGGGAGAGCTCATGCACGCCGGATGCGCCCGCGGCCGTGCGGCGTCAAGCGAGCTTAGCTATCGCTTTGCCTATCCTCTCTTCGTCATCCGGGTTTGACCCGGGGGTGACGATAAAGGGGATTTCCTTCGATGGTCAAAGCCGGTTAGAGCCGATTCGAAATGACCGCCTCCTCGCCCCTCGATGATTTCAAGGCTGCGCTGTCCAGCGTCGCGCGCGCTGTTACGCGCGATGTCGAGGTTGAGGTCGGCTTTACCGCCGACGCCCCGGCGCAGATCGGCAAGGCGATCAAGGTGCCGACCCCTTCGCGAACACTTCCCGCCGATCAGGTCGCCGAAGCGCGCGGTTTTGCCGATTCTTACGCGCTGCGCATGAAGCATCACAGCGAGAAGCTGCACGCCGCGGCGCGCCCCGCCGAACCGCTCGCCGCCGCTGCCTTCGACGCGATGGAACGGGCGCGGATCGAAGCGTTGGGCGCGCGCCACATGGACGGGATGCGCGCCAATATGTCGGCCAGCCTCGCGATGCGGATGCGCAGCGACCCCATCAGCCGCGCACAGGGCCGCGACGATGTCCCGATGTCGAGCGCGCTCGAACTGATGCTGCGCGAGGCGCTGACCGGCGACGCGGCGCCGCAAGGCACCGAAACCGGCCTGTCGCTGGTCCGCGAATGGATTGCCAAGGAAGCGGGCGGCGACCTTACCGCGCTGTCGATGCTGCTCGACGATCAGGCCGCATTTGCCGAAACCGCCAAGCTCGCGCTCCGCCACCTCGACCTGATCCAGAGCGACGAACCGCTGGAGCAAGGCGGTGAGGATGGCGGCGAAGAAGATGAGAGCGAAGCCGACGAAAGTCAGGAAGAGCAGGACAGCGAAGACGGCGGCGCCGGTGAATCGCAGGTCGACGCGCGCGCCGAAATGGCGGGTGACCAGGCCGACGATGGCGACAGCGACCCCGACGCGCAGGAAATGGAAGCCGACGGCGAGCCCGAAATGGGCGGCGAAGGCGATGAGGGCATGCTGCCCGTCCGCCCCAATCGCCTGCCCGGCGACATCCCCGACTTCAATTACCTGCGCTTCACCGAAAAGCATGACGAGATCATCTTAGCGACCGAGCTGTGCGATGCCGACGAGCTGACCCGGCTGCGCGCCTATCTCGACCAGCAGATGCAGCATCTGCAGGGCGCGGTGACCAAGCTTGCCAACCGGCTGCAACGCCGGTTGATGGCGCAGCAGAACCGCGCGTGGGATTTCGATCAGGAGGAAGGCCAGCTCGACGCCGCGCGGCTCGCCCGCGTCATCGTGTCGCCGGGCCAGTCGCTGTCGTATAAGATCGAGCGCGATACCGATTTCCGCGACACCGTCGTCACGCTGTTGATCGACAATTCAGGATCGATGCGCGGGCGGCCGATCAGCATCGCCGCGATCAGCGCCGACATCCTCGCGCGCACCCTCGAACGCTGCGGCGTGAAGACCGAGATCCTCGGCTTCACGACGCGGACATGGAAGGGCGGCCAGAGCCGCGAGGACTGGCTCGCCGCGGGGCGCCCCGCGCACCCCGGCCGCCTCAACGACCTGCGCCACATCATCTACAAGCCCGCCGACGAACCCTATCGCCGCGCGCGCAAGTCGCTCGGGCTGATGATGCGCGAGGGGCTGCTCAAAGAAAATATCGACGGCGAGGCGCTGACCTGGGCGCACAGCCGCATCATCGGCCGCCCCGAAGAACGCAAGATTTTGATGGTGATCAGCGACGGCGCGCCGGTCGACGACAGCACCCTGTCGGTCAATCACGGCGCCTATCTCGACCAGCATCTGCGCCAGGTGATCGACTGGATCGAGAATCGCTCACCGGTCGAACTGTGCGCGATCGGCATTGGGCATGACGTCACACGTTATTACAGCCGCGCGGTAACGATCATGGATGCCGAGCAACTGGGCGGCACGATGGTCGAGCAGCTCGCGGGGTTGTTCGACATCGATTGAACCAAAATGGGGCGTCCACGGGGTGGGTGACAACCCCCTCCCCCCTCGTTACAAACTCCCTCGGAGCAGCAGGGACTCGCGGCCTGACGACGGGAGCCGCTGCGCCAATATTCATGCTGTGGGTCGCCAGCATGGCTTGGGGCCGCACCGGGGTGGTGCGTGGCTGAGGGGGCGACTGTACATGAAAAAAGCATCCGATCTGTTCATCGAATGTCTGGAAGAAGAAGGCGTCGAGTATATTTTCGGCGTTCCGGGCGAAGAAAATCTCGACTTTCTCGACAGCCTGTCGCGGTCCAAGCAGATCAAGCTGATCCTGACGCGGCATGAGCAGGGCGCAGGCTTCATGGCCGCGACCTATGGCCGCCATACCGGCAAGACCGGCGTGTGCCTCGCGACGCTCGGCCCCGGCGCGACCAATTTCGTCACCGCCGCCGCCTATGCGCAGCTGGGCGGGATGCCGATGATGATGATCACCGGGCAAAAGCCGATCAAGAAATCGAAACAGGGCCGCTTCCAGATTCTCGACGTCGTCGCGATGATGGGGCCGATCACCAAATTCACCCATCAGATGGCGGCATCGGACAATATCCCGAGCCGGGTGCGCGAAGCCTTTCGCCTCGCCGAGGAGGAAAAGCCCGGCGCGGTGCATATCGAACTGCCCGAGGATATCGCCGACGAACATACCGACGCGACGCCGCTGAAGCGCAGCCATTCGCGCCGCCCGAACGCCGACAGCAAATCGATCCGCGAGGCGGTGAAGGCGCTCGAAGCCGCGAAGTCGCCGGTGCTCGTCATCGGCGCCGGTGCCAACCGCACGATGACCAGCCGCATGCTACTGCAATTCATCGAAAAGACCGGCATCCCGTTCCTGACGACGCAGCTCGGCAAGGGTGTGATCGACGAACGCCATCCGAAATTTCTCGGCTGTGCCGCGCTCAGCGCGGGCGATTTCGTCCACCGCGCGGTCGAAGCGTCGGATTGCATCGTCAATCTGGGCCATGACGTCATCGAAAAGCCGCCCTTTTTCATGCAGCGCGGCGGGCCAACGGTCATCCATGTGTCGTCGAAGACCGCCGAGGTCGATCCGGTCTATTTCCCGAACATCGAGGTCATCGGCGATATCGCCAATGCGGTGTGGCAGATGAAGGAAGACATCGTCCCCAGCGGCAGCTGGAAATTCGACCATATGCTGAAATTCCGGCAAGGCGAGGTCGAGCATACCAAGCCGCTGGCCGAGGATGCGCGTTTCCCGATCTTTCCGCCGCATCTGGTGCAGTCGATCCGCAACAGCATGCCCGACGACGGCATCATCTGCCTCGACAATGGCGTGTATAAAATCTGGTTTGCGCGGGGATACACCGCCTATCGCCCGAACACCGTATTGCTCGACAACGCACTGGCGACGATGGGCGCCGGTCTGCCCAGCGCAATGATGTCGGCGATGGTCTATCCCGATCGGAAGGTGATGGCGGTGTGCGGCGACGGCGGGTTCATGATGAACAGCCAGGAGATGGAAACCGCAGTGCGGTTGGGGCTCAACATGACGGTGCTGATCCTCAACGATAACAGCTATGGCATGATCCGCTGGAAACAGGCGAACATGGGCTTCAAGGATTGGGGGCTGACCTATGGCAACCCCGATTTCGTCAAATATGCCGAAGCCTATGGCGCGCACGGCCATCGCGTGACCAGTGCCGCGCATCTGCAGGAACTTCTCGCGCATACCCGCGACACCCCGGGGGTGCATCTGATCGACTGCCCGGTTGACTATTCGGAGAATGATCAGATCTTGAACACCGATATCAAGCGGATATCGAAAGAGATGTAATTGCTTAACCCCTCCCGCCTGCGGGAGGGGCAGCGAGACTTGCGAGCTTGCTCGCTAGTCGCAGCGGGGTGGGCTCCTTCACCGCCGCTGGCCCACCCCCGACCCCTCCCGCAAACGGGAGGGGGGAGTAAGTGCATGAAACTCAAAGACGTCTATCCGCTCTACCTCAACAACAAGGCGGTGCAGCCGAACACCGACCTGGAGGTGACCGACAAATTCACCGGCGAGGTCGCGTTCCGCACCGCGCTGGCGACCCCCGATGTGATCGACGAGGCGATCGCGGGTGCCGTCCGCGCCGCCGAGCCGATGGCGCGGCTGGCAAGTTTCGAGAAGCGCGACGTGCTGCTGCACTGCGTCGCGCGGTTTCAGGAGCGGTTCGACGAACTCGCCTATGCGCTTTGCATCGAGGCGGGCAAGCCGATCGCCGACAGCGAGGGTGAGGTCACCCGCCTTATCGACACCTTCCGCATCGCCGCCGAGGAAGCGACACGCAATTATGGCGAGGTCCAGCCGCTCGACATTTCGGCGCGCGCCAAGGGCTATATGGGGATGTGGAAGCGGGTGCCGATCGGGCCGTGCAGCTTCATCTCGCCGTTCAATTTTCCGCTCAATCTTGCCGCGCACAAGATCGCGCCCGCGATCGCGATCGGCTGTCCGTTCGTGATGAAACCGGCATCGATGACGCCGCTGGGCGCGATCATCATGGGCGAGGTGCTCGCCGAATGCGACATCCTGCCCGAGGGTGCGTTCAGCATCCTGCCCGCAAGCCGCGCGGGGGCTGACCTGTTCACCACCGACGAGCGGCTGAAGCTGCTTAGCTTTACCGGATCGCCCGGCGTGGGCTGGGATCTGAAGGGCAAGGCAGGCAAGAAAAAGGTCGTGCTCGAGCTCGGCGGCAACGCCGCGGTGGTGGTCGATAAGGATGCCGACCTCGACCATGCGCTCGCGCGAATCATCTTCGGCGGCTATTACCAGTCGGGGCAAAGCTGCATCCACGTGCAGCGCGTGATCATCCACGAGGATATCTACGACAAGTTCCGCGACATGCTCACCGCGAAGGTCAAGGCCTTGAAATCGGGCGATCCGAAGCATCGTGACACCTTCATCGGGCCTATGATTTCGGTCAAGGAAGCGCAGCGCCTGAAAGGATGGATCGACGATGCCGTCGCCGCGGGCGCGACCTTGCTCGCGGGCGGCGCCTGCGAGGGCAATATGCTCGAGGCGGCGTTGCTGGAGAATGTCCCGGCGGGCAGCGATGTCGTCGTCGAGGAAGCGTTTGGGCCGGTTGTGGTGCTCAGCAAATTTTCCAAATGGGAAGAGGCGCTGGCCGAGGTCAACGACAGCAAGTTCGGGTTGCAGGCGGGGCTGTTCACCAGCGACATCCAGAAGGTGCTCGACGCGTGGGACCATCTCGATGTCGGAGGTATCGTCGTCAACGACGTGTCGAGCTATCGCGTCGACAATATGCCTTATGGCGGGGTGAAGGATTCGGGGCTGGGCCGCGAGGGCGTGCGTTTCGCAATGGAAGATATGAGCGAAATCCGTAATTTGGTGATTCGGCGGACTTAGCGCCATACATCTCGTCATTGCGAGCGAAGCGAAGCAATCCAGACCGGTTTACGCTACTCTGGATTGCCGCGTCGCTTCGCTCCTCGTAATGACGGATGAGGTGCCTCCGTCACAAAACCGCCCCCAAACCGTCGTCAAACCGACGCCGCTTTGAATCGCACAGTGTCACAAAACTCCTGTCTAGGCCTTGAGCAGCCAAAGGCTGTTTACGGAGTGTGACATGGCATCTATTTCGACCCTGCCCATCCCCGCGCGTTTTCCCGATCCCTTCGCCAGCGATCCGCATGTCCCCGAGCGCCTGATCGGCGAACGGCGGAGCTATCGGGCGGTGTGGGTCAGTGACATCCACCTCGGCACCCGCGGCTGCAACGCCGCGATGCTGATCGATTTCTTCGACCATGTCGATTGCGAGACGCTCTACCTCGTCGGCGACATCATCGACGGCTGGCGGCTCAAGAAACGCCACTTCTGGCCGCCCGAACATAATGACGTCGTCTGGCGCGTGCTCAAGCGCGCCAAGCGCGGCACGCGCGTCGTCTATGTCCCCGGCAACCATGACGAGATGGTCAAGCCGTTCGACGGCTTCGATTTCGGCGGGGTCGAGATCCGGCGCGAGGCGATCCATGAAACCGCCGACGGCCGCAAATTGCTCGTCGTCCATGGCGACGAATTCGACGCGGTGATGCTCGCGCACCGCTGGCTCGCCTTCGTCGGCGACGCTGCCTACACCGGCCTGATGAAGTGCAATGTGGTGGTCAACCGCATTCGCAGCGCGTTCGGCCTGCCCTATTGGTCGCTGTCGATGGTCGCGAAGCACAAGGTCAAGAACGCTGTGCAGTTCATCGGCCGCTACGAGGAAGTCGTGGCCCACGCCGCGCGCTCGCGCGGGGTCGATGGCGTGGTGTGCGGCCATATTCACAGCGCCGAGATGCGCGAGATCGAGGGCACCGAATATTATAACGACGGCGACTGGGTCGAAGGCTGCACCGCGCTGGTCGAGCATCATGACGGCACGATGGAAATCCTGCACTGGGCCGAGGAGGTCGCCGCACGCGCCGTGCCGACGGTTCTGGAACTCCCCGCCCCGGCGCGCGCCGCATGAGAATATTGATCGTCAGCGACGCATGGGAGCCGCAGGTCAATGGCGTCGTGCGCACCTTGCAGGCGACAATCGCCGAACTGCGCAAGGCGGGGCATGAGGTCGGCGTTGTCTCGCCCGACCTCTTCCGTTCGATTCCCTGCCCCTCCTACCCCGAAATTCGCCTCGCCTTTGCCGGGTGGCGCAAGGTTGGACGGCACATCCGCGCTTTTGCGCCGCAAGCGATCCATATTTCGACCGAAGGCCCGCTGGGTATGGCGGCGCGGCGCTGGTGCCTGAAGCACGGCTTTCCCTTCACCACCGCCTATCACACCCGCTTTCCCGAATATGTCGCGGCGCGGGTGCCGCTCTCGCCTGCTTTCGTGTGGCGCTTCATCCGCTGGTTCCATCGCCCGGCGCGGCACATCATGGTCGCGACACGCAGCCTAGCGCGCGAGCTCGCCGATCAGGGGCTGGGCCAGACGATGATGTGGGAGCGCGGCGTCGACCACGACCTGTTCCACGCCGACCGCGCGCCACATCCCACCTATGCCGACCTGCCGCGTCCGATCCAGCTGTATGTCGGGCGCGTCGCGGTCGAGAAGAACATCGGTGCGTTTCTGGATATCGATCGCCCGGGGACCAAGGTGGTCGTCGGCGAAGGCCCGGCGCTGGCGGCGCTCAAGGCGCAGCACCCCGACGCGCTGTTTCTCGGCAAGCTCGGCGGCGAAGCACTGGCGGCCGCCTATGCGGGCGCGGACGTCTTCGTCTTCCCGAGCCGCACCGACACCTTCGGCCTTGTCGTCATCGAAGCGCTGAGCTGCGGCACCCCGGTCGCGGCTTTTCCGGTCCCCGGTCCCGGCGACATCATCCGCGACGGCGCGGGCGCGCTCGACGAGGATCTGGACCGCGCGATCGACACCGCATTGGCGTGTGACCGCGCCGATGCGGCGGCGCTCGGCGCACGCTACAGCTGGACGAGCTGCACCGCGCAATTTGCAAAGGCGCTGACCTTCGTTCCCGCCCAGCCCGCGCCCGAGGGTGCGACCAGTCCAGCGAGCCTCACCGCCTAGAACGTCTTGCGCCACTCCAGCTCGATATAACGGCCCAGCGGGTCGATATAGCCGGGCTGATAGTTCAGCGGCACGATGCCATTCGCATCCGTGATCTTACGCTGCGCGTCGAACAGGTTATCGATCGACAGGCGCAAACGCGATCCCTTCAAGAACGGCAATTTCTCGGTCAGCTTGGGTACCTGATTCAGATCGGCGAACAGGCGCAGGTTGAACGTCGCAAGGTCGCCGAAATTCAGGTCACCTGCGGTGCCGCCGGTGACCGTGCTGCCGCTGTCATATTTCGCGCTGAGGCGCGCACCCATGCCCTTGTAGAACAGACCGCCGTCGAGTTCGAGCAAGTGGCGATTGCTGCCGCCGCCACTACCTGTCGCCGATCCGTCCAGCAGATCGAGTTCGGGAACGCCCGGGCGGATCAGGATTTTGTCGGTCAGCTTGTAGGTGTGATACAGCGACACCGACCAGCGACCGCCCTGCGGACCGCCGCCAAACATGGCACCGGGACCACCGCCGCCACGGCCGCCGCGACCACCCGCCCGCGGACCACCGCCGCCGCGCGGTCCGGCCGCACCAGCTCCCGGTCCGCCGCCAGGCCGTGCTGACTGATCTGGCTGACCAAAGCTCTTGCCGAAGTTAAGCCCCCAGCGAATCTGCGAATTTTCGACCTGATCGAAATTGACTGGCCGCTGGTCGAGCGCGATCAGCACACCATTGGCGTCGCGCGTCACACGATCGGGAAACGCCGCTTCGATTTCGGGCGTCAGCAGCGGCAGGCTGTTCGACGTGTCGTTGCTCTTGTTGCGGTTGTAGTTGACCGACAGCCTAAGGCCTTCGACCATCGGCACTTCCCAGTTCAGTCCGAGCTTGAGGTCGCGGCGCTGTTCGGCAAGCAGGAACGGATTGCCGCCCGTCGTCGTCGTGATTTCCACCGTCTGGCCGGTCGCAAAGTCATAATAGGTGACCGCAGGGGTCACCAGCGGCGCCGCACCCAACTGTTGGATGCCCGGCGCCGCCTCGTCGTTGTTGAAACTGGCGATCAGCGACAGATTGTCGGTGACGCCCCAGTTGAGGCTCGCGCCCCAGCTTTTGAGCGCCGCAAAATCGCTCGGGTTGGCGACCTGACCGCTGAGCGTCAGCGAGACGCGCCCGATGTTGCCGATTTCATATTCAGGATCGAGCAACGGCAGGGTCAGCGACCCGAACACGCTGGGCGTATCGCGGCCAAGGTCGGTTGTCGTAATCAAGCCCGAGCGTTCGGACTGGCTGTCGAAGCGCAGTCCGGAATAGCTGCCGGTCATCGACAGGCGGATCGGTCCGGCCCAGCCCTCGGTCACGGTGCCCGACAGGTTCGCGCTGCCGCCAAAGCTTTGCTGGCTGCTGTCGAACCGGTCGCGCGCGCCGGTCACCCGGTCGGTAAAGGTGCGCTGATCGGCATCCCCATAATTGCCCGATAGCGACCAGCGCCAGTCCCCGAGCATGCCGTTGACGCTGGCGGTGGTGGTCAGGTTGCGGCTGCGGCTATCGCGTTCGAGCGGCACGTTGCCGCCGGGCACAACGGGGCCGAGGAGCGACAGGCTGTCGGTCTGGTCCAGCCGCAGATTAAGCGACGCATCGGTCACCTTGTTCAGGCTCCGCTGGATCGTCGCGTCGATCAGATAGGTGTCGCTTTCGGGCAGCAAGCTGCGTGTCGACGGGCCAAGTCCGCGCTCGCTCTCGGTGAGCATGCTCGACTGTTCCCAGCCCGCGTTGACATTGACCCGGCCATTTTCGCCGATCGCCAGGAAACTGCCCTCGACCTCGCTCTGGAACCGCCCGCCCTGCGTCGGAATACCGCCTTCGGCCTCGACCGCGACCTGCCGGAAATTCGGCTTGAGCACCATATTGACGACGCGCTCGTCGGCCGAATAGCCATATTGCAGCGCGACCTCTTCGGGGAAAATCTCGACCTTGGCGATCGCTTCGGGCGGCAGGTTACGCACCTCGCCAAAGCCGCCGATGCGGCGTCCGTTGACCAGGATGATCGGCCGCCCGCCGCCGCGTCCGCGGCCCGACCGCGTCTGCGGCGCGAGCGCCTCGAGCAGTTCGGATACGTTCGACACGCCATAGCTGGCGATCGCCGCCTCATCGAGCTCGGCCTCGGCCTTGATGTCGGTTTCGAGCTGCCCGGCAAGGCGCGGTGCGGTGACGACGATTTCTTCGCCATCGATCTCGTCATAATCGTCTTCGGGGTCGCTGGAGGCGCTCACGACCAGCGCCGATGGCTGGTCAGCAACCGCGGTCACCGCTGCGCTGGCGGGCATCGCGTCGGTTTCGGCCATGGCGGGCCAGGCGAGTGCGGAGCTGGCAGTGAGCAACAGCGCGCGCGCCGAAAGGGAGAAATGGGCATAGGTCATTGGGGGAGAGCCTTTTGTTTTTTCTTGCTTCTTATTGGCGCCGCAGGCGTGAACACTTGCTGACGCGCTTCTTTGTTGGCGGTTCATTTATGTCGCAATTGTCGCAACAATGTGTCGAGGCGAGTGTCGTTCCACCAACCGGCCATATCGACCGCTGGACAGCATGGCGCGCTGCCCTTATCGGCCAGCCATGCCGACTCCAGACACATCCGCCGCGCCGAAGTCCGATCATGGTGAATCGATCCTGATCATCGATTTCGGCAGCCAGGTGACCCAGCTCATCGCCCGCCGCGTCCGCGAAGCGGGGGTCTATAGCGAGATCGTCCCCTTCACTTTGGCCGAAGCGGCGCTCGAGCGCATGCAGCCCAAGGGGATCATCCTTTCCGGCTCGCCCGCCTCGGTCCCTGCCGACGGCAGCCCCCGCGCGCCGCAGTCGGTGTTCGATAGCGGCTTGCCGATCCTGGGCATCTGTTACGGGCAGCAGGTGATGAGCCAACAGCTCGGCGGCCGCGTCGAACCCGGCGGCGCCGATGGCGAGCGCGACGGCGAATTTGGCCGCGCCTTCCTGACCGTCACCGAACCCTGCGTGCTGTTCGACGGATTGTGGGAAGTCGGCGAGCGGCATCAGGTGTGGATGAGCCACGGCGACAAGGTCACGCAGTTCGCGCCCGGCTTCCGCATTGTCGCGGTCAGCGACGGTGCGCCCTTTGCCCTCATCGCCGACGACGAGCGCCGCTATTACGGGACGCAATTCCACCCCGAGGTCGTTCACACCCCCGACGGCGCCAAGCTGATCGCCAACTTCGTCCGCCACGTCTGCGGTTGTTCGGGCGACTGGACGATGGCCGAGTTCCGCGCCACCAAGATCGCCGAAATCCGCGCGCAGGTCGGCGACAAGCGCGTGCTGTGCGGGTTGTCGGGCGGGGTCGACAGCGCGGTCGCCGCGGTGCTGATCCACGAAGCGATCGGCGAGCAGCTCACCTGCGTCTTCGTCGACCACGGCTTGCTGCGGATGAACGAGCGCGAGCAAGTCGAGCGGCTGTTCCGCGATCATTACAACATTCCGCTGGTCGTCGTCGACGCCGAGGAACGCTTCATGGCGGGCCTCGCCGGGGTCACCGATCCCGAGGCGAAGCGCAAGTTCATCGGCGGCGAATTCATCAATGTGTTCGACGAGGAAGCGCAAAAGCTCGGCGGCGCCGACTTCCTCGCGCAGGGCACGCTCTACCCCGACGTCATCGAAAGCGTGTCGTTCACCGGCGGGCCGAGCGTCACGATCAAGAGCCACCACAATGTCGGCGGCCTGCCCGCGCGGATAAAGATGGCGCTGGTCGAGCCGCTGCGCGAATTGTTCAAGGACGAGGTGCGCCTGCTCGGCAAGGAACTCGGCCTCCCCGACATCTTCGTCGGCCGCCACCCTTTCCCCGGCCCCGGCCTCGCGATCCGCATCCCCGGCGAAGTCTCGAAAGACCGCTGCGACATCCTGCGCAAGGCCGACGCCGTCTATCTCGACGAAATCCGCAATGCCGGCCTGTACGACGCGATCTGGCAGGCGTTCGCGGTGCTGCTGCCCGTGAAAACCGTCGGCGTGATGGGCGATTACCGCACCTACGACCATGTGTGTGCGTTGCGTGCGGTGACCAGCACCGACGGCATGACCGCTGACATCTATCCGTTCGACGCCGCTTTCCTCAGCCGCTGCGCCACGCGCATCATCAACGAGGTCCAAGGCATTAACCGCGTGGTGTATGACTATACTTCGAAACCGCCGGGGACGATCGAGTGGGAATGATTCGGGGCACCTAAACGCCCCGGATTTCCTCACAACTTCCTATTCCAACCATTTGATAAAATTTATTTTTCCTGTCGATGGCATTCGATGGCTATCGGTGGGTAGCCTTCGCATTTGTCGGCGCCATTGACGGTGTCCGCTGCTCTTGTCTCTTTCAAAAATCGTCGATACCGTCAGGGACACAACAGCCCCTGACGGTCTTTTTTGTCCCATAACAGTCGGAAAAGCAGTGCTTTTTCGAACGGGAGAACTGCGTTTTCGGGCTGACGGTGTTTTACGACTGGAGGCCCTGCGATGCTCACCGATTCCGAGCTCAAACATCTGAAACCAAAAGAAAAACCCTATAAGGTGACGGACCGTGACGGCATGTACGTCCTGGTCAGCTGTGGCGGTACGATCTCCTTCCGCCTCGACTATCGATTGAACGGGCGCCGTGAGACCGTCAACTTTGGCCGATATGCTCCGTCAGGGCTCTCACTGGCGCTGGCACGCGAAAGATGCATCGACGCGAAGCGATTGATTGAGAGCGGCCAGTCTCCCGCTCTGGAGAAGCAGCGAGCGAAGCGTCGGATCAAGGAAGCTAAAAGCTTTGGCCAGTTCGGCGAAAAGTGGCTCACATCCGCACCAATGGCGGATAGCACGCGGGCGATGCGGCGCTCGATCTTCGACCGGGAAATGCTGCCCTACTGGAAAAACCGCCTCCTGACGGAGATCACTCCTGGCGATCTGCGCGATCACTGCCTCAAGATCGTGGATCGAGGCGCCCCGGCGACGGCCATCCATGTGCGCGACATTCTTAAGCAGATCTACGGGTTCGCTAACCTCCATGGAGAGAAGGTCGCCAACCCTGCCGATGAGGTCGGCCCGGCTTCGATTGCCACCTTCGTTCCGAAGGATCGCTCGCTCTCGCCATCCGAGATCCGGGTCCTGTTCAAGGTCATCGAAAAGGTGCCGACCCTGCCGACGATCCGGCTTGGCATGAAATTCTTCCTGCTATCGATGGTGAGGAAGAGCGAGCTGCAGGACGCGGTCTGGGACGAGGTCGATTTCGAGAATGCCGTCTGGTCGATTCCGGCGGAGCGCATGAAGCGATCCCGGGCGCACAACGTCTATCTTTCCACACAAATGCTCGACATCCTGATCGCGCTGAAAACGTGCGCCGGAAGTTCGCGATATCTGCTCCCGTCGCGCTATGATGCAGACGCTCCCATGTCGCGTGCGACGTTCAATCGCGTCACATATTCGGTCGTGGAGCAGGCGAAGAAAGACGGACTTCCACTCGCCCCGTTCACGGTGCACGACCTTCGCCGGACTGGTTCGACGCTTCTCAATGAACTGGGGTTCAACAGCGACTGGGTTGAGAAGTGTCTTGCCCATGAGGACGGTCGCTCGTCGCGCGGCGTGTATAACAAGGCGGAGTATGAGCAGCAGCGCCGCCACATGATGCAAGAATGGTCGAATACCGTGGATGCCTGGATCGCTGGGCGACGCTATGCACCCGCTGTTCTCCCACCAACCGCACCTCTCCTTGTTCTAGATCCTAGCCTTTGACCGGGCGAGCGCGGCGTTCGCGGACATCGGCATGTTGGCCTCGGGCAATTGGCCGCGCCCGCTTGTCAGCCAACCAGGCCTCGACCTCGGCAAGATTCCAAACGACCGTCCTCGGCGACAAGGAGTAGCGCCGCGGGAATTCACCGCGCCGCTCCATCTCGAAGATCGTGCTATCGGCAAGCGGGACCATCTCCTTGAGCTGGTGCCGCCGGATGGTGCGCGTGTAGTCGACAGGGTCGTCCTTGGACATGGCTCGGCAACGAGCGGCTATTTCGGCCGCAGGCGCGCGAAGGCCCGATCGGTCGCCATGAAATGCTCGAGCATCGGCGCGATTAGCCGTTCAGGCGCCAGTGGTTCGGCCAAACCCGTCTCCCGCGCATGAACCTTCGCATAGTCTCCAAGGCGGGCATAAAGGATTCCGGGTATCTCGAGATTGAGCTTTACCGGCTTGTCTTCCGTCACCGCGCCCAAGCGTAGCTTGTTCATCGCAGCGTCTCGGACTGCATCGGCTCGAGGATGAGGTCTCGGGTGACGAGCACTCGAAACGCGAAGCCTGGGCGGATCGTCAATGTCGGCGGTACCGACAGCTCACGCTCGACAATCCGCCTTCCTGTCTCGTTGGTGCCATCTTGAGCCCCGGTCCGAAGCGCGCGGATGAGTTCGCTATCCCCTCCAGAGCCGACCTCCGCGCCAACACTCAGCAGCGACGAAACCAGTGCGGCGCGCAGCATGCGGCCCCAATGATTGTCGATCTGATCTTCGACACCAGCCATGCCTGCTGCATCGGTGCCGGGCTGCCGATCGAGCCGGACCGAGCGACCGCCAGGAAGGATGAGCCGGTCCCATGCCAAGAGAACTCGGCTCTGACCTGCAACGACCTCGCTGTCGTATTCCCCGACCAGTCGGGCACCTTGCGGGATCAGCAGGATTCGCCCCGTCGGGCTGTCGAAGACGTTCTGCGTTACCTGCGCGCTGATCTGACCCGGAAGGTCGGACCGGATGCCGGTTATCAATGCCGCCGGAATGACCGCGCCGGCCTGAACGACTGCAGGTGAGCCCGGCGCTACGACGCGGTCGTTGCTCTCGAATGGCAGCTTCCCCGTGCCCGCCATGAACTTCCGGCGCGGCGATGTTGCGCCGGGTGTCTCGACCGCAGTATTCGCGGTAGCAGGGGCTGCGAGCACTTCAGTCACCGCATCGCGAAGCGAAGCACCGCTGCCGCCGCCCAAAAAAAGCCGACTCGCCTGCGCGGCCTCGCGCTCCTGCCGGGCACGCAGCCGAGCTTGCTCGGCCTCGGCGATCCGGGGGTCTTGCGGCGCCTGCCCCATCTCCGGCACGGGAACAGTTTCACCGGCATTCTGCGCGGCGACGATCGGCCGACCCAGATCGCCCGGGAGAGGCGGACCCAGTTTCGGCACAGCGCCATAGTCGGCCGGCGCCCCGGTGACCGCCTCGGACTTATTGGGGTTCGTTACCTCGTATAATTCCTGTGCGGTCTTGGGACCGGGGGTTCGCAAGGCCCAGAGCAGCGCACCGCCGATCGCCAGGCCCGCCGCGCCGCCGGCGAACGCGAGCGTCTTTCGCGACAGGCGCATCACGCGGGGCATCTCGCCTTCAAGACGAAAGCCATCGGGACTGGCGGGCGCCACGAGGGGCACAGCTTCTTCGTCGGGCGTTTCCGGCCCGTCGCTCCGGTCGGGCGCGCTCATTTGCCGCCCCGGTTCCGCGGCGCGTCCCGCTCTAACCGGACTGACTTGGCAGCCCGCCCGCTACCAAGCCGCAATTCCGCGCGCGCGAACAGGCGATCGACGATCATGAAGCGCCCCTGGACCCGGTAGTTCACAAGTTCGGCGGCGCCCTTGTCGCCAAGGACGAAGAGCGGCGGCATCTCGTCGGTCGCGACGCTCGTCCCGAACTCGACGAAGAGCTGGCGGCCGTCGTCAAAGACGCGTTGCGGTCGCCATGCGACTTTGTCCCCCGAAATACGGTAGCCGAAATTCAAGGCGGCGAAGTCGATGCCGCCCGCCACCGGCGAGATCCGTTCGCGTTCGGTTTCGGCGGCGCGAAGCGCGATCAGCTCGTCCTGCGGATAGGACCACGACACACCCGCCATATAGGTTGCCGGGGTCGCGCGCAGCTCGATGTGATAAGTCCTGCGGCTCGTGTTGATGACGAGGTTCGTCATGATATCGGGCCGCGTGGGCTTCACCAGGATATGCACCCGTCGCGATGCGCCAGCGCCGCTCAGCGTGTCGCCGATTATCCAACGCACGGTATCGCCGGCGGCGACTGGCCCCGGCCCGACAAGTTCCTCGCCTTCCTGCAACGCGATATCGGTCACTTGGCCCGGTGCGGTGTAGATCTGGAAGAGAGCGCCGTCGGCCCAGGCATATTTCTGGATGGCGCCTTGGAAGGTCGATCGCTCGGGCTGGACACGCGCCGCGTCATTGGCGCGGCCGACCTGCGCCTTGGGATCACCGGGTGCGGCATGGGCCGGAATTCCGAGCGCGAGGGCGCCGAGCAAAAGGGGAAAGCGGGTCACTGGCTGAGCTCCTTCGACCAATTGAGATGGTCGATCATCCCGGCGAAATTCTCGCCCCGCGCCTCGGTGACATCGGCGAGGATCCGCAGTTTCGGAACGGCGGTGAGGTAACCACCGGCGGTCGGACGCCATCCCGCCGCGACGACGTCGAGACCGACGGCGCGCGCGAGGACATGGCTGTGCGCAAGCCGGCGTGCGATGCCGTGCGCCGAGACGCGGCCATCATAGCCCCTCACGATCTCGGCCTGCGCATTGACGCCGAGCGAGGCGCAATGCGCGAGAAGACTTGCCCGGTCCTCGTCGCCGAGTTCGATCAGCCAGTCCCAGACCTCCTTGTCGCTCCCCGGGAGCCGTGCCCGCCACTCGTCGATCCGCGCCGAGATCGCGTGACCCGGCGCGCAGTCGCGAAGACCTGCCGGGGCATTGGAAAAGCCGACCGAATTAATCGACGCCTGGAGGCAGCTTTCGCGGCTGTAGCCAAAGAAGCATGACAGGACGAAGGCGTGGAGCACCGCGACATACGCCGTCGCCGGGCTCTGCGCGAACGCGTCCTGCAAGGCGAGCGTGCGCCATGCGGTGAGGTCGGAGACGAGGCGCTCCGAAAGCGGCTTCAGTCCGCTCTCTTCCTCCTCGGCCTCCCCGGCTCCTCCCCCGCCGACCGGCGCAATGGCGCTCCCGGCGCCCGCCGCAGCCTGGGCATCGTCGACCGCGCTGGCCTCGCCGCCATCCTGTTCTTCGGGCGGCGCTTCGTCTTCCGGTTTCACGAAGCCGCGCTCGATCCGCAGGCTCCCGTCGGTGTCGATCGACACGAAGGCGCCGGCGATCACGACATCGGCGGGATCGAACTGGATCGGACGTTTGTTTATCCGGCTGATCTCGGCATCGATCGCCTCGAGACGGGCATGCACTTCCTCGGGGACATCGTCGGCATCGCTCCATTCGGCGCTGAGCTCTTCCCCCTCGGCTTCGAGTTCGATCGCGCGTTTCTGCTCGTCGTCGCTCATTGGCACTTCTTCGCCGGGAACCGTGCGGAAGCCGCGCCCCGGGTTCCAGGGGTGCTCTTCGGCGACATCGATCCATTTCCAGCCCTCCTCGCCGACCCGCAGCGCCTCGGCCTCGAGCTTTGCCGCGACCAGCCGGTCGATCAGGGCAGGATTGGTGAGCCAGCCGCCGCGATCGGCCTCGAACAGGTCCCGCACAACGCCTCCGCCAGCCTCGACATAGGCATCGAGGCCGACAAAGCGGACGCGCTTGTCGGCGGCGCGCACGCTATTCTCGGTCAGCTTTTGGCGAATGAAGGAGGGGGACGGCTGATAGGCGTCGGCGACCATCTCCCAGACCTGGATCTGCCGTTCTTCATCGTCCGACACGGTGAACGCCATCAGGATTTCGAGCGACATGCCGTCCTCGGCGTAGATGTCGAGCAGCTTCGGCGAGACGCTCGCCAACTTGAGGCGCTGTTTGACAACCGCGGGCGTGACGAAGAAGTGCGCGGCGATGTCTTCGACGGCATTTCCCTTGTCGGCGAGCGATTGCATGCCGCGATACTGGTCGAGCGGATGCAGGCTCACGCGTTGCGCATTCTCGGCGAGGCTGTCCTCCTCGGCCAGAATGTCGTCGTTCGCCGCGCGCACCATGCATGGGATCGGCGCATCTTTCGCGAGGCGTTTCTGCTTCACCAGCAGTTCGAGCGCGCGCATGCGCCGCCCGCCCGCAGGAACTTCATAGTCGCCGGTGCCGTTGCCCTCACTGTCGAGGATCGGGCGCACGTTCAGATTCTGCAGCAGCCCCCGCCGAGCGATGCTGTCCGCCAGTTCGGCAACCGACTCGCCTGGCCGCACCCGCCGGACATTCGCGTCCGAGAGGCGCAGCCGGTCGAGCGGGATGGCCTGCGGCTGGTTGAGCGTGATCTTTTGCTTGGAAGCCATGGCTTTTCTCCATGACGGGCCGCCGCGAGACTCTCTCCCGGCTCCCAGCCCGCCATGAAGCGTCTGCTTCCCTCTCCCTCTCGCCTGCCGCAGGCAGGCCAGGGCCTATCGCCTGAAGCGGACACCGAACCGTGGCGAAGACCGTGCGGCGCGGTCGAGCGCGGCGCGCCAGCCCCACTCCAGGGCCGGCGCCGCGAAAGGTCGGCTACAGTTGCGATCATAATATCGTCGAAGTCTGTCGGAAACGGTCGCTTCATGGCGTATGGCGCCGAGGAAGGCTCAGCGTGACCGATCAAATGCATTTAGCCCGTTTTTCCGGGTTTTCCGCTTGTCGCGGCGCGCTTACAAGTGCAGAGATAGTAGAAGTTCTCCGGTGAAAAGCTGGATAAAGATCGGATTTGGAGGCCGCATGGCGAAGGCAGATAAGCTTGCGTCCGCAAGCGTCGGGGTATTGGAAGCAAGCGACGATTGGGATGTTCTTCTTGCGGAAATAATCGATCGGTCCCGGCGCGGCACAGAACGCAAACAAGATCGCAGCAAACGGACCGAGCAGCAAATTTTGACCGCAGCCTTGCGGGTCTTTGCGCGCGACGGGATTTCGCGCTCGAGGATCGCCGACATCGCCGCTGAATCGGGCATTTCGACATCGACGCTCTACGAATATTACAAGAGCAAGGAGGATCTCGCCTACGACCTCCCCCTCAAGAATCTCTCGGCCTTTTTCGAATCCTATCGCGACGCGCTGACGGGCGAGCAGAGCGCGCGCGAACGGCTCATACTCTATCTCACCTTGTCGGCAGACTACGCCCGCGAACATGCCGATTGGGCCCGGCTCTTCTATCTCGAGATCTGGCCGAGCGTGCTGGTCGTCGACACCGAGGTCCAGACAAGCATCAACGACTTTGCGCGGCCGGTCATCAAACTGCTGGAAGAGGGCATTGTCGAGGGCTGGGTGTCGCCAAAGCAAAACCCCTATGAGACTGCGGCGCTGATCGTTGGCGGCTCGAGCCAGTTGATCATCACCTGGCTCCTTTACCGCAAACCGAGGAACCTGACCAAGGCGGGGTCGGAGATGGCTGAACGCCTCATCCGTCTGCTCGAGGCCGAGGCGAAACTGGACGCCTGAGCCCGCGACGCGCGCTATGCAGCTCACAAGGCTCCGGCGTTCGGCCGGGGCGCTGTGCGCTCGCTGCCGCCACCTCAGCGGATGAACCGGCGCACATAGTCCTTGCCGAGGCCAACCTTCTCGAAATGGGCCGCCGCCTGCTCGATCCGCGTGAAGACATCGGCATAGCCGGCCGCCTTGCCGTCTTCATCGAGCTCGATCAGTGTTCCCGTTATCCAGAACAGCGTCTCGGAGAATCCGTCGCCTGTGAGCGTGTGGATATCGCCCGGCGCCTCGAAGACATAGCTCCCTTCCTCAGCGCGCCAGTCGCGTTCGAGATAATGCCATGTCCCACGAATGACATAGCCGTGCACCGGCGATGGATGAGCGTGGCGGCTGATGAAGCCGTGCATGTCGATGCGAACGACGTTGGTCCAGGCGCCCCGCAGGGTATCGAAGAGCAACGGCCGCATCCAGACGCCGGCGGTTGCAGACGGGACCCAGAGCCGCGGATCCTCCGAAACGGCCGCCTCTACGATCTCGGCCGGGCTCCAGGAACTGACCTCCACCAGCGCGCTCCTCCTTCTACCGGTTGCGCCGGCATCGCGGCGCCTCGACGCGAAGCGCTCAGGAGATCGGGCGCTGCTCGACGATGGAAAGTCCATAGCCTTCAAGGGCGACAAGCGACTGCGGCGCGTTGGTCAGCAGAATCATGTCGTGCACGCCGAGCTCGGCGAGGATCTGGGCTCCGCCCCCATAATCGCGCAGTTCGAGGCTGCGCGCGATGTCGCGGCGAACGGGGTCGGTCGACGGAACAAGCGCCCGGCTCACATAATCGTTCACGAAGCGGTTGATCATGACGATGACCCCGCTCCCGGCTGCGCCGATCATTTCCATCGATTTTTCGACGAGGTGGGTGCGGTCGGATGTCTCGGCGAAGACGTCATGCATGATCGACAGGAGATGCATGCGCACGAGCGTCGGCTTCGCCGGATCGATTTCGCCTTTCACCAGTGCGAGCGTTTCCTCGCCGGTGGACTCGTTCACGAAGGCGATCGCTTTCCACTCGCCGCCAAATTCGCTCACGACCTTGCGTTCGCCGATCCGCTTCATCATCCGGTCGTGCTTGCGGCGATAGGCGATGAGGTCGCGGATCGTGCCGATCTTCATTTCATGTTCGGCCGCAAATTCGACGAGATCATCGAGCCGCGCCATGCTGCCGTCGGCCTTCATCACTTCGCAGATCACTGCCGACGGGTTGAGACCCGCGAGGCGCGACACGTCGACCGACGCCTCGGTATGTCCGGCCCGCACGAGGACACCGCCGTCGCGCGCGACGAGCGGGAAGACATGACCCGGGGTCACGATGTCGGCGGGTCCGCGCGATGCATCGATCGCCACTGCGATCGTCCGCGCCCGGTCGGCGGCACTGATGCCGGTGGTCACGCCTTCGCGCGCCTCGATCGATACGGTGAACGCCGTTTCGTGCCGCGTCCGGTTCTTGTTCGACATCATCTCGAGTCCGAGCTGCTCGCAACGCTGCTTCTGCATTGCGAGGCAAATCAGGCCGCGCCCATGCTTGGCCATGAAGTTGATCGCATCGGGGGTCGCCATCTGGGCGGGAATGATAAGGTCGCCTTCATTTTCGCGATCCTCATCGTCGACGAGGATAAACATGCGGCCGTTCCGCGCTTCGTCGATGATTTCCTCGACCGTCGCTATCGCGAGCTTGGCCATGTCACTCTCCCCTCGTGCCGCGACCAAGGAATCCGCTGTTCCCACATTACCCATGATCACGCTCCTTCGAGTCCCACAGAAATCCAATGATCTATCGAATTATCTACTCCTCCAAAGCGAAATTGCAAAGAGATACCTTGAACATTTCGCAGACGATGGTATAAATATCCGATCTTTCATCGGTTTTGGAGCCTTCCCGTGTCCGATAGCGCCGCCCCTTTGCAGGCCGACTGCTGCCCCGACGATCACCGGGCCAATTTCGTCGCGCAGATGCGCGTGGTGCCCGGACCAGTCGCGCTGATCTGCTCCGCTGACGGCGACAACCGGACCGGAATGGCCGCAACCGCTTGGAATTCGCTGTGCGCCGAGCCGCCTATGCTGCTCGTTTGCGTGAACCGGACGGCGAGTGCGAATGAGATGATCGTTTCGTCGGGCCGATTCAGCGTGAACCTGCTCTCGACCGACGACGTCGAGACGGTCGCTATCTTTTCGGCGCAGCGCGGCCTTTCGGGAGCCGCTCGATTTCTCGACGGCCAGTGGGACGAAGGCGAGCTCGGCCAGCCGATGCTGAAGGGCGCAGTTGCGGTCTTCGAATGCGAGCTTGAGGCCAGGCACAGCCATGGCACGCACGATATCTTCATTGGCCGGGTGCGGCATATGACGAAGACAGCGGGCGCCGAGCCTTTGCTCTATATGGACGGCGGATATTGCACGCCTGCGCCGCTGGCCGCGGCGTAAGAGAGACGCGCAAGGGCCGCTTCAAGACGGCCGGCCGCGAAGGGATTGAGTGATGTTTGGGCAATTCAAAGGACAGGACAGATGATTGACAAGCTGGCCGCATCCGCTGCCGAGGCCGTTTCCGGCCTGCACGATGGCGCGGCGATCATGATCAGCGGCTTCGGCGAAGCGGGGGTCCCTGCCGAACTCATCGACGCCGTGGTCGACCATGGCGCCACCGACCTCACGATCATCAGCAACAATGCCGGCACGGGCGAGGTCGGCATTGCCGCGCTCATCAAGGCGAACCGGGTGCGCAAGGTCATCTGCTCCTATCCGCGCATGGCGAACTCGGTACATTTCGAGGCGCGCTACCGCGCCGGCGATCTCGAACTGGAGCTCGTTCCGCAGGGCAATCTTGCCTGCCGCATCCAGGCGGCGGGCTCGGGCCTCGGCGCGGTCTTTACGCCGACCGGCTATGGGACGATGCTCGCCGAAGGCAAGGAAACGCGCGAGATCGACGGGCGCCAATATGTGCTCGAATATCCAATCCACGCCGATTTCGCGCTGGTGAAAGCCTGGGCGGCCGATCGCTGGGGTAATCTCATCTACCGCAAGGCGGCACGCAACTTCGGACCGATCATGGCAATGGCAGCGAAGAACACGATAGTCCAGGTCGACCAGGTCGACGCTTTGGGAACGCTCGACCCCGAGATCGTCGTGACCCCCGGTATTTTCGTCAATCGCATCGTCGCGATCCCCACCCGCTCGGCAGCGGCGGCCTGAAGGAGACATGGACATGCAACGGATGGATCGCGAAACGCTCGCGGCGCGGGTCGCCAAGGACATTCCCGAAGGCGCCTATGTCAATCTCGGCATCGGGCTCCCGACCAAGGTCGCCAATTTCTTGCCCACCGAGGGCGACTTCTTCCTTCACAGCGAGAATGGCATCCTCGGCATGGGGCCGGCGCCCGCCGAGGATGATATCGACTGGGATCTGATCAATGCCGGCAAGCAGCCGGTGACGCTCCTCACCGGCGGCTGTTTCTTCCACCATGGCGACAGCTTCTCGATGATGCGCGGCGGCCATATCGATATCTGCGTGATGGGCGCCTATCAGGTGTCCGAGAAAGGCGATCTCGCCAACTGGCACACCGGCGCGCCCGACGCGATCCCCGCGGTCGGCGGCGCGATGGACCTGGCCGTCGGCGCGAAGCAGGTCTTCGTGATGATGGACCTCCTGTCGAAGACCGGCGAGAGCAAGCTCGTCAAGGAATGCAGCTACCCGCTGACCGGCCTCGGCTGCATTTCGCGGCTCTACACCGATCTTGCCATCTTCGATCTCGGCCCCGATGGCGCGAAGGTGGTCGAGATGGTCGACGGCCTCGATCTTGCCGAACTTAGCAAGCTCACCGGCCTCCAGCTCGAAATGGCCGGCTGACGCGGTGGTGGAGGCGCCGGCAGCGCTCGTCTTCGGGGCCTTCACCCTCGACTGCCGCGCTGACGGCGTCGCGGTTGCCACCTTTTCGCGCCCGCCGGTCAATGCCTTCTCGATCGCCGAATATCGCGCGCTCGGCGATCTCATAACCCATGTCGAGGGCGACGCGGCGATCCGCGTGCTCGTCCTCACCGCCCCCGACGATGCGCGCGCCTGGTGCGGCGGCGCCGATCTCAGGGATTTCGAGGGTATCACCAAGGCGGCGCGCGCCGAGCGCTATGCCTTCATCAACACCGTCCTGCCGCGCTTTCACGCGCTCGACCGGCCGACGATCGCGGCGATCAACAAGGCGGCGATCGGGCTCGGCATGGTGCTCGCGAGCCTCTGCGACTTCCGCGTGGCGGCCGCCTCGGCGGCTTTCGCCGTCCCCGAAATCAATTTCGGCCTGCTCAGCGGCGGCGCCGGCCGATTTTCCGCGCTGCGGCTCCCTGAATCCAAGCTGCGCGAGATGCTCTACACCGGCGCGCGCTTTAGCGCGGCGGACCTCGAGCCGACGGGCTTCTTCAACTATGTCGTCGAGGAGAGCGAGGTTCTCCCCCGCGCGCTCGCGCTGGCGGAACAGCTCGCGGCCAAGGATCCCGCGGCAATGCGGGCGCGCAAGCGCGACACGCTCGAGCTCGAAGGCACGGCCTGGCTCGCGGCCTATGAACGCTCGCAGCGCGCTTCGGGCGACCTCGTCGAAAATGAAGCCAGCCGGAGCGGCGTCCGGGACGCGCTCAAGTCGCGGAGCGGTTCCGACCGGCCGCCTTCCGGCTGACCGGCCCGGTGGCGTCTGAAGCCTAGCGTCCCTGCCAGACGGCGGGGCGCTTCTCGAGGAAAGCGGCCACGCCTTCGACCTTGTCGGCGGTGCCGAACAGGCCCGCGAACGCCTGGCGCTCCATCGCAAGATGCGCGGTCTGGTGGGTTTCGAGACCGGCGCGGACGAGCGCCTTGCCCTGCTGCATGGCGAGCGGCGCGCGCGCCGCGATCTTTTCGGCCAGCTCAAGCGCGGCGGCGACGGCATTGCCGTCGCCCACGACATCGGTAACGAGCCCTGCGTGCAGCGCTTCGGCGGCGGTCAAGGCTTCACCGAGAAGTACCATCTTCATCGCGCGCCCCCGCCCGACGAGGCGCGGCAGGGTCGCGGTGCCGCCGGCGCCAGGGACGATCCCGAGATTGGTTTCGGGCTGACCGAATTTCGCCGAGGCGCCGCTCACGACAAGGTCGCAGCACATGACAAGCTCGTTGCCCGCGCCGAGCGACCAGCCCTCGACCGCGGCGATGAGCGGCTTCGAAAAGCCGCGGATGCGCGCCCAGATCGCCGGCCGCGGATCGTTCATCGCGCCGGCGGTATCGCGCGAGGCGAGTTCGCCGATGTCGGCGCCGGCCGCGAACACCTTCTCGTTTCCGGTGACGATCACCGCGCGTATTGCGGGATCGGCGGCCGCGGCGTCGAGTGCGTCGGCGATGCGGCCGAGCAGGTCGGTCGCGAGCGCATTGCGCTTCTCGGGCCGATTGAGGCGGAGTAGCAGCACATGCGCGGTGCGTCGCTCGCTCGTCAGGCTTGCATCGGCTTCGCTCACGACCAGTTCCTCATATATTGCGACGGGCGATACATCGCCTCGCCGGTTTCGTCGGCGATCGCCGCGAGCGCGCTACGCACGCGGCCGCGACCGTAGAGATCGGCCCAGGCAAAGGGGCCGACGGGATAATTGGCGCCGAAGCGCATCGCGGCATCGATGCCTTCCTCCCCCGCGACATGCTCGAACACGGTATCGGCGGCAGCGTTGGCGATCTGCGCGAGAGTGCGGCAGACGATCAGCCCCGGTCGGTCGGCGATGCGGATCGCGGCGCGCCCGAGCGCGCCGGCGAGATCGATCGCGACCTCGGCCGCTGCGCCGTCCGACGCGGCAAAGATGACGGGACCGTCATTCTCGGCCTGCGTCCAGTCGATCAAAGCCACCGGCTTGCCGGTTTCGGCGGCAAGCGCACTCGCCGTCCGCCCCGCGGTGATGCCGATCGAGGCGCCGCTGACGGGCAGCAACTCGCCGGGCGCCGAGCGAAGCAAGGCCTCGGCTTCGGCCCGGCCCTGTCCGACCGGAACCGCGCGCGGCACTGCGTCGATGCTCGCGGGCGCCGGGGCGCTTTCCGAATAATCGTAGATGCCACGGCCCGTCTTGCGCCCATACCAGCCCGCGTCGACGAGCGCCGCCTGCGCACGCTGGGGCACGAAGCGCGTGCGTCCGAAATAGGCGTCATGGACCGAGCGGGCGACGGTGAAGTTGACGTCCTGCCCGATGAAGTCGGTTAGTTCGAGCGGCCCCATGCGAAAGCCAGCGGCACGCACCGCGGCGTCGATCGTCCCCGCGCTCGCGGCCTGTTCCTGGAGCGCCGTGAAAGCCTCGGCGTAGAAGGGACGCGCAACGCGGTTGACGATGAAGCCCGGCACATCGGCGACTGGCACCGCGACCTTGCCCCACGCCTTGGCCGCCGTCGTAACGGCTTCGGTCGCGGCCGCATCGGTTGCCGGACCCGAGATGATCTCGACCAGCTTCATCGCGCCCGGCGGATTGAAGAAATGCATGCCGACAAAGCGTTCGGGCCGCGCCAGCGGCTTTGCCAAACCGGCGATCGGCAGCGAGGAGGTGTTGCTCGCAAGGATCGTCTCGGGACCCACGATCGCCTCGAGCCTGGCGAACAGCTCGGCCTTGATCGCCGCATTTTCGACGATCGCCTCGATCACCAGCTCGCTGTCGGCAAGCGCCTCCAGATCCTCGGTGCAGACAACGCGCTCGAGGATCGCAGCGGCGTCGGCCGCTTCGAGGCGCCCCTTGGCGACGAGACCGTCGAGCGCCTTGCCCGTGCGCTTGCGCGCGGCGGCGAGCGCGTCGGCGGACAGATCGAACAGGCGCACCGTCGCGCCGCTCTGCGCCGCGATCAGCGCAATCCCCGATCCCATCGCACCGGCGCCGCACACGGCGACCCGCGAAACTGCCGTCATTCGCTTTCTTCCCGGAGGCGGACGAGGATCGTGCCATGTTCGACGAGCGCACCGGGCGCGACACAGACTTCGGCGACGACACCCACCGCCGGCGACAGGAACGGCTCCGCTTCGTCGAGAACCGAGAGCCGCGCGAGCTCGGCGCCGGCCGCGACGCGGTCGCCGACGGCCAGGGTGGATACCAGGGTCGCGACATGCGGCGCCGCGATATCGCGCAGCGCACCGGTCACCCCGGCATCAGCGCCTTCGTTGGCACCTTCATACGCCTCTTTATAGTCCTCGCCGAGCAGCGGGTTAGGCCCGCCGCCCTCGCGCGCGATGAAGATCTCGCCGCGCGCATCGATCACATGCGTTTCGGTCCAGTCGCCCTCGAGAAAACTTCCCATCAGCGCGCGCAGGTCGTCGATCGCAGCGGCGAACGGGTCTTTGACGTCGCTCATGCCGCGGCCTTTCCAAAGTCGGGGAGCACGACCTGCTCGAGCCAGCGCGTGTGGATCCGGTTCTCGACAAAATCAGGGTGGGTGATGATCGCACGCTGCAGCGGCAGAGTCGTCGGCACGCCCTCGATCGCAAATTCGTCGATCGCGGCGACGAGCTTCGCGATCGCGTCGTTGCGGTCGCGGCCGTGCGCGATCAGCTTTCCGACCATGCTGTCATAATAGGGCGGGATCATCGCCCCGGCGGACATGTGGCTGTCGAGGCGAATGCCCTCGCCCGTCGGCGGTTCCCATCGCGTGATGCGCCCGGGGCTCGGCATGAAGTCGCGCGTCGCATCCTCGGCATTGATGCGGAGTTCGATCGCATGGCCCGACAGCTTGATGTCGTCCTGCGCGACCGAAAGGCTTGCGCCGCCGGCGATGCGAATCTGCTCCTGGACGAGATCGAACCCCGAGATCATCTCGCTTACCGGGTGTTCGACCTGGATGCGGGCATTGACCTCGATGAAGTAGAATTCCTGGCGCTGGACGTCGAAGAGAAATTCCGCGGTGCCGGCGTTGCGATAATTGACGCTCGCGGCGAGATCGACCGCCGACTGGTGAAGCTGCGCGCGCAGCGCGTCGGACATGGCGGCGCAGGGCGCCTCCTCGACCAGCTTCTGGTAGCGGCGCTGCACCGAACAGTCGCGCTCGCCGAAATGAAGGACGCTGCCCTTGCCGTCGCCCATCAGCTGGACTTCGACATGGCGCGCCTCCGGAACGAAGCGCTCCATGAAAAGCGTGCCGTCGCCGAACGCCGCGACGGCCTCGGCCGATGCGCGGTGAAAGCCCGCCTCGGCATCGTCGCCATTATGCGCGATGACCATGCCGCGGCCGCCGCCGCCGGCCGAGGCCTTGAGGAGCACCGGATAGCCGATCCGGTCGCCCTCGCGGCGCGCATCGGCCGCGCTCGCGATGCATTCGCTTCCCGGCACGAGCGGGACGCCCGCGGCGCCCGCCATCGCACGCGCCTGGAGCTTGTCGCCGAGCGCATCGATCACGTCGGGCTCGGGTCCGACGAAGGCGATGTCATGCTGGTTGCAGAGGCGCGGAAGGATCGCGCGCTCCGACAGAAAGCCGTAGCCCGGATGGAGCCCATCGCAGCCGCTTTCGCGCGCGGCATGGACGATCAGGCGCGGGTCGAGATAGGATTTGGCGGCGGAAGCCGGGCCGATCACAATGGCGCGGTCGGCAAGACGCGCCGCCGCGCTGTCGCGGTCGGCTTCGGACACCGCGACCACCGTTTCGATATCGAGCGCCTGCGCGGCGCGAACGACCCGGAGGGCGATCTCGCCGCGGTTGGCGACGAAGAGACGCTTGATCGCCATCAGCCTTCCACCACCACGAACAGCGGCTGCCCACCCTCGACCATGACGCCGTCCTCGACGAGGATGCTGTGGATGCGCCCACCCTTATCGGATGCGAGCGCGGTGAAGAGCTTCATCACCTCGATCAGGCAAAGCTCGTCACCAACCGATATCGTGTCGCCGACCTCGACATAGGGCGCCGAGCCGGGCTTGGGCGAACGATAGAAGGTGCCGATATTGGGCGCGGTGATGATCACGCCGCCCGGCGGAAGCGCGGCCGCCGGATCGGCAGCGGGCGCCGCAGGTGCGGCAGCGGCAGGCGGCGCGGCGGCATGAGGCCGGGGCGCAGGAGCCGAGGCCCCTGCGCCGCCCTTTCCGTCCCGGCGGATCGCCCCGCGCGCAGCCGGGGCCGCGTCGCGCGAAAGATAGATTTCGATGTCGCCCCGTCGGATATGCACTTCCCGAAGCGACGAGCGCTCGAACTCCTGAAGCAGGAAAGTCAGTTTCTCGGGAAAGTCGCCGGAACTCATTCTCATTGTCCTGAAATGAGTGCGGGGTCGCCAGCGATGACGACCCCGCACGCTGGAAGGCTGATCAATATTTGAACTGGACCGAAACGCCGTAGGTTGCAGGCTTACCACGATAGCGGACAAGCGTGTCAAGGTAGGTCGAGACCGCCGTGATGTAGGATTCGTTGGTCACGTTGCGGCCGAAGACCGAGACGCGCCAGCGATCGTCTTCCGCGGCAATGCCAGCGCGCAGATCGAGCGTGGTGTGCGACGGGATGACGAAATCGTCGGCGCGCAGCACCGCGGTTTCGAACGTCGCATTCTGCTTGCCCTGATAAACGACGGTCCCGCCCAGGAAGGCCTTCATGTCGCTCGACAGATTGGCTTCATACTGCGCGTCGAAATTGGCGCTGAACTTGGGCGTATAAGGCAGCTTCGAGCCCTTGAAGTTGCCTGTGAAGCCTTGGGCGTTGTAGATTGCGAGACCATCGGGGGTCGCCGAATAGTCGTCGGTGACTTTGCTCTTGAGGTAGGTCGCGCCCGCCGAGAGATTGAGGCCGTCGACCGGCTCGGCGGTGAATTCGCCTTCGAGACCCCAGATATAGGATCCGGGGACGTTCAGCATCTTCTCGAGCAGGCCGAAGACCGTATCCTGGATACGGCCGCGGACCTGCTTGTCCGAATAGTCGTAGTAGAAAGCTGCGCCGTTGAGCTGCACGCGGCGATCGCCAAGCGGCGCCTTGAAGCCCGCTTCATAGGCAATCACCTTCTCCTGCGTCGCCGGCGAGTATTGGTTGACGCGCGAGGCGCCGATTGCCGAGAAGATGCCGGCCTTGTAACCCTGGCTGACCGTTGCATAGAGCAATGTCCCGCCATCGAACTTGTAGTTCGCACCGACACGGAAAGAGACATTGTCCTGGTCGAGGCTGCTCGCGACCGGGACGAGCGTCGATTGCGCCGTGCCGAGCAACAGGTCGCCCGTGGTCGGGAAGCACTGGCCAGGCAGGATCGTGATCGGAGCGCTGTTGAGCGCGGAGCCGAAGACGAGCGCCGTGCCCTGCGCCGTGTCTTCCGGCGGATCATTGTAGCAGTAGAGGGCGTCTAGTTTGTTCTTCGTATAGCGAATGCCGCCCTGGACGGTGAAGTTCGAACCCAGCTCGGCTTCGATGTTGCCGAACAGGCCGAAGGTCTTCTGCTTCGAGTTATAATTGTTGCGCGTCAGCGTGATGAGGTCCGAGTTCGCCGAATAGTCGCCAAGGAAGAAGAAGTTGTTCTGCTCGGTCTTGATGTTGTCGAAGCTTCCCCCGACGATCCAGTTGACCGCACCCATGTCGCCGGCGATGCGAAGTTCCTGGTTAAACGATTTGACATAACCGTCGAGCGGCACGTCGACGACGCGGGCGGTCGTGCCGTCGAGGTCCTGCGCATATTCGATATTCTTCTTTGCGAAAGCCGTAGTTGAGGTAATGGTGACCGTGTCGCTCACCGAGAAATCCGAGCGCAAGGCGAACTGGTAATAGTCATTGTCCGACTTGCCGAGGAGCCCGGGCGTCCAGTCTGCGCCGCGCGCGCTGTCGCTGATCGGAGTTCCGAGAAGCGCGTTGGCGCCGGCGCGCACTCCTGCATTCGGGCTCGACAAGCGGGCTCCGACGACGGTCTGGCGGCCGAGAAAGGAGGCGTCATAGCCCGGGCTCGTCGGCGTGGTCAGTTCGGCGAAGCGAGCGGCATCGACGTAGCCATAAGGATTGCCCGAGGCAGTCAAAGCGGCTTGCGTGCCGTAGATATTGAGGTTGGTGCCGGCATATTGCGAGGCGAGCGGATCCGAACGATCCCGCGCACCGGTAGCAGTGAACAGGAATTTCACCGCGCTCGAGGGTTCGAACTCCAGCGAGAAACGGCCCATCAGCTTGCGCTCTTTGCCATTCTCGTCGTCGGGCCGCGAGAAGCTCTGCTGATAGGCCCCCCCGGTGACGCCCTTGACCGCAAGGCGGGCGCGCAGCGTGTCAGAGAGCGGGCCGCTGACATGGCCGGACAATTCGAACCGGTCAAAGCGTTCGTAGGATGCATAGCCGCCCACTTCGAAGGTCTCGGTCGGCTTGCCGACGATATAGTTGATTGCGCCGCCCGTCGAGCTCTGGCCGAACAGGGTGCCCTGCGGACCCTTCAGCACTTCAAGGCGCTGGATGTCGAGGTCGAGGCCGTCGGACATCAGCGGCACGTTGCGCGGAACTTCGTCGGTATAGATCGACACCGACGGCGCGGCGCCGAAGGTCGCGTCATACAGGCCGATACCGCGCAAGGTGTAGACCGGGGTCGAGTAGATCGACTGGGTGAAGGTGAAGCCCGGGACGAGCTTGGCGAGATCCTCGGGGCCCTTGATGCCGCGCTCGCCAAGGCTTTCGCCCGTCGCCGCGGTGATGGTCAGGCCGACGTCGTTCAGCGCCTGCTCGCGCTTGTTCGCGGTCACGATGATTTCGTTGTTCGAGGTATCGGTCTCGGCATCGGCCGCAGGTGCCGTCGATGCCGTCTGCGCCGCGGCGGGTGCCGAGACAAGAATCGCGAGCAGCATGGCCGACGAAGTGAGCAATAGATTGGTCTTCATTTCAGGCACCTCCCATTATGCGACCGCCCTGCCGAGCAGCGTCGATCGCCTGTTTTTTTAACTATCCAGCGATCATGGCCCCATCGACGACATGTTCAGCGCCGCTCACGAAGCTTGATTCATCCGAAGCGAGAAACAGAACCACCCGCGACACTTCGTCGGGCTGGGCCAGTCTTCCCAGGGGAATGAGTTCGGCGGCTCCCCCGCCTTTTTCGTCTGTTGCGGCGACCATCATCGGCGTCAGAATATAACCCGGGTGAACCGAGTTCACCCGGACGCCGGCGTGGCCGTACTGCGCCGCGATGAGCTTGCTCATCCCGCGAACGGCGAATTTGGTAGAGCAATAGGCCGCGTTGGACGACGCGCGCGTCCCGAGCATGCCCGCAATCGAGGAGATGTTGACGATCGAGCCGCCGCCGTTCGCGATCATGTCGGGCAGCACTGCCTTCATGCCGAGGAAGACGCCGAGCTCGTTGACGCGAAACACCTCGGTGAATTCTTCTGCGCTGAACTCGAGGATCGACTTCACTGGTCCGATGATGCCGGCATTGTTCACCAGCACCGAGACGGGACCGAATTTCGCATTGGCAAGCGCGACGACGCGGTCCCAGTCATCGGGGCTCGCGACGTCGTGCGGCGCGAATATCGCCGCATCGCCCAATTCGCGCGTGATCCTCTCGCCATCGTCGGAGTTGATGTCGGTCAGGACCACGCGCGCGCCCTCGGCGGCAAAGAGACGGGCATGCGCCTCGCCCATACCCTGGGCGGCCCCCGTCACGATCGCCACTTTTCCGCCGAGACGTTGCATGGATCAGGCCGCTTCCGTCGCCGCGCCAGTGGCGATCTTCGGTGCGACTTCCTCGGCGAGCAGTTTCATCGAGTGCTCCCACGGCTCGGGATTGTCGATATAGTCGTGGCTGTAGATGAGGAGCGTGCCGAAGGGTCCGCCAAGTTCGCTCATCCAGTGATCGAGCTTCTGCCGCACGGTCTCGACCGATCCGACAATCCAGACATGTTCCGCGAGATAGGCGGCATCGACGTCGGCAGGATCGACATTCGGATCGTGCAGCAGGCCCTTGAGCACGCCGAAACGTTCATAGGTCGGCTTGATGTAGGCCTTCCACGCGTCGCCGATGCCGCCTTCGATCGCGAGCTTGCGCGCTTCTTCGTCGGTTTCGGCGACGATGACGTCGCGGACGACGCGGTGGGCCGAGCGGTCCGACGTGCGACCTGCTTCGGTCATCTTGTCGCGGTAGGTCTCGAAATGGCTCTTGAGGAATTCATTGCCGGCATAGACCGAGGCCGGGATGAAGCCATGTGTACCGGCGAAGGCGATCGACGGCGACGGAGCCGAGAGGCCGGTCATCGCCATGTGGATATCGCCGCCCCACGGCCGCACGTCGCGCAGCTTCTTCTTGGGGTCGGCCTCGGGATAGCCGGCGTTCCAATATTTGCCTTCGACGCTGAAGGGCTCGGCCTTCCAGACCTTTTCCATGATGTCGATCGCCTCGAGCATCATGTCGTGGTTCTTCGACATGTCGGTGATGCCGCGCAGCGCCGCGTCGGTCGGATAGGCGCCGGTCGCGACCCCGAGCATGTAGCGGCCTTCGAGGATCTGGCTCAGCCATGCCGTCTGAATGGCGAGCGTCGCGGGGTGATGATAAGGCAGCAGGTGCGCGAGCGGGCCGAACTTGATGTTCTCGGTCTGGAGCGCGGCCGCGGCAATGACGAGTTCGGGGCTGGGAATCGATTCCCAGTCGAGCGTACCATGCTCGCCGACCCAATATTCGGTGAAACCGACCTTGTCCGCATGCACCGCCTGGCGGATCGCCCATTCGAAAACCTGCTTGGGTTTGCGCTCCGGCCGGAGAAAGGGCGTCTGAAACATACCGATTTTCATGTTGGATACCTCGTTCCTAAAAAGGTCTGCGCGATGGGGCGGACCCGCTGCATCAATAGCCCGGCCGCACGTTCGCCGCATGGCTTTGCGATGTAGCCGACCGCGCGGCAGCACCCGACCAGGGGTGCAATGAATTTTCGGAGAGCGAATATCGCGGGAGCGGCGCCTGAATGCGCGGCAGACGCCCGATCGGCGTGCGTGCTCCGGCCTTGAGGCTGAAGCGGTGTCCAGCGGTTGCCGTGACGAATGCCATTTGCCGATTCTCCCAAATGCCGCCGCACAGCTTCTCTCGGCTGGTGCGACATCAATCTCCTACGCCGACCGTCACCGAGCGTCAAATAAAATCGACCATTCGTCGGAAAACTTCATTTGCGTTGCAAAAATGCGACTCCCCTTCTCCCGCTTCGCCCTGCCCTTCACATTCTAGAAAATGCCAGCATACACTAGCGATTATTGCCCCAATATAGCGCCAGATAATCGCAGATTGACCATGACGTGGCGCTAGTCCAAACTCGAACAATAAACGGTTTTGGAAAGACAGGTGATCATGAGTGTCCAGGACATCGCCGCCGCTGCCGTTACTGCCGCAGGATGGGAGAAGCTCCTCGAAGAGATCCTGTCGCGTGCGACTCGCGGCAGCGAACGCAAGCAGGACCGCAGCCGGCGAACCGAGCAGCAAATTTTCAACGCCGCATTGCGCGTTTTTGCGCGCGACGGGCTGTCGAGATCGAAGATTTCCGACATCGCGGCCGAGGCCGGAATCTCGACCTCGACCTTCTACGAATATTACAAAAGCAAGGAGGATCTCGCCTACGACGTCCCCATGTTCTATCTCGCCGACTTCTTCGAAAGCTATCGCGCTGCCGCGCCGTCATCGATGAGCGCCCGCGAGCGGCTGCTCCTCTATCTCACCATGTCAGCCGATTATGCGCGCGAGCATGCCGAGTGGGCGCGCCTTCTCTATCTCGAGATCTGGCCGAGCGTTTTCGTCAGCGAGACCGAGCTTCAATATACGATCAACGACTTCGCCAAGATCGTCCAGTTCCTGGTCGAGATCGGCAAGGTCGAGGGCTGGGTCGATCCGACGCGCAACAAATATGATACTGCAGCGATCATCATCGGCGGTTCGAACCAGCTCATCATCACCTGGCTGCTTTATCGCAAGCCCCGCAACCTCACCAAGGCCGGGGCGGAAATCGGCGAGCGCATCATCCGGTTGCTCGAATGCGAGTGCCGCGCGCGCTGAACCATCCGAGCCGCCGCGGCGGCCGAATGCCACCGGCGCCTAGACATCCCAGACGAGCGTGAAAGGCTTCACGCTGCCGACGATCCCGTTCGTATAAGCGAGCGGGCGATCCTCGCCGAGCCGGAACTCGGGGATGCGCGCGAACCATTCCTGCAACACGATTTTCATTTCCATGCGCGCGAGATGCGCGCCGGGGCAAGTGTGCGAGCCCTTGCCGAAGGTCGAATGTTTGCGGCCGGGCCGCTGCAGCCGGAAATCGAGCGGGTCGGCGTTCATGCCCGTGTCCATCGAGACCACGATCGTCGAGGACATCACCATGTCGCCCTGGCGGAGCATCACGCCATCGAACTCGACATCGCCCCGCACTTCGCGCGACGAGGAAACCACGGGAAAGCGGCGGAAGAATTCGAGCAGCGCATCGTTGATGAGCGCCGGGTCGGCGGCAATCGCCCGGCGGAGCTTCGTGTCGCGCGCGAGATAGGAGAAGGTGAAGCCGAGCATGTTGACGACAGTATCGAGCCCGCCGACGAGAACCTGGGTGCAGATGTTGAGCGCCTCGATCTCGCTGAGCTCGCGCCCCTCGATCTGCCCCTTCACCATGCGCGAGATCATGTCCTCGCCGTCACCGGCGCGGCGCGCGGCAATCACCGGGGTCAGATATTCGCGAAACGCCTCGAGGACTTCGGGATAGGTCATCGACCCGTCGGGCCGGGTGAACTGGTCGGCGAGATGCTTGAGCTTGGGGAGATCGGCGAGCGGAAGATCGACGAGCATCATGAAGATCGTCACGGGGAGCTGCTCGGCGAAATCCTCGACGAAATTGCAGCTGCCGCGATCCTTGAAGCCGTCGATCAGTTCGGCGGACAGATCGATGATCGCCTGTTCGATCGGCTTAAGCGGCTTGGGACCGAGATTCTCGTTGAGGAGCGTGCGGAACGGGCGGTGCTCAGGCGGATCGAGCGACAGCGGGATCAGGCGATAGGCCTCGCCCGCCGCCTTGGGTACGAGCACCGTGTTGTTCGAGAAGCGCTCGGGCTCGGACATGACGATGTCCGACAGCTCGGCGGTGAGCGCGATCCAGTGGCCGTCATTATGGGGCGTCCACATCAGCCGGTGCGGCGCCTGCTCCATGATTTCGCGCCAGAAGACGTGGAAATCCATGCCCTCGGGAATCTCGCGATAGATGTCGAAGTCGAAGACCCGGTCCGCCGGCACATTCTCCGGGCGCGGCAAGGCGAGCACATCTTTCGTGTCGAACGCACCAACTTCCATTCGAGGCTCTCCCAAGCACCAGACTGATCCCCGCTCCTACCCCATGCCGCGCCGGAGAAAAAGACTGTTTGTCGGATTTATCCTTGGACACACCTAATTTTCCGCATATATTGTGCCAAATCATCAAAAATATCCGATGTTATATCGGAAAATATGGAAGAGATGTCATGAGGCTCAATCAAAAGGTCGCGATCATCACGGGCGCTGCGCAAGGCATGGGGGCGGAGCATGCCCGTCGCTTCATCGCCGAGGGCGCCAAAACGGTCTTCACCGACATCAATGCCGATGCCGGCGCGGCGCTCGAGTCCGAGCTTGGCGAAGCCTCGCTGTTCGTCCGGCACGATGTCGGAAGCGAATCCGACTGGGCGGCGGTGGTCGCCGCCGCCGAAGCCAAGTTCGGGCCGGTCTCGGTGCTCGTCAACAATGCCGGCATCATCGGACCGGTCGCCAAGGCGGCCGATCTTGCCGCCGACGATTTCGAGACGGTGTGCCGCGTTAACCAGACCTCGGTCTTCCTCGGCACCAAGCATGTCCTCCCCTCGATGGTGCGCGCCGGCGGCGGCTCGATCGTCAATATCTCGTCGATCTCCGGGATCGTCGCCATCTATGGCACGCCGAACGTCGCCTATGCCGCGAGCAAGTTCGCGGTACGCGGCATCACCAAGCAGGTCGCGATCGAATATGGCGAGCATGGCATTCGCGCAAACTCGGTGCACCCCGGCTATATCCGCACCCCGATGATGACCGAGGCCCTCGACGCCGATCAGATCAAGATCGCAAGCGGCTCGGTCCCGATCAAGCGCGTCGGCGAGGTCGAGGATGTGTCGAACCTCGTGGTCTTCCTCGCGTCGGACGAGTCGGGTTTCATCACCGGCAGCGAATATATCATCGACGGCGGCCTCACCGCGCTATGACCGCCGCGGCCGAGCAGGCCGCTGTGACGGCGGCGCCCGGGCCCGCAATCGCGCGCGCCGCGGGCGAATGGCGGAAGAGCTGGCACCTCGTGCTGCTCACCGCGATCGCACTTACCTGCTCGCCGGCGACGCTTCCCGTCTACACCATCGGCGTTCTCACAGGTCCCTTGCACGATGCTTTCGGCTGGGGCCGCGGCACGATCCAGGCCGCGATCCTCTTCAGCACCGGGCTCGGCATGGTCGGCGGACCGCTTGCGGGATGGATGATCGAACGCTTTGGCCTCCGGCGATCGGTGCTGATCGGCGTCACCGGACTGTCGAGTGCGGTCGCGGCCTGCGCCTCGATCACCGGCGCGGCGTGGCAGCTCTATCTTTTCTATGGGCTGATGGCGCTGCTCGGCGCGGGAACCGGCGCGGTGTCCTGGACCTATCTCATCGTCGACCGGTTCGAGAAGACGCGCGGCCTTGCGCTCGGCATTGCGCTTTCGGGCACGGGAATCGCCGCGATGCTGATGCCGCGCATCGCAGCTTTCGGCCTCGACCAGGGCGGATGGCAGGCGAGCTACCTCATCCTCGGCGCTTATGGGCTTCTGTTCATTCTTCCGCTCTGCGCGCTCCTGCTGCCGCGGCGGGTCCTGCATGCACCGGCCGAGGCAGACGCCGCTGCGGCGTTGCCGGCACCCGGCCTGACGCTCCGCGCCGCGCTTCGGCGGCGGCATTTCTGGCTGCTGGGCGCCGCAACCTTCTGCATCTATGTCGCGGTGGGCGGGCTTATTCCGACGATCGTCCCCGCGCTCACCGACGCCGGGCTATCGACCGACGAGGCGGTCTCGATCATGGGCTTCTTCGGGCTTGCGATCATCGTCGGGCGCATTCTCATCGGATCTTTGGTCGATCATATGTGGGCGCCCGCAGTCGCGGCCTGCGTGCTGGTGCCGGCGGCGGCCGCCTGCTTCGCCTTCCAGCTGCCGCTTTCCTTCGGTGCTTATGCCATCGCGGCGATGCTGATCGGCATGGCGACGGGGATGGAACTCGACATGCTCGGCTTCCTCGCAACACGCTATTTCGGGCTCGCGCATTTCGCGCCGATCTACGGACGGCTCTACATGTTCGTCTCGATCGGTGCTGGCTCGGCCCCGCTCGCGTTCGGCAGCGCCTATGACTGGACGGGAAGCTATGCGCTCCCGATTTCGCTCGCGGCGGGTCTGCTGCTTGCGGGCGCCGTGGGTCTCCTCGCGCTCGGACGCTATCCCGACCAGCGCTTCCCCGGCATGCCCGGCGATACACGCCCGGCTTGAACGGCTTCTCCGACAGGCCCGACGCTAAGCGCCCGGCCTGAACTGAGATCGCGGCCGGCCTTCACCGAAGTCCCACCCACACGCGAAGGGGGAAAGACGCATCCCGGCCGAGCCGGGCGCATGTCAGCGCTTGAGGCTGACCTCCATCGTGCCGGTCTTGACTTCGACGAGCGGCAGCGCCGCGACGCTCATCAGCTTGCGGACCTGCTCGAGTTCGGGCGAGGAGAGCAACGGATAGTCGCGGCGAACGGGGCCTGCGGCGCGCATCTTGTCGATATCGGCCTGCGGCACAGTCGCGCGGTAGATGAGCTCGTCCTCGTCGTCGGTCCCATATTGCTTCTTAAGCTCATCGAGATCGGGATCGGCGGGCGGGTTGGCGAGCACTTCGGCGGCGCGCGCGCTGTTCATGATCCGGTCCATCACATTGGGATCGACCGGCGCGACAGTGTCGCCGTAGAAACCCGCCGCATATTGGACGACCTCGTCGGGGACTGTGCCGTAGCGCTTGCCGGTGACGATGTTGAGCACAGCCTGGATGCCGACAAGCTGGCTGAAGGGGGTCGCCATGCCGGGATAGCCGAGATCGCGCCGCACCGCGGCGACCTCGTCGAGCACGTCCGACAATTTGTCGGTCATATTGTGCATCTCGAGCTGCGCCTTGAAGGTGCCCATCATCCCGCCGGGGATTTGATGTTCCTCGGAAAAGGCGTCATATTCGGCATATTGGTCGACGAGGAAGCCCGCCGATTTGCCAACCGCGCGGAAATGGTCGGCGACCGGCTGGAAGAGGCTCTTGTCGAGCGAATGGCTGTGACCCTTGATCTCGATGTTACGCGCCATGATCTCGGTCGAGGGCACCGACGGGCCGTTCGCCATCGGGCGGCTCGCGGTGTGCAGCACCGAAACGCCGAGGTCGACGGCGTCGAGATAGGCCTTCGCTGACATGCCGAGCAGATTGTTGGCGTGAAATTCGATCGGCTTGCCGTTCGCCGCGGCGACGATCCCGGGGAGGAGGCCGATCAGCCTTTCCTTCTCGAGCACCCCGGCGGTGTCGTACAGCAGGATGCTGTCGACGTCGGGGCTCGCTGCGAGGAGGCGGGTTTTCTCGGCGAAATATTCATTGGTGTGGACGGGCGAGAGCGCGAACATCACCGCGCCCGCGACATGGGCATTGGATTCCTTCGCGACCTTTGCGAGGCGCAGCATGTTGTCCATGCCGAACAGGACGTCGTAGATCCAGAAGGAGCGCACGCCGTGCGCGCAGAGCCGGCGGACCCAGAGGTCCATCAGCGCGCGCGGACTGACGCTGAAGGTGACATTCGCATTGGCGCGCAAGCCCGCGCGAACCGGCGTATTGGGCATCGAGGCGACGAGCAGGTCGAGGCCTTCCCAGTAATTTTCCTGGCAATAGCGGGTGAGCACGTCGAGCATGCCGCCGCCGGTGAGGTCGATCGTCTTGAAACCCGTCTTGTCGAGCAGCGGCGATACCGGAAGCGCCATGCCGGCGCGCATGCGCAGCCCCCACAGGCTCTGCTGCCCGTCGCGCATGGTTTCGTCGAGAAATTCGATATGAGCCATTTCGTCCTAAACTCCAGGAATCGCGTTGGCCGGCATCAGTCGGCCTCGATATAGATGAGCGGCTGCCCGCCTTCGACAAGCTGCGCGTCCTCGGCGGCGATATGCCGAACGGTGCCAGCGACCTCGGTGCGCACCGAGGTGAATAATTTCATGACTTCGATCAGACAGACCTCGGTGCCGGCGGCGATGGACTGGCCGACCTCGACGAAGGCCGGCGAGCCGGGTTTGGGCGAGCGGTAGAAGGTGCCGAGATTGGGCGCGATCACCGCAGTCCAGGCCGGATCGATCGCCGCCGCGGGCGCGGCTGCAACCGGCATAGCGCCGCCATCACGCCCCTTGCCACCGTCGCCGTTCGCCGCGGGGCGCGGCGAGGCAGCGGCAGTCGCCGCGCCTCCGCGAGGCCGCGAAGCAGCGCGCAGCGCAGCCGCGGGCTCGCCGCTATCGGCATCGGTCGAAAGGCGGAGACTGAGCTCCGGCCCCCGAACCACAAGTTCGCGCAGCTCCCCCTTCCGGAACAGCTCGACGATGATCTCGAGGTCGCGGGTGGTGCGTTCATCCATGACCGGCCGTCCCTCTCATAGCTCAGGCCGCGGCGCGGCTGGCAGTCCCGGCTTCGTCGCGCATGGCAAGCGCGGCGGCGAGAACGCGGGCATAGTGCCATGATGGCGTACCGATTGCATGCTCGAGGATTTTCGCGCGGCGCAAGAAGCGGTGGAGGCCGAGCTCCCATGTGAATCCCATGCCGCCGTGGATCTGGATCGCGTCGTTGCAGGCATCGCGCGCGATCTCGGTGCAATAGGCCTTCGCCGACGAGGCGCTGCGCGACCGGTCGTCCATGCCTTCCGAGCAGGACCAGAAGGCGTAATAGGCGGTCGCCCGCCCAGCCTCGACCGCGACGGCGGTATCGGCGCAGCGATGCTTGATCGACTGGAAGGCGCCGATAACCTGGCCAAACTGCTCGCGCGTCTTGGCGTACTCGACCGCGACATCGTGCATGCGGCCCGCGATGCCGATCGCGAGGCCGGCGTGGACCGTCGAGGCGAGATCGAGCAATGTTTCGAGCGCCGCCTCGCCGCGATCGGGGCTAAGCAGGCTCGTCGCCTCGAGCGGCACGGCGTCGAAGCTCACCGCGGCCAGACCGGCCGACGGGTCGAGCGATTCATGGTGGCGAACCGTGACACCCGCTGCCGACCTTTCGACCAGCACGAGAAGGGGTCTGCCGCGATCCTGCGCCGTGACGAGAAAGAGATCGGCGTCGGCGGCGCCGGCCACGGCAATCTTCGAGCCGCTGAGTGCGCCGCTGCGCATCTGGGTCGCGCAGCGCGTCGGGTCCTCGGCGCCGCTCTCGGCGACGGCAATCGCAGCGCGCACTTCGCCGGCGGCCAGCGGCCCGAGCCAGCGCGCGCGCTGCTCGCTGCTTCCGAAGCGCCCGATGACCTCGGTAACGAGAAGCGTGCTGGCGACCACGGGCGGCGCGAGCCCGGCGCCTAGGGCCTCGATGGCGAGGGCGCAATCGACGAGCGTGAGACCGACGCCGCCATCGGCCTCGGGAACGAGCAACGAGAAGAGCCCGAGCGCGGCGAGCGCATCCCAGGCGTCGCCGTCGGCGGCGCGGTCAAGATCGGGACCCGCGAGCGCGGGATAATCGGCGAGAACATTGCCGACCGTCTCAGCGAGGTTCTGCTGCTCCTCGTTGAATGCGAAGTCCATGTCCCTCTCCTTTTTGCCGTCTAGCGCGGCAGGCCGAGCAATCGCTCGCCAATGATATTTCGCTGGATCTCCGAGGAGCCCGAATAGATGCTGAAGGCCTTCGACTGGAGATAACTCAGCTGGAACTTGCCGCCGGCGTCGGCGAGCGGATCATTGTCCGAAAGCACCGCCTCGGGCGACAATATGTCGAGCGCATTCTCGTACATCCGCTGCGCCGCATGGCTCCAGTAGAGCTTGACGACCGAAGCATCCGAGCCGCGTTCGCCGCCATTCTTGTAGCGGCTGAAGCTTCGCAGCGCGACGAGGCGCATCGCCTCGACCTCGGTGATCGAACGGCCGAGCTTCTCCTGGACGCGCGGATCGTCGATCGCGACGCCGCCGTTCGAGGGCTTCGACGCCGCGACGTCGATGAGCTTTTCGAGCTCCTGCTTGAAGCGGATCTGACGACCGAGGCAATCCTCGGGACCGCGCTCATAGGCGAGCGTCGTCATCGCGATGCGCCAGCCCTCGTTGATGCCGCCAACGATATTCTCGGCCGGGACCTCGACATCGTCGAAGAAGGTCTCGTTGAATTCGCTCTCGCCCGAGATCTGCCGCAGCGGGCGGATCGAGATGCCGGGGCTGCTCATGTCAATGAGCAGGAAACTCAGCCCCTTGTGCTTGGGGAGGTCGCCGTCGGTACGCACGAGCGCGAAGCACCACTGCGAATATTGGGCAAAGCTCGTCCAGATCTTCTGGCCGTTGACGATGAACTTGTCGCCCCTCAGCTCGGCGCGGGTACGCACCGAGGCAAGGTCCGATCCGGCATTGGGCTCGGAGAAACCCTGGCACCAGATTTCATCCGAGGACATGATCTTGGGGAGGAAGCGCTTCTTCTGCTCTTCGGTGCCATGGCGCAGGATCGTCGGTCCGGCGAGATTCTGTCCGATGATATTGAGACTTTCGGGGGCGCGGGCGCGCGCCATTTCCTCGGCGAAGATGGCGCGCTCGGTCAGCGTCGCGCCGTGGCCGCCATATTCGACGGGCCAGTTGATCCCCGTCCAGCCGCCCGTATGAAGCTTGCGGTCCCAGTCGGCGCGGAAGAGATAACGCTCTTCCTCATCCTCGGGTTCGAAGACCGTCTCGCCCCAGCCCGCGGGAAGCGCGTCGGCAAGCCATGCGCGAAGGCGCTGGCGAAACTCCTCCTCGGCGGGGCTGAAGCTGAAGTCCATGGGTCAGCCTCGCTTCGCGGCAGCGGCGAAATCGGGCGCGCGCTTCTCGCGGAACGCCTGGACGCCTTCTTCATATTCGGGGGTGAGATAGGCGATGGTCTGCGCATAGCCCTCATATTCGAGCATCTGGTCGAGCGTCGCGTTGGTCGACTTGTCGAGCAGATTCTTGGTCATGGCGAGCGCTGTCGGCGAACCAGCCGCGATTTTCGAGGCGATCGCGCGTGCTTCGGCAATCAGCGTGTCATGCGGGACGACATGGTTGACGATGCCCATGGCCTGCGCCTCGGCTGCGGGAACCTTGCGTGCGGTGAAGCAAAGCTCCTTCGCCTTGTTGATGCCGATGACGCGGCCGAGCAGGTAGAGGCCGCCGAGATCGGGAACGAGGCCGACCTTGGCGAAGGCTTGCATGAAGCTCGACTGGTCGCTCGCGATGATGAAGTCGCACGCCAGCGCGATATTGAAGCCGGCCCCGGCGGCGGCGCCATTGACCGCGGCGATGACGGGCTTCTCGAGCCGGAAGAGCGGTTCGACGATATTGCGCAGGATGCCGCGGTGGCGCGTGCGGCGCTGCAGCGGGGTCATGTCATCCTTGCGCGCCTTGAGGTCGGCACCGGCGCAAAAGCCGCGCCCGGCACCGGTGAGGATGACGCAGCCGACATCGGGGTCGGCGGCGACGCGCGCCAGAGCGTCCTCCAGCTCGGCATAAAGCTCGTCGGTCGTCGCGTTCATCGCGTCGGGACGGTTGAGCGTGATCGTCGCGATCCGCTCGCTCACTTCATAGAGGATATTCTCGTAAGACATGGCGGACCTTTCAGGAGCTGGACATTTCCGGCGGCACATGCGCCAGATCGCCTTCGGTCGATTCCGGAATGGCGAACCATTCCTCGGGAATTTTCTTCGGGATGCGGAAATCATGCGCCGGAACGACGATGTCCGAGGCGAGCTGGACCCGGCGCATCGCGGCCTGCCAGTCGCGCTCGCTTTCGCTGCGGATATTGCCCGTGATGAACGCATCGGACAGCGAGCGCTGCGGATGATCGGTGGCGCGCGCATCGGCCGGGAACCAGTAGCGGTAGTGATCGCCGAGGTCCGACGCGATCGCGACGATACCCTTCGACGTCCGGATCAGCGGCACCTGCATCCCGGGCGTGTGGCTCGGCACCTTCAGGACGCGGAACCCGTCGAACAGTTCGGCATCGCCGTCGAGGGTGCGGATCTGGCCGGGCCGGCGGCGCGCCACCAGATTGCCAATCGTCGACTGCCAGTAGAAGACCCGCTGCGACGGCACCGGATCGGCCGCATGCGACAGCTCGTCGCGCTGGATGACGACGCAGGCGTCGGGGAACAGGTCGAGATTCTCGGCATGGTCGAAATGGCCATGGGTAAGGACGACATGGTCGATGTCGCCCGGCGTCAGACCCTCGCCGGCGAGCAGTTCGGTGAGCCTGGCATGACCCCCGCCCCATCCCTTGACCTTGAGGCGCTTGGTTATGAGGTCGATCTCGGCCATGCCGGAATCGACGAGCACATTATGGGTGCCGTCGCGCGCGAGCCAGACATGCACCGGGTCGCGCTGGATGGCCCCGCCGTGCGGCAGGTACAGCTCACCGATGAGCAGCGAGTCGATGCGCCATTCGGTCACTCGTCGATGACCTCGAAGCGCTCGATGTCGGCCATCGAGCCCTTCCGTTCGCCATCGGTCCAGATCGCCCGAACGCGTGTCCCCGGCTTGATGCGCTCCTTGGCATCCTCGACGCTGTCGATGTCGATCATGTGAATGAGGCGGGTCGATGCCCCGTCGAGCACAATCTCGGCATAGACATAGGGCGGTTCGCGGGTCTGACCGACGAACTCCATATTGATGATCGAACAGCCTCGGATCGTGCCGGTGTCGGCGCACGCCTTCCAGGTTCCGGTGCGCTTGTGCGTGAGATCGTCGATCTCGCGCGGCGGGAGCAAGGCATCGTCGCCGTTCGAGGTACGAACCCCGATGACGCGCCCGAACTCCTTGATCTCGTCGAACATGCGTCCGTAATAGGGGCCGTAAGCATGCTCATAGGGAAGCGCCATCGCATATTTGACGACGCCGAGCGGCTCCTCGGTCTCGGTGAGCGGCGAAATCTTGCCGACCGGCACATCGGGCGCGAGCCGGAACCCCTTGATTGCGGTAATCGTCTCGGATGCCTCTTCCTCCCAGACCGCCTCGACGCGCTGTCCGATCGAAAGACCGTCCATGTCTTCGAGCAGGCGGTGCGGAAAGTCGTTGCCGCAGCCATCGAGACGAATCAGGCCGATGACGACGCCGTCGACGCGCGTGAAGCCGGTAATCTCGCCGGTATGCGGCGCTTCCACAAAGCTCTCCATCGGGTCGCTGTTGATCGCCGAGAAATCCTCCGCGGGCGCGACGATCGAGCCGTCGGGGAAGCGCGAGCCGACGATGCGGCGGTTCTTCATTTCGGCCAGGACCGTTCCGGCCGCTCGGCCGGGGGTCAGCGTGTAGGGAAGCGAGATCTCGGCTTTGAAAACCGGGAGCTCGATCGGCATCGTTTCGGGTGCTGAATACATCTCGTCTTCCCCTATGCGCTCAGGACCGCGCAACCGCGCAGATTGGCCCAGCCACCGCCGGACTGCACCAGCGCAAGCTTCGCGTCCTTGATCTGGTGGCTCTCGTTCCGGCCCATGACCTGGGTCGCGGCTTCGATCAGACGGATCACGCCGACTGCGCCGATCGGATTGGCGCCCATGCACCCGCCCGATGGATTCACCGGGATATCGCCATCGAGCTCGGTCGCGCCCGAGGCGATGAGTTCGGCAGCCTGTCCGGGCGGGCAGAGGCCGAGGCTTTCATAATAGTTGAGCTCAAAGCAGGAATAGGGTTCCTGGACCTCGACGACGTCGAACTGGCGGCGCGGGTTGGTGATGCCGGCCGAGCGATAAACCGCGCGCGCCGCGAGCGCGAGCGGTTCGGAAATCATCAGCGAGCGTTCCGGCGCATTATCCGCCTCACAATAATAGGCCATGCCCTGAATCCACGCGGGCCGGTCGGTCGACTTGTGCGCGACCTTCTCGGTCGCGAGGACGATCGCCGCGGCGCCGTCCGAGATCGGCGGAACGTCGAGAAGCTTGATCGGCCAGCACAGCGGCTTGGAGTTCAGGACCTCGTCGACCGTGACCTCTTTCTTCATATGCGCATAGGGGTTGGCGATCGCGTTCCTGCGGTTTTTCACCGACACCATCGCGGCCGCTTCCTCGGTGTGCCCGAGCGCGTCCATGCGGGCGCGCCAGTAAGCAGCCGAGAAGCCCATGATGCCGACGGCGAACTCGCGGCCCCAGAAAGGGTCGTAGAGCGTCGAGATCGAATATTGCAGCGCGCCCTCGGAGAGCTTGTCATAGGCGATGACCAAAGTGCGGTCGGCATAACCGCCGGCAACCTGATAATAGCCCGCAAGCGCCCCCGCAAACCCCGCGCCGCCGCCGCTTGTCACGCGGGTCAGCGGCTTGCCTTGAGCCCCGATCGCATTGGCGACCCAGAGTTCGGGATGGTTGACCGCGCCGAAGAGCACGGGACCGCTTGCAACGACGATCGTGTCGATGTCCTCGATCGTGAGCTTCGCATCGGCGAGTGCCCGGTCGACCGCTTCGCGAACGAGCCCGGCCTGGCTCACGTCGGTGCGCCGACGCGAGTGATGGGTCTGGCCGACCCCGACGATTCCTACATGTCTGCTCATTGTCACACCTCGAGGCTGAATACGCAGTTGCTCTGCATCGCGACGCCCGTGCTGCCATGGACGACCGCCTTGCTCGGCGTGCCGCCGCCGTAGAGCTGCGGCTCGCGCAGCTGTCGGACGGCTTCGGCGAGCCGGAACATGCCGGTCGCCATGATCGGATCGGCGGGCAGTGCGCCGCCAGAGCGGTTGACGGCGACCTTGCCGCCGCGCGCCGCCGAAAGGCCATCGCCCTGCTTGGCGAGGCCAAGCGCTTCGATCGCCATCAGTTCGGAGACGACCGACGAGGCACTGACTTCGACAATATCGGCCGAGGACGCGTCCCAGCCCGACGCGCGCGCCGACATGGCGGCGGCATTTTCGAGTGCGCGGAGCCGGCCGCGGTCGCGGTCGGCATAAGCGTGGCAATCGGTGCTCGATCCCATGCCGGTGACGAAGACGGGCGTTCCGCCGCTCCGCCGTGCGGCATCGTCGCTCGCGATCAGGATCGCGACGGCGCCGTCCATCGGGCGTGCCAGCATGAGTTCGGTGAGCGGCGCGGCGGCCTCGGACGCCGCGAGCACGGCGTCGAGATCGGGAAGCTCGTCGATCGCGACACGGCCGCCCGCTTTCGCATCGGCCCAGCGGGCAACCACCAGCTCGGCGAGATCGCGCTCGCTAAGCTTGCCGCCCGATAGATAATGCTGAGCCTGGATGCCGGCGGCGGCGCGCTGGTTGAAGCCGACGGGGCGCTGGTAGAAGGGCTCGACCTGCGAGGCCCAGTAATTTTCGACCACCGACTCGGACGGCTTGGAGTAAGCGACGAGAAGGCCGACCGACGCAGCGCCCGAGCGGATCTTGTTGACCCCGTAGAGCGCCGAGAACAGCCCATCCTCTTCGACGCGCGCTTCTTCCTTATGGTGCGCACCAAGCGCGCCGAGAAAGCCGCAGTTCGAAATCGAGCGTCCGTCGAGAACATCGCTGCCCGAGTCGATGACGAAATCGACATCGTCGATCGAGAAGCCCGATCCCTTGAACACCGAGGTTACGACCGACGAGATCAGATCGATGTGCTGCGCGTCGCGCCAAGCGGGCCGCAGCTCCGCTTGCGCAGTCGCGACCACTGCCACCTTCTTCAGAGCCATCCATGGCCTCCCATGCGTTGCGTTTCATTAGCCTGGCGCCCGATGATGTCCGGTACGTCGGCTGTGCAGTGTCGGTTTATGGCCGGGAAATTTTTCCGTCAACCCATATTCGACGTTTCATCGGTTTTTGGGATTCGCACCATGAACGCAATTAATGCGCGGTTTCCTTGGAATCATGCCGGATCAACATAGGGCTTGCAATCCGAGTATATCCGAAACAATATCGGAAGAGGGAGAAGGAGAAGACCGTGAGCCTCGATGTTTCAGGCCAATTTCGCTATCCGTCGCCGGACCTTGCCTGGCTGTCGCAGCGCGTCGAAGAGGTTCTCGAACCCGCGCTTCCCATCGTCGATGCGCATCATCATCTGTGGGAGGAAGGCGGATCGCCTTATCTTCTCGCGGAAATGCGCGCCGATGTGGACGACGGGCACCGGATCGACGCGACCGTCTTCGTCCAGGCCCATTATGGCTACCGCACTGGCGGGCCGGCGCATCTGACGCCGGTCGGCGAAACCGAAAAAGTCGCTGCGATCGCCCGCGCGGCGCGCGAAGCCGGATGCGCGACTCGCATCGCCGACGCCATCGTCGCCTATGCTGATCTCATGTCGGGGCCGCTGCTCGCCGAGACGCTCGACGCACATGCCGCCGCCGCGGACGGCGCGCTGCGCGGCATTCGCCACTCGGTGTCGCGCGACGAAAATTTCCCGGACGGCATCGTGCTGCGCCCGGCGCCTGCCGGACTGCTCGCGGATCCCGCCTATCGTGCAGGGCTTGCCGAACTCGGCCGCCGCGGCCTCTCCTATGACGCAATGCTCTATCATGCCCAGATACCCGAGCTTGCCGCCGCGGCGCATGCGGTGCCGGGCACATCGATCATTCTCGACCATCTCGGCTGCATCCTCGGCGTCGGACCCTATGAGGGCCAGGCGAAGGCGTTGTTCGCCAGTTGGCGCGACGATATGCGGCGACTCGCCGATTGCCCGAATGTCGCGGTGAAGATCGGCGGCTTCGGCATGATCATATGCGGTGCGCGCTGGCACGAGCGCGCGCTTCCCCCGTCGTCGGAGGAACTTGCGGACGCCTGGCGGCCCTATGTCGAGACCTGCACCGAGCTGTTCGGCGCCGAGCGCTGCATGTTCGAAAGCAATTTCCCGGTCGACAAGGCGATGTACAGCTACCGCACGCTCTGGAACGCCTTCAAGCGGATCACGCAGGACTGGCCGGAGGCTGACCGCGCGCTGCTCTTTTCGGGGACGGCGCGGCGTCTATACCGGCTGGATCAAGAGCTGCCGGCGAGCGTGCGGCCCATTACCGAGGCGGCCGATGCTTAACAGGGCGAATGCACTCTTTGCGCGCGAGGCGGACAGCCCCGACAAGATCGCGATCCGCTTCGAAGGCGGTGCGACGAGCTTCGCGGCTCTGGCGCGCCAGGTCCGGGACATGGCGGGCGCGCTCGCGGGGCTCGGCGTTGCGCGCGGCGTCCATGTCGGGCTCCTCCTTCCCGCCTCGCCCGAGTTCATCGTCGTCGAGCAGGCGCTGTTCGCGCTCGGCGCGCCGATCACCCCCGTCAATATCCTCTATCGCCCTGCCGAAATCGCGCATGCGGTCGATTGCTGCGATCTCGCCTTCATCGTCACCACCGAGGCGCTGGCGAGCGCCGCGTCGGCCGCGCTTCCGGCGGGCTGCCGGCTCCTTCTGCTCGACACCGCGGCGGATGGCGCCGCAGGCGCCTCGATCCCCGCGGCGCTCGCTGCCTCGAGGCCGCTTGTCGATCTGGCCATGGTCGGCGCCGATGACCCCGTCTTCCATCTCCTGACGAGCGCAACGACGGGCAAGGCGAAGGGCGTAATCCTCACCGCGGGCAATGTTGCCGCCAACTACGACCGGACGCCGGCCTGGCTCGGCCTCGATGCGAACGACGTCATCCTGTGCGCGTTGCCGCTCTACAATACGTTCGGGCTCAACCAGTGCATCAACGCGATGCTCGTCACCGGCGCGACGCTGGTGCTGCTCCCGCGGTTCGACGCGGCGCGCTGCATCGAGGCGATTGCCGAGTTCGGCTCCACCTTCCTGCCGGCCGTGCCGACGATGCTCCAAAAGATCTTCGATCATCCCGGGGCGAGCGGATCCCGTCTCCAGTCGCTGCGCCGGATCATGACCGGCGGCGCTCCGGTGCCGACAGCCCTCCTCCAGCGCATCATCGCGGCGGCTCCTTCGGTCGAGGTGCTGACCGGTTATGGACTGACCGAAGGCACCGCGCTGGTGACGCTGACCGAGGTGCGGCTGAATGCCGACGGCGAGCTCGAACGCGGCCGCACGATCGGGCGGGTGCTCGACGGCATGGAGCTCGCGATCGTCGATGACGCCGGCAATCGCTGTCCTGCCGGCACCTCGGGCGAGATCCTCGTCGCCGGACCCAATCTCATGGCGGGCTATTACAAGGCCCCCGACGACACCGCGGCGGCGCTCCGCGGCGGCTGGCTCTACACCGGCGATATCGGCTATATCGACGATGAAGGCTATTCCTACATCGTCGACCGGAAGAAGGATGTGATCATCCGCGGCGGCCAGAATATCTATCCGGTCGACATTGAGGAGGTTCTCTACCAGGCGCCCGGCGTCGCCGAGGTCGCCGTTGTCGGCCGCGAGGACGAGATGATGGGCGAAGTCCCGATCGCCTTTGTCGCCGGGACGGCCGTTCTTTCAGTCGACGCGCTGCTCGAGCACTGCCGCGAACATCTCGCCAAGTATAAAGTGCCCGCCGACATCGAGATATTGCCCGAGCTGCCCAAGGGACCCACCGGCAAGATTCTTCGCCGGGCGCTGCGCGACAAGGCCCGCCATGCCGCCTGAGTCGTTCGTCAGTTCGGCGCGCTCGCGCTTCGTATCGATCGGCGGCTCGCGCCGCCATTTGCTCGAATGGGGGGAGCCCGGCGCGCCTGTCGTCATCCTCCAGCACGGGATGCGCGACCACGCCCATTGCTGGAGTTGGCTCGCCGAGTCGCTGAAGGAGAGCTATCATGTCATCGCGCCGGACCTCCGCGGTCATGGCGACAGCGACTGGTCGAGCGACAGCAATTATGCGCTGGCAAGCTTCGTCATCGACCTCGCGGCAATCGCCGACCTTTGCGGGCTGCGCGATTTTGCGCTCGTCGGCCATTCGCTCGGCGGGCAGATAGCGCTTCGCTACACGGCGGCCTTTCCCGAGCGCGTGCGCGCGCTCCTGGCCATCGAGGGTGTCGAGCTCCCCATGATCCGGCAGGAGCGCGAGAAGCCGGTGCCCTACCCTGTGCGCCTCCGCGAATGGGCAGCGAACGAGATGATGCGGCGCTTGCAGTCGCCGCGCTATTATCCGGACATCGCGCGCGCCGCCGCGCGCATGCAGGAGGCCAACCCCGAGATCGACGCGGCGACGGTTGCCTATCTCACGGCCACCGGCGTGGTCGCGGAAGCCGATCGCGGCTTTCGCTGGAAATATGACAATGGCTGCCGCTACCGCCCGCCCGAGGACCAGCGCGGCGCGGACCTCGACGAGATGCTGTCGGCCATCAAATGCCCCGCGCTCCTCGCTTATGGCGATAGGAGTTGGATCGCGCCTCCGCCACCGGCGCGCCTCGCCCGGCTCGCACAGCACCGCCTCATCACCTTCGGCGGCGCGAGCCACTGGCTGCACCACCAGCGCCGACCCGAATTCAACGAGCTCGTCGGCCGGTTTCTCGCCGATCCCTCGTCAACCCTCGCCAATGAAAGAGACCATTATGCGTGAAGCAGCGATCATCTCCACCGCGCGGACGCCCGTCGCAAAGGCCTTCAAGGGCGCCCTCAACGACACCGACGCCCCCGCGTTCATGGGCCATGCCATGAAGGCAGCCGTCGAGCGGGCGGGCATCGATCCCGCGCGCATCGACGATGTGCTGGTCGGCGTCGGGACGCAGTGGGGCACACAAGGCGGCAACCTTGCGCGCACCGCCATTTTCGCCGCGGGCCTCCCGCTTTCCATCCCGGGCACGACACTCGACCGCAAATGCGGCTCGGGCCTCACGACGCTCGCTTATGCGGCGCGCGGGATCATGGCGGGCGATCTCGATGTCGCGCTGAGCGGCGGCGCCGAGTCGATCAGCCACACGCGCAACGCCCATCACCCGACCTTTCGCGCGCAGCCGCAAGCCGTGCTCGACCAGCAGCCGCACGCCTATATGGCGATGATCGAGACCGCGGAAATCGTCGCCGAGAAATATGGCGTGAGCCGCGAGGCGCAGGACGAAGTCTCGGCGCTGAGCCACCAGCGCGCCGCAGCGGCGGTGGCCGCGGGCCGGCTCGCCGAGGAAATCGCGCCGATGACCGTGACCAAGAATCTCGTCGCCAAGGACGGCAGCGTGACCGGCCAGGAAACCTTCCTCTTCGAACTCGACGAAGGCATCCGCGCGGATACCACCGCGGAAGGCCTCGCCGGGCTGCGCCCGGTGTGGAAGGACGGATCAGTCATCAAGGAAGGCAAGCATGTTACGGCGGGCAATGCGAGCCAGCTTTCGGACGGCGCCGCGGCGCAGGTGCTGATGGACCGCGCCACCGCCGAGGCGGAGGGCAAGGACATCCTCGGCATCTTCCGCGGCTTCCAGTCGGCGGGCTGCACGCCCGACGAAATGGGGATCGGTCCCGTGTTCGCGGTGCCCAAGCTTCTCGCGCGAGCCGGGCTCAAGGTCGAGGATATCGGCCTGTGGGAAATCAACGAAGCCTTCGCCAGCCAATATCTCTACTGCCGCGACGAACTCGGGATCGATCCCGAGAAGATCAATGTCAACGGCGGCGCGATCGCGCTCGGCCACCCCTTCGGCATGACCGGCGCGCGGCTGTCGGGCGCGGTGCTTCTCGAGGCGCGCCGGCGCGGCGTGCGCTACGCGGTGGTCTCGATGTGCGTCGCGGGCGGCATGGGATCGGCCGGGCTTTTCGAAATCCCGCAATGATCTGGGACCGGAAAATGAGCCTTCGCTTCGACGACGACGTCGTAATCGTGACCGGCGCCGGGCGCGGCCTGGGGCGCGAATATGCGCTGGCCTTCGCCGCGCGCGGCGCGGCGGTCCTCGTCAATGATCCAGGGGGGCCCGAGGGAGGTCCAGGCACTGGTCGTGGCGTCGCCGAAGAGGTCGCCGCGGAAATCAGGGCTGCCGGCGGCCGCGCGGCTGCCGATGAGACGCCAGTTGGCACCCGCGCGGCGGCCGAGGCGATCATCGCGAAGGCGATTGCCGCCTTCGGCAAGGTCACCATCCTCGTCAACAATGCGGGGATCATCAGCTTCGCAAAGCTCACCGATATCGGCGAGGCCGACTGGCGGGCGATGCAGACGGTGACGCTGGACGGTGTGTTCCATCTTTGCGCCGCCGCCTGGCCGCATATGGCAGCGGCCGGCCATGGCCGCATCGTCAACACGACCTCGAATGCCGGTTTCGCCGGCAACGAAGGGCTCGGCGCCTATGGCGCCGCGAAGCTGGCGGTCGCGGGTCTCACTAAATGCCTCGCGCAGGAGGTCGGCGACAGCGGGATCACGGTCAACGCCGTTGCCCCGATGGCGATCACGCGGATGAACCGCGACGCCTTTTTCGACAGCAAGGAGGGCGGCGGAGACGACTGGAAAGGCGATATCCGCCGCGGTGCGGTGCCGATGGGCCCGCCGTCGATCGTGGCGCCCGCGGTCTTGTGGCTCGCGCATCGCGACACGGCGATCAACGGCGAAATCTTCTCCAGTTCGTCGGGCAAGGTGGCGCGCGTCGGCTTCGTCGTCGGCGAGGGCTATTTCGATCCCGATCATGGCCCCGAGGATCTGGTGGCGCATGCCGACGAGATCCGGACGCTCGGCGATTTCCTCGACCCCGCCTCCACCCTCGACGAACTCGCGGCGATTCCGCCGCTATTTGCAGGAGCCCTTTGAGATGGCCCCCGAAGACGCACCGCGCATCGACTGGACGCGCGACGAGATAGGCGCGCTGTTCGACCTGCCTTTCGACGAACTGATGTGGCGGGCTCAGGACGTCCATCGCCGCCACCATGCGCGCGGACAAATTCAGCTTTGCACTTTGCTCAGCATCAAGACCGGCGGCTGCGTCGAGGATTGCGGCTATTGCTCGCAGTCGAAGCATGCCGACAGCGGATTGAAGGCGACCAAGCTGATGGACGTCCGAGCGGTGTTGCAGGCGGCGGCGCAGGCGAAGGATTCGGGCTCGAAGCGCTTCTGCATGGGCGCGGCCTGGCGCAACCCCAAGGACCGCGACATGCCCGCGATCGTCGAAATGGTCGAGGGCGTGCGCCAGATGGGCATGGAAACCTGCATGACGCTGGGCATGCTGAGCCAGAGCCAGGCGCAGCAACTCGCGGCCGCCGGCCTCGATTATTATAATCACAATGTCGACACGAGCCCCGAAAATTACGGCAATATCATCACAACCCGGAACTACCAGGACCGGCTCGACACGCTCGAAGAGGTCCGCCAGGCGGGCATTAACGTCTGTTCGGGCGGCATCGTCGGCATGGGCGAGACACGAAGCGACCGGGTCGGCTTCATCCATACGCTCGCGACCCTTCCCGAACATCCGGGCAGCGTGCCGATCAACGCGCTGGTACCGGTGAAGGGCACCGTGCTCGGCGACATGCTGGCGGATACGCCGCTCGCCAAGATCGACGATATCGAGTTCGTCCGCACGATTGCGGCCGCGCGCATTACCATGCCGATGAGCATGGTCCGCCTCTCGGCGGGCCGCGAGAGCATGTCGGAAGCGGTGCAGGCGCTCTGCTTCATGGCGGGCGCGAACAGCATCTTCACCGGGGACAAGCTGCTCACCACCGGCAACCGCGGCGACAGCGCCGACGCGGCCCTGCTCGCGAAGCTTGGACTGAAACCAATGGAGAGCGAAGAGCCGATGCGAACTCCACGCGAGGCTTCCCAAACGGTCGACATCCGGCACGTCTTGGCAGCGGAAAACTTCATGCCGTTTACCTGACGGCTTCCAGATCAGCCAGCTCCCCTTCCGACCCACACAGAGAATTATTCATGGCGACACGGCACTTTTTCGGAGCCTTCACGCTCGAAGTGAATGACAATGGAGTATGCGTCGCGACCTTCTCGCGGCCACCGGTCAATGCGGTTTCGCTGTCCGTTTATGAAGACATCGGCCGTCTGGCCGATCATGTCGCGACGGATTCGCAGATCCGCGTGATTGTCATCAGCGCTCCTGATGACGCCCGCGCCTGGTGCGGCGGCGCCGACCTGAACGAATTCAAAGGCATGACCGCAGCGAAGCGAAAAGAGCGCTACCAGTTCATCAACGAACAGCTACCCCGCTTTCATCGCATCGACCGGCCGATGATTGCTGCCATCCGGGGTGCCGCGATCGGGGTTGGCGTGATGCTCGCGGGAATGTGCGACATGCGCGTGGTCAGTGAAGAATCGCGGTTTGCCTGTCCGGAAGTCGATTATGGGCTGGTCGGCGGAAGTGCTGGCCTCTTCGCTACCCTTCGAATGCCGGAGGCCAAGGTTCGCGAGATGGTCTACACGGGCCGCGCGTTCACGGCGCGCGAGCTGGAGTCGACAGGCTTGTTCAACTATGTCGTCCCGCGTGCTGCCGTGCTGCCCCTCGCGCTCGATTTGGCTGCGAAAATCGCAGAGAAGAGTATGCCGACACTCCGTGCCCGCAAGCAGGCGTCGCTCTCCTGGGAAGGCTCCGAATGGATGGACGCCTATCTTGAATCCCAAGACATGTCGTCGACGCTCGTCGAGCAGCCTGAAAGCGAGGCGGCGGTGATTGCCGCGCTGAAACGAGGCTCCCACCGCGCAAAGAGCTAGCAAAATCGTCAGCCGGGCATGCTCCTTCATGCTGAAAGGCAAAAATGCGAATATCCGGTGAAACATCGGACAAAGAACGCAACTTAAACAATGTTTACTGGGAACTATTTGCCGATGTTTTGTCGGATATTGACCAGAAACACGGCTTAGGCTACGGACGGCGCACATTTATCACAGGGCCCATGCGATGAAAAAAATCTACCCCGACGCCGCTGCCGCACTTGAAGGGCTGCTGTTCGACGGCATGCATATCTGCGCGGGCGGCTTCGGCCTCTGCGGCATTCCCGAGCGGCTGATCGATGCGATCCGCGACGCGGGCACGAAGGATATCACGATCGCCAGCAACAATGCCGGGATCGACGGCGAAGGGCTCGGCAAGCTGCTGCGCACCAACCAGGTCAAGAAGATGATCAGCAGCTACGTCGGCGAGAACAAGGAGTTCGAGCGGCAATATCTGGCGGGCGAGCTCGAGGTCGAATTCTGCCCGCAAGGCACACTGGCCGAACGCTGCCGCGCCGGCGGCGCGGGCATTCCGGGCTTCTACACCAAGACCGGCGTCGGCACGCTCGTTGCCGAGGGCAAGGAAGTGAAGAATTTCGACGGGCAGGATTATATCCTCGAACGCGGCATCTTCGCCGACCTTGCGATCATCAAGGCATGGAAGGCCGACGAGAGCGGCAACCTCATCTTCCGCAAGACAGCGCGCAACTTCAACCAGCCGATGGCGACCGCGGCGAAGATCTGCGTCGCCGAGGTCGAGGAGATTGTGCCGACCGGCAGCCTCGATCCCGATGCGATCCACCTGCCCGGCATCTATGTGAAGCGCATGATCGTCGGCGCGCCTTACGACAAGAAGATCGAGTTCCGAACCGTTCGGCAAAGGGAGACGGCATAATGGCCTGGACGCGCGACGAGATGGCGGCGCGTGCCGCAAAGGAGCTGCAGGACGGCTATTATGTCAATCTTGGCATCGGGATCCCGACGCTGGTTGCCAACCATATCCCCGACGGGATGACGGTGACGCTCCAGTCGGAAAACGGCATGCTCGGCATCGGCCCCTTCCCGCTTGAGGGTGAAGAGGACGCCGACCTGATCAACGCGGGCAA
>JAESFK010000140.1_pt1 | contig 59543 bp, 64 predicted proteins | sample 9269391 | NCBI WGS metagenome assembly JAESFK01 (sample SAMN14506231, study PRJNA617097) | algae metagenome | isolation source: Drouetiella hepatica UHER 2000/2452 and co-occurring heterotrophs from... | place: Slovakia: Slovak Paradise National Park, Hrabusice, Kosice Region | collected 2000-01-01
AACGTCGCGCACGGGGCGGATGTCGACCTGCGAACCGGGCAGGAACGCCACGGCGCCGCCCAAGTCGACGGTGAAGCCGCCCTTGACGCGGCCAAAGATGACGCCTTCGACGCGCGCTTCCTTGTTGAATTCTTCTTCCAGACGGTCCCAGGCGGCTTCGCGGCGGGCGCGGTCGCGGGACAGCATGGTTTCGCCATTGGCGTTTTCGACGCGGTCGACATAAACTTCGACTTCGTCACCGACCTTGATGTCGGCCTTCTGGCCCGGCATGGCGAATTCGCGCAGCGGCACGCGGCCTTCGCTCTTCAAACCGATGTCGATAACTGCCAGGTCGTTTTCGATCGCGGTGACGGTGCCCTTGACGACGCGGCCTTCAAAGCCGCCGTCAGCACCACCAAGCGATTCATTGAGCATCGCGGCGAAATCGTCGCGTGTCGGAAAAGCCGTAGTGGCCATAGAGATGTAATCCTTACTTCATTTGTTCCGGCCAAGCGGTTGGATCCGCTGGTCTTAATGGCCGATCTGTCCTGCGCGCCGGATGCGATGCAAAACATCCTTCGGACCAGTTCGGGCGGGGCAGGGGCAAAGCAGAACGGGCGCGACGAGATCGCCTCGTCACGCCCGACGCCCGGTTGCGGGCGGCGGTTGTCCGTGCCTCGACCGGCTGAAAGGCCCGTCGGACGGGGCGCCTATAGTCCGCAAACCCCATAAACGCAAGGTGGAAAGCCGGTCTAGCCGCGGCGGTTCCGGCGCGCTTCGACAAAGGCAATCGCCGCGGCAATCGCGGCGTCGCGGGGCATGTCACTGTTGTCGAGCAGCATCGCGTCGGGTGCGCGTAGCAGCGGCGCGTCGGCGCGGCCGGTGTCGCGGGCATCGCGGGCGTGGACGTCGGCGAGCACGGCGTCAAACGTAACATCGACACCGCGCCCCAGCATCTCCGCATGACGGCGGTGCGCGCGCACGTCGGGGCTGGCGGTGACGAACAGCTTGGCATCGGCGTGCGGTGCGATGACGGTGCCGATGTCGCGCCCGTCCAGGATCGCGCCGCCGGGCTGGTTGGCGAAATCGACCTGGCGCTGAAACAGCGCCATGCGGACCTGCGGATGAACCGACACCCGGCTGGCAAGCCCGCCGGTGGTCTCGTAGCGCAACGCCGGATCGTCGAGCAAGCTGTCGGGGAAATCGCACGCCGCCAGCGCGTCGGCGGCGTTATCAGCGTCGCCATGGTCGAGCTGGGTCTGATACCCGACCGCGCGATAGAGCAGACCGGTATCGAGCACCGGCAGCCCGAAATGATCGGCGAGGGCGCGCGCAATCGTGCCTTTGCCCGATGCGGTGGGTCCATCTACGGCGATAATCATCAGTTGATCTGAAACGCGTCGATGCGCGCGCTGGTCAGCCGGTTGTCGGCGCCGAATAGCAATTTGATCCAGCCACCATTTTTGAACGTGCCGCCGCATGAGGCGATACCTTCGCCTTCGCCCGCGTTGCCGGGTTCGCGGCAGTCGATTTCGATTTCGGGAAGGAACGCGCGTACCTTTGCCATGACGTCGCCTCGCGTCCGCGCCGCGCCGATCCCCAGCGCCTTCAGGTCGCGTGCGCCCGCGCTGCCGACGTCGACCAGCTTAATCGCCAAAATGTCGCCGCTAAAAACATGGACGATGCCGGTGTCGTCCTGCCATTCGCAGGCGATTCCATCATCGTCGTTGCAGACATCGCCGTTGGTCAACCGTCCGATCGCCTGCGGCGTGCTAGGCAGATTCAGGGGGTAGCGCGAAAAACTCGCATCGGCGCGGTCGAAGGGGTCGGCGATGCGTTCGTCGGCGCGCGCGATGCCGCCCAGCGATGAAAGGATCAGAACGGCGGCAAGAGAAACGGAGCGGATGGGAGACATCGTCGGTAAATCCTTGATAGCGTTAGAAAGTGAATAAGCTGAGTGTTGCCTTTTGTCACCGACTGGCGCGGCGATCGATGACCCACGTCACAGCTTAGGCTTCCTGCAAACCGGTCAGCAAGGCTTCGAAATTGGGGAAGCTTGTCGCCACCGGCGCCATATCGTCAATCGTCACCGGTGACCCGGTGACAAGTCCGGCGACCGCGAAGCTCATGCAGATGCGATGGTCGAGGTGACCGGCGACGGTCGCGCCGCCGGGCAACGGATCGCCGCCGCTGCCGTCGATGATCAGGCCGTCATCGCTTTCGGTGACGCGCGCGCCGATGGCTTTCAGGCCGGTTGCCATGACCGCCAGCCGGTCGCTTTCCTTGACGCGCAGTTCGTCGAGGCCGGTGGTGGTCGTGCGCCCCTGCGCCAGTGCAGCCGCGACAAACAGGATCGGGAATTCGTCGATCATGCTGGGCGCGACCGCGGGCTCAACGTCAATCCCGGTCAGCGCGCTGTGTCGCACGCGCAGATCAGCGACGGGCTCGCCGCCGACTTCGCGCGGGTCGAGCAGTTCGATGTCGCCGCCCATCTGCCGCAGCACATCGATCAGCCCGGCGCGCGTCGGGTTGAGCCCGACATTGGTGATGGTGACGTCTGAGCCGGAGACGAGCAGCGCCGCGACGATGAAGAACGCCGCCGATGACGGGTCGCCGGGGACGACAATCGTCTGCGGCTTCAACTCGGCCTCGCCGACAATGCGGATGTGGCGGGTGCCGTCGGCATCGGTTTCGATGCTCAGGTCGGCGCCGAAGCCGCGAAGCATGCGTTCGCTGTGGTCGCGGGTGGGCACGGGTTCGATGACTTCGGTGATACCGGGGGTGTTGAGCCCGGCCAGTAGCACCGCACTCTTAACCTGCGCCGAGGCGACTGGGAGTCGATAGGCGAGGGGGATGGCGGGGGCGAGGCCGCGCACCATCAGCGGCAGGCGGCCACCGGGTGACGATGTGATGTCGGCGCCCATCTGCGCCAGCGGATTGATGACGCGACCCATCGGGCGGCCCGACAAGCTGGCGTCGCCCACAAAAGTGGCGGTGATCGGATGGCTCGCGACCAGCCCCATCAGCAAGCGGGTCGAAGTGCCGCTGTTGCCCATGTCGAGCGCTTCGCGCGGCTGGAGCAGCCCGCCGACCCCGACGCCATGGATGCGCCATTCGCCGTCGGGGCGACGCTCGATCGTCGCACCCATCGCGCGCATGGCGGCGGCGGTGGCGAGCACATCATGTCCTTCGAGCAGACCCGTGACGCGGCTTTCTCCGACCGCCAGCGCCGACAGCATCAGCGAGCGATGCGAGATGCTTTTGTCACCCGGAATCGCGATCCGGCCCTTGAGCGGAACGGAGGCGGAAAAGCTGCGCGGGCTGGCGTTTTGATCGGTCATGGCGAGCGGCTTTTGACAGCGCCCTTACAATCTGGCAAGGCGCACGCCGATTTGATGGACGCCGCGCAGGCAGCCGTCGCTTTCCACACATTCTATTCTGTTTCCAGAAGGTTACGAGGAATTTATGATCAAGGCTGAATGGGGCACGAAACGCAGCTGCCCGAAATGCGCCACGCGATTCTATGATTTGACCAAGGATGACCCGGTCAACTGCATCAATTGCGGTTACAACTGGATTCCGGAATCGGTGCTGAAATCGAAGCAGTCGACACCGTTTGAGGTTGAGAAGCCGGGCAAGACCGTCAAGGAAGAGGTCGTCGTCGATGAGGATCTGGATCTGGACGTCGATGTCGATGAAGACAATGACTCGCCGGATAACGACGTCGACCTGGGCGGTGACGACGATCTGGGCGTCGCGACGGCGGATGACGACGACGTCGAAACCTGATTTATGTCGTGAGGGGCCAAAAAGGCATCGTCCGATGCATTTGGCCCCTTGCATCAGCCGCCCGCACTGTTAAAGGCGGCAACCCGATCGCAGGCGCCACGATGGTGCGGGCGATCGAATGAAGATGTGGGGCCTTAGCTCAGCTGGGAGAGCGCCTGCATGGCATGCAGGAGGTCAGCGGTTCGATCCCGCTAGGCTCCACCACTTCTTCACGGCGCAAGCCGAATGTCTCCGAACATATCCTTGAGAAGCGCTTCGCCGTTCGCCAGCGCGATCGGCGGCGACTTGTCTGCGAAGGCTTTGCCGCGCACCGCATAGTTGAGCGTGTAAATCGTGTCGGTGTCGCGGAAAATCAGGATGAAGTCCTGTTCGCCCGCGCCGGCTAGCGCCTTGGGATAGGCGCCGGGCGGCAACGACGCGCAGCCGTTCAGGATCAGAGTGCGTTTCAGCCCGCCCGCGAGCGAGCTTTCCCCATTGTCCTGATAGATCGGCCCGACCTTGCATGCCGCGGGATAAAAAGCCTGGCGCGCAATCTGCGCCGTCGGCAGCGGCGAGGTGCCTAGCCCGCGATACGCTTGGATCGTCACGAGCCGCGTCCAGTTTGCGAGTGTTTCGCCGCGCGGCACATATTCGATCAGCCGGTTGGTGCCATTATCCTTGTCGTTCGCGCGCACCATGTCGGCAGGGAGGGTGAAGGTTAGCGTGCGGCCATAGAGTGGGACCGTTTCCGGGGTGCCCTTGGCGGCGGCGACGCCCGGCAGCATCAGCGCAGACAGGGAGAGCGCCAGTCCGACAATGATCCGCTTCATACCTTGCTCCTGCTGGCCCATGGCCAATTATTGCGCTGCTTCCTCGGTTTCGAACAACGGCTCCAGCGTGATCGGATCGGCCAGCGTGATGCGGTCGAGGATCGACGCCGTATCGTCGCGGACTTTCAGCATCAGGCTGCGCAGCCGGCATTCGGCTTCGGGCAGGCAATTCTTGCAATGTTCGTGCGCGTTGCGCGCCGCACAGGGGACGAGCGCGAGCGAGCCGCGCGTCAGCCGCACAAGGTCGCCATAGCTGATGTCGATCGGCGGCAGCGCGAGTTGATAGCCGCCATCGCGCCCGCGCTGCGAAATGAGCAGGCCTTCGCGCGCCATCTCCGACAGGATCACGGTCAGGAATTTGGGCGGGATATTCTGCGCCTCCGCAATATCCGCCAGCTGGACCTGCCCCTTGCCCCAATGGTCGGCAAGATGCTGGAACGCGCGGATGGTATAACGGGTCTTTTGCGAGAGCATGGCGGGCTTACTGTGACATATTTAGCCTTAATTCAACCTGTCGGGATGACATTTCGCCAGGAGTTGATGAAAATCACAGCGGGTGGCATGAACGCGGGTTATAAGCGCAGCCAAGACGCTGTTGGTGGCGATGATTTGGGGTAGAGCGGATGATGCGTAAATTTCTGGGCGTTCCGGCGGTGCTGGCGGTGTGCATGCTGGCGGTGACCCCCGCGCAGGCACAGTTCGGCAGCCTGCTTCGCAAAGCCACCACGCCCGCGCCGAAACCGAGCAGTAACGACAATGGCGGCTGTCCCAAGGGCAAAAAGGGTAGCAGCATCGGCCGCAACATCCTGGGTAATGTGCTGAACGATGCGGTCGGCGATGCGGCGAGCAAGGCCGGCGTGTACAGCTATGTACCGATCGGCGAAGTCAGCGGCACGCTGACCGACGCGATCGCGTGCCGACTCGATCCTGCCGAGCAGGTTCAAGCCGCGGCCGCCACCGAAGAGGTCACGCGCGGCGAAGAGGTTGGCGCAACATCCAACTGGACGAGCGCGACGCGGCCCGAAGTGAGTGGGTCTTCAACGGTTGCGGCGCGCAACGACCTGTCCGACGGCACCCGTTGCATGAACGTCACCGACATCATCATCGTCGAGGGCGAGGAAACGCGCGTCAGCAAGCGGATGTGCAAGGAACCGGGTGCGTCGCGCTATGTCCTTGCCGCGTAAGATCGGTCGCGTCGCGCTGGCCGCGGGGTTGCTCGCCAGCCTGACGGGCGCCGCGAAGGTCAAGATGGACCCGGCGAACCCGACCTGTCCGCTGACCCCCGACTGGTCAGCCAATACGACTATGCAGCTGACCCCCGTGGTCAAAGGCGGCGCGAAAGTGCTGCTCGCCGAGGGGCGGATCGATGCGGGCCTGCCTGACCGGATGAAAGCCGCGCTGGCGGCCAACCCCGACGTCGGTGAAGTGTGGCTGCGCTCGCCCGGCGGCGATGCGCGCGCGGGCAATGCCGCGGGGCGGATCATCCGTTCAAATTTCGGCCTGACGACGCGCATCCCGGCGGGCTGGGCCTGTTTCAGCGCGTGCAATTTCATCTTCATGGGCGGCCAGCCGCGGGTGATCGATCCCGGCGGATTGTTCATCGTCCATATGTTCACCCGCACCGGGGATCGCAGCACGATCGACATGAGCGTCGCGATGGGGACCGAGGCGACGCGTGAGTTGATCGGCGACATCGAACAGGATGCCGCGCTGCTCGCCAGCGAGGACAATGATTTCCTGATCCGCATGGGCGTATCGCGCAAATTGCTGACCGAGGTAATGTATCAGCAAAAGGCGCTGGAGAACGCCGACGACAAATCGACGCGCCGCTGCCTGACGCAGGCCGAGGTCAAATCGTACAACGTTGCAAATAACAACGAATAGGATAGGCTGACTCCCAAAATAGGAGGGGCTGCCATGAACGAGATGACGCACGACCATGCGACCTTCCGGTCGATGATCGATGGGACGCAGAACGACTGGGACATCATCGCGCGCGAACAGAAAGAATTCGCGCCGCAGAATGGCAAGCGCATCCTCGATCATCTCAAGCTGCTCGGCGGCGATTATGGTGGCTTTCCGGTCGATCGGCTGGAGCATTGCCTGCAAACCGCGACGCGCGCGCACAGGGATGGCCGCGACGAGGAATATGTCGTGATGGCGCTGCTCCACGACATCGGCGACACGCTGGGCGCGTTCAACCATCCCGACGTGGCGGCGGCGATCCTGAAGCCGTTCCTGTCAGAAGAAAATCTGTGGATCGTCCAGCACCACGGGATTTTCCAGGGCCATTATTTCTTCCACTACATCGGGCTGGATCGCGACATGCGCGACCAGTTCAAGGACAGCCCGCACTACGCGGCGTGCGCCGAATTCTGCGAAAAATATGACGCGCCGGCGTTTGATCCCGATTATGCGAGTGAGCCGCTGGAGTTTTTCGAGCCGATGGTGAAGCGGATCTGTTCGTACCCGAAAACGAGCATCTACAAGAAGGTGATGGTCGAGGAAGCGGCGGAGTAGGCGCCTTCAACGGTGGGGAGCCAACATAACAGTTTCCGTTCGTGTCGAGCGAAGTCGAGACACCCCTCGGCTTTGCGCCAGCCTTAAGGGTGTCTCGACTTCGCTCGACACGAACGGTTTAGGCTGGGTTACTTCCCCTTAAACTCGGTCTTCCGCTTCTGAACGAACGCCATAATGCCCTCAACTGCATCGGCGCTGTTGCCAGCGATAAACTGCCCCTTCGCCTCAGCATCCAGCGTGTCGGCATAGCTTTGCGACAGGCCATCGCGCAGCACCTTGCGCATCGTCCCCAGCGACACCGTCGGCCCGTTCGCAAGCCGCGCCGCCAGTGCGCGGGCCTCGGTCATCAGCTCGGCATCCTCGACGCATTTATAGACCATACCCCAATCGGCGGCCTGCTCGCCCGAAATCTTCTCACCCAGCATCATCATCTGCGTCGCGCGGGGCAGGCCGATCAGGCGCGGCAACAGCCATGACGAACCGCCGTCGGGGACGAGCCCGATATTGACGAAAGCCTGGAGGAAATAGGCGCTTTTGCCCGTGATCGTGAAGTCGCCCGACAGCGCGAAGCTGCACCCGACGCCCGCCGCCGGGCCATTGACCGCGGTCACCACCGGGATGTCGAGGTTCGCGAGCGCGAGCAGCATCGGGTTGTAATGGTTGCGCAAGGCCTTGCGGCTATTGGCACCGCCGCCGACGGCTGATGCGCTGCGATCGCCGCCCAGATCGGCACCCGAACAGAAGCCGCGGCCCTCACCGGTAATCAGCAGCGCGCGCGCGCCGAGCAGCGGCAGATAGTCGAGCGCGCTGCGAATATCGTCGGCCATCGCGGGCGGCATCGAATTGAGCCGGTCCGGGCGGTTGAGCGTGATCGTCGCGACATGGTCAGCGATGTCCAGTTTGATCGTGTCGAAGGTGGGAATGTCGGTCATGGGGAAGTATCCTCTCGCAGGCGCTTTACCTTTACGTTCACGTAAAGGTGTGACTCATTTGCGGGGTGAGTGCAATAGGGAAGGGTGACGGCTAACGACCAGTTGCGGACGAAAAGCCCTCTCCCCTTGGGAGAGGGTTGGGTGAGGGTGTTTGAGGTTAGCTTTCGCAGTTGATGGGTGATCCCCTCGCCCAACTTCGGCTAGGTTGCTGCGCAACCAAGCCTGCGTATCCCTCTCCCGACGGGAGAGGGGAATATCTGACCCCAACCCGTAGCCGCCACTATTCCTCGCCCAGCCGCACAAACCGCATCTCGCCTTCGGCGCGGTGCAGTGTCAGCCCGCGTTCGGTTTTTTCGGCGCAGGCGTCTTCGAAATTCACCAACCCGATGTCGTTCGGAACGATAATCGCGCGCAGCTTGCCGCCATCGGCCTCGGTCAGTTCAAAGCGCGGCGCAGTGATGTCGTAGATCGCTTCGCGCAATTCGATCCAGCGCGGGATGCGCTGGTCTTCTTCGGGCATCGTCCAGCCATCAGCCTGGGTGTAATCCTCGACGGGATCGCCGCTGTCGAACCCGATCGTGAAATCGACGCCGGGAATGCCTCTGCCGTTCGGCCACGTGACGAGCAGGGTGGGGATGCTGCCCTCGACCTCAATCAGCGCGCCTTTCTCCATGGTCGGCGGCACCGGTTTCGGATCGGTGGTCAGGCAGACCATGTCGCCCCGCGTTTCCCATCGCCCCTCGGCGCGTTCGTCGAGCGCGCCCGCGGCGAGCATATATTGGAAGCGGCCATCGTTGCGGATCAACAGCCCGCCGCCGACGTCCGGCCCCTCGGCAAGGCTGTATTCGCCCACGAACGGGGAGTCCTGCGCGGCGGCGGGAGCGGCGATCAGGGCGGCGGCTATGAACAAGGTTCGCATGATCCGACCAATGCGTCCGGCGCGGTGCGGACGCCAGCCCTTTCCACATCCCGCCCCACCTGCTAACCGCCCGCGCCATGTCCCAGACGCATCCTGAACGCCGCACCTTTGCCATCATCTCGCACCCCGACGCGGGTAAAACGACGCTGACCGAGAAATTGCTCGTCGCCGGCGGCGCGATCCATATCGCGGGTGAGGTCAAGGCGCGGGGACAGGCGCGGCGCGCGCGCTCCGACTGGATGAAGATCGAGCAGCAGCGCGGGATTTCGGTCACCTCGTCGGTGATGACGTTCGAACATGCCGGGCTGGTGTTCAACCTGCTCGACACCCCGGGGCACGAGGATTTCAGCGAGGATACCTATCGCACCCTGACCGCCGTCGACAGCGCGGTGATGGTGATCGATGCTGCGAAGGGCATCGAGCCGCAGACGCTGAAGCTGTTCGAGGTGTGCCGGTTGCGATCGGTGCCGATCATCGCTTTCATCAACAAGGTCGACCGCGAAGGATTGCCGCCGTTCGAACTGCTTGACGAGATCGCCGAGCGGCTGGCGCTCGACGTGTGTCCGATGAACTGGCCAGCCGGGATGGGCGGACAGTTTGAGGGGATTTACGATCTGGTCGATCCCGCGATCATGAAGCCGGGCGGCGAGGCGTCGCGCATGTACGAAGGACACCGCGCCAAAGTATCGGGGCTCGATGACCCGGCGCTGGGCGCCGAGCTGTCGGAGCGCGCGCTGGCGCTACTGAAGGAAGAGACCGAGCTGGCATCGGCTTGTTACGCGCCCTTCGAGGTTGCGGCGTACCGCAATGGCGACCTCGCTCCGGTGTATTTCGGGTCGGCGCTGAAGGAATTCGGTATCGCCGATTTGCTCACCGCGCTGGCCAATCACGCGCCGGGGCCGCAGCCGCAACCCGCCGAGCCCGCGCCGGTGCAGCCGACCGACGACGCCGTCACCGGCTTCGTGTTCAAGGTGCAGGCGAACATGAACCCCGCGCACCGCGACCGCATCGCCTTCATGCGCCTGTGTTCGGGCAAGTTCGAGCGCGGGATGCGGTTGATGCAGGGCGGGACGGGCAAGGCGATCGCGATCAGCCGCCCGATGCTGTTCCTGGCGCAGGACCGCGAAATGGCCGAGGAAGCCTTTCCCGGCGACATCATCGGTATTCCGAACCATGGCACGCTGCGCGTCGGCGATACCTTGTCCGAGCGCACCGACATCACGATCACCGGGCTGCCGAATTTCGCCCCCGAACTGCTGCGCCGCGTCGCGCTGATCGATCCGACCCAGACCAAGAAATTGCGCAAGGCGCTCGACGACATGGCCGAGGAAGGGATAATCCAGGTCTTTTACCCCGAAATCGGCGCGAATATGATCGTCGGGGTGGTCGGGCAGTTGCAGCTCGAAGTGCTGATCAGTCGCCTCGACGCCGAGTACAAGGTCGAGGCGAAGCTGGAGCAGTCGCCGTGGGAAACTGCGCGCTGGATCGCGTGCGACGACCCCGCAAAGCTCAAGGCGTTCCAGTCCGAACATCGCGGCGCCAGCGCCACCGACCGCGACGGCGCGCCGGTGTTCATGGCGAAGGACGGCTGGGAAGTCAGTTATATCACCCAGCGCAATCCCGACATCCGCTTTACCGCGACCAAAGAGCGGCGGTTGGGGGCGTTGGCGGACTGATCGCTAGAGGTTGATTGCGCCGCCGAACAGGACCACCGTCGGCACGGGTCGGGCAGGGATGGGAGGTATCGATGCACGGATTGAAATGGTTGCTAGCCGCGGCGCTGTTGCTGAACGCGTCGCCGTCGCTGGCCCAGAAACCGACCAGTCTTCCGATCGCGCAGGGACTATGGATCAACGCCGCCGGCAAATGTGCGACCGTCACCAACGGCTATCTGTTTGACGGCGCGCGGTGGGGAGCGGTCTATTATTACGGACCAAATGGCAGCATGGGGCCGGTCGCAGAACTGGAGAAGATCGGCCGCGCGACGCTGCGCAAGGACGGTTTCACGAACATGCAGCTCGGAGAAACCGAGGGTGCCGGATATTTCCATGTGAAGTCCTTGGCGCCGGGCCGCATGATCCTGCGTACCGGAGCGCCCAGCCCTGAAGGAATTCAGGTGATGGACGACACGCTGATGCTATGCACATTCGCTTCGCTGTCGCCGAAAATGAAAGTAGCGCTCAAGCGGTTGGCACCGGCGCTGGCGACCGCCACTAAATAAGGCTGAGCAGGTCGGCGGGCGCCGCGGCGTCGGCTTCGTCTTCGTCCTCTTCCCCTTCGAATTTGCTCAAGGTCAGCCCGAGCAGACGGATGCCCTGTTCGGTCGGGAGCAGCGGCGCCAATATCGCTTCGCCCGCCGCAAGCAACGATGCGCCGTCGATGATCGGGGAGGACACCGACTTGGCGCGCGTGATCGTCCGGAAATCGGCATAACGCAGCTTCAGCGTAACGGTGCGGCCGCGTGCGCCTTTCTTCGCCGCGCGGTCCCACACCACGCTGCAGACATGCGCCAGCGCTTCGCGGATTTCGGTGTCGCTGATCAAATCGTTGAAGAAGGTGCGCTCGCCGCCGAGCGATTTCAGCGGTCGGTGCGACTTGACGCGGCGATGGTCGATACCGCGCGCCAGGTTGAACAGCCATTCGGCGCTGTTGCCGAAGTTCTCCGCGAGCCACAGCGGGTCTTTGCCCGCGAGATCAGCGCCCGAAAACACGCCGAGCCCTTCCATCTTGGCCGACGTCACCGGGCCGATGCCGTGGAAACGGCGGATCGACAATGTCTGGACAAAATCGGCGCCCTTGCCGGGCGGAATGACGGTCAACCCGTCGGGCTTGTTCTGATCCGACGCCAGCTTGGCAATGAATTTGTTGTATGACACGCCGGCCGAGGCGGTGAGGCCGGTTTCGTCGCGGATGCGGCGGCGGATCAGCTTGGCGGTCGCGGTCGCGCTGCCCAGCCCCGCCTTGTCGGCACTGACGTCAAGATAGGCTTCGTCGAGCGACAGCGGCTCAACCTCGTCGGCATAGTCGTGGAAAATCGCGCGGATCTGCTGCGATACCTCGCGATAGGCATCGAAGCGCGGCGGCACAAAAATCAGCTCCGGGCATTGCCGTTTGGCGGTAATGCTCGGCATGGCCGAACGCACCCCGAACTTGCGCGCTTCATAGCTCGCGGCGGCGACGACCCCGCGCCGCGATGATCCGCCAACCGCAACGGGTTTGCCGCGGAGCGAAGGATCGTCGCGCTGTTCGACCGACGCGTAAAAGGCGTCCATATCGACATGGATAATCTTGCGGATGGGGGCGTCCGCCGGGGCATCAGGGGCGAGGTCTGCGACGTCTTCCACGCGCAGAGCCTAGCATGTTGCCACGATGTTCTCAATGGCGCGCGCAACGCGGGCTTGACGGCGATGGGCCAAAATGGCAATCGCCGCCGACCTTGGTGAGCGGGTATAGCATAGTGGTAATGCTCTAGCCTTCCAAGCTAGCTAGGCGGGTTCGATTCCCGCTACCCGCTCCAAGATTTCCCAGCTCTTATCCCGCCGGTTCGATACCGAGCAATTCGACCGTGAACAGCAACGTCGCCGCGCCGGGGATCGGGCCTTTGCCTTCGGCGCCATAAGCAAGCTGATAGGGGATCGCGAGTTCGACCTTGTCGCCGACGCCCATCAGCGCGACGCCTTCCTGCCATCCGGGGATCACGCGGTTCAGCGGAAAGCTGGTCGGTTCGCCGCGCTTGATCGAGCTGTCGAATTCGGTGCCGTCGGCGAGGGTGCCGACATAGTGGACGGTGACGACATCGGTCGGGCCGGCGCGCGCGCCGCTGCCGTCGCCGACAATGCGGCGCCAGCGCAACCCGCTGGACGTGACGCGCCAGCCGTCAGCACCATGTCGTTCGGTGAGCGCCGCCATCTGGCGGTTGAGCCACGCGGTCCCTTGCGTGGGCTCGGCGGCGATTGCGGCGGAAAGGCAAAGACCCAGGCTGGCAGCTGCCAGCAGCAGTTGACGGGTTGGCAAGGCGGGCATGGTCACTCCTGTTGTCATCGCGCTGCATAAACGCGGATGCGCGCGACCGCGCAATCCATTTTGTGCGCTCGCGTGCGGCGACGCTCCCGCTGATCCGTCCGAATAACGCGACGAACGTCATGGCGACCGGGATCAATCGGCGCCGGCCGGTCGTTGTCTGGGTTCCCCCTTCTGCTCAATCGATGGAGAATGATATGCACATGGCCAAAAAGCTTGTGATCGCGCTGGCGGCAACGTCCGCCGTATTGGCGCCGGTCGCGGCGTCTGCCGTTGTCGGTGCCCGCGCCGCGTCGTCGTTCGCTGGCGAGAACGAACTCGAAGGTAATTCGAGCTGGATCATCGGTCTGGTCGGTTTGCTCGCCGGTGTTGCAGCGATCATTGTGATCGCCGACGACGATGAGGATTCGCCGGTCAGCCCGTAATTCGCTGCGTTGTAATCGGAAAGGGTGCGAGCACGGCATAGTGTTCGCACCCTTTCGCTTGAAGGTACGGCGAAGCGCCCGCGCTTTGCGTCAAGATGAACGGCGGCACCGATCTGCGACATTTTGCGACAATTTTGCGCCTATCCGGCAAGTGGCTGGGACAAATGGCACCTAGAACGTCTTCATCGGGATCCGGTCCTTCCCCGGAACATCCCCTGAAGGAGTTCGTACCATGAACAAGAAAATTACGCTTTTCGCATTGGGTGCCGCGTTGATCGCTGTCCCCGTCATCGCCGCTCCGGGCGGTGCCAAAGCCGACACCGACGGCAACGGCACGCTGACCCGCACCGAAGCGCAGGCGCATGCCACGCAGCGGTTCGCCAAGATGGACTTTAACAAGGACGGCAAGATCGACGTCGCAGATCGTACTGCGAAGCGCGCCGAGATGCAGGCCAAGAAGTTCACCAGCCTCGACGCCGACGGCAATGGCAGCATCAGTCAGGCCGAATGGGCCAACCAAGGCGCCGAACGGGCGGCCAATCGCGCCGAGCGAGCTGAAAAGCGCGCCGCTGCTGGCGAAACGCGCGAAGGCAAACGCCACGCCATGCGCGGTTCCGGCAAGCGCGGCGGCCATCACGGCATGCGCGGCGGCATGATGGGCAAGGCCGACACCAATGGTGACAAGGCGATCAGCCAGGCCGAGTTCCAGACCGCGGCGCTCGCGCGCTTCGATGCGTCCGATGCCAACAAGGATGGTCAGGTGACCGCCGAGGAACGCAAGGCCCAGCGCGGCGAATGGCGCGCCAAGCGTGCGGCACCGGCTGCTCCGGCCAGCTAAGCATTTGGCAGGGATCGGCCGGCGACGGGCAAGCTTTCTTCCCCCTCCCGGCATTGCCTTTGCCGCTGGTCCCTGCCAGCTATCGCCCATCGGTCCTCCGACCGGTGGGCGAACTAGCTTCTTTATCGGATCGACAATGACCGACAGCAATTCTCCGCGCATCCTGCTGATCGACGACGAACCGTCGATCCGCGAGCCGCTGAGCGAATATCTGACCGGACAGGGCTTTGCGGTGACCGCGGCGGCAAGCGCTGCCGAGGCGCGGTCGGTGCTCCGCGCGCAGTCGATCGACCTGGTCGTCAGCGACATCATGATGCCCGGCGAGGACGGCTTGTCGCTGACCCGCCATTTGCGCGAGACGAGCGCGATCCCGGTCATCCTGCTTACTGCGCGTGCCGAGGATACCGAACGGATTATCGGACTGGAAATCGGCGCCGACGATTATGTCGTCAAACCGTTCAACCCGCGCGAACTGGTGGCGCGCATCCGCACCGTGCTGCGCCGGACGCAGCAGGGCGGCCGGGCGCTCGATCCGGGCGGCACCAGCTATGCTTTTGCCGATTGGGTGCTGCGCGAGGTCGAGCGGGTTTTGGTCGATAGCCAGGGCAACGAGGTCGCGCTGTCGTCGGGCGAATATCATCTGCTCCACGCGCTCGTCCGTCATCCGCGGCAGGTGATGAGCCGCGACCGGCTGCTCGATCTGGTGCGCGGGCGTGAGGCCGAAATTTTCGACCGCGCGATCGACAATCTGGTCAGCCGACTGCGCAAGAAGATCGAGGTCGATGCCGCGCATCCGCAGATCGTCAAGACGGTGTGGGGCGGCGGTTATACGCTGGCGTGCGAAGTGAAACGGATGGGACCGGCGGCGTGAACCTGCGCCTATGGCCCCGCAGCCTGATCGGTCAGCTGGTTTTTGCGGTGGCAGTGATGCTGTTCGTCGCGCAGGCGGTCAATTTTGCCCTGCTCGTGCGCGGCCAGAAACAGCAGACGCTGGCGCATGGCGGCGGGATGGCGGTCGCGCGGATCATCGATGCGGTCGATCGCGACCGGCGCGGCGATTTTCGCGAACGGCCCGGCGCGCGTCGTGGCGGGCCGGACGGCGGCGGGCCGGACGAGCGCGAAAATCCCAAGAAGCTGGTGATTTCGGACCGCCCGATTGCCGTGGCGACCGGTGCTGTGCGGCTGCCGGAGCTGGCCGAGTATGTGGCCGACCTGTTGCACGAAGCCGACATGCAACCGCAGGCCGTTGCGGCCTGGGCGCTGCCGCAGCGGCCGCGGCTCCGGGCAAATTTCCCTGGCCGAACGGTGATCGTTTCGGCGCAGATTGACGGCCGCTATTATGCGGTGCGCAGCCGGATCCAGACCGGCGGCAACCGGCTGCAAGGCTTTCTGGTCTGGCAGACGCTGTCGCTCTACCTGCTCTTGCTCATCCCGATCATGGTCATCGCCTGGCGCGCCGCGGCGCCGCTGCGCGACCTGACCCGTGCGGCGCGGTCCAATCCCGCATTGCGCGACGCCACGCCGCTGGAGGAGGAGGGGCCGTCGGACGTCCGCGACCTGATCATCGCCTTCAACGCCTATCGCGGACGCATTGCGACGATGTTGTCGGACAAAGACCGGATGTTGGGTGCCGTCGGCCACGATCTGCGCACGCCGCTCGCCAGCTTGCGGGTGCGTGTCGAGCAGGTTGAAGACGGCGCACTGCGCGACAAGATGATCGCGTCGATCGAAGAAATGGCGGCGATGCTGACCGACATATTGGCTCTGGCGCGATCGGGCGCGGGGACCGAGGGGCGCGAGCCCGTGGCTTTGCGTGGGCTGGTCGAGGAACTCGCCGCCGATTATCGCGAGCGCGGCAAGGATGTGACGGTGGCTGTCGCTGTCGATGCCGCGGTGATGGCACGGCCGTTGCTGCTGCGCCGCGCGCTGCGCAACCTGATCGACAATGCCGCAGCCTATGGGGTTCGGGCGCGCCTATCGGTCGAAAGGGCGCCGGGCGAGGTGCGGATCATCGTATCCGACGACGGACCCGGCCTGACCAACGAACAGATCCGGACGCTGATCGAGCCCTTCGCGCGCGGCGAACAATCGCGCAACCGCGCGACTGGCGGGTCGGGGCTGGGGCTGTCGATCGCGCGCGATATTGCCGAGGGTGAGGGCGGGACGCTGACGTTAGTCAATCGCGACGGTGGCGGGCTGGATGCCGTGGTGGCGTTGCCGACGGCTTCCTAAAGCATAGTGATTTTAGACCGAATCAATATCCCCGTTCGTGTCGAGCGACGTCGAGACACCCATCGGGGCAGAGCGAGGCCGAGGGGTGTTTCGACTTCGCTCGACACGAACGGATCAATCAAACATGATCCCGCTTTAGGCGTAAATCGCAATCGCCTGGCTGCCGCTGAGCACCGGTTCACCGGCGCGGTTCCACAGCATCATGTCCTGCACCGACAGCCCATGGCGGGCAAAGCCGGTCTTGGCCGACAACAGCCACCAGCCGTCATCGGTTTTGGGATCGCCGGTCAGCATATTGACCGTCCAGTTCATCGAGCTGATCGGCCCGAATTCGCTGAACAGCGCCATCGCGGCGGGGGGTAGGGCGTCGCCCATCGCGAGCAGCGCGACCGCGGGGTGGCACGCCGGTTCCTCGACGAAGCGCACCCAGGTTAGATATTCGCCGACCTCGCTTTTCCACGCGAAGCGCGGACCGGTGGTCGGGCGCATGTCGAAATGGCGGACGAAGGACGGCCGCGCATGATGGTCGGGCACGGGTTCGAGCGTTTCGGGCGCCGGGCAATCGGGCATCGACAGGCGATTGTGATCGAGGTGGCTCTGCCGGTCGGGCGAAAAGGCGAACACCGCCGCGGTACCGAAACCCGCATCGCTCGACACCCCGGCATCGACAAACAGCGAGGATTTCGACTGGCGCAGTACGCGCGTGTTCACGGTGCAATCGCCGCCGACCGGGCCGACAAAGCTGATCTGCGCATAGCGCAGCGGAGTGTCGGTGGGGTGCAGCATCATCGTGCCCGCGAGTGCGACCGCCGAACTGATCCCGCCATAGGCGGTGCGGCCCTGCATCCAGCCGTCATCGATATGCGCCTTCGCCACGCCGTCTTCGGTGCGCAGCGTCGAAAGCAGCGCGTCGAGCGCGCTGGGAGAGGTCGTCATCGTTCGATTATTCCTCGATCTGGAAAGTCAGTCCGGCATGTTCGGTCAGTCGCGCGATCAGCGCGTCGCCGAGCAGCGCGCCGGGGGTCCACACCCCGCCGTCGCCTTTGTTGGCGAGCAAGGCGATGCCAGTTTCGGCCAGCATCTTCGACGTCGAGCCATAGCCTGGATCGCGGTCGCCCTGCACGCTGGCGCGGACGGTCGTGCCGTCGGGATATTCGCCGATGAACAATATGTCGTAGAAGCCGTTCTCGCGCTCTTCCTTGCTCGGCCCTTCGCCGGGCTTAAGCTTCGAGTCGCCGAACGGGTTCGCCTTTGCCATCGCTTCGGCCATCGCTTTTCCGGCGTCACCGATCGTCGTCATCACCATCTCGTCATAGACGAGATCGGCGCCCCAGGCGTGGCCGAGCAGGAAGTTGGTGCGGTGGACATTTTTGGTGTTGATCGGCGCCATGACGAAGGGCGCGGTCCAGGTGCCGGTGGCGCTGTCATATTCGGGGAACAGCCCGGTCGGCTGGGACGGTCCCTCGAAACCGGGGGTAAGCGCAAAAGAGGAGTTGAGCAGCAGCGCCAGCGAGGGCTTTTTGGCGACCGCTTTCAAGGTTTCGGTCAGGCTGGCGATGGTGCCGCCCGACGCGCCGCCCGCCATTTTGCGGACGCGGCCCTTCACCCGCGGCGCGGGCTTGCCGTGGCGCTTCACCGCTTCGGCTTGCAGGAAATGGACGCCAAGGTCGAAGGGGATCGAATCGAAGCCGCAGCTGAAGGTGATTCGGGCGCCCGACGCTTTGGCCGCGGCTTCATGTTCATCGATCATCTCACGCATCCACCCGGGCTCGCCGCACAAATCGGCATAGGCGGTGCCCGCCTTGACGCAGGCGGCAACCAGCTCGTTGCCATAGAGCTGGTAGGGGCCGACGGTGGTCAGGATGACCGTGGCCCGCGCCGCCATCGCATCGAGGGTCGCGGGATCGCTGGCGTCGGCGACGACCAGCGGCGTGTCCGCGGGCGCGCCGATCAGGTCGCGCACCTCGGCCAGCTTGGCGGCGCTGCGTCCCGCCATCGCCCATTTCGGCGCATCCTTGCGGCCCGCATAATGCTGCGTCAGATATTCGGCGACGAGCCGACCGGTGAACCCGGTCGCGCCATAGACGATGATATCAAATTCCCGGCTGGCCATGAAAGCCTCCCCTTACGTAAACGTAAAGGGAGGCTAGCGCAGCGCAAGGCCGATGCCAAGTGCCAAGCGTTAGCGGCGCCAGAAGGGCCGTTTTTCGACCACCACCGTCTCGCCAACTGCCGCTTCTGCGCGGCCCTCGGCGCGCGCGGCGCGGACTTCGGCTTCGGTGGCGCGGAGCTGCGCGTCGCGGGTGGCGATTTCGTCGCGGCGACGCTGGCGCAGCGCGTCGTAGCTCCAGCGGGTATGGCCATAGCCGAACAGGCACAGCAATCCGCCCGCAATCGCGAGATTCTTCATCGCCGCCATCGCCTGCATCGGGTCGGTAAATTCGCGGTGGAAGAACAGGATCGTTGCGAGGACAAACCCTGTCAGCAAGATCGACCACAGCCGCACCGCGATACCGAGCGCTATGCATACCCCGGCGATCAGTTCGAACAGCCCGGTGGGAATGGCAAGGCCAGCGGGCAGGCCCGCGGCGGTGATCATCGCATTGGTATCGTTGACGTGGATCAGCTTGTTGATCCCCGACACCATGAAAATCACGGCGATGAACAGGCGCCCGATAAAAACGGCAATCATGGACATGCGTCTATCCTCCAAACGATGCCCCCGCGCCGATACTTTCAGGACGCGCGGAGCGGATGGAGGTTCCGCGTTACAGCTTGGGCAGCGTGACGCCCTTCTGCCCCATATATTTGCCGGCGCGGTCGGCATAGCTGATCTCGCAAGGTTCGTTGCCCTGCAGGAACAGAAACTGGCACGCGCCTTCATTGGCGTAGATCTTGGCGGGCAGGGGGGTGGTGTTGGAAAACTCCAGTGTCACATGCCCTTCCCAGCCGGGTTCGAGCGGGGTGACATTCACGATGATGCCGCAGCGCGCATAGGTCGATTTACCGAGGCAGATGACCAGCACGTCGCGCGGAATGCGGAAATATTCGACGGTGCGGGCGAGCGCAAAGCTGTTCGGCGGGATGATGCAGACGTCAGTTTCGCGGTCGACGAAGTTCTTGGGATTGAAATCCTTGGGATCGACGATCGTCGAATCGACATTGGTGAAAATCTTGAACTCGGGCGCGACGCGCGCGTCATAGCCATAAGACGACAGGCCATAGCTGATGCACCCGTCGCGGCGCTGTGCCTCGACAAACGGTTCGATCATGCCCTGCGTCTGGGCGGCTTCGCGAATCCAGCGGTCGGAAAGAATGGCCATGTGTGTCTCTTGTCCAGATGGCGAGCGTTGCGCAAGTCGTCCGTGCAACGGAACCATCCTCTCCCTCCTCGTCACCCTGAACTTGTTTCAGGGTCTATGACCTGTGCTCTCCGAAAGCACCGCGCCACAGGAGAAAACAGGCCGTGGATGCTGAAACAAGTTCAGCATGACGAAGATAACGACCCTGCAGTCAGTCGATCAGGCCGAGATCCTTCGGTCCGAATGCGGCGGGCAGCAGCTCGCTGAGTTTGTAGGTCTTCACCGTCGCACCGTCGCCTGAAGCGCAATGGACGAGGATGTCGATCTTCGACAGCTCGGCGGCTTCGTTCAAAATCTGGCGGCAGCGGCCACATGGGTTGACCGGGTCGCTTCCCAGCAGCGCATCGCCATCGGGACGCCCGCCGATGATCGCGACTTCGGCGAGTTCGCCGATCCAGCCCTCATTGGCGATCTTGGCCACCGCGGCGGTCTCGGCGCAGAGGGTCAGGCCATAGCTGGCGTTCTCGACATTGGCGCCGGTAACGACATCGCCGTTCTTGAGCAGCAAGGCGGCGCCGACGTGAAAGCCCGAATAGGGTGCATAAGCGCGGCTCGCGGCGTCGCGGGCGGCGGCGATCAGTTCGTCACGAGCTTCGCTCATCGCGGGTCTCCTTGGGGGCGGACGACGTTCCAGCCGACGGTGCCGTCGGCGCCGGACAGGCGCACATAATCATTTGCCTGCCACATCGCCCAGGGGTGGGCGGCATAATCGGGTTCGAAGAAATCGCGGCGCAGCCAGATCGTGCGCGCGATGCCCTTGGTCACCTGATAGTCGCTCTCGAACGCCGGACCGGGCGCGATCAGGCTGCGCTTGCCCATATGCGCCTCGATCTGCGCGAGGAACGTCGCGAGTTCCGACAAAAGCAATGCGCGCGTCGGGCGATCGGGGCAGCGGTCGTCATAATCGAGCCACACGACGGCGGGCAGCGCGTCGGCACGGCGTGGGACGTGGCGGATGAAGTTCGCCGCCTGATCGGTCGCGAGCTGGCACAGGCTGTAGCGGTGGATCGCGCCGGTCTGCACCCCCGCTTCACGCGCCGCAACCATGTTGCGGGTGAATTTGGCGTCGATGCCTCGCGTCCCGTCGGTGCCCATCACATAGGCAAAATCGGCGCCTGCGGCCTTGATCGATCCCCATTGGACATCGCCATTGCCCGCGTCGATCGTCACCCCTTGCGTCGGATAGATCGCCCGATCGGGGGTCCAGCGCGCCGCCCACCACAGCGCCAGACCGGTCGCCAGCAACAGCAGGACGATGGCGGCACCGATGCGCCGTAGCGTTCGCGCAAGCGCGCTACGCCAATTGCCACCGGGGCTGGCCGGACCTTGGCGTTTGATGGCCCCCGTCGCCATGCCTCAACCCTTGATGTGCAGGACGCAGATCAGCGTGAACAGCCGCCGCGCGGTGTCGAAATCGACCGCGATCTTGCCGTCGAGCCGGTCCATCAGCATCTCGGCCGCTTCGTTGTGAAGGGCGCGGCGCGCCATATCGACGGTCTCGATCTGTTGCGCGGTCGAGGTCTTGATGGCCTGATAATAGGAATCGCAGATCGCGAAATAGTCGCGGATCGGGCGGCGAAAGCGCCCGAGCCCCAGGATGATCGCCTCAAGCGGCGAACCGTCCTCGCGCGAAATCTCGAAAATCAGCCGCCCTTCCTCGACGCGCAGCATCAGGCGGTAGGGGCCGGCATAGCCGTCGGGGTGGCCGCGCTGCGGGACGAACTTGTTATCCTCGATAAGGTCGAAGATCGCGACGCGGCGTTCCTGTTCGACGTCGGGATTACGCCAGACGATCGAACCCTCGTCGAGTTCGACCGAAATGATGCGCTGTTTGGAAGGATCTGCGTCGGCCATGCTGCCAGTGCTTCTACTTGGCGCGGGGCGAAGGGCAAGGGGACTTGGTATCACCTTTGAAACGGAATTTTGGAGTTATCCCCAGATGCGCCCACGGCGATGCCAATGGGGTCGGCCTAGCCGGTTGCGCCTCGCGCAGTGACAGAGCATGAAGTGACCATGTTAGATGTTGTCCGCCTCGCCCCCTCGGCAATCGCCGGGGAAGCCCCTCAATTGCCGCGCAATATCGAGGCGGAGGCCGCGTTTCTTGGTGCGATTCTGATCGACAATCGAGTCGTCGAGGATCTGCCCGTCGCGCTGACCCCCGATCATTTCTTCGAGCCGCTCCATGGCCGCATTTTCCAGCAGACGATGGCGCTGATCGAACGCAACAGCATCGCAACCCCGGTAACGCTGAAGCCCTATTTCGAAGCCGACGAGGCGATGAAGGCGGTCGGCGGGGTCGGTTATCTGGCGCAGCTCACCGGCAGCGGCGCCGGGCTGATCGGCGCGCGCGACTTTGCCAAGCAGATTTACGACCTCGCCTTGCTGCGCGAACTCGCGGGCGTCGGGCGGGTGCTGGTCGAAAATGCGCTCGACACCAGCGAGCGGGTGGATCCGCAGGCGCAGATCGAAGAGGCGGAAACCGCGCTCTACCGCGTCGCGGGCGGCGAGGCCGAAATGGGGTCGGTCAAAAGCTTCAGCCAGGCGAGCCTGACCGCGTTGCAGGCGGCCGAACGGGCGCTCAACTCGGGCGGCCACCTGTCAGGGATCACCACCGGCATTTCGAGCATGAATGCCAAGATCGGCGGCATGCACAATTCGGACTTGATGATCCTCGCCGGGCGTCCCGGCATGGGCAAGACCTCGCTTGCGACCAACATCGCGTATAACGCCGCCGAACGCTGGCGCCGCGACGAGGATGACGGGATTCCGCCCGAAAAGAATATGGGCGCCAAGGTCGCCTTTTTCAGCCTCGAAATGTCCGCCGACCAGCTGGCGACGCGCGTCCTTGCCGAACAATCGGGGGTGTCGGGCGAAGCGCTGCGCATGGGCAAGATCAGCAAGGAGCAGTTCCAGCAGCTGAGTCGCGCGGCGCAGCAGCTGCAGACGCTGCCGCTGTTCATCGATGACACCCCGGCGCTGACCATCGCAGGGCTGCGAACGCGCGCGCGGCGCCTCCAGCGGCGGCACGGCATCGGTCTGGTCATCGTCGATTATCTCCAATTGCTCGCGGGCAGTTCAAAAAGCGGCGACAACCGCGTGCAGGAAATTTCGGAAATTTCGCGCGGATTGAAGACGTTGGCAAAGGAACTTCATGTGCCGGTGATGGCGCTGTCGCAGCTCAGCCGCGCGGTCGAACAGCGCGAAGACAAACGGCCGATGCTGTCCGATCTACGCGAATCGGGCTCGATCGAGCAGGACGCGGACATGGTGCTGTTCGTGTTTCGCGAGGATTATTATGTCGGTTCGCGCGAGCCGAAACGTCCGATGGAGGGCGACGACGTCAAGATCCACGCGGCGCACGAGGAATGGGCGGCCGAGATGGAGCGCGTCTTTGGCCTCGCCGAAGTGATCGTGGCAAAGTCACGACATGGTTCGACGGGCAAGATCCGCCTGCACTTCGAGGCGAAGACGACGAAGTTCAGCGATCTCGCCGACGAGAGTCAGGCGTTTGCGGATTATGAGTAGCGTTCAGTGTTACTCAGGCCTACCCCGTCATCCCAGCGAAAGCTGGGATCGCTGGCGTTTTCAAACCAGCCTGTCTGAATAATCCGCCCAATCCGGATTACTGGCCTCGATCAGCTCGATTTTCCAATGGCGTTTCCAGGCTTTCATCGCCTTCTCGCGCGCGATCGCTTCAGTGATCGTTGGAAATTCCTCGACGAGCACCAGTATTGTGAGCCCGTATTTGCGGCAGAAGGCAGATCCCTGTCCGGTTTTGTGCTGGTAAATTCGCGCAGACAGGTCGGCGGTAACGCCGATGTAGAGCACGCCGCCCCGCTTGTTGGTCATGATGTAAACCCAGCCGCGCTTGTTCATGCGCGAAAAGGTAACATGAGGACGCCAGCGATCCCAGCTTTCGCTGGGATGACGATGAACTAGAACGCCGGATCGTTCGCCGGGTCGTCACCAATCGGTGACACCGCTTCATGGATACCGCATTCGGTCTTGTCCCACCCGCGCCAGCGGCCCGAACGCGGGTCTTCGCCCGGCAGAACCTTCGACGTGCAGGGCGAGCAGCCGATCGACGGGTAGCCTTGCGCTTCCAGCGGATGGCGCGGCAGGTCGTGCGCTTCGAAATAGGCGTCGAGGTCGGCGCGCGTCCAGTTGGCAAGCGGGTTGAATTTCAACCGGCCAGTGCTGCCGTCGAGTTCGAAGCGCGGCAGACCCTGACGAGTCGATGACTGGAACCCTTTGCGCCCCGTGATTGACGCATCGAAACCCGCCATCGCTTTTTCGAGCGGCTTGACCTTGCGGATTTCGCAGCAGCCGTCGGGGTCGTAAGACCAGCGCAGCTCGGTGGAATCCTTCGCTGCCAGATCGTCGGGATCGGGGGTCAGGTTGACGATATTGAGCCCAAGCCGTGCTGCCAGCGTGTCGCGATACGCCAGTGTTTCGGGGAAATGCTTGCCGGTGTCGAGGAACAGCACCGGCATCTCGGGCGCAACCTGCGCCACGAGGTGCAGCAGGACCGCGCTTTCGGCGCCAAAGCTCGACACGATCGCGGTGTCGCCGAGCAGCCCCGCGCCGATGACGCTGGCAACCACCTCGGCGGCATCCTGACCGCGGAACAGATTGTTCAGGCGGATCACATCGGCGTCGGTGAAACGCGGCGCGACGTCGATACGGTCGCGGGTGCGATCAGGGATGGTTTTGCTAGCCATGCCGAAGTTTCCAGATCGGTACCGCACCGTCGGCGGCGCCCTGATAATGTTCGGGCCAGCGCGACAGCGCCGCCTCGACATCGGCCGGGTTTAGATCCTTTTCGGGCGCAAAGCTGTTGAAACCGCAGCGCTTCAGATAGGCGATCTGATCGACCAGCACGTCGCCCTGGGCGCGCAGTTCGCCGGTGAAGCCGGCTTCGCGCAATATGCGCCCCGATGAATAACCGCGGCCGTCGCGGAACTTCGGAAAGGCGACCTCGATCAGTTTGAGCCGGTCGAGAAAGGGAATCAGCGCGCGCGCATCCTCATCCGATTCGAGCCGCACCGCGGTCGCGTTCGACTGGTCGAGAAAGGCGTCGAGGGTAACGCAGGGTTCTTCGCCGTCGCTGTGATGATGTTCAACCATAGATCGCCTCCTTGAACGGGGCCATGCCGACGCGACGATAGGTGTCGACGAAGCGTTCGCCGTCGGTGCGTTCGCTCAGATATTTGTCGGTCACGCGCTCGATCGCATCGACAATGCCGTCCTCGTCGAAACCGGGGCCGGTGATGGTGCCGAGCGACACATCCTCCGCGCCCGAACCGCCGAGGAGGAGCTGGTAGTTTTCGGTGCCTTTACGGTCGACCCCGAGGATGCCGATGTGACCCGCATGGTGATGCCCGCAAGCATTGATGCAGCCCGAAATCTTGAGCTTCAGCTCGCCTAGATCGCGCTGGCGCACCGGATCGGCAAAGCGCTTTGCGATCTTTTGTGCCACCGGGATCGAGCGCGCATTGGCGAGGCTGCAATAGTCGAGGCCGGGGCAGGCGATGATGTCGCTGATCAGGTCGAGGTTTGGCGTCGCAAGCTCAGCCGCGTCGAGTGCCTGCCAGATCGCAAACAGGTCGGCCTTGCGGACGTGCGGCAGGACGATGTTCTGCGCGTGGGTGACGCGCAGTTCGTCATGGCTGTAGCGTTCGGCGAGGTCGGCCATCAGGTCGATCTGCGCCGAGCTGGCATCGCCGGGGATGCCGCCGAGCGGCTTCAGGCTGATGTTGACGATCGCGTGGCCCGGCACCTTGTGCGCCGCGACATTCTGATCGACCCAGACCGCGAAGTCGGGATCGCTGCGGTCGATATCATCGGGCGCGCTGGCGTCGAGCGGTGGCATCGCGAATTGCGCCGCGATGCGCTCGAACTCGGCCTTGGGTGGATCGATCCCGAGCGATTTTACATGCGCAAATTCTTCCTCGACCTGACGGCGATATTCATCGGCACCCAGCTCATGGATCAGGATCTTGATCCGCGCCTTGTAGATATTGTCGCGGCGACCGTAGCGGTTGTACACGCGCAGGCACGCCTCGGTGTAGCTGAGCAGATCGTCGAGCGGCACGAAATCCTTGATCAGCGGCGCGATCATCGGGGTGCGGCCCATGCCGCCGCCGACATAGAAAGCGGCGCCGTGAACGCCATCGCGCTCGACAATCTGGATACCGATGTCATGGAGGCGCATCGCGGCGCGATCTTCCTCGGCCGCGATCACCGCGATCTTGAACTTGCGCGGCAGATAGCTGAATTCGGGGTGGAAGCTCGACCATTGGCGCAGCAATTCGGCCCATGGGCGCGGATCGGTCAGCTCGTCGGCGGCGGCGCCCGCCCACTGGTCCGAGCTGATGTTGCGGATGCAATTGCCGCTCGTCTGGATCGCGTGCATTTCGACCGATGCAAGGTCGGCCAGGATCGCGGGCGCGTCCTCCAGCTTGATCCAGTTATACTGGATATTCTGGCGGGTGGTGAAATGGCCGTAATCGCGGTCATATTTGCGCGCGATATGCGCCAGCATCCGCATCTGGCGGCTGTCGAGCGTGCCATAAGGCACCGCGACGCGCAGCATATAGGCGTGAAGCTGGAGATAGAGGCCGTTCATCAGCCGCAGCGGCTTAAACTGATCCTCAGTAATCTCGCCCGCTAGGCGGCGCTTCACCTGATCGGCGAATTCGGCGACACGCGCATCGACCATCTGCTGGTCATATTCGTCATATTTATACATGTCAGATCACCCAGTCGCCGGCCGCGGGATCGGCGGGTTTTAATGTCAGGTCGGGACGCACGGTCGGGCCGAGCGCGCGGATGCGGTCCTTGATATGCGCGGGGCGCGGGCCATCGGGGGTTTGCTCGCCAGCGATGATATAGGGCGCGTTGACGCGGCGTGCGGCTTCCTCGACCGCGAGGATCGCCTCGCCAACCTCGCCGACGTCGGCGGCGTCCTCGATATGCAGCGACCAGTCGGCGCCGGTCCACCAGGTGACAAATCCTGTTTTCAGGTCGTTGCCCGTCAGCAGTTTCATGCAAAATTCCCCAATTTTTCAGCAACCCCGGGGGCGCCGAGACAGTCGAGCGCATCGGCGCGCGCCGCGACCTTGCCGACGATGATCAGCGCCGGGCTCTTCACCGCTTCGCGTGCGACCAGATCGCCAAGATCGGTGAGCAGTGTGCGCAGGACGCGCGCGTCGGCGGTGGTGCCACGCTCGATCACCGCGACAGGCAGGTCGGGCGACACGCCATCGGCGATCAGCTTGTCGGCGATCGCGGTCGCGGTGGCGATGCCCATATAGATGACGAGGGTGCGGCCATGGCCCGCGAGGCCCGACCAATCCTGGTCGCTCAAATCCTTGCACTGACCCGCGACAAAGCTGACCGCACTGGCGTCCTCGCGGTGGGTGAGGGGGAGGCCCGCCTGCGCCGCGCAGCCCGCGGCGGCGGTTATGCCGGGGACGACCTCGCACGCAACGCCTGCCTGACGCGCGGCATCGAGTTCTTCGCCGCCGCGCCCAAAGATGAACGGGTCGCCGCCTTTGAGGCGCACGACCTGCTTGCCAGACAGTGTCTCGCGGACGAGCAGTTCGTTGATCAGTTCCTGCTTCATCGTGTGGCGACTGCGCTGTTTGGCGACGCTGATGCGCTCGACATGCCGCGGGATCAGCGCGAGCACGCCTTCACCGACCAGCCCGTCATGGACCACGAGATCGGCGTTCGCCAGCATCCGCGCGGCGCGCAGCGTGAGCAGGTCGGGATCGCCGGGACCTGCGCCGACGAGCCACAATTTGCCCGAAAGAGAGGGTGTCTGTTCCATGCACGATAGATGATGGCGCGCCCGCCGAATGGCAAAGCAGGCTTTATTGACGCTGATGAAGGTAAAATTGCCCCTCTCGATCGTCATCCAAGTCCCGCATGACGAAGAAGCGGCTAGTTGTAGTTCTTCGGAATCAATCGCGACCCTTCGGGATCGCGCAACCCAACCCCGATCGAGGCGCGCAGCGCGTCGCTTTCCGCGCTCGCCACTGGATAAGCGCAATAATCGGCGGCGTAGAAGGCGCTGGGGCGATGATTGCCCGACAGGCCGACGCCGCCAAAGGGCGCGGCCGAGGAAGCGCCGTTCGTGGGCCGGTTCCAGTTGATCACCCCGGCGCGGGCGTTGGCCCAGAATTGGTCGTAGAGCTGCGGGGTGCCACCTACCAGCGCCGCCGACAGGCCGAACGCGGTGTTGTTCGCCTCGGCAATCGCGGCCTCGAACGTCTCGACGCGGATGACTTGCAGCAGCGGTCCGAACAGCTCGATGTCGGGGCGCTCGGGCATCGACGTGACGTCGATGATGCCGGGGGTCAGAAACGGGCGCCCCGCAACCGGGCGCGTCATGTGGCGGATCACCTGGCCGCCGTTCGACATCAGGATCAGAAAGCTTTCGGTCAGACCATCGGCGGCTTCATTGTCGATCACCGGACCCATATAAGGAACGGGATCGGCGTGGGGATGATCGACGATCAATCGGTTGGTCAGCGCCTTGACCTCTTCCAGCAGCGCGTCGGCGAGCGTCTCGCGGACGATCAGTCGCCGCGCGTTGCTGCACCTCTGACCGGCGCTCAGGAATGCCGACTGAACAACAATGATCGCGGCGGTGCGAATGTCGGCGGTATCCCACACGACGATCGGGTTGTTGCCGCCCATCTCCAGCGCCAGCATCTTGCCCGGCTGGCCCGCGAACTGGCGGTTGAGTGCGAGCCCCGTGCGCGCTGAGCCGGTGAACAGCAGGCCGTCGATGCCTTGATGCCCCGCCAGCGCCTTGCCGGTGTCAGGGCCGCCGACGATCAGCCGCAGCACCTCTTGCGGCACCCCCGCGCTGTGGAACAACTCGACCAACTTGGCGCCGACCGCTGGCGTTTTTTCGGACGGTTTGAACAGCACCGAATTGCCGGCGATTAACGCCGGGACGATATGGCCGTTCGGCAGATGGGCCGGGAAATTATACGGCCCGAGCACCGCCAGCGCGCCATGAGGCTTGTGGCGCACCGCGTTGCGCAGTCCCATCGCGCCCTCTATCCTCCGGTTGGGGGTGCGTTCGCCATAGGATTTCACCGAAACATCGACCTTGGCCACCACCGATTCGACCTCGGTTCGCGCTTCCCACAACGGCTTTCCGGTTTCGCGCGCGATCAGGCCGGCGAGCACTTCACCTTCGGCTTTGACCCGGTCGGCAAAGCGGCGCAGCGTTTCGGTGCGAAAGGTGACCGCTTTGGCCGCCCATTCGGGCCAGGCACCCCGCGCGATGGCGACTTCGTCATCGACATTGCTGACCGCGCCGCGCCACAGTTCTTCACCGGTTGCGGGTTCGAAGGAAAGCAGGGTGTCACTCATGGTCGCCCCGGTCTTATCGGCGAAAGCCGGTGGCGGCAACCTGCGCTGCGGCATGGTGCGACGGATTGCTTGCACCCTGTGGCGTGGTGGCGATAGACAGGTCCGCACATCGATAAGGGGAACGCGCCATTTTAGCGAAACAGGACAGCCGCCGTGACTGGTCCGACCAATATTGGTGGTCGGGCGATGGTGTGCGGCTGCATGCGCGCGTCTATGCCGGGCCGGACGGGACCGAGACTGCGCCGCCGGTGCTGTGCATGCCGGGGCTTGCCCGCAACGCCCGCGATTTCGAAACGCTGGCGCCGCATGTCGCGCAGCACCGCACGACGATCGTCATCGAGTTCCGGGGTCGCGGCGAAAGCGCCTATGCCAAGGATCCGATGACCTATGTCCCGCTGACCTATGTTCAGGATGTCGTCGCGTTGCTCGACGAAATGGCGATCGATCGCTTTGCGACGATCGGTACGTCGCTGGGCGGGCTGGTGTCGATGCTGATGGCGGCGACGTTGCCGGGGCGGTTGGCCGGCGCGGTGCTCAACGATGTTGGCCCCGAACTCCAGACCAGCGGGCTTGATCGGATCCGCGACTATATTGGGGCAGGGGGTAGCCAGCCAACGTGGATGCACGCGGCGCGCGCGATGTCGGAGCTCAATGCCGCGATCTATCCCAACTATGAAATCCACGACTGGCTGCGGCTCACCAAGCGAACTCACCGGTTGACCCCCGAGGGCCGCATCGTCACTGATTACGACAAGCAGATTGCAGCGCCGCTACGCGTAACCGGCGGCGAAGCGGCGTTCGATATGTGGCCGGTCTATCGCGCGCTCGGTGCTGTTCCGCTGCTGATCTTGCGCGGCGAGCTGTCGGACATTTTGGCGCAGTCGGCGGGTGAAAAGATGGTTGCTGAACTGCCGCATGCCAAGCTGATCGAGGTGCCAGGGGTCGGCCACGCCCCGACGCTCGATGAGCCCGAAGCGGTCGCGGCGATCGACGCCTGGCTGGCGGATCTGCCCGCCGCGTGACGGGCGTCCGGGCTCCAGTGCGCCTCCTGCACCTTCATTCCAGCTTTTCGCTGGGGGGCAAGGAAGCCCGTGCCGTCCGGTTGATGAATTTGATGGGGCCGCGCGCGCGGCACACGATCTTGTCGGCGGTTCCCGACGCGATGGGGGCGCGCGACGCGATCGACTCTGCAATCGACGTTGAATTTCCCGGCGATGCGCCGCCGCTACATGGCAAGCCGGGACTCGCGCGCTATCGCGACCTCGCCCACTATATGCAGCAGTTCGATCTGGTGCTCAGCTATAATTGGGGATCGATGGACGGGGTGATGGCGCACCGCGTGTTTGCGCCGTTTTGCGACCTCCCGCCGCTGATCCATCACGAGGACGGGTTCAACGAGGATGAGAGCGTTCGGCGCAACTGGAAGCGCAACGGCTTTCGCCGCCTCGCGCTGCCGACCGCCGATGCGCTGGTGGTGCCGTCGACGCTGCTCGAACGGATCGCGGCGGAGGAATGGCGCGCCCGGCGACGCACGGTCATCATCCCCAATGGTATCGACACCGCGGCTTACGAAGCCGAGCCGTCGGTTGCGATTCCGGGGCTCGAACGCCGCATAGGCGAAGTCGTCATCGGCACCGTCGCCGGACTGCGCAAGGTCAAGGATCTGCCGCGCCTCGTTCGCGCGGTCGCCACTTTGCCCGAGAACGCCCGGCTGGTCATTGTCGGTGAGGGGCCGGAACGCGGAGCAATCGCCGCAGAGGCGGCGGCGTGCGGGATCGCCGACCGTCTGGTGATGCCGGGCTTCATGGCACAGCCCGCGCGCTGGATCGGTCATTTCGATCTGCTCGCGCTGTCGTCGCAGAGCGAGCAGGCGCCGATCGCGGTGATCGAAGCGATGGCGGCGGGTTTGCCGGTGGTCAGCCCCGATGTGGGCGATGTTTCCGCGATGGTTGCGTTCGACAACCGGCACTTTATCGCTTCCGACGAGCAGGGTTTTCGCGCCGCATTGGCCGAGCTGACGGCCGATGGCGATTTGCGCGCGCGGATCGGTGCCGCCAACCGGCGGGTCGCTGCCGAACGCTTCGATGAATCGATCATGGTCGCGGCGTATGAAAATCTCTATGGTCGGGTGCTTAACGGTCGCCGCCTGTTTGCGGGCTAGCCAGCCGCGGAACCATTGACTTTCGCCGCGCGCTTCCGCTTACGGAACCCAAACGGGGACTGGCCGGGACGTGAACGGCCGGTGGAGAGAAAGAGATCTAAAATGTTCAAAGGATTGAAGCCCATCCTTTACGGCGGACGTGAAGTCTGGCCGTTGGTCGAGGGCGGCAAGGGCGTGTCGGCGACCAACCATATGTCGAGCGGCGCCTGGGCCGCGGCAGGCGGCATCGGCACCGTGTCGGCGGTCAACGCCGACAGCTATGACGCCGAGGGCAAGATCGTCCCGCAGGTTTACAAGTCGTTGACCCGCAAGGAACGCCACGAAGAACTGATCCACTATGGCATCGAGGGCGCCGTCGCGCAGGTCGAACGCGCCTATGAGGTGTCGGGCGGCAAGGGCGCGATCAACATCAACGTCCTGTGGGAAATGGGCGGCGCGCAGCAGATTTTGGAAGGCGTCCTCGAACGCACCAAAGGGATGGTCGCCGGGGTGACCTGCGGCGCCGGGATGCCGTATAAGCTCAGCGAAATCGCCGAGCGTCACAATGTCATGTACCTGCCGATCATCAGCTCGGCGCGCGCCTTTCGCGCGCTGTGGAAACGCGCCTATCACAAAGTGCCCCATCTGCTGGGCGCGGTGGTGTATGAGGATCCCTGGCTCGCGGGCGGCCACAACGGCCTGTCGAACGCCGAAGATCCGCTGGTCCCGCAGGATCCATACCCGCGCGTCGCCGCAGTGCGCGAAACGATGCGCGCCGAAGGCATCGCCGATAGCGTGCCGATCGTGATGGCCGGCGGCGTCTGGTATCTGCGCGATTGGGAAAACTGGATCGACAACCCCGAGCTGGGTCAGATCGTTTTCCAGTACGGCACCCGCCCGCTGCTGACCGAAGAAAGCCCGATCCCGCAGGCGTGGAAGGATCGCCTGCGCACCCTCGACGACGGCGACGTGCTGCTCCATCGTTTCTCGCCGACCGGCTTTTACTCCAGCGCGGTCCGCACGCCCTTCCTGCGCGACCTCGAAGCGCGCTCGGAACGCCAGATTCCCTACTCGAAGCAGGAAGCGGGCGACCATATCGTCCAGCTCGACGTCGGGGTGAAGGGCAAGAATTTCTGGGTCACCCCGCACGACCGCGCCCGCGCGCGCGACTGGGCGGCCGAAGGTTACACGGAGGCGCTGAAGACCCCCGACAACACGGTGGTGTTTGTCACCGAAGCCGACAAGGCGGTGATCCGGAAGGATCAGACCGATTGCATGGGCTGCCTGTCGCACTGCGGTTTTTCGTCGTGGAAAGACCATGACGACTACACGACTGGCTACCTCGCCGACCCGCGCAGCTTCTGCATCCAGAAAACGCTACAGGATATCGCGCACGGCGGCGATCCCGAGCAAAATCTGATGTTTGCGGGCCATGCCGCGTTCAATTTCAAGACCGATCCCTTTTATTCGAACAACTTCACCCCGACGGTAAAGCAGCTGGTGGACCGGATTTTGACGGGGGATTGATAGAGACAGTGAGGTCGAGCATTGTTTGATCGAGATTTTGAACGGCAAGCCGAGACTTACCTTGCTCAGGCTTCAGACGACCTGAGAAGGAAGTACAGCGGGAAGTCGCTAGCACAGCAAAAGTTCGACACGGCTAACGGTTTTTTTCTAGCTGCTCGGCGGTGCGCGGTGCACGAAGACGCTGGCGAAGGGCAGACAAATTCTCCAACGTCGCCAATGATATGCTGCTTGGCCTTTGCCTGCGAACTCTATTTAAAGTCGATGCTCGATAAGCCGATGAAGGGTCATAGTCTTCTGAGGCTATTTGATAAACTATCTCTAGAAGACAAGGAATCGGTCTCGGAAAAATTCGACATCCTGACGGGCAGAAACTCGGATGAATTAAAATCCGACATCCAAGATTTTTCTGACGCATTTATTGAATGGCGTTATATCTTTGAACAAGGGTCAAGCCGCTTATGGGTAAGCAGGTTATGGATGTTTGCATCAGCGCTGTATCAGCATGTTAGAGAGATGAACGCCGATTGGGTGGTCGATGACTTCACCGATCGCAACTTGATTGCGCCGATTCCTCAGCAGGCGGCAGTGACAGTGGCCCTTGGCGGCGGGCTGATGATTCAGCTTCGACAGGCTAACTGAAAACGAAGCTTAGGCCCACCCCTCCAGCACCTGATCCTGCGGGCGGTGGCCGTCGCACCAAGCGCGGATGTTGGCGATGACCTTTTCGCCCGACGCTTCGCGGCCCTCGATCGTCGCGGAGCCAAGGTGCGGGAGCAGTACGACATTGTCGAGCGCGAGCAGCGCCGGGTCGACCGCGGGCTCATGGGTGTACACATCGAGTCCCGCGCCTGCGATGCGCCCGGTCTGGAGCGCCGCGATCAGCGCCTTTTCGTCGACGATTTCGCCGCGGGCGGTGTTGATGAGGTATGCGGTGGGCTTCATCGATCCGATGCGCGCCGCGCTCACCATCTCATGCGTTTCGGCGGTGTGCGGGCAGTGGAGGGTCACGATGTCGCTGATCCGCAGCAGGGTATCGACGCTGGCGTGATAGCTCGCGCCCGATTCCTCTTCGATCGCTTCGGGAAGGCGGCGTCGGTTATGGTAATGGATCGACAGCCCGAACGCGCGCGCTCGGCGTGCGACGGCGAGGCCGATGCGCCCCATGCCGATGATGCCGAGCAGCTTGCCGCCGACCCGATGGCCGAGCATCGCACTCGGCGCCCAGCCGGCCCATTGGCCCGAGCGCATCAGTTTTTCGCCCTCGGCGAGCCGACGTGGCACCGACAGGATCAGCGCCATCGTCATGTCGGCGGTGTCTTCGGTGAACACGCCCGGCGTGTTCGACACCATGATGCCCTTGGCGCGCGCCGCGGCCAGGTCGATATGATCGACCCCGGCGCCGAAATTGGCGATCAGTTTGAGCCTTTCGCCCGCCGCCGCCAGCACCTCGGCATCGATCTCGTCGGTGACCGTCGGGACAAAGACGTCGCAGTCGGCGACCGCGGCCTTCAATTCGTCCTTGGTGAACGCCTGATCGTTCGCCGACAGCGCGACGTCGAACAATTCGGCCATGCGCGCTTCGACATGCGGCATCAATTGGCGGGTGACGATGACGCGCGGGCGTTTGGGGCGGGATGAATCGGGCATGGCCGCCGATAGAGCGCGCCGCCGCGCGGCGGTCAAGAGCATGGACCCGAAAGACACGCGAAAAGGCTGGGGATGAACGCAGCCTTTTGCGCGGCGAACGGTTGAATATCCGACCCGATTTTGACAAGGCAATATGATGACCAGCCGCCTGATACTCGCAGCCGCCGCGCTGACCGCCGTCGTGGGATCGGCCGCCGCGCAATCCGATCCCGTCAAACTGCCCTATTGGGCGTCGATCAGCGTCGACGAGGCGCGGATGCGCAAGGGGCCGTCGCCTGACGTGCCAGTGATCTGGGAATATCGGCGCAAGGATTTGCCGGTGAAGGTCGTTGCGCGCTTTGAAACCTGGCGCAAGATCGAGGATCCTGACGGAACGCAGGGCTGGATGGCGGCGCGATTGCTCAGCCGCACCCGTACCGCGATCGTCACCGGCGAGATCCGCCCGATGCGCGAGGCCGCCAGCCCGTCGGCCGCCGTCGCTTACCGCGCTGAACCGGGCGTCGTCGGGCGGATCACCGAATGCGCCGACGGCTGGTGCCGTTTCGATGTGAAGGGGCGGAGCGGCTGGATTCAGACCGACCATATCTGGGGCGACTGACGCCGCCCCCGAATGGGCCGTTGATCGCGATCATTTTTTCTTGGGCGTGACCGTTACGGTCGTTCCGTCGGGCGCCGTCGCCGTAAAGCTGCCGTCGGCGGCGGTCGGCGACAGGCTCCAGCACGCTTCGGCTTCGTCGCCATCGGGGTCGAAGCAATCCTTGCCATCCTTGTGCGTGAGCTTGCCCTTGGTGGCTTTGCCCTTGGGATCGGTGTCGACGTAAGTTCCATCGGCATTGATCGTGGTCGACGCGATCGTGCCATCAGCCATCTTCACCTCATAGTCGCCCGGCGGCGTCCCGGTGCTCACTGGTACCGCCGCAGCGGTGGTTTCAGCGGGCGCGGCGGTTTCCGTTGTTTCCTCGGCTTGCTGCGAGCAGGCGGACAAAGCGGCGACGGCGGCAAGCAGAACGAATTTTTTCATGGCAAAATCTCCCCCTCAAGGTGTCGGCAGGCTAGGTGGTCCGTCCGGCGGCGGCAATCCCTCGATAGGCGTACCGAAAAAGGGCCGATGGTTGCCCATCGACCCTTCTCGGTTACCTGGTCTCAGCTAGCGCTTAGCGGCGCCAGTTGAAGTGGTTGCGGTACACCCGAACCACCTTGCCGTTACGCTCGTTGACGAGCAGCAGGTCGTTGTAGTGACGCACATAGGTCAGGTTACGACCGGCGCGCGGCACGCCCCAACGGCTGTCGTAGCTCGGACGGTACGCCGGGGCGTAATAGTTCGAGCGGAGCGTCGCGCCGACGCGGAACTGCTGATAACGGAACGGCGCGCGATAATTCTGGTAGCGGCTTTCCTGACGCCAGTCGCGGCGGTCTTCGCGCAGCTCCTGACGTGCATTGCGAACATCACGGCGCTCTTCGCGCACATCGCCGCGATCGCCGTAACGCTGGGCCTGACGCAGCTCGCGCTGCTCTTCGCGAACGTCCTGACGGCTTTCGCGCACTTCGCCGCGCGACTGGGCCAAGGCAGCGCCCGGGACCATCAGGGCTGCGATCAGCCCGGCGGTGAGAAATTTGGTCTTCATTGGTCTATCCTTTCAATCCGTCAGGGGGAGGGGACTGCCCGATGACAAGGATAGGTTTACGCGAGTCGATTTGAATTGTTCCAGAACGGCGCGTTTATTTTCAGGACATTAGTGTCGCAATTTGTCGCGGTGATAGCGACGGGTTGATGGCGTTGTTCGATAAACTTGAGGAACCTTTCCGTTCGTCATTGCGAGCGGAGCTAAGCAATCCAGAGCGGTTTACGCACACGCTGGATTGCCACGTCGCCTTCGGCTTCTCGCAATGACGAGGCTGAAGCTTAAACCAGCTCGATCGCCACCGCGGTCGCCTCGCCCCCACCGATGCACAGGCTCGCGATGCCGCGCGTCTTGCCATGGCGTTGCAGCGCCGCGATCAGCGTCGTGATGATGCGCGTGCCGCTGGCGCCGATCGGATGGCCGAGCGCGGTCGCGCCGCCGTGGACGTTGATCTTGTCGTGGGGAATGCCAAGGTCGTGCATCGCGAACATCGCGACGCAGGCAAAGGCTTCGTTGACCTCGAACAGGTCGACGTCGCCGATCGCCCAGCCAGCCTTGGCCAACACCTTGTTGATCGCGCCGACCGGGGCGATCGTGAAATCCTTCGGCTCCTGCGCGTGTGCGGCGTGCGCAACGAGGCGCGCGACGGGCTTCGCGCCCTTGGCGTCGGCGACCGACTGGCGGGTCAGCACCACCGCGGCGGCACCATCCGAAATCGAGCTGCTCGTCGCCGCGGTGATCGTGCCGTCCTTGGCAAAGGCGGGCTTCAGCGTCGGGATCTTGTCGGGCATCGCCTTGCCCGGCGCTTCGTCGGTGTCGACGATCACGTCGCCCTTGCGCCCGGCGATCGTCACCGGGGCGATTTCGTTGGCAAAGGCACCGTCGGTGATCGCGGCCTTGGCGCGGCTCAGCGAGGTCAGCGTGTAATCATCCTGCGCTTGCCGCGACAGCTGGTAAGCATCGGCGGTGTCCTGTGCGAACGTCCCCATCGCGCGGCCGGCCTCATAAGCGTCTTCCAGGCCGTCGAGGAACATATGGTCATAGGCGGTGTCATGGCCGATGCGCGCGCCACCGCGATGCTTTTTGAGCAGATAGGGCGCGTTGGTCATCGACTCCATGCCGCCCGCGACGATCAGGTCGACGCTGCCCGCGGCGAGCGCTTCGGCGCCCATGATCACCGTCTGCATGCCCGAACCGCACACTTTGTTGACGGTGGTCGCCTGTACCGACTTGGGCAGGCCCGCCTTGATCGCGGCCTGCCGCGCGGGCGCCTGGCCCAGCCCGGCGGGAAGCACGCAACCCATATAGATGCGCTCGATGTCGTCGCCCGACACGCCCGCGCGCTCGACCGCTGCTTTGACCGCGGTCGCACCGAGGTCGGTCGCGCTCGCATCCGACAGGCTGCCCTGCATGCTGCCCATCGGGGTGCGGGCATAGGACAGGAAGACGACGGGATCGGTGGCGGTCATGGGACAAGACTCCGAAAGGGAAAACAGGATCGGCCGCTCGATTAGCCGAATTGCTGCAACTGCGAAAGGGGCTGAACCGAGATAGGCAGCCGGTTTCATCTTGCAACCCGCCGCGGCGCATGATCAAACACGCGCCAACACATCAGGGAGACGGGCAATGGCAACGGTCGCAACCAACATCACCGGCGAAACGCAGCGGATGAGCCAGGTGCTCGCGGCGCAAAAGGCGAGCTTTACCGCGGCGATGCCGGAGAGTCTTGCGGTGCGGACCGATCGCATCGATCGAGCGATCGCGTTGCTTGTCGATCATGCCGAGGAATTTGCCAAGGCGGTCAGCGAGGATTTCGGCCATCGCAGCCGCGAACAGACGCTGATGACCGACATCATGCCGTCGGTCAGCGCGCTGAAGCATGCGAAAAAGCATATGGCGAGCTGGGCGAAAGGCGAAAAGCGCAAGCCGACGTTTCCGCTCGGGCTGCTCGGCGCCAAGGCCGAGGTGCAATTCCAGCCCAAGGGCGTCGTCGGCGTCGTCGCGCCGTGGAATTTCCCGGTCGGCATGGTGTTCGTCCCGATGGCGGGCGTGCTTGCCGCGGGCAACCGCGCAATGATCAAGCCGTCGGAATTTACCGAGAATGTGTCGGCGCTGATCGCGCGGCTGGTGCCCGAATATTTCGACGAGACCGAAATGGCAGTGTTCACCGGCGACGCCGATGTCGGGGTCGCTTTCTCGAAGCTCGCCTTCGACCATATGATCTTCACCGGCGCGACCAGCGTCGGGCGCCACATCATGCGGGCCGCGGCGGATAATCTGGTGCCGGTGACGCTGGAACTGGGCGGCAAATCGCCGACCTTCATCGGGCGCAGCGCGAACAAGGATCTGGTCGGGCAGCGCGTCGCGCTCGGCAAGATGATGAATGCGGGGCAGATCTGCCTCGCCCCCGATTATCTGCTCGTCGCCGAGGATCAGGAAGGCGAGGTGATCGATAGTGTCACCAAGGGTGCCACCGCGCTCTATCCGACGCTCCTCGCCAACGACGACTACACATCGGTCGTCAACACGCGCAATTACGACCGGCTGCAATCCTATCTGACCGACGCGCGCGAAAAGGGTGCCGAGGTGATCGAGGTCAATCCGGGCGGTGAAGATTTTGCGAGCTCGAACGGCCACAAGATGCCGCTCCATATCGTCCGCAACCCGACCGACGACATGAAGGTGATGCAGGAGGAGATCTTCGGCCCGATCCTGCCGGTCAAGACCTACAAAACGATCGACGACGCGATCGATTACGTGAACGCGAACGACCGCCCGCTCGGTCTCTATTATTTCGGGCACGACAAGAGCGAGGAGGACCGCGTGCTGTCGCGGACGATCTCGGGCGGCGTGACGGTCAACGACGTGCTGTTCCACAATGCGATGGAGGATCTGCCGTTCGGCGGGGTCGGGCCATCGGGGATGGGCAATTACCACGGCATCGATGGGTTCAAGACTTTCAGCCATGCGCGCGCGGTGTATCGGCAGCCGAAGCTCGACGTCGCGGGGCTCGCGGGGTTCAAGCCGCCCTATGGCAAGGCGACGGCGAAGACGCTGGCGAAAGAGCTGAAGAAATAGGGCTCAGAATTCCGTTCGTGTCGAGCGAAGTCGAGACACCCATCGTCGGTGTGCGCGTTCAGGGCATCTCGACTTCGCTCGATGCGAACGGGTTTAGTCCTCAATCCGCCCCCGCAATCTTGATGTCTTTGCCCAGCAACGTCTTCACATACACGCGCTGGACCAGCACATAGACCACGACGGTCAGCGGCGCGGCGAGCAGCACGCCGAGGAAGCCGAACAACACTCCCGCCGCGACCACCGCGAACAGCAGCACCGCAGGGGGCACGTCGACCGCCTGTTTCTGGATCATCGGTTGCAGGAAATTGCCCTGCAACTGCTGGATCACCAGGAACAACACGAGCGTCCACAGCGCGGTGGCGGGCGACACGGTGAAGGCGAGGAGCACCGCAGGAATACCCGCAATGATCGGGCCGATCATCGGGATCACGTCGAGCAGCCCGGCGATCAACCCCAATCCGCCAGCCGCCGGAACGCCGAGCAGCGCCAGCCCGGCGCCGGTCAGCGCGGCGACGACGAGCGAAGATACCGCCTGTCCGATCATCCAACCCTTCAGACCGCGCGCGGCGTCGTCGAGCGCCAGCGAAGCGGTCTTCTCGGCCTTGGCAGGCATCAGCAGCAACAGGCCGCGGCGATAGGTGGCGGGGTCGCTGGCGAGGAAGATTGCGGCGACCAGCACCAGCACGAAATCGGCAATGCCGCTGCCCGCCGCCAGCGCATAACCTCCAGCTTGCGAAACCAACTGCGAGATATCGTTGCCGCCAACTTCGGCGAGTTCGCGGACGCGGGTGCCCAGCCCGTAGCGGTCGAGAAACGCCTCAACCCCTTGCAGCGCGCGCGGCACCTGCTCGCGGATCGTATCGACCTCGCTGGCGAGCTGCGATCCGAACAGCACGAAGGCGCCGGTAAAGATGGCGATGATACCGACGACCGAACCAGCAAGCGCGAATCCGCGCTTCATCTTGGTCCGGCGCACGAGCCAGCTGGCGATCGCGTCGAAAATCGCGCCCAGCACGATCGCCGCGAACACCAGCATGAAAAAGCGCGTCAGGGTAACCGCCAGCCATGCGACGCCGATGATGGCGATGACGACCACCGCCGCCAGCGCGATCCGTCCCGCCTCGAAGGTCGGCGCGGCGTCTGGCTTGGCGCGGGTCGATGGCGCGGGACGGGACGATGGGGCAGCGGCTGCCTTGGGCTTGTCGGTCATGACACCGTCTTATGCACGATGCCGCTTATCCACTAGACTAAAACCACCTTTCTGTGGCAACGGCACCTCCGCATCGGTCGTCCGGCGGGAATCAGTTCCGGCCGAACCGCCGTCCACGGGCCCCTGTGGTGAAATTGGTAGACGCGCCGCACTCAAAATGCGGTTCCGCAAGGAGTGCTGGTTCGAGTCCGGCCAGGGGCACCATCCGCATTTTCGTCATCGGACGAACCCGATCCGCGATCGGCACGCGCTTCAGGTGCGATATCGCCAGTCTGGCGCTTAATGTCGCCGCGATGGCACCGTTAAAACATGCAAAATACGAAATTTATTCACGGTTGGCGCGCAAGTTTGGCCAATGGTTCGTCAAATCTGACTGAATTCGCATTAACTATGATCTCTATGGATATTGAATAATAATGATAATTTTGATACTGGAACGGGCCTTGCTTTGCGGATTTTGCAATAGTTTTCGACACTTGCCAGTTCCTGCTGACGCGGCTGCGATAAGGTGGACGACATGAAACAAGATCGCTTACCGGACCCGAGCGACGAGCGGGCTATTGCGACCACCGACAGCGATCGCCGCGGCGCTGATCGTTATCGCACGGTATGGCGTATCGCCAAGATCGTGCGCAACGGTGATGCAGGCCTGTGGCGCGTCCGTAACATCTCCGATCATGGGATGATGCTGGCCGCCGATGTCCCGATCAGCGTCGGCGAACCGCTCGAGATCGCGTTGTCCGATACCGTTACCCTGACCGGTCATGTCGTCTGGTCGAACGACGGGCGCTGCGGCGTCGCGTTCGACAGGGAAGTCAATGTTGCCGATGTCCTGAAGCAACTCGCCGCCGAACAGCGCGCCACCGGCTATCGCCAGCCGCGGCTGCCGGTGCACAGCCTGGCGCAGGCAGTGACAGATGAGGGGACGGGAAGCATCGAGCTCGTCGACCTGTCCCAGCATGGCGCGGGTTTTCTCCACGATGGCCATTTCGAGGTCGGCAAGGAGTTTGACCTGATCCTGCCGAGCGGGGTCAAGCGGCGCGCGATCGTGCGCTGGTCGCGCGAAGGTCGCGGCGGGCTGTGGCTGACCCAGCCGCTCGATCGCGCCGATCTGGAAAGCATCCGCCATTTCGAAAGCTGACGCCGCTGCGCAGCGTCAGATATCTTCGACTAGCCGCCCATAAAGTTGCGGGCGCCGGTCGCGGAAAAATCCCATCCCCGCGCGATGCTTTGCCGCGCGGTCGAGGTCGATCGTTTCGATCAGCATGCCGGTTTCGCTGGCACCAAATTCCTGCGTCAGATCGCCCCATTCGTCGCTGATGAAGCTGTGGCCATAGAAATTGGCGTCGCCCTCAGCCCCGATGCGGTTCGCGGCGATCACCGGCATACAGTTCGACACCGCATGCCCCTGCATCGCGCGGCGCCACATGCGGCTGGTGTCGAGGTCGGCGTCATAGGGCTCGCTGCCGATCGCGGTCGGATAAATCAGCAGTTCGGCGCCCATCAGCGCCATCGCGCGCGCGCATTCGGGATACCATTGGTCCCAGCACACCCCGACGCCGATCCGCGCTCCGAACACATCCCATACCTTGAAACCGGTATTGCCGGGGCGGAAATAATATTTTTCCTCATAGCCCGGGCCGTCGGGGATGTGGCTCTTGCGGTACGTCCCCATGATCGCGCCCTCCGGGCCGATCATCGCGAGCGTGTTGTAATAATGATGCCCCTCGCGCTCGAAAAAGCTGGTCGGAATCGCGACTTTGAGCTTGGCCGCAAGCGCCTGCATCGCGATGACGCTGGGATGCTCGGCGGTCGGGCGCGCCGAGGCGAACAGCGCTTCATCCTCCACCTGACAGAAATAGGGGCCTTCGAAGAGTTCGGGCGGCAGGATGATCTGCGCGCCTTTCGCCGCCGCGTCGGCGACGAGCGCAGTGACGGCCTCGATATTCGGCTGGACGGGGCCGGGCAGGGGAAGCTGCAGTGCGGCGACGGTGATGGTACGGGTCATGAATGCGCTATGCCGGAAGCTGCTGGCTCGAGCAATGGAAGCTGCCGCCGCCGGCGATGATGCCGCGCGCGGGGACGCCGACGGCGCGGCGGTCGGGGAACAGTGCGGCGAGCGCATCAACCGCCGCCTGATCGTTCGGCACGCCATAGGTCGGCACGACCACGACGCTGTTGCCGATGTAGAAGTTCATATAGCTCGCCGCCGCAATCTCGCCTTCGATCTCGATCCGGCCGGGCGAGGGGATGTCGATGATCTCGACCCCGCCGAACGCCGCTGCGCGGGCGCGGGCGTCGGCGTAGATATGGGCGTTGGGGTCGTCATCGCCGTCCGCGACCGGCAGCGCCAGCCGCCCTTCGCCGACGAAGCGCGCCAGGTTGTCGACATGGCCGTCGGTATGATCGCCGACCAGCCCGCCTCCGAGCCAGAGCAGCCGGTCGATGCCGAGCGACTGGTGGAGCCGCACCGAAATATCCTCGCGGGTAAGCGTCGGGTTGCGGTTCGGGTTGAGCAGGCATTCCTCGGTGGTGACGCACAGCCCGCTGCCGTCGACGTCGATGCCGCCGCCTTCGAGCACCCAATCAAGGTGCTGCGTCGGCAGGTCCGCGTGCGCGGCGAGGATTGCCCCGATTTCCCGGTCGCCCGGCATCACGAACTTGTTGCCCCACCAGTTGAAGTCGAAATTGCGCGCCTCGCGCTTGGTGCCGGTGCCGACGATGATCGGCCCTGTGTCGCGCAGCCAGATATCGCCGAAGGGAGCGACGAATAGCTGCACCCCCTCATCGACGAGCGTCTCGGCAACGTCGGCGTTGGCATGATCACGCACGAGCAGATGCACCGTCTCGCCGCGCCCGCCGTCATGGACGGCATTGGCAAAGGCGGCGACATCGCGCCGCGCCGCGTCGATCTGTCCCGACCATTCGTCGGCAAGGTGGGGGAAGCCGATCCACACCGCTGCGTGCGGCGCCCATTCGGCGGGCATTTTCAGGGTCATGCCGGTCAAATCCTCTTTCGTCATTGCGAGCGAAGCGAAGCAATCCAAGGCGGTTTACGCCACTCTGGATTGCCGCGTCACTTCGTTCCTCGCAATGACGAAGATGCGGTTACTATTTCGTCGCGGCGCTGCGCGACTTGTCGCGAGCAGCGCGGAATTCGTCGCCTTCGACCCAGTTCGGCCACGCCTCGGTCATCGCCAGCATGCGGCCCGCGGCGTAATAGAGGCGCAGGTCGGCCATCATGCCGCCCCAGTTGGTGATCGCCTCATATTCATCGCCCGGTGCGTGATAGCGGTTCTTTTCATAATCTTCGGACGCTTTCTGGCCTGCTTCGACGCCGCCCTCGACCAGCTCGTCGCCGCTGCCGAAGTTGAACATCGGCACGCCCAGCTTGGCAAAGCTGAAGTGATCCGACCGGTAGTAAAAGCCTTTCTCGGGGGTCGGTTCGGCCTTGACCGTGCGGCCCTCCATCTTCGCGAGCTTTTCGACATAGGCGTCGAGTTCGGATTTGCCGCCGCCGACGACCACGATGTCCTTGGCCGGGCCGACCGAGTTGAGCGCGTCCATATTGACCCCGCCGACGGTCTGCGACAGCGGGAACACCGGGTTTTCGGCGTAATATTTCGATCCGAGCAGCCCCGATTCCTCGGCGGTGACGGCCAGGAACACGATGCTGCGGTCGGGCGCACCCGCCTTGTTGAACGCCTGCGCCAGCGTCACCAGACCCGCGATGCCCGTCGCATTGTCGACCGCGCCGTTGCAGATGTCGTCGCCAGCGACGGGCGTGCAGCGGCCCAGATGGTCCCAATGCCCGGTATAAAGAACATATTCTTGCGCGCGCTTGGCACCCGGCAGCACGCCGATGACGTTGCGCGACATCTTCTTGGCGATCTCGTTGTCAAAGCTGAAGTTCGCCTTCACCCCGGTCAGCGCGACGGGTTTGAAGCCCTTCTTCTTCGCCGCATTGCGCAGCGCGTCGAAATCCTGTCCGGCGCTCGCGAACAATTCCTTCGTCTTGGGCAGCTGGATCCAGCCGTTGGCAACCGTTTGGCTCGCGCCGCCGTCCTTGCTCTCGGCCAGATATTGGGTGCCGGTGTTGCTCGATTCGACGACATTCCAGCCATAGGCGGCGGGTTCGGTGTCGTGGACGATCAGCACCGCCGCGGCGCCCTGCCGCGCCGCTTCCTCATATTTATACGACCAGCGGCCATAATAGGTCATTGCACGGCCGTTGAATTCGCCTTTGGCTTCGGCGGTCTGCCAGTCGGGATCGTTGACCAGGACGACGACGGTCTTCCCCTTCACATCCATCCCGGCATAGTCGTTCCAGCCCTTTTCGGGGGCGACGATGCCGTAACCGACAAACACCACATCGCTGTCCTTGACTGCGGTCGTCGGTTGCACGCGATAGCTGAACGCCACATAGTCCTTGGCATATTGCGCGGTGACGGGCGCCTTGCCGCCGGTAAAGGTCAGCGGCGTCGCATTCTTTGCGGTAATTTCGACCAGCGGCACATCCTGCGTCCAGCTGCCGTTGTTGCCGGGCTTCAGCCCCGCTTCCTGATATTTCTTGATCAGATAAGCGACAGTCTTTTCCTCGCCCGGGGTTCCCGGCGCGCGGCCTTCATAGGCGTCGAGCGACAGCTCCTTCGTGACTTCCTGCAACGTCGCGAGCGACAGTTCGGGGATTTCGACGTCAGGGATGGCTGTGGCCGCGGGTGCGGCGCCTTTGTCCGATGCGTTGCACGCGGCGAGCAGCAGGAGGCACGCCAGACTGGCGGCTTTCATTGGGGGCGAGTTTCGCATGATCATCCTCTTTGTAACAATATTGCGACCCTGCCAGACGGATGACAAAGGCGCAAGAACGGTACAAATTGAACTTGCCTGCCACATGATTGGACGTCAAACATCTTGCCGGACGGGGGTTGCATCATGCTGAAAAAATGGATTTTACTGGGTATTCTGGTCGCGCTGGGATCGGTTCCCGCGGTCGCCCAGTCGGACAATGCTGCGCTCTATGGCGCGCGCGAAAGCGTCGGAGACATCAGCATGTCGCCCGATGGGAGCCAACTCGCATTCATCCAGCCCGCGCGCGACCGGGGGTCGGTCCTGTTCGTCGCCAGCGCCGATGGCGGAGCGCCAAAGGCGGTCTTCCAGTCCGACGGCGCGCCGTGGAAGCTTTCTGGATGCAACTGGGCGTCGAACGTGCGGCTCGTCTGCACACTCTTTGGCGTGGTCGATCCTGGCACCGGTTATCCGGTGCCGTTCACGCGGCTGGTGGCGGTCGGAACCGACGGCAGAAACATCAAACAGCTCGGCCAGAACAGCCTGAAAGGCGCCTATGGGCTTCACCAGTTCGACGGCCAGATCATTGCATGGCCGGTCGCAGATAACGGCCAGGTCGTGATGACCCGCGAATATCGCCAGGAAGAACAGACGAACACCCGGCTGGCGAGCGTCGAGGAGGGGCTGGGCGTCGATCTGGTCGATACGTCGACCCTGCGCGTCCGGCGGATCGAAGCGCCGCGCATCGACGCCTCGCACTATCTGGCCGACGAGACGGGCGCCGTCCGTATTGTCGGCGTTCGGGCGACCGACGCGCAGGGGATGATGCGCGACCTGATGATCTACAGCTATCGCCAGCCCGGCTCGCGCGACTGGAAACCGCTTTCGCGCGCAACCAGCGATGGCGACGCGTTCGTGCCTGTGGCGATCGACGGCAAACGCAACCTCGCTTTTGGCTATAAGGACAAGGACGGACGCAGCGCGGTCTATGCCGTCGCGCTAGACGAAACCGCGCCCGAAACATTATTGTTCGCGCACGACCATGTCGATGCCGGCGCCTTGATGCGGATCGGCCGCACGGGCCGCGTGATCGGTGTGTCCTATGCTACCGACAAGCCCGAATATAAGCTGTTCGACCAGGAATATGCGGCGCTCGCAGCGAAGCTGCAAAAGGCACTGCCCGGCCTGCCGATCATCAATTTTGTCGATGCGAGCCGCGATGAGGCAAAGCTGTTGTTGTTCGCGGGCAGCGATACCGACCCCGGCCGCTACTATGTTTATGACAAAATAAGCCGCAAGCTCGGGGAAGTCGCGCTCGCCCGACCAGAACTGGAAGGGCGGGTGCAGGCCGAAGTGAAGCCGGTGAGCTATGCCGCCGCCGACGGGACGATGATCCCTACCTATCTGACCCTTCCGCCGGGGCGCGAGGCGAAAGCATTGCCCGCCATCGTCATGCCGCACGGCGGGCCATCGTCGCGCGACGAATGGGGTTTCGACTGGTTGGCGCAATATTATGCGGCGCAGGGCTATGCCGTGATCCAGCCCAATTTCCGCGGGTCTGCGGGATACGGCGATGACTGGTATGTCGACAATGGCTTCAAGTCCTGGAAGCTCGCAGTTGGCGACGTCAACGACGCCGCGCGCTGGATGGTAAAGGAAGGCGTGGCCGATCCCGCCAAGCTGGCTGTCGTCGGTTGGTCCTACGGCGGCTATGCGGCGCTCCAATCGGGCGTTCTCGATCCCGATCTGTTCAAGGCGACAGTCGCGATCGCCCCGGTCACCGATCTGAAAGCCCTGGTCGGTCGGGCCGGTAATTTCACCAATGCCAAGCTGGTCGGTGATTTCATCGGCACCGGCCCGCATCTGGTCGAAGGGTCGCCCGCGCAACAGGCGGCCAAGATCAAGGCGCCGGTGCTTATGTTCAGTGGCGACCAGGATCTGAACGTCGATATTTCGCAGGCGAAGATGATGGAAGCGGCGTTGAAGGCCGCAGGCAAGCCGGTCGAATTCGTGACTTATGCGGGGCTCGATCACCAGATCTACGACTCGACCGCGCGCGCCGACATGCTGCGACGGTCGGATGCGTTTTTGAAGAAGGCGCTGCAATTGCCGTAGTTTAAGCGGTGGGTGGCGCTTTGGTGGTTGGTGGACGTACCAAAAACGTTGCTCCCGCAACGATGCGAGCCGATCGATCATCAGCGAAAAGCGCTTTCCTACAATATTCCGCCATGCTTCAAACTGGTGGATGACGTCCCTCCGCTGCTCTGATCCGCGCTGCGCTCCCTCCCGCGTACCTGCCGCCCCGCGTGAATTGCACTCGACCCACGCCCGCGAAAAGCAAATCGCGAGTGAAGTTACGCAGTTTTGCGTGGGTTTTTTGCCGCGACCCGGCCGGGCGTCGCGCGGAGGACGGGCCGATCTGAAAAATCCTCCCTGTCGCGAGGCGATGGGGAGGGGGACCGCTCGCGCAGCGAGTGGTGGAGGGGCGGCGACGTTAGCGCCGACGCCCCTCCGTCAGCGCTTCGCGCTGCCACCTCCCCATCGCTGCGCCACAGGGAGGATTGACTGGCGCCATCGTCCGCACGCTGCTCTTAAACTTCGTCATCCCGGACTTGATCCGGGATCCATGACGGCGGCGCGGCTATGGATCCCGGATCAAGTCCGGGATGACGATGAAAGGAAGGTCTGCAACCCGACGAATGCCGTCTCGACGGGACCGCCTTGCAACGCCTCCGACCCCCAACGAAAAAGGGCGGCCCGTTCCCGGACCGCCCCTTTGCGATTTGTTGGGCGTGAACCCCGATCAGCGCGAATAGAATTCGACGACCAGGTTCGGTTCCATCTTCACCGGATAGGGCACTTCGTCGAGCGTCGGGACGCGAACATAAGTGGCCTTGGTGCCGTCGATCGCCAGATATTCGGGCAGGTCGCGCTCGGGCAGGCTCTGTGCTTCGGCGACCAGCGCCATTTCCTGCGCCTTTTTGCCGAGGGTGATTTCGTCACCCGGCTTCACCAGACGGCTGGCGACGTTGCACTTCACGCCGTTCACATAGACGTGACCATGGCTGACCAGCTGACGGGCCGAGAAGATCGTCGGGGTGAACTTCGAGCGGTACACGACCGCATCGAGGCGGCGTTCGAGCAGGCCGATCAGGTTCTGGCCGGTGTCGCCCTTCATCCGCGAGGCTTCGAAATAGTTCTTCTTGAACTGCTTTTCGGTGATGTCGCCGTAATAGCCCTTCAGCTTCTGCTTCGCGCGCAGCTGGATGCCGAAGTCGGACACCTTGCCCTTGCGACGCTGGCCGTGCTGGCCGGGGCCATATTCGCGGCGGTTGACCGGGCTTTTCGGGCGACCCCAGATGTTTTCACCCATCCGGCGGTCGAGTTTATACTTGGCGCTATGGCGCTTCGACATATGTCGTCTCCAACTTGCTGTGTGCCGAGAGATTTCGGCGTGTCCCGGGTCGCACCATATGGGTATCGAGACAGGCTCGACACCATATGCGACCGCCGCTTCACCGGGGTGCGGGGTCCATTGCGAAGGCGCGCGATTAGAGGGGGAGGGGTGCAAAGTCAAGCGTCGCAGCCCCGTTTGGTTGCGCGCCTCGACAGCATCGCAAAATCCGCTAAAGGCAGCGCGCATGACCGCTGCCAAATCTCCCGAAGTCTGCGAAACGATGACCGACGTCCGTGCCGGAGTCGATCAGGTCGACCGCGAACTCGTGGCGCTGCTCGTCCGCCGTTTCGGCTATATGAACGCCGCGGCGCGGATCAAGACCGACCGCGGGACGGTGCGCGATGAGGCGCGCAAGGCGCAGGTGCTGGACAATGTCGCGCGCGAAGCCGCCGCCGCCGGCCTTTCGTCCGAACGGCTGCGCGCGGTGTGGAACGAACTGGTCGAACAATCGATCGCGCATGAGGCGGCCGAATGGGATCGCCTTCGCGCCGACGGGTGAGCGACCGAGCGGGCGGCTATCGCGCGCGCGGCTTTCGGCCCAGACTGGTTATGATGCCGTGCATCATCCGGATATCATTGTGCGACCAGCCGGTCTTGGTCAGCGCGGTGCGCAAAGTGCGCAGCGTCGCCTCAGTCCGTTCGGGCGGGACGAAATAGCCGCTGGCGTCGAGGTCGCGGACCAGATGCTGGATCAGCTCTTCCAGCTCGGCATGCGGTGCCACGGGATCGAGCGGCACGGTCGGCGGACTCGCCAGCGCCACCCCCCCCTCGGCTTCGCTCGGGGCATGTTTCGACCATTCATAAGCGAGCAGGATGACCGCTTGCGCCAAGTTCAGCGACGCAAATTTGGGATTGATCGGGACCGTCACGATAGCGTGCGCCAGCGCGACATCGTCGGTATCGAGGCCCGAGCGTTCGGCGCCGAAGATATAGGCCGAGCGTCCGACATCGGCATGCACCGCGCGCGCCGCGGCCTCGGGGGTCAGCACCGGCTTCATCACCCCGCGTTTGCGCACGGTGGTGGCATAGATGGTGGTGCAGTCGGCAACCGCCTCGGCAAGGCTGCCAAACACCTGCGCTTCGGCCAGCACGATGTCGGCCCCCGCCGCCGCCGGACCCGCATCGGGATTGGGCCAGCCGTCGCGCGGCGTGACCAGCCGCAATTCGATCAGCCCGAAATTGAGCATCGCCCGCGCCGCTTTCCCGATATTTTCACCCAGCTGCGGACGGACGAGGACGATGACCGGGGGCGGAGCAATCGCCGTCATTTGGGTGGCCGCGCCGCCTCGGTGATCGAAGACGCAAATTCCTCGAAATCCTTGGCTTCGGTGAAGTCGCGATACACGCTGGCGAAGCGGATATACGCGACATTGTCGAAGCCCTTGAGCGCTTCCATCACCATCGCGCCGATCTGCGCCGCCTGGACTTCATTGTCGCCCGACGTTTCGAGCTGGCGCTGGATGCCCGACACCAGCCGCTCGATCCGCGCGCCGTCGATCGGGCGTTTGCGGCAAGCGATCTGGACGCTGCGCATCAGTTTTTCGCGGTCGAAGGGTTCGCGCCCGCCGCCCGCCTTGAGCACCGATACTTCGCGCAACTGGATCCGCTCGAAGGTCGTGAAGCGCGCGCCGCAATCCTCGCACTGGCGGCGGCGGCGGATGGCGGCGCCGTCCTCGGTCGGACGGCTGTCCTTCACCTGGCTGTCTTCATGGCCGCAATAGGGGCAACGCATCGGTTAGCGTTTCACCCGCGAATAAAGCGCGATCGCGGCGCCCGCGAGCAGCCCGACGGGCCAGCTGACCACCGGCAGCACGAGTCCGGCGACGGCGCCAATCGCCCCGCCGGTCAGCACCGGCCTGGTCGACGGATGCGACATGCCCTGCTTGCCCATCGCCTTGACCTCTTCGATCGTGACTTCGGCGAGCGTCGGTTCTTCGGGATGTTGGCGTGCCATCGGATCAGCCCTGATAAATCGGGAAGCGTTCGCACAAGGCGCGGACGCGGCCGCGCACATCGGCTTCGACGTCGGCGTCGCCATGCTCGCCCTTGTCGCGCAGCGCTTCGAGCACGTCGGCGACCATATCGCCGATCTCTTCGAACTCGGCGATGCCGAAACCGCGGGTGGTGCCCGCGGGTGACCCGACGCGGATGCCGCTGGTCTTGACGGGCGGCAGCGGATCGAAGGGGATGCCGTTCTTGTTGCAGGTGATCGCGCTGCGTTCGAGCGCTTCATCGGCGTCGCGGCCCGTGACGCCGAGCGGGCGCAGGTCGATCAGCGCGAGGTGCGTGTCGGTACCCCCCGCCACCACATCGGCGCCGCGTGCCTTAAGGCGACCGGCCAGCGCCTGCGCGTTGGCGACAGTGGCCTTGGCATAATCCTTGAAATCGGGGCGCAGTGCTTCGCCGAACGCCACCGCCTTGGCGGCGATGACATGCATCAGCGGGCCACCCTGCAATCCGGGGAATACCGCCGAATTGATCCGTTTGGCGATCGCTTCGTCATTGGTCAGGATCATGCCGCCGCGCGGTCCGCGCAGCGTCTTGTGCGTCGTCGTGGTGACGACATGCGCGTGCGGCAGCGGCGAAGGATGGACACCGCCCGCGACGAGCCCCGCGAAATGCGCCATGTCGACCATCAGCAGTGCGCCGACATCATCGGCGATGGCGCGGAAGCGGGCGAAATCGAGGGTACGCGGATAGGCCGAGCCGCCCGCGATAATCAGGGCAGGGCGATGTTCCTTCGCCAGCGCCTCGACCTGGTCGAAATCGACCAGATGGTCGTCGGCGCGCACGCCATATTGGATGGCGTTGAACCATTTGCCCGACATCGCGGGCGGCGCGCCGTGGGTCAGGTGACCACCGGCGTCGAGGCTCATGCCCAGGATCGTCGCGCCGGGCTTGGTCAGCGCCAGCATCACCGCGCCGTTCGCCTGCGCGCCCGAATGCGGTTGGACATTGGCGTAGCCGCAATCGAACAGCTGCTTGGCGCGGTCGATCGCCAGCGTTTCGACCTCGTCCGACGGGGCGCAGCCCTGATAATAGCGGCGGCCGGGATAGCCCTCGGCATATTTGTTGGTGAAGACGCTGCCCTGCGCTTCGAGCACCGCTTTCGAGACGATATTCTCGCTGGCGATCAATTCGATTTGATAGCGTTCGCGTTCCAGCTCATGCTTCATCGCCGCCGCGACCGCGGGGTCGACGGTGCCGACGCCGTCGGTGAAATAGCCGGCCGATTTGATGGGCTTGTCGAGCGTGTTGGTGGTCATCGGCTGGTCTCCAGTTGCGGCGGGTTTGAGAGTTTATCGACGCGGCGGGCGTGACGGTCGCCGGCGAAATCGGTCGTGAGGAACGCGGCAAGGCAGGCCTTGGCCATGTCGATGCCGGTCAGGCGCGCGCCCATCGCGATGACATTGGCGTCGTTATGCTCGCGCGACAGCTTTGCTGACAGCGGTTCGGACACCAGCGCACAGCGTGCCGCCGGGTTACGATTGACCGAAATCGAAATGCCGATCCCCGATCCGCACAGCGCCACGCCGCGGTCAGCGCGGCCCGCCGCCATCGCTTCGCTAAGTGCATAGCCAAAATCGGGGTAATCGACGCTGTCGGGGCCGTTGGTGCCGAGATCCTCGACGTCATGGCCTTCGGCGCGCAGCCAGTCCGCGAGCAGTGCTTTCAGCTCGTAAGCGGCATGGTCAGAGGCAATGGCGATGCGCATCGGCGCGGCTCCCGCTGGGGTCAAGGGAATCGATGTCGGCGCTTTAGGCGACGGCGTCCGATTTGGCCATAAGCGAGGTGGCAAATTTGTGACTCGGCCGATAAAGCTCCGCCATGTCCGATACCGTCATATCCGTGCTGATGCTCACCGGGGTCGTCCTGACCGGTGGTGCTGCTTATGTCTTTCGCATGGGCGACAAGCGCCGCGCGCTGCTGATGCTGGTCGCGGCGCTGGTGATGTTTGCCAATGTGGCGGTGTGGCTGGTGCCGGTGAAATAATCCTCCCTGTCGCGAAGCGATGGGGAGGGGGACCATCGCCGCAGGCGATGGTGGAGGGGCGACGACGGTACGCCAAAGCCCCTCCGTCAGCCCTGCGGGCTGCCACCTCCCCATGGCTTCGCCACAGGGAGGATGTTTGAATCACCGGATCGGCGAATCGGGCGCCAACCGCATATCCAGATAATTATCGAGCGACTTCATCAACTGGTCGAGTTCATGCTCGAAGAAGTGGTTCGCGCGCGGAATTTCGTCGTGATGGATCGTGATGCCCTTCTGCGTCCGCAGCTTGTCGACCAGCTTCTGCACCGCAGACGGCGGCACGATTTCGTCCTGGCCGCCCGCGACGATGATGCCCGACGAGGGGCAGGGGGCGAGAAAGCTGAAGTCGTACATGTTTGCCGGCGGTGCGACCGACAGGAAACCGCGGATTTCGGGGCGGCGCATCAGCAATTGCATGCCGATCCACGCACCGAAGCTGAAACCCGCGATCCAGGTTGTCTGCGCTTCGGGATGAATCGACTGGACCCAGTCGAGCGCCGACGCGGCATCGCTCAGTTCGCCGATGCCATTGTCGAACGTACCCTGGCTGCGGCCGACGCCGCGGAAGTTGAAGCGCAGCACGGCAAAGCCGCGCGCGACGAAGCTTTTGTACATCGCCTGCGTGATGCGGTCGTTCATCGTGCCCCCGCCCTGCGGATGCGGGTGCAGGATCATCGCAACGGGCGCGCGTGGGCGCGGCGGCGGCGAAAAACGGCCTTCGATACGGCCCTCGGGGCCGGGGAAAATCACGTCGGGCATGGGAGCACCTCTTATCTTTTGCGGCTGACCGCCGAATCGCCGGATTGGCAGGGTGGCGGAGCGAAGGTGGCGCCTATATAGAAAATAGGTCTCGACATGCAACTTTTGCGAATCGCTCGCAATAAGGCTCATTTTAGCCACGCCCTTTTTTCCGTTCGTGTCGAGCGAAGTCGAGACACGCGAAGGCGTGCGCGACCCAACGTGTCTCGACTTCGCTCGACACGAACGGGTTTAAGAGGCAAATGCGCCGACATGATTTACCTCGATTACCAGGCCACAACCCCGCTCGCTCCCGAAGCGCGCGAAGCGATGCTGCGCTGGCTGGACGGGCCGGGCGAGGGTGATGGCTTCGCCAACCCGTCGAGCACGCATAAAGGCGGCCGCGCCGCGGCGGCTGCGGTCGAGGTGGCGCGTGATCAGGTGGCAGCGCTAGTGCCGAACGGCGGCCGCGTATTCTTCACCTCGGGGGCGACCGAGGCGCTCAACTGGGCGCTGCTGCGCGGCGCCGAAATCATGCCTGGCGGTGTGGCGGGACTGAGCATCGAACATGCGGCATCGCTGCAATGTCTGGAGCGGCTGCACGCAACCGTCCTGCCCGTCGATAGCGAAGGCGTCGCGCTGCCACCCGACCCCGCACTGATCCCTAAAAATGGCATCGTGGCGGTGGTGCTGGTCAATAACGAGGTCGGGACGATCCAGCCGGTCGCCGACTTTGCCGCCGCCGCGCATGCGAAGAACAGCCTGCTGCTCTGCGACGCGGTGCAGGGCTATGGCCGCGTCGCCATCCCCGAAAGCGCCGACCTGATCGCCATTTCGGCGCACAAGATTCACGGGCCGAAGGGCATCGGCGCGCTGTGGATCCGCGACGGCATCGACCTGCCGCCGCTGATGTTCGGCGGCGCGCAGGAACAGGGGATGCGATCTGGCACCGTCTCGCCCGCGCTCTGCGCCGGGTTCGGCGCCGCCGCGGCGCTCGCCGCCGAGCGGCTCGGCGAAGATGCCGCGCATGTCGAACGGCTGTGGTCGCTGGCGCGCGACACGCTGCCCGAATGGACGATCAACGGCGCCGTCAATGCGCGCTACCACGGCAACTTCAACATCCGGCGCGAGGGCGTGAACGGCCTGCGCCTGATGTCCGACGCGCGCAATATCGCCTTCTCGCTCGGCAGCGCCTGCGGCAGTGGATCGGGCAAAGTCAGCCATGTTCTGCGGGCGATGGGCCTCAGCGAGGCCGACGCGCGCGCCTCGATCCGCCTCGGCTGGGGGCGCTACACCAGCGAGCAGGAACTGCGCGACGGGCTGAGCGCGATCAAGGACGCCGCGCGATTGCAGGGGGTCAATTGATGCGCATCACTTTCATCCACGCCGATGGCAAGGGGCGCACCGAGGCGCAGGCGGAGCCGGGCAGCATCTTACTCGACGTCGCGCAGGCGCATATGATGCCGCTCGAAGGGACGTGCGAAGGCCAGATGGCCTGTTCGACCTGCCATGTCATTGTCGGCAAAGAGGATTTTGACCGCCTGCCAGCCGCTAGCGAGATGGAAGAGGATATGCTCGACCTTGCCGCCGGAGTTCGGCGGACAAGCCGCCTTGCGTGCCAGATTATCCTGACGGATGATCTCGACGGTTTGACCGTGCATATTCCGCCAGAAAGCCGCAATATGCAGGGGCCGCGTTGATCGCGGTCTTAGTTTGCGCGAGCGGGTCGATCTCGTAGGGGAGAAGCGACGATGCGGGTTTTTGCCATGTTCGCGGTGCTGTTGCTTGCCGCGTGCGGAACAGCTGCTGAGAAAGCAGCACCGCCGGTCGCCTTCACGAAACTCTCGCCCGATCCGGTCAAGCACGGCGCGCGCGTGTCGGCGATCCTGGGCTGTTCCGGCTGCCACGGCAAGGATCTGACCGGCGAGGACTGGAGCGAGGCCGGATATGGCCGGTTGTGGACGGCCAATCTCACGGTCTCGGCCGCGCGGTACAGTGACGCGCAACTGAAAAGCGTCATCACCCGTGCGAAAAAGCCCGACGGCACCCCGTTGTGGGATATGCCGTCGCATCTGTTCTCACAGCTTGCTCACGCCGACCTGGACGCGCTCGTGGCCTTTATCCGCAGCAAGCCGCCAAAGGGCAAGGCGCACCCGCCGCCGACATTCGGGCCGATCCTGAAAGCGGAAATGGCGAAAGGCGTCTATTTTTCCTCGGCCGTAAAAGTCGAACGCGAAGGCGCGGCGTGGCCGCCGGATGTCGGGCCGGAGCACAAACTCGCGCGCTATATCGTCCGCGCCACCTGCGCCGAATGCCACAACATGGACCTGCGCGGAGGCAAGGCCGGACCAGTCACCGGGGATCGACCGGATATCCGGATCGCTGGTTCCTACGACGACAAGGATTTTGTGCGGCTGCTCCGCACCGGTGTGCCCGCCGGGGAACGCAAGCTCGGCCTGATGGCGGAGGTCGCGCGGGGACGATACAGCCACTTCACCGATGCCGAGATTGCCGCGATCCACGCTTATCTGAAAGCGGTCGCGCAGCGCGACCCTTGACCAAGCTTGATTTTTGCAGGGTACGCCGTCATATGCGCCGCGGGAGTCGGGCGGACGTGGTCTTCGCCAACCCGGTCAGGTCCGGAAGGAAGCAGCCGCAACGAATTCGCCGCGGGTCGTTCCGGCTCCCACCCAATTTCCCCCTTCGACAAGATCGCGCGCCGTCCCTAAGACGATGGCATGAGCGATTCCGCCGATGACGAACCCGCGATGCTGGGAATGGACCTGCCCGAGGTGAAGCCGCAGGCCTCATCCGGCCCGTACCGCGTCCTCGCCCGAAAATACCGCCCGCAAACCTTTGCCGAACTGATCGGTCAGGATGCGATGGTCCGCACGCTGGGGAACGCGATCGCGCGCGACCGGCTGGCGCATGCGTTTCTGATGACGGGCGTGCGCGGGGTCGGCAAGACGTCGACCGCGCGTCTGATTGCGAAGGCGCTGAACTGCATTGGGCCAGACGGGCAGGGCGGGCCGACCATCGATCCGTGCGGGGTGTGCGAGCCGTGCCGCGCGATCACCGAGGGGCGTCATATCGACGTGATCGAGATGGACGCCGCGTCGAACACCGGCGTCGACGATGTGCGCGAGATTATCGAGGCGGTGCGTTATGCCGCGGTGTCGGCGCGCTACAAGATCTACATCATCGACGAAGTGCATATGTTGTCGCGCAACGCCTTCAATGCGCTGCTGAAAACGCTCGAAGAGCCGCCGCCGCACGTCAAATTCCTGTTCGCGACGACGGAGGTCAACAAGGTGCCGGTGACGGTGTTGTCGCGCTGTCAGCGTTTCGACCTGCGCCGTATCACTCCCGACATGCTGTTCGCACATTTCAGTTCGATCTTGCAGAAAGAGGGCGTCGAGGCCGAGGCGCCCGCGATCTGGCTGATCGCCAACGCTGCCGAAGGATCGGTGCGCGACGGCCTGTCGATCCTCGATCAGGCGATCGCGCATGCCGACCTCGATGGCGGCGGGATGATCGGCGCCGATCAGGTGCGCATCATGCTCGGCCTGTCGGACCGGACGTCGATTGCGCAGCTGATGGCGGCGATCCTGGACGGCGAAAGCGGCGCCGCGATCGACCTGGCGCGGGCGCAATATGCGCTGGGGATCGAGCCTGTCGCGATGGTGCGCGGGCTGATGGACCTGACCCACGCGGTGACGCTCGCCAAAGTGTCGCGCCACGACGACCCCGCGCTGGCCGAAGCGGATCGCGAGCGCATCGGCGACTGGGCGCAAAAGCTGGGGTTCGCGCCGCTCAACCGGCTATGGCAATTGCTACTCAAGGGGCATGACGAGGTGCTGCGCGCCAACAATCCGCTCGAGCATCTGGAGATGCTGTTGTTGCGGGTGATCTACGCGGCGTCGATGCCCGATCCCGGCGAGCTTGCCAAACTGCTCGAATCGGGCCGCGTGCCGACGATGCCGATCACGGCGGCGCCAACTTCTGCTGGACAGGAAACCGCCGCGGCCGCAGCCGCCGCCGAGCTTCCCGCGACATCGCTGACGATTGCGCAGATACACCAATTGCTCGAGAGCAGCGGCAATCACCGCCTCGCGGTGCAGGTCCACGATCATCTGCGGGTCATCACCCTCGAGCCGGGCCAACTGGTCTTCGCCGCCGTTCCGGCGCTGTCCGCGATGTTCCCGCGCGATCTTGGCGATGCGCTGCTCGCCGCCACCGGCAGCCGCTGGCATGTCCGCGCGGGTGAGGGCGATGCGCGGCCCAGCCTGGGGGAAATGCGCGCCGCGACCGCCGCGGACAATGACGCGCGGATCCGTGAACTGCCCGTCGTCAAGGCCGCGCTGGCGGCTTTTCCCGACGCCAGCCTTGAAGACCCCGCCGACAATCGCCATAAGTCCAATCCATGAAATCGATCGAAGAAATGATGAAGGCGGCGCAGGAAGCTGCGGCCACGGTACAGGCGCAGATGCAGGAGGCGCAGGCGAAGCTCGACAGTGTCGAGGTCGAAGGCGTTTCGGGCGGCGGGCTCGTGCGGATTTTGGCCAGCGCCAAGGGCCGGATCAAGTCGATCAATATCGATGACAGCCTGATCGTTCCCGCGGACAAGCAGATGCTCGAGGATTTGCTCGCCGCCGCATTCAACGATGCGCGCGAAAAGGCCGACCGCGTCAGCAACGAAGAAATGGGCAAGATGACGAGCGGCCTGCCGCTGCCCCCGGGCTTCAAGCTGCCGTTCTGAGCGGCTTTGCCCTCGCTGTTCACCGCAGCGACATTGAATGCGTGCGAAGTTACGCCATATTAGCGATGAACACCCTATAAGAAGGGCGGAGCGTCCAGTCGTGGCGCCTGTCCAGGAGCCGTAATGACGCAATCTTTTCCGCTTTTGCCGCTGCGCGACATCGTCGTTTTCCCGCATATGATCGTGCCGCTGTTCGTCGGCCGCGACCGCTCGGTCGCCGCGCTCGAAACCGCGATGGAATCCGACAAGGAAATCTTCCTCGTTGCCCAGCTCGATCCGGGCGAGGACGATCCGCAGCGCGACGACCTGTATGACGTCGGCGTGATCGCCACCGTGCTCCAGCTTTTAAAGCTGCCCGACGGCACCGTTCGCGTGCTCGTCGAGGGCAAGGAGCGCGCCAAGCTGGTTGCGCTGACCAACGACGACAAGACGGTGATGGCTAGCGTCAAGCCGATCGACGATACCGTCGACGACAGCGTCGATACCGCCGCGTTGATGCGCTCGGTCGTCGATCAGTTCGAAAATTACGCTAAGCTCAACAAGAAGATGCCCGCCGAAACTGCGGTGCAGCTGTCGCAGATCGACGACGCCTCGCGCCTCGCCGACTCAGTGGCGGGAAATCTCAACATCAAGGTGTCCGATAAGCAGGCGCTGCTGGTCGAAGACACGCCGTCGAAGCGGCTCGAAATGGTGTTCGCCTTCATGGAAGGCGAGCTGGGCGTGCTGCAGGTCGAAAAGAAGATCCGCGGCCGCGTGAAGCGCCAGATGGAAAAGAGCCAGCGCGAATATTATCTGAACGAGCAGTTGAAGGCGATCCAGCGCGAGCTGGGCAACGACAATGGCGAGGGCGGCGACGACCTGGCCGAGTTGCAGCAGAAAATCGACGGCCTGAAGATGTCGAAGGAGGCCAAGGCCAAGGCGAACGCCGAGCTCAAAAAGCTGCGCGCGATGGCGCCGATGTCGGCCGAAGCCACGGTGGTCCGCAACTATCTCGACACGCTGATCGGCCTGCCATGGGGCAAGAAGTCGAAGTTGAAGAAGGACATCGCCGCGGCGCAGGCCGTGCTTGATGATGACCATTATGCGCTCGAAAAGGTCAAGGATCGCATCGTCGAATATCTGGCGGTGCAGGCGCGCACCAACAAGCTGAAGGGGCCGATCCTGTGCCTCGTCGGCCCGCCGGGCGTCGGCAAGACCAGCCTGGGCAAGTCGATCGCGAAAGCGACCGGGCGCGAGTTCATCCGCCAGTCGCTGGGCGGCGTGCGCGACGAGGCCGAAATTCGCGGCCACCGCCGTACCTACATCGGCTCGCTGCCGGGCAAGATCGTGA
>JAESFK010000141.1_pt1 | contig 58976 bp, 50 predicted proteins | sample 9269391 | NCBI WGS metagenome assembly JAESFK01 (sample SAMN14506231, study PRJNA617097) | algae metagenome | isolation source: Drouetiella hepatica UHER 2000/2452 and co-occurring heterotrophs from... | place: Slovakia: Slovak Paradise National Park, Hrabusice, Kosice Region | collected 2000-01-01
GCTGTTTTTCAACGGCGGGGAGCGCTTTTTAAATCCTGTTTTTTGGTTTTTGTGGCGCGCGGAGCGCGCCACAAAACCCTAGTCTGCGATCATACTGAAACTCGAATCTTGCATCTGTATATGGCGCGCACCGTACACAGACATGGGTTTCAGGGGCGCGAAGCGCCCCTGAAACCCGGCAAAGGAGATAGCTGCAAGATGTAAAGTAGCCCACCTCAAATGAACTCTGGACTGAGACCATGGCTACACATGAACGGGTAGCAGCGGTTGAGGAACGCCTAGCACCTGCTGATACACCTGCTGCCAGTTCTGCTGTTCTACGGAGGGTGCAAGCTGAGTCATCACCTTGTCTCTGGCTGCAAAGCCAAACTGTTGACGCAAGTTAGGATTTTCGATCATTTGACGCAGTGCGATCGCTAGTTCTTTGCTAGAGAATGGATTAATCACTAGACCATTCACCCCATCTTCCAGAATTTCGCCGATCGCATCCACATGGGTTCCCACGATCGCCTTAGCGGCTAACATCGCTTCTAGTAAAGCATTGGGACAACCATCATGAATGGAGGGAATGGTGAAAATATCTATGTGAGGCAGGTAAGCCAGCGCTTCCGCCCGACTGATCTTACCCGTCACGACCAGGCGATCGCCCATGCCGCTCTGCTGTAGCTCCTGCTGCCAGTAATCGGCCTCCTTGCCGACAAAATCTCCCACAAATAGCAGCGTCAAGTCTAGATCCCGCAGCTCTTGGCAGGCATCCAGCAGGTATTCTATGCCTTTTTTGTCGCGGAAACTGCCAACAGAGCCAATGACGGTGCCTTGGAGGCGATCGATCCCGGCTGGAGTAGGCAGATGATCAAACTGGATAGGAGCGATCGAATTCCAGAAGGCGGAGGAGCGCGGCGTAATGCTGGGAACTAGCGTTCTGGCTCGTTTCATCAAGTCGCGGCTGACGAACGTTGTCCAGGCAGAATTTTCCAGCGTCCAGATAATCTGTCCATGCTGCTGCGGACTGAAAATATGCTTGTGTAAATCGGCTCCCCGAATGCTGTTGATCGCGGGAATGCCATTCTCTCCGGCCAACAGCGTCGTGAGAAATCCCATCTCATTGATAAAAAAGGCGTGAAATAGGTCAAACCCATAGCGTCGATGCAGAATGCTCAACTGATCGTATAAATCACTGAGGTAATCCTGCTCCTTGGCGATCGTCGAGCGAATTGCCGGATAGAGCCGATGCACCGTAATGCCATTTTGGCTGCTCGTCTGATGACCTGCCCGACGATATTCACCGACGATCGCCTTTTCGCGCTCGGTGCGAAAGATCGCTCGAAATACGGCTACGTGAACTTCGTAGCCCAAGGCAATCAACATTTGGGCGATGCGATGAACCGATTCGCCAACGCCTCCGACATCGGGTGGAAATTCTAACGTGGTGATGCAAACTTTTAGTTTCATAGGGTTTCTGGGCAGTGAGTGTTTCTGGATAGTGAATTTGTATGTGGATTAGGCATTGCTGATTGTAGCTATGAAATTTATTTTGGGAGGCGCACTCCGCCCGCCTCCCAAAATAAATTTCATAGCCGGATTAAGCAGTACCGTGGGTTAGACCCCATGAGTGATCTCTAATTTTGCGACAAGAGAAGCCTTCTGGTTCAGCATCTGCGATCGCTGTTTCTGATAGCGGTAATAGACGTAGCGGTTGACCTGTCGTTCCAAAGCAATCAGCAAATTTTCTAGAAAAATGCTGCCTTTGCCAAAGGTAAAGCGCTGCACCAAAGGCTTGATCAGCAGCTCATGTCGCCTTGCGCCGATTTTCTGATAACGCTTCTTAAAATAGTCGTCTTCAGTCAGCTTCCATTTGTCGCGGATGTGATGCAGGCTAGCAAGATCCCAAGCGTCATTCCAGCGCAGCATGAAGTAGGGCAAATCAGACCATTCAAAATCAGGGAGTTGTGCGGCTCCAAACCATTCTGTCAAGCCCGTTTTATTGCTGTCTATACCGATGGTATCAGTGGTCACTACGGCTTCTCTTTCACTGTAAATTTTGCCACCTGCCTGCGTCACCATGAAACAGAAATCAATATGTTCGCGGGTTGCCAACATTCCTTCATCCAGCAGTCCCGTTTTGTCGAACGTTTCCGTTCGCACCAGCATACAGTGGAATTCTACATAGTCTGTTCGCTTGCGATGCAGGCGATCGCTCACCTCCGAAACAGCCTTACCCGTTAGGGCAGCGCTTTGGTGGATGTAGCGTCGCGTCTGTTGCTCTTTGACTTCGGTCGTAATGTAGGACTTACCACCCGCATTATGAATCACCTGATGAACCGGATTGCCGATACAGGTTAGTGGACCAACAACTGCCGCACCTGTTGCTTCAGCGCACTCTACTAGCTTCGTGAGCCAGCCTCGCTTCACAATCACATCGTTCTCAATGAAGACGACATATTTGTACTCAGTCTTGGCATGATTTAGCACATATTTCAAGCCTACGTTCTTCGCCTGAGTGGGAGAGACATAGTAGTCTGTGTGCAAAAGCTGAAATTGTCGCTGTTCCGCCTGCTGTTCCAAATACTGACGAATCGGCTTTGGCGTACAGACATCAACATAGATTAAATCAAAGGGATAGTCGGTATCGGCATAGATACTTTCGAGCGAGGTTTGCGTACAGCTAAATCGTTCGCGCGGTCCGACAATCAACACCACTTTAGGCTGAGTCGTCATGAGTTTCTCCTGTTCTCTTTTACAGCGCTTTGCGCTTGGTTAGGTGCAGGTTATTTTTTAGAAGCCGCGCTCCGCGCGGCTTCTAAAAAATAACTGTGGTTTACGCAATTAAAAATTGCTGTAAGATTGAGCTACCGCCAATTGACCATACAGTAGAGCTTTGAGCCGAACTGCAGAGCGGTCTGCCCCCTGTAAATTGAACGAGTGAGGAACAGGCGGCTGTTGCAGAGCGATCTGCACCCTTTGAGCCAAACGGGTGCCGTCAAGATCATCGATCGACAGCACGCTCAGCACGCCTTTTTCGGCCAGTTTTTCGGCTCTGATCGTTTGCTCTCCAGTCTGTTCTTCAGCAGCGCCCGGAAAGATCAGCGATCGCACTCCGGTACGGAGAATATTCATCGTGGTGTTGTATCCGCCCAAGCTGATAGAGAGATCGGCTTGTGCCATGTAATCAAGTAAGTGGGGCGTGTACTGACGCAGGGTCACGTTGGGTCTGTCCTGTGCCGCAGCCTCCAGTCTGGAGGCTTGCTCCTCTGGCATGAATGGCCCGGTAAAGGCATAAATATGGTGGGGAATCTGCTGCTCTAAAATGACGCTTGCCTGCACCACGGCATTGAGCAAATCGTAACCAAACCGCCCACCGCCCGCGCTAACAACGATCGTGGGAACCTTCTGATGCAGGGCAGCGTGATCCTCTGGCAAAGGGGACTGTTGGGGCGGTGACTGCGCTACGTAACCCGTGTAGTGAACTTCGCAGGTGAGCCGATCAATCTGAGGAAACTGTTCATCTAATCGCAGCAATTGCGAATCGCCGTGAACCAAAACGAGATCATAGTAATGATTAATCCATTCACACACTTTGTCATATCGCTTCGCCCAAAATTGAGGAGAGCGTGATTGCGTCATGATCAAATCTCTGAGGCTGCAAACCACTTTCACCGAATGGGGTGCAGCTTTAGCCCGCTCCAGCAGCGGCAGCAGTTCATACTTAAGCTTGTGTTTGCTGAACGGAAAACATTCGGTGATGATGCAATCTGGCTGAAACTGCTCAAAAGCAGCTAACAGCATTTGGCAGCGTATCGCCTTCACGGTTTCGATCGGCAGGGACGAATCCACTGACTTTAGTTCACCCGCTTCCTCAATGATGGACGGCAAGTGAACAATTTCCAGGTCGGCAGGCATTTCAAAGTCGGCGATCGGTATGCCGCCGCTCACAAAGCACACCTGAAACTCTTTCACTAGGCTCCGAATAATCTCAGTGCTTCTCACTAGATGCCCCATACCTGCTAGGTACTGGCAATAAAAAAGAATTTTTTTCATAGGATGTTCAGTCGATGGGAGATGCTGTCTTACGCGGTTGGGCAAACCTAAACAGCAATTTGCTGATGCTGAGCGATCGCCTTTACCCAATATGCCGTTGTCTCAACGCCACTTACGTTGAAGCTGGTGGGCGCAGGCGGCTGCTGAAGACAAGCCACAATCTTTTGGGCAAGGCGTTCCGGCTGAAGTTCTTCGGGTTGAATAACGCTGACAACACCGAGTTCCTGCAACCGCTCAGAACGGATGCGCTGCTCTTGATCATCATTTCCAGTAAATGGTAACAGCATTGCCCGCACGCCAGTCGTCAGCACATTCATGGTGGTGTTGTAGCCTGCCATGCTAATGGAAAGATCAGCTTGCCGCATATAGTGCAGCAACCTGGGCGTGTACCGCTCTACCGTTAGGTTTCGGCGCTGGGCGGCGATCGCCTGGAGCGGCTTGAGCACATCATCCGGGGAAAAAGGGCCTGTGAACATTTGGATATGATGGGGAATCTGATCTTCCAAGAGCGCACTGGCTTGGGCAACACAATTGAGTAGCTCATGTCCAAACCGTCCACCGCCGACAGTGGTGAGAATCAGCGGATGGGGCACATGAAAAGCTGGAAGATTCTCAAGGTCTTGCTGCACCACGTAGCCCGTGTAGTGAACCGGGCAGGTGAGATCGGCTACGCGGGAAAAGCTGACTTCCAGCGGCATGAACTGCGAATCGCCATGAATCAACAGCAGATCAAAGTAGCGATTCATCAGGGTACAAATCTTTTCCTCATGGCGATCGCGATCCTGTTTTGTCACCACAATATCGCGCAGGCTGCACACAATCTGAGTTCCAGCTATCTTAGCGGTTTCCAGCAGCGGAATTAGCTCTGGTGAGAACTTGCGTCTACCAAAGGGGAACAGCTCTACCATGAGAACATCAGGTTGATGGCGATCGAAGACCTCCAACAGCCGTTGTTTTCGCACCTCAAACACCGCCTCTAAACTGGTAAAACCACCAGGAATGAGAAGGGATTGAAACTCGGCATCCGTCTTGATCGGCGGCAGGTTAATCACATCAATCTCAGAGGGAATCTGCAATCCCTCTATCACTTCACCTCCATTGATCAAACAGATTTGAAAGTCAGAAGTCAAGCCCCGCAAAATCTCCAGGCTTCGGATCATATGTCCAATTCCCAGGATATGCTGGCAATAAAACATCAAGCGTTTCATTTAACAGATACCTCTAGCGTAAATTTAGGAGAATCTAAAGGTGAATAAGCTGAGACTGGAGAAGAACCATAGAGGAGTCCAGTCAGAAGCTGAGCAATTCGCGGCAGCGCATTCATCTCTAAACCAGGCTGTAACGGCGTGGAGTGGTTGCAGCACAGCTCATCAAACACAGACTCCATGAGCAACTCTGGCGTGAGGCGATCGGGGCAAATGGTTTTGAAGGCACCCAACTGCGCCATGCGCTGCGCTCTAATCCACTGTTCCAGCACAGGCTGCGTCCGGGGAATTACGATCGCCTTTTTTCGCAGCGTCAGAATTTCGCCAATGGTGTTGTAGCCCCCCATCGCCACCACCACATCCGCTGCATCCATGTAGCTCATCAAATCATCGGTAAATTCTTCAACCCAAATGTCAGGATTGCCCGCCGATCGCTGAAGAATCTCAGTTCGCTGGGCTACAGACATTTCTGGCCCTGAAATAATTACGCTCTTGAGCTGCCGCTGAGGAAAAGTTGCCAATCCTCTCAGGTAGGTGTCTACCAATCGGTATCCGTCGCCGCCGCCGCCCGGAGTCACCAACACCAACGACTCGTCAGGTTTGATGCCCAACGTCTGGCGAAGTTGCGATCGCGACTTTAGCCCCCGCTCCCGCAGGATATAGCCACAAAAGTGGGTTTTACGAACGAGCGCCTCTGAAAATTGATACTCACGGCACAGATCAAAGACTTCAGGCGTTCCCACGACCCAGGCTTGGTCATATAGCGTTTCCAGAGTGCGGTAGTAGTCATGCCTCTGCCATTGAGCGATCGTCACTTCAGCACGATCGAGAATATCCCGCAGCAGGAGGACTAGCTTCGTCTGAGGAAGATGAGCTTTGAGAAATTTTATGGTGCTCTTAAGCTCACCCTGTAAGCCATCAGGCTTTTTGTCTACCAAAAATGCATCGGGCTGGAAGTTCATCGTCGCTGTCAAAATCAAATCCGATCGCAGCTTTACCGTATCTTCCATCTTGCTGCCAAGATACTTAGCTGACATATCACCTGCTTCATCGCGTCCCATACAGGGCAGCTTGATATAATCTAATCCAGCTGGCAGCCGTAAGCTGTGTAGCACAGGTGAACCTGAGACGACCAAGATAGAAACCTTAGGAAATACTTTCAGAAGATATTGACAGATTGCCAACATTCGACGAATGTTACCCAGCCCAAATGCATCGTGAGAATAAACCATTAATCTCATGGGGAAGGCTCCGATGCGGTTGAATAGAATCGTGAGTGAATACTGTGAGCCATCAAAAGAGAACAGCTAAGCGACTTGCACGACCTTGATGTGGGAGGTAGAACGGCTGGGAGACTGCTTCACGGTCAATGGGCTACTAAACATGGGGCGACCGATGCCAATGTAATAGAATCCAGCCTTGCTGAGGGATTTCGGATCTAAGAAATTTCGTCCATCAATCATGACCGCTTGCTCCATGCGATCGGCCAGCTTTGCGTAATCGAGCTGCTGAAACTGCTTCCACTCGGTCAAAAGGACTAGGGCATCACAGTCAGTTGCCAGATCTTCGGGTGTTGCCGTCAGGGTCACCTGATCGGGCAGCGTATGAAATCCAGTGTTGACCTCGGTATACATTGGATCGTAGGCTTTGACTTTCGCGCCTAGCCGATTGAGTTCTTCAATCAGGTCGATCGCCGGGGCATCGCGTAGATCATCCGTATCAGGCTTGAAGGTAAGACCCAATAGCCCGATCGTTTTTCCATTGAGGATCTTCAACACCTGCTGAAGTTTTTCCAAGGGCAGCAGCTTTTGCTGGGCGTTTGTCTGGACTGCGGCTTGCAGCAGGGTGGCCTCATAGCCATAGTCTTGAGCGGTATGTACCAGCGCCGCAACATCCTTGGGAAAGCAGGAGCCGCCCCAGCCGATGCCTGCTTGCAGAAACTTGCTGCCGATGCGAGAATCTAGCCCGATGCCCTGAGCCACCTGCGTCACATCTGCCCCAACGCGATCGCAGATATTTGCCACTTCGTTAATGAAGCTGATTTTTGTGGCTAAAAACGCATTGGCGGCATACTTAATCATCTCCGCCGAAGTCAGATCGGTAACAACAACTGGAACGGGCGGAAGACAGGGGTTTTCAGCAAACTGACGGGCGACAATTGGGGCGTAAAGATCTTCCATCTGGGCGATCGCCTGCGGGCTGCTGCTGCCCAGTACGATCCGGTCAGGATTGAAAGTATCATGGATAGCCGAGCCTTCTCGCAAAAACTCAGGATTGCTCACCACATCAAATTCCACTGCCCCCATCTGCCGCTGAGCCATCTCTTCAAGAATCAGGTGACGCACCCAATCTCCAGAGCCGATCGGCACGGTCGATTTATTGACCACAACTTTGTAGCCCCCGCTCCAGAATTGCCCGATGCCGCGCGCCACGGCCTCTACATAGCGGGTGTCGCTCTCGCCGCTGGGCAGAGGCGGTGTGCCAACTGCAATGAACAGCACCTCTCCATGAGCCACGCCTGCGGCTAAATCCGTCGTAAAAGTGAGGCGATCGGCCTGCATAGCAGTTTGCATTAATGCCGATAGTCCTGGCTCATAAATCGGCGATTCTCCGGACTGCATCAAGCGAACCTTCGCCTCGTTGTTATCGACACAAATAACATCATGTCCGCTATGAGCTAAGCAAACCCCAGTCACTAAGCCAACGTATCCCGTTCCAATTACGCAGACTCTCATAGAGTTCCTCCAATTATTGCCAGGGGGTCAAGGGTAGTGGTACTTAGGTAAGGACTACCGGGTCAAGAACGACAAGAACAGTGTCAATCAACCTGCTGCAATAGGCTTTTCACCTGTCCTTGTTTCATACATTAAGGTGGCTCAATGAAGTAAGCATGAACGATAGATGAGATAAATTTCATGAGAAAATCTCATGAAAATCGGGCTTGAAATATAGCCATACAGCCATCTACCTTATTTTTCTATTTACCGATGCGATACAATGCACCATGAATGGCATCGTTATGTAAGAGAAATCCTGTGAACCAGTTCTCTGATCTAGATCAACCACAAGCAGCGGGACTACTGGCTTCTGGATCTCGCTGGCGCGCGCTTTGGCGGCAGACGCGAACTCGTATCCTATTACTCTACTTATTTTTGATGCTGCTGCTGGCGATCGGCGCTACGCCAATTTTTCGCTGGCTGTTGTTTAGCAACGTTGACAGTCGCGTTCGTCAAGATCTAGCAGATGAAATGGCGGATTTTCAGCAAGATTATCTAGCCTGGGAAGATGCTCCAGAGCAGTCTGTGGATGACTTGAAGCGATTCATTAGCAGGTTCTTGGCTGACAAGTTGCCAGAAGACGACAATTTTTACATCGCAGTGGTTGAAGGACGGTTTTATCAGTCAAATCCCGCAGCGCTGGTGGAACCGCTCCTGCCTGACTCGGATCTGGTTGCTTTTTGGTCAGGAGTGACGCAGCCCACCTCTGGAGAAAGAGAGATTAAAAACACGAACATCGGCAAAGTTCTCTACCTGATCCAGCCGCTAATGGTTGATGGACGAATTGAAGGCGTTTTTGTGACAGCCCATCTGACAGCGGGCGAACAGAACGAGGCGCTAGTTGGAGTCTACTTGTTTGCAGGGCTGGCGACAGGCGTGGTGCTGTTGTCCTTTGCGGGAACATGGCTGCTGACTGGACGAATGTTTACCCCTATTCGTAGATTAGCTGGTATTGCCCGCTCGATCGTCAGCGAATCTGATTTAAACCAGCGGATTGAACCGATGCGTGGTGATAGTGAGATGACGGAGTTGACCAATGTATTCAACCAGATGATGGAGCGGATTCAAAAAGCTTTTGATTCCCAGCGCGACTTTATTAATGACGCTGGACATGAGCTGCGAACTCCAATTACCATTATTCAGGGACATCTAGAGTTGATGAATGATATCACTCCAGAGCAACAGGTAACTATCGATCTCGCGATGGACGAACTCGATCGAATGAATCGATTTGTTAACGATCTGATTCTGTTGGCAAAGGCAGAAAGAGCTGATTTTCTCCAGATGGAATCGATCGATGCGGCTGCATTTGTGGATGAATTGTCCTCCAAAGCCTCTAGCCTTGCCGAGCGCAAATGGCATTTGGTCAACCGCTGTAGTAATACCTTTAAGGGCGATCGCCAGCGATTGACGGGAGCCTTGCTCAACCTAGCGCAAAATGCCATACAGCACACGCGACCCAATGACTTAATTGAGGTGGGTGCGGTGTCCGATGGCAGTACGGTTCGCTTCTGGGTGCGGGATACCGGAGATGGCATTTCCCTAGATGACCAAAAGCGAATTTTCGATCGCTTTGCGCGGGCAGCCAACAGCTATCGCCGCTCGGAAGGGGTGGGGTTGGGGCTGGCGATTGTGAAGGCGATCATCACAGCCCACCACGGCAAGATTGAGCTGGTCAGTCAACTGGGCGCAGGCTCAACCTTTACGCTTATTATTCCGCAGGAGCCGCCAATACCCATGCGCCAAGCCGTACTGCCAGTAATTGACGCTGTGCCCAGAGTTGCTCCACCCGTAGAAATGAAATAAGGCAATGCTATGGGTCGTATCCTGATAGTTGAGGACGAGTCTCGGATTAGCGCGTTTTTGGAGAAAGGCTTGCAGGCAAACGGTTTTACCACAACTGTTTTGCGAGACGGTCGAGATGCAGCACAAATGATCTTGGGCAACGATTTTGATCTGGTTATTCTTGATTTGGGCTTGCCCGGTAAAGATGGATTCATGGTGCTGGAGGAGCTGCGCGGGCAGGGAGCAACAACGCCTGTGATTATTTTGACTGCCAGAGATGAGGTGACTGATAAAGTTGCTGGGCTTGAAAGCGGTGCAGATGATTATGTCACAAAGCCCTTTCGATTTGAGGAACTGCTGGCGCGGGTGCGGGCAAGGCTGCGGACGGTCGGTGCGGCTGTAGATACTGAAGCGCTGCTGAAGTGCCGGGAGGTGACCCTAAATCTGCGGACACGTCGGGCACAAGTGGATGATCATGTTGTTGAACTCTCGTCGCGCGAATTCATCCTAGCCGAAACTTTTTTCCGTCATCCCGATCAGGTGATGAGTCGGGAGCAGTTGCTCAATCATGTCTGGGGGTACGACTACGATCCAGGCTCTAACATCGTTGATGTGTATGTGGGGTACCTGCGAAAAAAGTTGGGTGAAGGGCTGATTGAGACGGTGCGCGGCATAGGCTACCGCTTAAAAATATAAGAAGATTTTCATCTTGAATCTATGTTCACTTTATCCTATGCTGTGATGTTAATTAGCGAGTTCGCTCGCAATAATGAAGAGATTTTAGTGCTGCTTAGCGGGATGGTTTTTGGTGGGAGTGGGGCGCAGAGCGCCCCACTCCCACCAAAAACCATCCCAAGTGTCGGTAATGCCAATATCTTTGAGCAAAAGGCTCAATAGCACCTTACTGGGTTAAGGTAGCTGTCACGCAACAGACTCTGGTGAATCAGTGAGTCAAGGAAAGCATGTATCGCATTCTCATCGTTGAAGATGAACCTCGCATTGCAGAGTTTTTAGAGAAAGGTTTACAGAGATACGGTTTTGAAACTGCAACGGTGAGTAACGGCAATGATGTCTTTCCCGGCATCCAGCGCGATCGTTTCGACCTAATTTTACTAGACTTAGGTCTGCCTGGAAAAGACGGTTGGATGGTGCTAGATGAACTACGCCATGGTGGTACAACCCTACCAATCGTGATTGTCACGGCTCGTGAAGGGGAAGACAATAAGGTAGAGAGCTTTAAGCGAGGAGCCAATGACTACATCATGAAGCCCTTCCGATTCAAGGAGCTTTTGACCAAAGTGAATATGCTACTGCGCTAATGCAAGGTATAGGCGTAGCTCCAGCTCATCCTGACTTTATCGATGCAACGATTCGTGGCTTCACAGACTGTTGAGGGCGGAGCCTACATACGCTAAGCATCTTTATCAACATAAGAAATTTTCAACATAAGAAATCTTTCATCGAAACTTCATCTTAATCTCACATAGTCTTATTAATATAGGCTTATTGCTTAAGTGAAGGGATACAGATGTTTCAAAGAATTAATCTTACCTCACAGCTTGATGCAGTGAGATGGCGATCGCTAAAATCTGAGCTGCGATTGGGAAAAGGCTGAGATTAGGTGACGAGCGCAAAGTAGCCCATTCGAGTAACCCTGCAAGAGATTAATTTCTGCTTTCACGATGCAGTGTTTTCCACAGTGAATGAGGTATGAATTAGCTTCTCGGAGCGCAAAATTTTCGCTCTCAATCTTGCCTAATTAATTCTGCTTGAATCGTCTGGGTAGATTTTTCCAGCCGTCCTAAAGTAATATAATGATATAGGGGAGATCTGACGGATTCTTATTAGGAAGACGAGATCTGGGGTTATAGAGTTCCTAACCTCGCAGGCACTATCATTTCGAACATCTTTTACGTTGTCTTTACCTGAATCGATCGCACTCCTGTAAATCCTGTCAATCCGTTGCCTTTGAAAATCGCGCTCTGGAAAGCTAGACTCGCTATTGCACACAGCCTGTCCATTTAAGGGCTATTGTGATAATTTAAGCCCATAGCTAGATAGCGATTCGGAGTATCTCTCATACCATGTTTGTATCAGAGAGGCACTAAAGCGTCTTGCACGGCTCCGATTTCCGGCGCGCTTTGTTTGTGGTCAAAAAGTTTGTGGTCAAAAATATTTTAGAGGCAGCGATCGTCACTCAAAATACATTTCGAGTCCTCAATCTTTAGGGCTTTAGACTAACATTTGAATCGGGAATTTAACAAGATTAGGGAGGGTAAAAGCGAAACATCTGATACTTTTCAACCGTCTTTTAGATATCGGTCAGTTTTGAAGCGGTTTGTGGGACAGCTCTTGTAGGCATATCCAATTCTTAGCTATTGAAATTGTAATTCTTTTTGCAGACTGTTAACAGCGCTACTTTTATTCGAACATTGCTATTATGACTATTCTGGTGGCATCAGGAAACGATGAGTTGGCTAAGGAGAAGTTAGCTCAGCTCATTAAAGAGTTAAGGGGTCACACAACGCAGCGAGAGTTTGCCAAACTACTTGGAACCTCCTATACTTCAGTTCAGGATTGGGAAAAACAAATTCGTCTTCCCAAGGAAGATAACCTTAAGCGCATTGCTCAGCTTAAGGGGTGGACTCAAGAAGAACTTTTGCGCCACCTATTTTTTCTGGATGATCAAGCTGAAGTCATTTCGACCAATCCGATGGAGGTGCTTATTCCTCAAATCCAGACCTTATCTCTGCCCCAGATGCAGCAGTTGAGCGATTATCTCACTGCCCAGTTAACCCAAGCTAAAGTGACCCAAGCTCAATTGCCCCAAGATCAGAGCACCCAGAAGAGTGACAAAAGCCGTTTGCTGAGCGAAATGCAGAAGCACAATCTGCATCTGCTGTTGAGAGCTTCCCTCAAGAACCAAAGCCCAACGGAAGCTATGGCAAAGGTTAGAGTTAAACCTGATGTATTCACCAACATTTTTCTGAGGAATTATACGAAACAAGTAGTTTCATATAACGATTTACAGAAACTCAGCAGTCTATGTTGTCGCGTCATTCAGTGGAGAGCCGTTCAACCACCAGAAATAGACTGTCGTGAAACCTATCTGGGTGAAACGGAGTTACTCTTCCAGGTGTTAGCTGAAAGCCTTGACGGTTAGTAATGTGAAAAATTATTTTCTATGGGCTAGCTGGCTGCTCCATCTGCTGCTGTAGGTCTGCTGCCATAGGTGAAGTGAAATAGGGTGAACTCCACCTGTAAGCTTCCAGGCATTTCAGGAACTTTGCTAATTTCCCGATTTTGCCGGATAGGTGACAAAGTTCAGGGCTGTGCCTGATTAACCTCAAGTCCCAAGATCGCCCATCCAGAGTAACCGGGAGCGCTCTTAGCATTTACTTTGCATGTTATCCGGCATCCATCAGCATTGTGGAGTAGCACTGGCTGACGAGACTTTTCTGCTGTCTGGATCTGCTGATCGATCCACCTGTGAATCTCCTGGTCAACACTAAAGTCAAGTAGACGAAGACCTACAGCATCGATTGCCAGCAGTTCAAACGCAGGTAAGTTAATTGACAAAATAGAGCCTGATGGGCGATCGACAATGATTGCAGGAAGCCGTTTTTTGTCTAAGACTGCGCGAAGGTGGAAGAAGTAAGCTGACAGGTAAACTGCTGCTTCTGCGGCGCAAGTTGGCTGGTTTCTCCAATGCCGATCAAACGCTTTTGGAGTAATGCTTAGAGACTTGTAATACATTTTTCCGTGGTAGAGGCACAAAAAATTTGCTGTTCAACAGGATCTCGAATTAAGTAACTCTCAGATGCTGTCTCATCCTATATCTTTAGCGAAAGGCAGAGGAAATAGTTCAGTGGAAGTTTTGCTGAAGCTTACCGAACGATCGTACACCTAAGGTATGCTTTTAATCAGAGCATTTTATTTGCCAAATGATAGTGTATTCTCTGTGACTTCTTCAAAAGTTTATAAAGCTGATGCGGGTTCTACTGACTATTGCTCATTTCTTTAAGCCAAATGGCGGGCAACATGGCTCTCAGCGAAAAGATCCCAGACCGCGCTTGCAGGCATTAACCCTAAGCCTTAGTGCCTTGCATCAGCTTTTTAGCAAGTCTCAGGGAATGATTGACATTGCTCAACGGTCAACGCTGCCCGTTAATCAATCGCAATCCTGTGATCTAGATATTGTCATTTGCACAACTCAGAATCATCACCTGCTAAATCACCTTTCCGTTCCATACCATTTTTATAAGCATCACCCAACCCAAGCAGATCCCCTAGCATTGGGATTTGAATGTCAGGCAGTCCTGCAGAATTGTCTCGGACAGTATGATTATTATTGTTTTTTAGAAGACGATTTAATTCTTCATGATCCTTGGTTCTTCGTCAAATTGGACTGGTTTACTAAGCAAGCAGGGGACTTGAGCCTGCTCCAGCCGAACCGATATGAAGTTTCTGCTCATGCTCTAACTTGTAAAACTTACATTGATGGCAATCTAGCTCCACAAGTCACTGCACCCTTTCAAAATGTGCAAGAGCAATCACAAATTCAGGGAACTTTCCTAGGGCTTCCGATTCGTTTCCAACGTGCCCTCAACCCCCACTCTGGCTGCTATTTTCTCAATGCGAACCAAATGGAGCATTGGGCAAAACAGCCTGATTTCATGAACAAAGACTCCCAATTTGTCGGGCCACTAGAAAGCGCTGCCACATTAGGAATCATGAAAGCTTTTCGAGTTTACAAAACGGCACCAGAGCAAGCAAACTTTCTAGAAATTCAGCACTTTGGGAAGGTTTTTTTGAGCCTTGTTGGACAGAAGGTTGATCTGGTATCGCCCTCTCCAAAAAGTTAACTGCTGATTTATGGTGGTTCTACTTGACCAACAAGGCTTCCTTGGTAAGTCATGGATTGAACATCGCAAAACCAAACGCTAGAACTGGTTTTGCTGAATAATGCTGACGATAGTTTGAGAGACATCCAGCTTTTCAGGAGTTTTTGAGGTTCAGCAATAGTTCTTTTTTGAGCTTACTACATCTGAGTTAAGTCCAGAAAATTGTATCAGCAAAAGGTATCCCAGCCGTTCTCCTACCGATTTAAACGAATTTGTGGGCACATTGAAGTCAGAAGGGGCTTGGCATTGCCAAGCCCGTACCGGGATCTGTCGTAGTTCCAATTCAAATTGGTATCATTTTATTCCCCAAAAAATAGGTTTGATCCTAAAAATCATCAGAGCTATTTTTCGATCTGTTTTTTTGGTGAGACGTTTTCATCCCTATAGTTTCCTAATCTTTTCCTAGAGAATGCTTGGGAGTAGCCTCAAGGTATGGTCAACCTTATCATGAGAAAACTCTTATATTGCTTGACAGATATAGTCTGTCAGTCTTAAATCTTGAACAGGAGCAAAAACAGCGTCGTTGCCGATCGCAGAGATAGGTTTTAGGTAGGAAGATCGCAAGCGGTATTCTCACATAAAAGTTTATTTCCTGACTGAGCAACCCTATAACAGTTTACTGAGCTTATTTTATGTAAGCCTGGTGAACTGCTGAGTTTCTTGAGAATTTATAAAGATGGCCTTCCGAAGATATTTCTGCGGAAAACTTCTTACCTAAGATTTTCTCAAATCTTTGACTTTCAGAGGTGTACATCCAATCAAACTGAAGGCGATCGAGTATCTAAACTAATCCCATTTTTGGTTTCAATTCACTTCCCAGACTATATTTTGAAGAGTTAGAGCCTCTTCCAGAAATTTACTAAACTTTTCCAGGAAAGTGCGAGATTGCATCTTGTAAAAAGTTGCTGTGCTCTCATCCTCAGTAGCGATGCGGTTTTCATGACCGCACCCCTGTTTTGCCATGCAAAGGCATTGGTAAAGCCATAGTTTTTGGGCGATCGCGATCGCTTAATTTTGCATGGAAACAAATGGAGCTGAGTAACGCCTGAAGCGCAGCTTCTAGCCTTACTCAACAAAAAAGCTTTCACAACTATTTCAGCCCAATATCTAAGGAGTTAAAGAGATCTAATGGTGGCATATAACTACAGCGAGCAATACTTAATCGGCAATGACTTTGGTGGTCAAAACCTGAACGGTTCGACGTTTTTTAAGGCAAAATTGGAAGGCGTTCGTTTTAACGGGGCGCAGCTCAGAGGCACTAACTTTGAAGAAGCGTCGCTACTCAATATCACCGCAACAAATGCAATCTTTGCCGCCAATTCCAACTTTGGGCCTGCCAATTTTTACAAAGCAACTTTAGAAAATGTCAACTTCAGAGGTGCGAACCTAACAGGTGCAAATCTATCGCTGGTTAATACAAAATTTATTAACCTATCCAATACCAATCTGACTAACGCTATTCTGCGGGAAACTAACCTCAGTGGCGAACAGTCTGAGCGTCCAAACCTCTCAGGCGCTAACTTTACGGGCGCTGATTTCTATAAAGCAAAGCTAAAAGCGGCTGACTTTTCAGGAGCTATACTCAGAGATGCCAAGTTTGAAGAGGCTGATCTAGAAGCTGCCCTGCTGGTGAACATGGATGCTACAGGAGCTGATTTTAGACTAGCGAAATTCGTTGATATTACTTTGCAAAACGCGATTTTCGACCTGGCTAACTTCAGCAATGTCGTTTTGAGCGATGCTCCGCTAGAGCCAGGTCAGGTGGGCAATGTCAAGTTTCGGGGAGCAAATCTCAGCGGTTTTCTGGCAGATGATGCGACTTTGACGGGAGCAGATTTTAGTGCCCATGTGGCCGCGAATGGAACTGTGACAGCCACACGCCTGACAGGAGCAAAATTTGACGACACTGATTTGAGTGGAGCAAACTTCACTCAAGCCAATGCAGAAGGCATCTTCTTTAATGGACTGGCTGTTGGCGCAAATTTCACCAATGCCAACCTGAGAAACGCCAACCTATCTAAAGCTGACTTTACGAATGCGACGTTCATTGGCGCAGATTTGACCGGAGCGATCGCCGTAGATGCAATTGGCTTAACGTTGGGAACCTCTGGCGCTGATACCCTCACCGGAACTGAAGCCAAAGATAACATCTTCGGTTTGGATGGCAATGACAGCTTCAGCGGGCTGGGGGGAGATGACTATCTAGATGGGGGATCTGGCAGCGACAACCTTAGCGGCGGCGGCGGCAGCGATTACCTCAATGGTGGGGCAGGCAATGATGCGCTGAATGGCGGAGCCGCAAACGATACTCTAGCAGGCGGCGCGGGCAACGATAGCTACACCGTCAACAGCAGCGATGATGCCATTATTGAAGCCGCCAACCAGGGGACGGACACTGTGCAGTCGAGTGTTGACTACATCCTGAGCAACAATGTGGAACGGCTGACGCTAACGGGTACGGCGATCGCAGGCACAGGCAACCAACTCGCCAACACCCTCATTGGCAACGGCAGCAACAATAGCCTCAGCGGCGATGGCGGCAACGATAGCCTCAGTGGTGAGGCGGGGGATGACACGCTCAACGGCGGATTGGGGAACGATACGCTCATTGGCGGATTGGGCAACGACACCTATGGAATTGATGGGGCTGGGGATGTCATTACCGAAAATGCTGACGAAGGCACAGATACGGTAGAGTCGAGCTTTGATTACACCTTGGGAGCAACCCTAGAAAACTTAATTCTGACGGGTGGCGCATCAGTGGGTACGGGCAATGACTCCGCAAACAGCATCATCGGCAACGGTAACAACAATACCCTGAACGGTGGATTGGGCAACGACAGCCTTCTCGGCAATGGCGGTGCCGATCTCCTTCAGGGCGCAGGTGGCAACGACAGCCTAGAGGGTGGAGAAGGCGATGACAGTCTCAACGGCGGCTTCGGAATGGATACCCTAATCGGCGGTGCAGGAGCTGACACGCTGACCGGAGGGGATGGCAACGATCTGTTAACGGGTGGTGCAGGCAACGATATCCTCAACGGAGGGGATGGCAGCGATACCCTTATCTTTACATCAGACTTTGGAGCCGATCGCATCAACAATTTCGCCAATGGTGCAGATCGGATTGATCTGAAAGCATTTGCGACTAGCTTTAGCGCTTTAACAGTCACCCAAAGCGGCGCAAATACCGTTCTTTCCGGTTCGGTGTTTGGGGCAGGCAACACTATTACTTTGGCAGGTTTCACGGCCAGCAACGTGGATGCTAGTGATTTTATCTTCGCCTGATAGCCTCATAGCCTTCTTGTATCGCCTTAATCATCAGGTTTAGGACATTTAGGGCGCGGAGCGCGCCCTAAATGTCCCCGTCCTAACCGCCTTGGCGGTTGCTGTAACAGTAAGTAATTGAGTTAGGGCGAGTTATTTTTTGAGAGCCGCGCTCCGCGCGGCTCTCAAAAAATAACTCATTGAATCTAGGCGCGCAGCGCTGTAATGATTTTGATTGGGTGGGCTTTGCTCACCCAATCAAAATCATTACATGAAGACTACCGAATAATGTAGCCACGTCAAACAATGGCAGCGTTGAGAACTCTAGACATTTGCGCCACCTCAGCTTGAATAGCGTCTAAAAGGTGAGGCAATTCAGTTTTGAGAGATTCTAAGTCTTGCTGAGTCACAGAGTCTTGAATGAAGCGATCGGTTTCTGGATAACGTTGCTGATATTGTCTGAGCATCTCCAACAGCATATAGCTGTAATCAGTGACATGACTCAGATGATTACCCATAGAGTTAAAGAGAAGGCTAAACTCAGAGATAGCTTCAGCAACAGTGGGTTCAGGGCTGGGTCTCTTTTCAGTTTGAATGAGCTTGGTCTGGGTTTGGTGCAAATCTTCCAGGGTTTGCTGCAAAGACTGATTTTTTTCCTTAAGCTCCTGGGTGCGTTCCTGTACCTTTCTCTCTAGGATCTGGCTGTACACCTCCAATTGCTCATTGCTGTCTTTTTGGACTTCTAAGAGCTGCTGCACTTCTTGAATCAGGCGGTTGAGTGACGTGGCTAGAATGCCAATTTCATCTCGGCTAGTGACGGGTGCGCGTAGGTCAAAGTTGGCTTTTTCAGTCACTTGTTGAGCAACATAGGTCACTGCCTGGATAGGGCGGGCGATCGCCCGACTCATATAAAGCACCAAGAGAGTGGCGATCGCAGCCGATATCAATAGGCTGATGGTAATAATCTGCAATCTCAATTCTTCTGCTCTTTTCAGCTCAACCTTGGCTTGACTGTACTCCGCTGCCGTTACATCTACAAGGCTGGCAATATCATCCAGAAATTCATCCAATGTGAACACTTGAGGGCTGTGCATGAAACTGAACAGCCGCGATTGGGTGGCGCTGATGGCAGTCGGAGATAAGTTTCTGGGATTGCTGTCTGCAAATAGAACTTCCGACTGGTTCAGGTAGTCATCAAAATCATTCTTTGTCAGCATCAATTGGTCATAGGCCGCTTTTTCCGGGAGCGTATCTTTTAGCTGCCGCTGTGGGTTTCTAAAAGTTGCCTTAAAATCTATCCACTCATGGCGGACATCAGCAACAGCTTCCAGCAGCTGGGGATACTTTTCCTGCCACAGATTGGGTTGTCCCATGTAGAAAATCAGCTTATGCTGCTGAGTGCGAACCCGAAAAATACTGCTTTGTAAACGGTAGACCTGGTAGAGTTCTTCAACGGCATCTATTTCCTCGTGAAGTGCGTCTTCATGGTAGCGATCGGCCACTATAAACCCCAGCGCAGTTCCCAGCATGGCAGCACCGAGAACAAACGCGTATCCCAGGGTTAGCTTTTGTCCGACTTTTAGATCTCCCAACCAATTTCCCAGCCCACCCGAAGGCGGAAGCTGCGAATCACTCAAGAGGAAGTTGGCCATACTATCTCCAGACAGTTATGAAAGCTGTAATTTATGAAAGCTGTAGTGGTTCAATCCTTCAATGGCAGAGGAGGAGGATGCAGCTTAGGATTTTATAATCTTTTATTCTCTCACAAGTTTCTTGGGGTAGCTGCCGCCATTTTGCTGATGACATCTGGGGTAGCGCGTGGGGGCTTAATCCGGCTTAGAATCTTGGTCAGGGTCGCAGACGATAGCCCATGCCCCGTACAGTTTCAATCAAATCACTGCCAAGCTTTTTGCGGAGATAGCCCACGTAAACATCCACGACGTTAGAACCTGGGTTGTAGTCATAGCCCCAAACGCGATCTAATAATTGTTCCCGGCTAAATACCTGTCCGGGTTGGCGAAAGAACATTTCTGCCATCGTGAATTCACGAGCGGGCAGATCCACGTTACACCCGTTGACCGTGGCTCTCCGGGTTCGTAAGTTGAGCATTACTCCCCCGGCCTCCAAGATATGAATTTCTTCGATCTTTGCCTGCGTCGAATGCCGCAGTTGCACCCGCACCCTTGCCAGCAATTCTTCAAATCGAAAGGGTTTCGTGACATAGTCATTGGCTCCGCCTTCTAGCCCTGCAACTTTGTCATAAATGTCGTCTCTAGCCGTGAGAATAATGATGGGCAAAGTTTGGCCCTGCTCACGCAAGTTTTCTAGAACCTCCAAACCATCTTTTTTGGGTAAGCCTAGGTCTAGAATCAGCAAATCGAATTGGTTGGCTTGAGCCAGATCCAGCGCCTCCAAGCCATCACTGGCAATCATGGTCGTAAACCCCCGCGATTTAAATCCCTTTTCGAGAAACACCGTAATGCGAGGATCATCTTCGGCGATGAGGATATGCGACATGGACAACAGCCTCCTGCGGCGGATCTAAGGGTAAAACAAGGGTAAACATTGAGCCGGAGCCGAGCTTGCTCCGCAACAGAACCTGTCCACTATGAGCTTCTGCGATCGCTTTCACAATGGACAGTCCTAAGCCGCAGCCCTCCAGACGCTGACGGCTATTGGCAGCGCGGGTAAATCGGTCAAAAATGCGCTTTTGGTCGGGTAGCGGTATGCCTTCGCCTGTATCCCTGACCCAAAACCGAACTTTGCCTTTGGCAATCGTTGAGCCAATAGCGATCGTATCTTTCGCCTGAGTATGCTGGGCAGCATTTTGTGCCAAATTCATCAGGGCTTCTGTAATTCGCTCGCGATCGACCACAATTTGCCCGCGCGCAGTTTCATCCAGCTGCCAGTCGCGCCCTGCCAGCGCTTTGGCTTTGGTAAACAGCTCTTTCGTCAACTCTGCTGCATTCACTACAGTCAGATGCAGAAAATCGCTGCGCTCTGCTTTGGCTAACACAATCATGTCATTCACCATGCGGCTCATGCGATCCAACTCGCCCATGACCAATGACAGCGTTGCCCGTTGCTCATCGGGATCATTTCCCATAAGCTCCAAGTTTCCCTGAATGATAGTAATGGGAGTCCGCAATTCATGTCCAGCATCATTGACAAACTCTCGCTGCGTATCAAAGGCGGTCTCCAGGCGATCCATCATACTGTTAAAGGTGGCTGCCATTTCAGCGAGTTCTCCGCTCCCCTGCACGGGCAACCGCTTAGATAAGTCCGTTTCGCTAATCGTTTGAGCCGTTACCGTCATTATTCTTAGGGGAGCCAGCACATGACCTGCGGCTAACCAAGTTAGCACTAGAGAAATCGCAAATAGCGCCAGCGACACTTGGATAATCACGACCACCGCTTCCAGAATTTCTGCCCGCTCTCCTGCGGTGGTATGCGCGATTACAAGCACCCCTCGTGTCTGCCCATGCATCTGGACTGGCTCAAGCATATAAAGAATAGCGCCCGTCTCAAAACCTTTGGTTTCTGCGACTCCTTGAGACGGACGGGTCTGGCTGCCCCAATCCTGCATTAGGGTTGAGTCTCTGCTAAGGATTTGAGGGCGACCTCTGGGGCTAGATTTGAAAAATTTACCGTCCATAAATGTGATGAAAAACGTATCATCTACCGGGACGCGATAGCGCAGATATTGTTCAAAAAACTCCTCTAATTCTTCTTCTGATGCAGGCGGAATCATATGGCGAGTCTCAATGGGAAAGGATTCTTTGAGCCGCTCCAGATCCTCTGGATCATATTTTTCGGGGTTTTGTGGAAACGACTGACCTTGGGCAACCAACTCTCGAAATGTTTCCATTTCTTCTACCATGTTCTGGCGAACGCGCTCGTCCACCCGCTGAAACAGCAAATATCGGAACGCCGGGATGCCCAGCAGAAAAATGAGTCCCAAAATGAGCAAATACCACTGAAGAATGCGTGTCCGGGTTTCTCCAAAAATATGCTGATAGCCGCGATCGAACGAGCCAATACCAGAAGAGGGAATACCAGGAGGAGATGGAGCGCGCTTAGAAACGAGGTTTTCCGCGAGGCTCCTACTCTGAGCTTTCAATGGCTTTACCGATGATCTTTTCCCGCCTATATCCATATGCTATATCCCTATATGTAGCAGTTCTAAATGGTTGGTGAGATGGGTTGCAAGGTGAGAGAGCCATAGTATCTGCCTACCTTGCAATTCACTGATGGGTAGTCCTCAAAATGTAATGATTTTTTGTGGTGTAGGCAAAGCTCACATTACAAAAAATCATTACCTGTATGCCGCCCATCTATGATTACTATATGTAATTGCTATAGAAGTCCTCTACCACTTTCTATGCGAGGCTTTGTCGCAAAAATTAATAATTGGAATGAACAAGTATAACCAGATGCCTCAGCTATTTCTCCAAGCACTTTACTACTCTATATCCTGCTCTGACTGCATTTCAAGAATGTATTCACTCATGGAGATTTCTAAAATAGGACTGACGCCGCTTTGCGCGGGGTTAGTGTAGTTTCTTGGAAGCCGCGCTCCGCAAAACTTCTAAAATAACTGTGGCTCACGCAATTAGAAGTGTAAATGGTTGCTCTTACGAATGTATTCCAGTTGTTATCCCAGCGATAGAGTGGGTCGCTAGGTGTTGCCGTTGCCTCCGAAGGATGACGCTTCGTATCTCAACCCAGACTATTGGTGGAAGCCTCGTCGAGGGCGCTGCATATCAAACTTATATATCGATCTAATATCGATTAAGTAAGGCTGATAGTCATAAAGTCTGAGATTGATGAGAATTCTCTTAGATTAAAGACACCCGTATTAGAGTTTTCTTAGATTTGTTGACAGGTAAATTCTGTCAGGATTAAATCACTATTGTTGACAGGAAAAGCCTGTCAGCCTAAATCACTGCCCCATTGAAACTGGTCTGTGTTTTAGAAAGTGTAATTAAGGGAATGAAAGCAGAGATTGAGTCGAGCTTAATTTCAGTTTTCAGATTAGAAAATTTCTTCAGGGAATGAGTTGTTTTTGATTGCGATCGCTGTTGTCGCACGGATTTTCTATGGAAGAAATGTGCAGATTTAGCGGCGATCGACTTTAGGGCAGCTTTAGGGATGACACATGAATGCACTACCGGAGATTTAAATGGTTGTACTAAATTATGAAGGTCAAAACCTCGTTGGGAATAGCTTTCGGGGTCGCAATCTTAACGGTTCTACATTCTTTAAAGCTAGGCTGGAAAACGTTCGCTTTGATCCTAATGGTCAAGGAGTTGCAACCCAGCTAAGAGGCACTAACTTTAGTGAATCGACTTGGATTAATGTTAATGCAACCAACGCTATCTTTGCCCCAAGCGGCAGCTTTGGCATCGCAAACTTTTTTAAGGCAACTCTAGAGGGCGCTAACTTCACAGGGGCAAATCTGACGCAGGCAGACCTGTCATTTATCAATGCGAAGGCTATCAATTTCTCGAATGCCAATTTGACTAATGCCAATTTACAGGAAGCTAATATCAATGGTGAGCAATCCGAGCCACCTAACTTTACGGGCGCTAACTTTACGGGCGCTAACCTGTTTAAGGCAAATCTCAAAAGTGCTGACTTTACTGGCGCAACGCTAGTCAATACCAGTTTTGAAGATGCCAACATTGAAAATGTGATCTTCGTCAATATCAACGCAACTGGAGCCAATTTTCAACTGGCAAACTTCACGGATGCCACGCTGCAAAATGCAGTTTTTGACCTAGCCAACTTGAGTGGCGTCACCCTGACAGATAGCAGTCCGGCTGCTCCGGGTACTATCAGTGCTAGCAGCTATCGGGGAGCCAATCTCAGCGGGCTGCTTTCAGAAGATGTAAATTTCACCGGAGCAAACTTTAGCCCGTTTGTTGCCGCCGACGGCGCTGTTACCATCACGAACCTGACTGGAACTCAGCTAAATGATAGCGATGTCAGTGGCGCAAACTTTACCGAAGCCAATGCTGAAGGGGTGTCGATCAACGGGCTGGCGATCGGCGCTAACTTCACTAACGCCAATCTAAGAAACGCCGATTTATCTAAAGGAAACTTCGCCAGCGCCAACTTTTTTGGAGCCGATTTGACCGGGGCATTCGCTACAGATGCCATCGGTCTTTACATTGGTGATGCCACCGACAACGTCTTGAACAGCAGCGCTGATGCCAGCCCCAACGACAACCTGTTTGGCAATGAGGGGAATGACACCCTGAGCGGCGGCGGTGGCAATGACTACCTGGATGGCGGTGCGGGGAGCGATCGCATGAACGGTGGGGGGGGCAATGACACTTATGTCCTCACAGCAGGTGATTTGATCATTGAAAATGCCAACGCAGGCACCGACACAGTTCGGGCTTCAGCTAACTATACCCTAGCTGCCAATCTAGAAAATTTGGTGCTGCTCGGTAACGTGTCAAACGGTACGGGCAACGGTTTGGACAACACGATCACAGGCAACGGTGCCAACAACACGCTCAACGGCGCTGCGGGCAACGATGTCTTGGTGGGAGACGCAGGGAATGACACTTTAATTGGCGGCATCGGTAACGATACGCTCACGGGCGGAGTGGGTGTTGACACAATTCGCTACAGCAGCGGTGACGGCAGCGATACCATTAATGGATTCACTCGCGGAGCTGGCGGAGACATCCTCTCCTTTACCGGAATTACCGCTATTGATGTTCGACCTGTCAACGGCAGCGCCCAATTCTATATTGGCGATGGGATTGCAGGTAACGCAGGTTTTGCCACAGGCGAGCTGTTACTCACCCTCTCCAATACTCTCTTTGGATCAGGCAATGTAGCCGCAAATATTGATGCCGTTAACCGTCCAACTGTGCGGTTCTCATAGTCTTTTGGGATGGGGCTGCTGAGCGATCGCACCCCCATTTCTTCGATACAGGCTTTCTAGATCCAGCCAAATAGCAATTGGTTTACGGCAGTGAATAGCCGTAGCACATCCGCGCAGGCTGGATACGCCAAAAATTCATCTAATCATCAGGACTAAGAACATGGCAATTAGGAACGGCACTGAGCTAAACGATACGCTCAACGGCACCAATAACCTCGACACGCTACGGGGCTTTGGTGGAGATGACATTCTCAATGGTTTAGGCAACAATGACCTGATTCTGGGCGGAGAAGGTGCTGATCAGCTGTATGGTGGGGCTGGCAATGACAGGCTATTTGGTGAATTAGGCAGCGATACCCTGGACGGTGGTTTAGGGAATGACACCCTGGATGGTACAGGCGATGAAAGCGGTGACACCCTCCTGGGTGGAGTGGGCAATGATTTCCTCTTCGGCAGCACCGACGATGAGCTGCGGGGCGGAGAAGGCAACGACGTTCTGTTGGGTGAAGGGGAACTCTACGGCGAAATAGGTTTAGATACGATCACAGGCAGCTTTTTTGAGGATGTTCTGGAAGGCGGTGGCGATAGTGATTTCCTGGATGGCAGCCTCGGCAATGACTTCCTCTTGGGTGATGACTCCCTCAGCGCCTTTGGCAATGACACGCTTCTAGGCGGCGATGGTAACGACACGCTGGAGGGCGATGCGGACAGCTTGAGCGGCGGCGGCAGCGACTCGCTCTTGGGTGAATCTGGCGATGATCAGCTCTTCGGCTTTGCAGGCAACGACATCCTTGACGGCGGCGATGGGTTTGACACCCTGGAGGGCGGCGATGGCAACGACATCCTCGGAGGCGGATTAGACTCTAATCTACTTTTGGGTGGTTTGGGCTTGGACACGATCACGGGTGGTTTGGATGCCGACACGATCGAAGGACAAGAAGGGGCTGACAGCCTCTTGGGTGGAGGTGGCAACGATACCCTATATGGCGACGGTGACGGCATCGATACGCTGTCTGGCAACGACTACCTCAATGGTCAAGATGGCGATGACGAGCTTGATGGCGGTGCTGGAGTCGATAACATTTTGGGCGGGAACGGCAGCGATACCCTATACGGCGGCGATGACCTGACCAACCAAACCCAACGTGACACCCTGACAGGCGGTGGCGGGGTTGACTACTTTGTCCTGGAAGATTCTGGCTTGGCTGGGCAAAATGGCGACTTCATCAGCGCCTTCCAGAATAATGTGGACTTTCTGCAAACGGGGTACAGCTTTGAAGCGCTCACGGTCAGCCGCATTAATCTCAACATTGGTGGAGTGTCAACAGGCAGCACCCGCGTTAGCGTCACGGCAACAGGCGAAGAATTAGCGGTTTTGGCTGCGGTTCTTCCCGGACAAATTAACGCCGCAGACTTTGTACCTCTCTGATTCTAAAGTCATTCGCATGGCGATCGCCCTCTCTTCCATGAAAAAAGCAGATTAATGCACAGCGATCGCCATCCCTTAGCAATCAATTTAGCCTCTAAATGAAGTGAATCGAGTTTGTTTTTCAGAGAGACAAAATGTTTAGACATTGGCTGGTAGTAATTTCGTCAGGATATCTTCCTAGACTGCTCATCTTTAATGTTCTTTCCCTCTTCTAAAGATACGGAGAGGGGGACAACAAGATGAACAGATGAAAGATAAAAATGCTTTAGATGAGGAGATGCATCTATCATCCTCAGTTTCTAGGCAAACCACATCAATTTAGTAAAGCACTGAGGTAAATCATGGCTACTAGAAATGGAACCGCTCTTGGCGACACATTAAACGGAACCAACCAAGCCGATACCTTTAACGGCTTTGGCGGAGATGATATCTTGTATGGTTTAGGCGGTGCTGACACCATGCGGGGTGGACTAGATAAGGATCAAATCTACGGTGGTGAGGGCGCTGACCGCCTGTTTGGTGATTCCGGCGAAGATTCTTTATTTGGTGAGGGGGGCAACGACATTCTGTCCGGTGGCTCAAGCATCAACGATACCGATAATGGCTTCAAAGACTATCTGGATGGTGGCGAGGGCGCTGACCGGATCTATATTGGGCTTGATGATACTGGACTGGGTGGCGCTGGTAACGACACCCTCTATGGCAGTTTCACTAATGACTTACTCTATGGTGACGATGACGAAGGCTTAGTGTTTGGCGGAGCCGATTCTCTGAATGGTGGCGATGGCAATGACACCCTGTTTGGAGAAGCTAGTACTCTGTCGGGTGGCGGCAGTGACACTCTCAACGGTGAGGGAGGAGATGATAGCCTCTTTGGTTATGCCGGAAATGACTATCTCTATGGTGGCGACGGCGTTGACTATCTCGATGGTGGCGATGGCAACGATATCTTAGACGGTGGCGCTGGCTTCAGCACATTGCTCGGCGGCGCTGGCTTAGAAACCATCACGGGCGGTGCTGAAGGCGACTACATTGATGGCGGCGAGGGCGCTGATAACCTCAGCGGTTTGGGTGGTAATGACACCATCTACGGCGATGCCGACGCCGCTGAATCTCTAGCGGGCAATGATGTCCTCAACGGTGGCGCAGGCGATGACTTCCTTGATGGCGGTGCAGGCACCGATCGCCTCATTGGTAGTGCAGGTTTTGATGTGCTATTTGGTGGTGAAGACTTAGAAACCCAAACGACCCGCGACACGCTGACTGGTGGTACAGAAACCGATTACTTCCAGCTGTTGTTCACCGATTTTGTACCAGAGCCGATTCAGCCCGGTGAGCCAATTATCTCTCCGCCTGTTGGTGACTATATCACCGACTTCCAGAATGGCACTGACTTCTTTGTCATTGAAGGCACTGACTTCGCATCTCTTGGGTTCCAGAACACCACTATTAATGGTGTGACGGGTACTCGGATCTATGTTGTTCCCGATGTAGGCATTCCAATTGCGCAGGCAGAAACTCTAGCCTTCGTGGCAGGGGTAAACCGAGGAGCATTTGATACCTCAGACTTCCTGACTTCTATTTAGGCAGGAATTATGGCATTACGTAATTGAGTTAGGACGAGTTTTTTTTGAGAGCCGCGCTCCGCGCGGCTCTCAAAAAAAACTAATTGGATCTAAGCGCGTAGCGCTATACCTAGATATCAACTGAGCAGTCTGGCAGATATTTTCCGATCAGATGCTCTAGCCATTACCTCCTGTTGTCCTAATTTTTTAGGACAACAGGAGCTTCTCCCTTAGAGGATGTCTGAGAAGTGTAATTTGCTACCCGAACCGCCCCCTAAATCCCCCAATTCTGGGGGACTTTGAATAAGAACTGGTTTGAAAGTCCCCCAGAATTGGGGGGTTGGGGAGCGAATGCAGAACATTTGATACTTTTCAGATATCCTCTTACTTAGATTGCATGACCTGGACTTAAAAAGTTAGCAGTAGTCTCAAGCCTTCTCAACACCATGCGAATCTTATTTTTACATCCTAATTTCCCGGCTCAGTTTCGTCATGTGGCAACCGCGATCGCCAAAGATAAGCGTCACCAAGTTGTCTTTGGCACCACACGCCGCGAAGGTCATTTACCGGGTGTTTACAAAGCGCTGTACAAACCCTCACGAGAAGCTCACCCTGGAACTCATCACTATGTTCACACGCTAGAGAATGCCGTTATTCAAGGGCAAGCCGTCTACCGCATGGCGCAGCAGCTCAAGACGCGAGGATTTGTCCCCGATGTGGTCTATGGTCATTCGGGCTGGGGACCAACGTTATTCTGCAAAGATATTTTTCCAAAGGCTAAATTGCTCTGCTATTTTGAGTGGTTTTATCACGCCCACGGCTCAGATGCCGACTTTGACCCCAGCGACCCGATCGATGCCAACGCTGAAGCCCGCATTCGGATGAAGAATTCGCCGATTTTGACGGATCTCTATAGCTGCGATCGCGGACTTTCCCCCACCTACTGGCAACGTCAGCAGTTTCCCAGTGAGTATCACAGCAAAATCTCTGTCCTACACGACGGCGTAGACACGCAATATCTCTGCCCCAATCCAGGTGCAAAGCTGGTGCTACCGCGCATCAATCTCGATCTCTCTCACGTTGAAGAGTTGGTCACCTATGTGGGTCGCGGCATGGAACCTTACCGGGGCTTTCCTCAGTTCATGGAGGCAGTTGCGTTACTTCAGCAGCGACGTCCCAAGTGTCATGTCGTGGTTGTAGGGAGCGATCGCGTTGCCTATGGTAAACAGCTCCCGGACGGCAAAACTTACAAGCAGCAGATGCTCGAAAAACTGCCGCTCGACTTGTCCAGAATCCATTTCACAGGTTCACTTCCCTATCCCGAATATCTGCAAGTTCTCCAGGCTTCCACAGCCCACATTTACCTCACCCGCCCGTTTGTGTTGTCCTGGTCAATGATAGAAGCCATGTCCGCGGGCTGTCTCGTTGTGGGTTCCAATACCGCCCCAGTCACGGAGGTGATTCGAGATGGAGTGAACGGATTACTCGCAGATTTCTTCTCACCTGAAGACATTGCCGATCGCGTTGAGGAAGTTCTCAACCACCCCGATCGTATGGCTGAAATCCGATTGAAGGCACGAGAGACAGTTCTAAAACGATATGACCTGGCTAAATTACTGCCCCAACACTTGCAATGGATTCAGCAAGATCTAAGCGGTAGCCAAGTGCCGATTTGGGCTGGATCTCAGTCTCAATCTGCTCCTCCAACACAAAGTCACAGGCTAGATGAGATCAGTCTGGGCGAAGAAACTTCTGCTATGCCAGAATCAGCCATGTCCCTCAGTAATCGATCTCAAGAAACCCAAAAATTACCCGTAAAAACTCATTCTGCTAAAGTTGCCGTCACTTCAGGAAATCGATCACATGGAAAGCGTAAGAAGCATCAATAAGGTACCGACTGCGAATACAGCAATACTACAAATTGATGACCGGACGGTAACGGCTCCAGAATTGCTGTCACTCTTGAGTCAATACCAGCTATTGCCAAAGCTGCGGCAAGAAATTTTGATTGATCGGGCGATCGCTCCATTTAGCTGCACCTTGGAAGAACAAGAGCAAGGTTGCCTCAATTTCTATGCCCAGCAGAAGTTAACATCTGACACAGCACGTCAAGCATGGTTGCAACAGCAGAGTATGACAGAAGCTCAACTCATTGAGCAGGTAACTCGGCAGTTGAGAATTGAGCAATTTAAACAGGCAACCTGGGGCAGCAAGTTACAATCCTACTTTTTGCAGCGAAAGTCTCAGCTGGATCAGGTGGTCTATTCCCTGATTCGAGTTGGGGATGCCAATATTGCTAGGGAACTGTACTTCCGCTTGCAGGGTGACGAACAGCCTTTTGCAGAACTCGCACAGCAATACTCCCAAGGAGCAGAATCCCGGACAGGCGGATTAATCGGTCCCGCACCACTTAGCACTCCTCATCCCAGGCTTGCTCAGATTCTCCGCTCTAGTCAACCCGGACATCTGATGCCTCCAACTCGCATTGAAGACTTATGGATCATCGTGCGGCTAGAGCAGCTTTTGCCAGCGCAATTAGATGAACCCATGCGACAACGGTTACTGGACGAGCTGTTTGCCAACTGGCTTAAAGAACAACTTAAACCCCTTGAGACGGTTAAGATTGCGATCGCTGATCCTTGGTAGGTTAATAAACATCAGGTTATCAAAGCTGAAAGATAATCTGATCGGGCGTTAAATTTCTGTGGGTTTGGATAAAGTAAAAACCAGTTGCTTTGCTGCTCAACCTACAGGATGTCCCGCATTCTTTCGTTTCACCGATTAAAGTCTCTGTTCAAAAGAGCGATCGTCATGAGCTAAACCAGGACTTTTGGCGGCAGCAATTTCAGAGCCTTCGTATTGCTTACGGTGGCGCGCAGCTAATTGCAGATACTCTGGATCAGTCTTAGCCAACTGCCACTTTTCATAGAAAATCCTGGCAGATTGGGCTTTGATCGGATCTTCTTCACGGGGCAGAACCGTTTTAGAGCCTGCTGCATACTTGTGCCCCGACTTGTGATTGGCATACCGACGCGATCGGGTGTAGCCCATCTGCAAAAACTTTCGTGCCATGTCCATGCCAACAAAATCGTCTTGGGTTTTGTATCGGAGAAACAGGCTGTAGATTTTGTCAGCAGATTGATGGGCAATTTCTGGAGTTTTGAATTTCCAGTCGGGCAAAATTTCGCTCTTGTAGGGTTCAACTAGCAAAACTCCCTGTTCGCCACGACCGATTCGGTACAGTTCTGGGTGCTGGCGAAAGTCGATCGCCTTGAAATCGAGCGAGTAATCAAATTTTTGCATCTGCAAAAGCTCAGCTAAATCTAAGATGACCGATTTTGAGTCAGCTTTTTTATCTTGACCGAATCTATTGCCAATGGAATCGTCCTGCTGACATATGGCGTTACATAATTGAGTTAGGACGAGTTATTTTTTGAGAGCCGCACGGAGCGAGGCTCTCAAAAAATAACTCATTGGATCTAAGCGCGTAGCGCCATAGAGCACACCCATTACGGTGATAAGAATTTACAGTTCAATGCATACTTTGGCTAACTTCGCGCAGCCGATGTTCTAGGAAGCGTCGCTCACTGTCGTTTGTAACCCACTCTAGTGCTCGCCTGTAGCTCTGGGTCGCTTCCTCTAAAGCGCCAATACGCCGTAATAAGTCTGCGCGGGTAGCGTGAAAGAGATGATAGCTGTCCAGTTCCGGGGCAAGCCGATCGATCAGCCCAAATGCCGCTTGAGGGCTGTCTGCCATCGCGATCGCCACCGCTCGATTCAAGGTGACAATGGGTGAAGGCTGCAAGCGTTCCAGCACCTCATAGAGCTGCACAATCTGCGCCCAGTCTGTTGCTTCGGCTCGTGCTGCCTGACAGTGGAGGGCGGCGATCGCTGCCTGCAGGGCATATACTCCCGTTCCGCCACGCAACGCTTCTTCCACCAGAGATAACGCCCCAGCAATTTGTGGGTGATTCCAACGGCTCCGATCCTGGTCTTCTAGCAGAATCAGATCCCCTGCCTCGTCTAAACGGGCATCGCGCCGCGAGTCGTGTAACAACATCAGCGCCACCAGTGCCGTAACTTCAGAGGGTGTTTCAGGTGCCATCAATTGTCGCAGCAGTTGCCCCAGTCGAATGGCTTCGGTACAGAGGTCAGCCCGCGCCATCAAATCTCCCTTTGTGGCGGCATAGCCTTCGTTAAAGATGAGATAGATTACGGTCAGCACTGCTGCTATCCGAGGAGAGAGAACAGTCGTCTCTGGCACTTTGTAGGGAATGCCTGCATCTCGAATTTTGCGTTTAGCCCGCACCAGTCGTTGAGCCATCGTGGCGGTCGGTACGAGAAAGGCGCGGGCAATTTCGTCGGTTTCTAGCCCCCCCAGCATTCGCAATGTCAATGCGACCTGCGTCTCGATCGCTAGCGCTGGATGGCAGCAAGTGAAGATTAACCGCAGGCGATCGTCTGGAATTTCATCACTGTCGTAGCTTGGTTCTTCGCTGGATGGAATTAACCCAGATGCCGCGTACCATTCCAGTTTTTCGGTCAGTCGCGTTCGTCGTCGGAGGCGATCGATCGCCTTGTATCGGGCAGTTCGGATAATCCAGGCGCGAGGAAGATCGGGAATACCGATTTGCCACTGATTCACTGCCGCTGCAAAGGCTTCTTGGGCAGCTTCTTCAGCCAGATCAAAATCTCCCACTAGCCGAATCAGGATAGCGACAATGCGCCCCCATTCAGTGCGATAAAGGTCGGCGATCGCCTGAGCAACATCTGATTTTGAGGTTGGAGCCATACCTGTCATAAAACGACATAAAGAATTTTGGGCAAGTTGTCGATTTGAGTCATTCTCGTTCGACTGACTGATAAGCAACCGCCAAGGCGGTTGGGACGGGGACATTTAGGGTGGGGCGCTTCGCGCCCCACCCTAAATGTCCGAAGCAAACTGGCAACAGCTATAAAGGAAGCTAAAGTTCAATTGTACTAAATAAGATTTTTTCAACAAGATGTCGATCTGAGCGATCGCTATTCGACTTAACTACAAAGGAGGCAACCGAGTGAAATATTTGCTGCTGATCTATATGGACGAAAACGTCCTGAGTGAAACTGAGCGAGAGCATTGCTATGGAGAATCTGCCCAACTCGCCCAGGAATTGCATACCAAGGGGCAATTTCTGGCAACGGCTCCACTCCATCCCGTCGCAACGGCAACCAGTGTCCAAGTCCGTGACGGCAAATCTCTAGTGACGGATGGCCCGTTTGCCGAAACCCGCGAACAATTGGGCGGCTTTTTTCTCATCAATGCTCAGGATTTGGATGAAGCCATTGCGATCGCTACCCGCATTCCCGGTGCGCGAGTTGGCACCGTCGAGATTCGTCCCGTACTTGAGGTCGCGGGCTTGCCGGAGAATTAATGTCTGCTCATTCACAAACTTACAGCAATTTTTAATTGCATAACCCACACCTAGCCCAGCGCAAAGCGCTGTAACCACAAGGAGATACTGCAATGCGATTTATGATGCTCATGATTCCCAAAGGCTACGAGAGTGCGGCTCCAGGAGCAATGCCTGATGCGAAAGCGGTTGAAGGCATGATGAAGTACAACGAATCACTTCAACAAGCTGGCGTGCTGATTACCCTGGATGGACTTCACCCACCCTCAGCGGGGGCGCGGGTGACCTTCAGTGGAGGGAAGCCACAAGTCACTGAAGGAGTTTCTCCAGGGGTGAAAGAAGTGCTGGGTGGCTACTGGATGATTCAAGTGAACTCAAAAGAGGAGGCGATCGAATGGGCTTCTCGCTGTCCTGCCTCAGCCAACGAGACGATCGAAATCCGTCAGGTGCAGGAATTCGAGGATTTTCCTGAGGATGTTCAGCAAGTTGTAGACAAGTTCCCAGAAGTTGCCAATACCACAACAGCAGGAAATACCCATGCAACCCATGAAGCTCAAATTCGCCAATTGATTGGTAATCAACAACGTGCCATTTGCACAAAAGACGTCGATCAAATCATGTCTCACTATGCCGATGAGGTGATTCTCTTTGATGTCAAGCCTCCATTCCAAACCATAGGCAAAGAAGCAGTTCGCCAACTGTGGAAAGACTGTTTGCCTTACTTTCCAAACTCTTTCGAGATGGAAACACGCGACCTCACCATTGCGGTTAATGACAGCTTGGCGACTGCTCACTGGTTATTTCACTTCAAGGGCGAACCGGATCATCCGGCGATGCAGATGTGGATGCGTGCCACTGCCATTTGCCAGAAACATCAGGGCGAATGGCAGATCTTACATGAACACATCTCGGTGCCATTCAATCCAGAAACCTCTCAAGCAGTTTTAACCCTCAATTCCTAACATGGGCTGCCAAGGAGGGTTGGGCAGACTCGTGGAAACTCCACAGCAATCGATATAAACCCGCCCCTACAAGAACAAATTTACAAAAGGAGTACGTCATGAAAATCAGTTCCTATCTCATGTTCGGTGGCAACTGTGAGGCAGCGTTTAAGTTCTACGAGCAATGTCTTGGCGGCAAGATCACGATGATGATGACCCACAAAGAGGCACCTTCGGCAGAAAATGTCTCCCCAGAGTGGCAGGACAAAATCATGCATGCCTGTCTTGAGGTGGAAGATCGCCTCCTCATGGGATCTGACTGTCCACCGGGATATTTTGAAACTCCGCAAGGCTTTTATGTGCAGGTGAGCGTAACCGAACCCGCTGAAGCAGAACGGATTTTTCACGCCCTTGCAGAAGACGGCAAGGTAGAAATGGCGATCGCTCAAACCTTCTGGGCTGTTCGCTTTGGCATGTTGATTGATCAGTTTGGTACACCGTGGATGGTCAACTGTGAGGCGGTAGCCTGAGCTTTTTTATTATTTATGGAGATTCACTATGATTCAGAACACGATTGCACATCCCAATATTGTCGGAAAAGACGAGTGGCTAACTGCTCGTAAAACATTGCTTGAACAAGAGAAGGAGTTGACCCAGCATCGCGATCGCATCAATGCTGAACGACGCAGACTACCCATGGTCAAGCTCGCAAAGGAATACACCTTTGAAGGAGCGGATGGCTCCATCAAACTAACCGATTTGTTTGAGGAACGAACCCAACTGATCATCTACCACTTCATGTTTGCACCAGAGTGGGAGAAGGGCTGTATGGGTTGCACAGGCTATGTCAATGCATTAGGTGATCTATCTACGCTGAATGAACGTGACACAACCTTCGTGCTAGTCTCCCGTGCCCCGCTCCTTAAGCTGGAAACTTATAAGACGCTCAAGGGGTGGACGGTTCCCTGGTATTCCTCCTTTGGCAGCGATTTTAACTACGATTTCCATGTCACCCTAGACGAAAACATTGCGCCCATCGAGTACAACTATCAAGACAAAGCTGAGTTAGAAGAACGAAACGGACCTAATGTGATGCAGGGCGAGAGTCATGGACTCAGCGTTTTCTTTCGCCTAGGTGAAGATGTTCTCCACACCTACTCAACCTATGCTCGCGGCGTTGAATCCCTCACCGATACCTACAGCCTGCTTGATATGACTCCCTACGGGCGACAAGAAGACTTTGAAGATTCGCCATTTGGATATCCGCAAAAGCCGACCTATGGGTAGAAATTTGGCGCTTCAATTCACTGGAATGCGATCGCATTCCTCTATCACTCATTACAAGGAGATAAAAATGGAAACCATCCAAACCGAACAAACTTCACCCCTGCCTACTCAACCTCAAAAAGAACATCAATGGCTCCAGAAACTCGTCGGTGAGTGGACGTATGAAACCGAAGCTCTAATGGAACCCGATCAGTCTCCCGTCATATCAACGGGAACGGAGACTGTGCGATCGCTGGGTGGATTCTGGATTCTGGCGGAAGGAGAGGGTGAGATGCCTGGATGTGGTCTTGCAACGACACTGATGACCCTTGGCTATGACCCGCAGAAACAGCGCTATGTGGGCACCTGGGTCGGCTCAATGATGACGTATCTCTGGCAATACGATGGCGAATTGGATGCAGGCGAAACTGTGCTGACGCTTAATTCTGAGGGCCCTGTCATGACAGGGGAGGAGAAAATAGGAAAGTACAAGGACGTGATTGAGGTCAAGAGCGACAATCATCGAGTCTTGACCTCCCATATGTTGAGAGATGACGGGCAGTGGCAGCACTTTATGACTGCCCATTATTGGCGCAAGCCATAGGACGCATCGTTCCGTTGATGAAACCGACACTGCTTAATCCGGCTATGAAATTTAATTGAGAGGAGTGCGGAGCGCTCCTCTCAATTAAATTTCATAGATAAAATCAGCAACGTTGATGAGACCAAGCCCTGCACAAAGACTGAGCCAAAGCATGACATCCCGCAAGTTTCGCAAGAACTGCGGGTAGTTGACGATGCGATCGCTTGCTATTCCCACTAGCCAGGGTATAGCAAGCAATACAGCTACAGGGAAAAACACCTATCAGGCGTAAAACTTTACCTTATCTGCCCAACCTGCGGCTCTGATGATGAGATGAAAAATGGCACCACTCGTCGAGGTAAACAAAACTACAAATGGCGATTGTCTAATACAGCCTAGCTTCAGACCTTACGCTCCAGAAGCCTTACACCCCAGAAACCGCTACAGCTCTGGAAAGGTATAAACTACAACTCCCGATCGCGCATCGTTCTGAATGTCTACATGACCTTTTTTCGCCAGTCCCATTAGAGCTGTTTCAACCTCTGGAAAATCTGCGCCTGTATCAAGCACACCCTGTGTCACCGAAATTTTGCCACCGCGTGCCTGTGCAGCCTTGATTAGCTGAAGCTGAAGCTGTTTATCAGTCAATTTGGCTACCACAGGCTGCGAGATCGTTGGCTGTCCAGGCAAATAAAGTGAGCTACTCCGCCGCCGATTATGTGAATCTACCATGTCTGGAATGAGCAGCAGATCGATTAGCTGACCTACACCAAACAGACCCCCCGTCAGCAGCCAAAGCAATCCGGTCAACATTTTGCCGTTATAGAATCGGTGCAGTCCACCAATTCCCAAAAATATTGACAGCCAGAGCAGATAAGCGGTTCCTTTGGTATTCATCTCTTCGCCCTCACAGTACTTTGAGTTCTGGGTTATGACTACAAGATACCCTCAGGGCTTTTAGGATGCCGCTGAGGCGAGAAATCCGAATCGTTGCAGAGGGTTTTCTCTTCTGGTGAAATTAGAGGCAGCCCTAGCGCGATCGCATCATCCAGTCAACTAAGGGTTTGAGCACACTGGGCATTGCTGTTTCTCCGAAGCATAGGGTATGCCTCTGCCCCTTATCTTCAATGACTAACTCATACCGAAAGCGATCGGTCTGATTGCCAGGTGAGGGGATGTGGGCAGGGAGTCGATCGATGTTTGCGGCATCAACCCACTTCCGAAGCTGAATCACCTCTGCCATGGGCAAAGCATCAGTATCAATGGTCATCGTCATCGGAATTCCGATGAATCCACCGCTTCGCTCTAGAGATATCCGCATGGCGCTGTTCCCTGGTTCTTTGAGAAGATTCACCCCTTTAGAATAGATCGAGTCCCTTCAAAGATCTCTTTTCCGCCGATCGCATCCCTGGAATTTGGTCAGCATGAGCGATCGCAGCAGCATTACCTTCACTAATCGCCTCCCAAAATCTTTCAGAAGACCGATCGACTCCCAAAAATCTGGGCAACATGAGCGATCGCCCCCTGAAACCTTTCAGAAAACCGATCGCCCCTCTCCTCTATAGATCTCTTGCAGATTAGGATTTTTAGATTGGATTGGGTGGGGGCACAGCCCCCACCCAATCCAATTTGCAAGAGGTTTTATGATAGCCTTCACAATTTGGTCAGCCTGTAGGGTGTGTTGCGATCGAGCAAAAGCACCGTCAACGGTCATATCGCTTCTACGCACGAGGAGTGAAGTTAGAATTCCCATAAAAATGGTGCGTTTGCTATGTCGCAACGCACCCTACCCGATCTTTACCAGATTTATGGCGATTGTAATGGCTGAAATCCTCGTCAACTTTAGCTTCTAGCTAGATCGCGTTTGTATGGCGGCAGAGCCTTTTTCCAACTCTCATTCATACCCAGATTCAGCAATGCTGTCGAGTGAATGAATGGGTGTTGCTAAATCAGAGTAGGAATCGTTCGCTAAATTCCCTGAGAGATCGTTGGGAGTTCTCGTTGGGATTTTTGCAAAACCATACCGTGATTCAGCAACGCCGCCATAAGCCTACTCTGGCTTTAGAGCCTGAAACAATTTCTTGGGAATTACGCCGTGAATGCCCTTAACGATATCTACGACTTGAGACACTTCAAAGTCGATCGCAGCACTGCCTAGCAATAGAGCATCGGGCTTGGTCATCCCGTATTCTTCGTTAGCAATTCGCAGATACTCCCGTACCGAATCTTTCATCGCTTCGTTGAGATCTGTATTCAGACCGATCGCAATCCATGATTCTTCCGTTTCACCCATGGGAGTCGATAGCGGCATATCCTTATGTAGCACTAATTGAAACGTAGGAGTCAGAGAGCACTCGATCGCCGTGAGCGCTACTTCTCCGTTGGCTTGAGCACAGTGAGGATCGCCTGAGTAAAATAGAGCGCCAGGAACTTGAACGGGCAAATAGAGGCTGCTGCCCTCGCCTAGCCACTTAATATCAATATTCCCACCATAGATACCAGGGGGTACTGAGTTAACCGCTTGCTCTACATCAGCCGGGACAACGCCCATAATTCCCATAAACGGATTGAGCGGAATATCAATCTCTGGCAAACCGTTAGTAGGTTTGAACACGCCGATCGATTCTTCGGCTTTGATCGGAATCACCTTGGTGTAAATCGGCGCATTGTTCTCTGGATATTCCCCTGGCAATGCCCCTCTGCCATGTCGGTTGGAGATAACGCCATAGGGCACCCGGTAATCAATATTCAGGGTTTTGATCTCTAGGACATCCCCTGGTTCGGCGCCTTCGACATAGATAGGACCCGTAATCACGTGCGGCCCTGGCCCAGTCTTCTCAACCTGCGACTTAATCGTGAGCTGATCCGCAAGAATGTCTTCCTGCTTAATTCCTCCACCCGTCAAAAATTGAACCGTGTCTCCCTGATCAGCCAAAATCCCTTCATGGGATACCGTTTGCATGACAATGCGATCGCCCGATTGGACGGTGAGAATGGGCTGACTGTCAGGCTTAAACAGTTCTCCCCAAATGACGTTTTCAGGGCTTGACGTGACTTCATACAGTTTTCCAACGGTTGCAGGGGTTGACCAGGCAACTCCAACCCATCCGGCGATGACCAAGAGGATAGCGGTATTGATGCTTACCCAAATAGGCCAGTGGCGGCGCGACTGATAAACCGGATGCCCATTGATCTGACTCAGTGACCTCATCCAGTGAGCCATGCTTGAGAGCAAGCCCTTCATCCGATGCTTCAACGAAAACCTGCTCATATCTCTGCGCTTTGCTCCTAAGGGATCTCACACCGATGTTGCATTGAAATTATTAGACCTCTTGCAGATTAAAGTTTTGGGATCAGGTTTAGTGGGGGCACAGCCCCCACTAAACCTAATTTGCAAGAGGTCTATTCAATGACCGATGAATTAGTGAACAACTTTTCATCGGTCAGAACTGTAACGGAAAGTACAGGAAATGGCTGGTTAAGACTCAAAGGTTGTGCGTCAGAGGTTGTGCATCAGAGAACAAGGGTCTGGGTACATTTTCAGGATCTCCGGTTGGTAAATTCTTCTGCTTCGCAATGGAGACTCACCAGTTGCTCTGGTCAACGCTGACCCATAAATTGTGGCGCCACTGAAGCACAACCTAATTTATTCGCTATACTGTGAGATACGATACGCGGGGCTGTAACGGTTTCGACGTTTTGGCGAACGCCACTTCGTGATGCAGGTCGAGAGTGAGTCTCCTCTCGAAAATCAAAGGCTCAAAACACGTACATGCGAACAACATCGTACCCTTTGCTCGTAAAGCAGCAGCTGTTGCCTAACAAAAACCTCTCATAGGTTCGAGCGTCCACGATTCGACTCCGTTAAGGATTGTGGTCTTAACCCCCAACGGATGCTCCAACTAGCTGCCTCTGGTCAATAGTTGGCTAAGACTTTACTAGAGAATCCCATCGTCCGGGATAAAGGACGGTTCCCGCTTCGAGGATTAGAGAAGCTAAACCTGTGAACGATCGGAGTGCTAATACCCATGGCGGACACGGGTTCGACTCCCGTCAGCTCCATCATAATGCGACCTAATTGGGTCAGGGCGTCACGCCTTGACCCAATTTTGTTGAGTCTGGCAACAGATTATCCCAAAGATCGGCAGCGCCTCAAAATCTTACACAGCCTATCTTTAGGCGAACGTTGCCCTGTAGATTCTTTGCTCTGATTGCAGCAACAGTCGGAGTAAACTCCGTAGTTTAGCAAGGCTTACTACAGTTAGATTGTGCCAATGTGCGTATGATGACGCTCTCAACCATTGGTAATGTTGTGGGACAGCTGATTTTTATCAGCACATCAACCCCTTTTTAGCCGCTAGAAGGCATAACTGGATGATTAGGGATATGGCAACCGCCAAGGCGGTTAGGGCAGGGACATTTTTGGTGGGGCGCGAAGCGCCCCACCAAAAATGTCCTAAGCAAACTGGTAAAGCTATAATTGGAGAAGAGCATGAAGGTAATTTATGACGCAGCCACCGATGTTCTGCGAATCGTTTTTCGAGAAGCGATCGTTGAGGACTTTAGCGGCGATCGCCCTGATGTGCAGATAGACTATGACATCAACGACAAGATTGTGGCGCTAGAGATCCGCAATGCCTCAAAAATCATCGAAGATCCGCGATCGGTTGAACACATTGTCTTCAATGAGCGCACCTAATGCTGACCCATATACCGAGCCAAGTTGGCTCCAGTGCTGCCAGTTGCCACCCAGAGCGCGGCTCTCGCACCGTCCCGCAGGACTTTATTCAGCGGCTCAGGCGCTCGCTCAGACGGAACGGTGACGGTCTGAAAGTCAATGCCCCGACTCCCTAAAACAATTTCGCCAATCACTGAGGCGCGCGCCATGTGGTAGTCAGAGGTGATCACGTACAGGCTAGTAATTCCCTCAGCCTTAAACTGCTCGACTAGCGTTGTGAAGTTGGTAACGGTATCGACTGCCTGATAGTCTAAATGCAGCCGATCCTGGGGAATGCCTGCCTCTGTAAACACCCATTCAGCATATTCTTGCGGGCTACCCGAAGAAATCCAGATGGGCAAATCGGGATGGTTTTGAGCAAAGGTGGCAGCATATTTTTCGCGATCGGGTGAGCCGCCTAGCACCAGCACCGCCTGGGGCTTGTGTAAAAAACTTTCCAGCTGACGATAGCCCAGCCCCAGCAACAGCAGCAAAACCAGCCCCGTCGGCACATTCTGTATCAGCCGGAATAGGGGTTGACGCTTCTTGACCGATTTTTTACGGTTTCTTTTGTGGGAGAAGGGCGATCGGATTACTGAAGTCATTCAGCTAAATTCACTTGATGAGGAGCAAATGCAAACATATCAGCAATAGCTTACAGCACTCCTCCAGATTTAACCGCATGATTTTTGCCGGAATTTTTCACCAAGGGCTAAATTTTTTACAAATTACGGAAGACTGGGCTAATTTTCTGTGGGGATTGCTTCATCAAACGCCACAATCACAACGGTAATGTTGTCCCGTCCCCCTTTGTCTTTTGCCGCATTCACCAGCGCCGTAGCAGCCCGATCGCAAGAACGAATGGTTTTTAGATGTTGGGCAATCAGGTGGTCAGACAGCTCCTCCGTTAAACCATCGCTGCATAGGAGAAGACGATCGTTAGATTGCAGGTCAAAATTTTGCACCTCTACCTGACGCAGGTCTTCTCGTCCCAAGCATTTGGATAAAATGTGTCGCCAGGGATGAATCCGCGCCTGATCGGGCGTAATCTCACCAATCCGCATGGCTCGTGCCACCCAGGTATGATCTTCCGTAATCTGGCTAAGCTTAGCTCCCCTGAGGCGATACAGCCGCGAGTCGCCGATGTGAGCGCACCAAGATTGATTGGCCCGCAGCAGCAAGGCGACAGCCGTAGTGCCCATGTCCGATCGCTCTGGATGCCTGGATTGATCTAGCAGAATTGCCTGATTCGCCTTCAAGAAAGCGTTTTCCAGCAGCGCCCCAGAAGACTCGTCTGAATCCCAATATTCCTCTAGGCACTCTCGAATCGCCTCTGTGGCAATCCGGCTCGCTTCCTGCCCCCCAGCATGGCCACCCATGCCGTCAGCCACCACAAAAAATCGACCTCGTGGATCTAGGTAGTAGTCATCCTGATTAACTGTTCGCAGAAGCCCCGGATCAGTCAGACCCGTGAAAAAACGTTTCATGATGTTGCCGTTGGCATCGGAAACAGAGTGATATCAACCAGGGCGCTAAGACATGCGATCGAGCCGATCAATCCGCACCATGAGGCGAATTAATGCAATCAATGCAATGCCTGCTGCTGCCGCTGCCGCAATCGCTAGCCAGAGGTAGTGATTAACTAGCAGAATCGTAGCAGATAAGGTAAACGCCCCTATCAGTAAAGTATAGTTAGTCCCCATGTTTACGCTACTGATTCGGCGCAAAACGCGATCGGTTTCAGTCGATCGTACTCGTACCCGAATGTCGCCCCGCTCCAGCTTATCTAGCGTATCCTCAATGCGGCGGGGCAAACCCAGCGCCGTGCTGCTAACCTGAGCGGCCTGCCGTCCGAGTTCGCCCAGCAGACTGTCAGATAAGCCGCTGGGATTGGAGCCATTACCATTTGCCATAAGTTCTGTTGCAAAAGGTCTTGCGACCTCCATGAAGTTAAATTCCGGGTCTAATCCTTTTCCGACTCCCTCTAGAGTAGAAAAGGCTCGCATCACAAACGTAAAGGTTGCTGGAAAGCGAAAGGGCTGATCGTATGCTAGCTCATACAAATCGTCGCTAATCGCCGCCACCGACTGGTTTTCAAACGGCTGATCCATAAAGTGATCGAGCATATACTGGATCGATCGCCGTACAGGCCCCATGTCATCGGTGGGAGCCAGCGCCCCCAGCGCAATTAGGGAGCTAACGACGCGATCGGCGTTCTTTTGAGCAATGCCAAAAAAAGTGTCGAGCAACTTTTCGCGGGTGATTGCCTGCACCTGCCCCATCATGCCAAAGTCGTAAAAAATCAGGGAGCCATCGGTAGCAACCGCCAGGTTTCCGGGGTGAGGATCGGCATGGAAAAAGCCGTCTGTCAAAAGCTGATGCAGGTAGGCTTTTGCCCCTAGCTTTGCCAGATGGGTACGGTCGAGTCCTGCTGCTTCGATCGCCTCATAATGGCTGATCTTGATTCCCGGCATATACTCCAGGGTTAGCACTCTAGGAGAGCTGTAGCGCCAGTAGACGCGAGGCACCTTGACCCAGCTTTCCTGGCGAAAATTGCGCCGAAACGTGTCCGCATTGCGCCCTTCGTTGAGATACTCGATTTCTTCCCAGAGAATCTTGCAGCACTCGGCATAGATGCCCATCCAGTCGCGTCCTCGCCCCCACTCTCGATGACTTTGGAAGTACCGAGCAATACCCTTGAGAATCTGCAAGTCAATAGCGAAAAGCCTTTTCAGCCCTGGCCGCTGAATTTTAACGACCACCTCTTCGCCCGAAAACAGCTGCGCTCGATGCACCTGTCCTAGACTAGCTGCGGCTAATGGAATAGGGTCAAAATTTTGATACAGCTCTGGAATGGATTTACCAAAATCTCGCTGAATCGTGGTTTCTACCTGCTCGTAGCCAAAGGCAGGCACTTTGTCTTGAAGTTTGGAAAGCTCCTCGACATACTCGATCGGAAAGAGGTCAGCACGAGTGGAGAAAAGCTGCCCCAGCTTGATAAAAGTAGGCCCCAGATCTAACAGCGTTTCCCGAATCCAGATTGCCAAAGAGCGGCGGCGCTTTGCCTTTGCCTCATCGCTGATGCCGTCCCGATAAGCCCAAGACTTGTTGTACGACCACCGTGCCGCCAGCAGCTTTAGAACAAACGTCCAAATATCGACATAGCGACGCTGTCGAGAGTAATTCTCACGACTCCAACGGTAGGCTTTATGCCTTTGAACCTTAGTGGGACGATCGCTAGCTAAGTCATTCTCTAGCATGGGTGGCAAGTGGCTACTGCCTAAATCGGGCTGAGCCGGGTCTAACTGGGGCGATCGCGCATCCTCTTCAGGCAGGGGAACAGAGTCGTTGAAAGGAACAGTCACTTGCAGCCTTTTGAGAGAGGGGCAATGGATCTAGTCTAACCGCCGCTAAAGACTAGCGACCTACATTTTGAGAGGTCATAGACAGGAAAGCACAAGACAAATAATCTCGTGCTTGAAATCACTTTGGGCACCTTCTAGGCTCAGTCTAATCAAATAGGCTCAGACTAGGCGACTTTAGGCTAGATAGAACGGTTACGATACCGCTGAACCTCAGCGCGCAAGTGAGCAATTTCTGCCCGTAGATCATCAATCATTGCCTGTAGGTCTTCCGACTTAGAGCCTGTCGGAACGATCGCCGAGGTCTGTCCCTGGGTCGATAGGGCTTCGGCTCGGTTCGCCCGCTCTAAAACCTCATCTGTGAATTGGCGCAGCCGTTCGCGCTGCTCAGCATCAAATTTTCCTAACTCACTCAAGGCATTGGTAAGCGTATTTTCGAGCTGTTCGCCTAGTGCTTCGGCGATCGCCCGTCCCACAAAAAATGCGTGAACTAAAGGATCATTCATAAATTAAGCTGCCAATTAAGCTCTAGGGTTGCCTATAAAGAATTATAACGTGCTTAGGGATAGCCTCATCAGCGAGAAATCTCACGAACCTGAAGCTAAACGGGTACCCTGAGTCAAAGCCCGCAAATCCAAAATCTAACATCCTATGCTTTCCCGCCTCACCCAATGGCTCGAAACACGCTGGGTCATTCCTGCCTATAGCGGCTGGCTGATGGCCGGACTGGCAATATTTTTCTTTGCTGCCGCCACCAACACTATGGCAGGATGGCTCTACGTTATTAGCGGCGTGATGCTTGCTCTACTCGCGATCGCAGCCCTATTACCCATACGCTCCCTGAAGGATATTTGCGTGAGGCGATCGCCCATTTCTCCGGTCAGCACGGGCGATCGCCTCACCCTGGAGGTCTGGTTAGAAAACCGAAGTTCGCAATCTAAGACGCTAATTCTAGTGCAGGATATGCTGCCAATTGGGCTAAGTCAGCCGACCAAAACAGCGATCGAGCGAATTGCGGCAGGTGAACCCTATCAGTGGAGCTATGAGATCTTGACCGAGCGGCGGGGGATTTACCGCTGGCAGACCCTTCAGCTCAGAACCGCCACGCCTCTGGGTTTGTTTTGGTGTCGGCGCGATCGCTCAATCCCAGCCAGGGCGATCGTTTACCCCACCGTCTTGCCCTTGAGCCAGTGTCCGCTGATTGATTCTATGGGGCTAGATCCCAACACACAGCGGTTAAGCGATCGTCAAACCCATGCGGCAACCACAGGGCTAACCCGTACTCTGCGCCCTTACCGATGGGGAGATTCGATTCGCATGGTGCATTGGCGCACTAGCGCCCGATATGGCGAACTGCGGGTGCGTGAACTGGAAACTTACACAGGCGGAGAGGCGATCGTGATTGCGTTGGACAGCGGCGCGGTGTGGCAACCTGAAGACTTTGAGCAGGCTGTGATTGCGGCAGCATCGCTGTACTTTTATGCCCGTCAGCATCAGATTCAAGTGAGCCTCTGGACGGCCGCTACAGGGCAGATTCAGGGAGAGACGATCGTTCTAGAGGCTCTAGCTGCCACTCAACCTGAAGAGCTCCCAACCCTTCAAAGAGCCGATCTACCCCTTGTTTGGTTAACTCCAAATGCTCAGAGTGTCAGTACTTTGCCGCTTGGGAGCCGTTGGCTACTGTGGCAAGGAGATCGCGTTAACCTAGCTTTTGGTGACAACACTGAATTATTGGGTCTTACCGTTCAGCCAGAGGCTTTACAAAGTCAGCTTCAAGCCTCGCTCTCCCTCAGCTAGCCCGTACTTGTGCAGGCTTAGCCAATGTGCCTTAACCAATGCCTGAAAGAATGCCTGAAATGATTCCCCCAGAGCCAGAAATTCCGTCAGAACCAGAAATCCATCTTGGGCTGGCTGTGGAGCAATTTAATAGTCAACAGTTCTATGCCTGTCACGATACCCTAGAGGCAATGTGGATGGAAGCAGTCGAGCCTGAAAAAACTTTTTATCAAGGAATTTTGCAGATTGCGGTAGCGCTCTACCATTTGAGCAACCATAATTTGCGGGGAGCCGTAATTCTTTTAGGGGAAGGCAGCAATCGTTTACGCCGCTATGAGCCAGACTACGCCGAGATCGACGTGAGTGCTTTGGCAGCTTGCAGTAGGGCACTCTTGGCGGTGCTGCAACATACAGAGCCGGAGCAAGTGGAAGCGATCGCCACACAGGTCTTGCGGACTGCCTCTGGCGATCGCCTGACCTCTGATCTTTTACCTGTAATCACCCGCTTTTCAGAGGGTTAGATGCATGATCTAAATTGAGCGCTCTTAGGCTCCAGCTAGACACTGCGACAACTCCTATGCCAGGATAGAGGCTTAAATTTGTGCATAAAGTTCATGGGGGTCACAGTTTGACTGGCTCATGAGTCCAAGGCTCATAGGTCTGGGATTTCAAGTCTGGGATTTCAAGTCTAGGATTCCAAGCCTAGGATTCCAAGCCTAGGATTCCAAGTCTAAGGTTCATGAATCGGCCTTGTGCAGAATGGGAACTGTACAAGATGGGAACAGTAGTTGAAGAACATCAGTTGAGGGACATCCGCCAGGAACCTAAGCTATGTGAGTTGCGTCGCTCCTACCAGAATCGTTGCTTTACCTAGATTTTCTCTGTCCACCTCTTAAGGGCTTCTCACCACATTCTTCATCCTTTTTTTGTTGACTCGCACAGATTTATTTACTCATAAAATATTAAATTAAAGCCTTGAACCTAAACCACCTTTTCAACTTGAGTAAGGTCATGAAGCCTCCCGCTCGATCGCTCCCCATTTCGCTGCACCACAATCCCTCACGCCAGATGCACAATCCGCTACGCCACTTAGGATGGACGGCGTTTTCTCTCTCGACATTAGTTTGGATAGGTGCGATCGCCTTTCCAACAGATCGCCCTGCTCTGGCGGAAACCCTAGCTCCGGGTCAGGCTCTGACGATGCGATCGGATGTACAGGAAGCTAACTCCATCACAGGCGTTATCACTGCGCGGGGCAATGTGCAAATTAACTATCCGGCACGTCAGATTCAGGCAACCTCTGTTCAGGCGCAATACTACAGCCGCGAAAAGCGAATTATCCTGACGGGCAATGTCTATGTCCTGCAAGAAGGAAACAGCTTGCGAGGCGAAACGATCACCTATCTCATTGACGAGGGGCGGTTTCTGGCATTGCCTGATAGCGGCAGGCAAGTCGAATCTATTTATCTGGTTCAAGATGCCGCTCCTACGCCCACCCCGGCTGCCCCGACCGAAGCAGACCCTTTTAACCCTAAGCCTGAGTTTAAGACTCCAATTAGCCCCTGATGGCGCAACATCCTCCTTGCCTGTCTGCAAGCTTATCCACAATCATTGCCCTCCAGCATTGCCCTCCAGAGCGTTGCCCATCTAGAGTTTTGATGGGTGCTGGAAAGATCGGTTGTTAGCCTAGAGAGCAAACCCTTGAAAATTGTTTTGGAGAACGTTCACAAATCCTACGGCAAGCGCGTTGTGGTCAATCGCGTTCATCTTTCGGTAGCGAGGGGTGAAGTGGTCGGGCTGCTGGGGCCTAACGGAGCAGGAAAAACCAGCACGTTTTATATTGCAACAGGGCTGGAAAAGCCTGACCAGGGAAAGGTTTGGCTAGACGATCAGGAGATTACGACGCTACCCATGTCCAAACGGGCAAGGCTGGGTATTAGCTATCTGGCGCAGGAGCCGAGTGTCTTTCGGAATTTGAGCGTTCGGGATAATCTGCTGCTAGTCATGCAGCAAACGGACGTGCCGCGCCAGGAATATCAGAAACGGCTGCATCAGCTTTTGCAGGAATTTCGGCTAGAGAAAGTGGCGAAAACGATCGCCGTTCGGGTTTCGGGGGGCGAGCGGCGGCGGACGGAAATCGCGCGGGCTTTGGCTTCTGGGGCTGAGGGACCTAAATTTCTCTTCTTAGATGAGCCGTTTGCTGGAATTGATCCGATCGCCGTTGCCGAAATTCAGGCTATCATTTCTAGCCTGCGCGATCGCCACATGGGCATTTTGGTGACCGATCACAATGTGCGGGAGACTCTGGCAATTATCGATCGCGGCTACATCATGCGAGATGGACAAATTCTCGCCTCTGGCAGCGCTGCCGAACTCTACGAGAATCCCCTAGTCCGGCAATATTATCTGGGAGATGCCTTCCGACTATGACTGCGAGTTCTTCTAAAGCACCGAGTTTCTGGGGCGGTCTGCCCGGAATTTCGGTTATGGATCGCTACATTGCCACAGAGCTAATTCTGCCCTTTTTGTTTGGGGTAGGGGCATTTTCGTCTCTGGGTGTCTCGGTAGGAGCGCTGTTTGATCTCATCCGACAGGTGACGGAATCTGGTTTGGCTGCTTCGATCGCGGCTCAGGTCTTCCTGCTAAAGTTTCCTGAATTCGTCGTTTACGCTTTCCCGATGTCAACGCTGTTGGCAAATTTGATGGCCTATAGCCGCCTTTCCAGCGACAGCGAACTGACGGCGCTCAAAGCCTGCGGTATTAGCCTCTACCGAATGCTGGTGCCTGCTCTAGCACTCTGTCTGGTTGTTACAGGTCTTACTTTTGCTTTTAATGAGCTAATTGTGCCAAAGGCAAACTACCAGGCAACGCAGATTTTAGAGAAGGCTCTAAATGAGGAAAAACCCTCCTTTCAAGAGCAGAACATTCTCTATCAGGAGTATAAGAAGGTCGAGCAGGAGAATGGCGACTCGATCGATCAAATGTCTCGGCTGTTTTATGCCAAGCGGTTTGATGGTCAGCAAATGCAGGGGCTGACTATCCTGGACTTCTCTCAGGAGGGGCTGAGTCAGATTGTTAGCGCCAAATCAGCCGCCTGGAACGGCAATAAAAACATCTGGGATTTCTTTGACGGCACCATCTATGTCGTTGCAGCAGATGGCTCCTACCGCAATATTGTCACCTTCAAAAATCAGCAGCTCCAGCTCCCGCGTGAGCCGTTAGATCTGGCATCTAAGCGCCGTGACTACAATGAGATGAATATTGCCCAAGCTGAGGAATATTTGACGCTGTTGCAGAAGGGCGGTAGCGAAGACAAAATTCAAAAGCTCAAAGTCCGCATTCAGCAAAAGTATGCTTTGCCTTTTGTTTGCCTTTCCTTTGGGTTAGTGGGTGCAGCCTTGGGCGCAAAGCTGAGCCGACGCACGGGCAGAGCAACAGGTTTTGCCATCAGCATTATTATTATTTTTGCCTATTACCTACTGGCATTTATTAGTGGCGCGATCGCTCAGCGCGGGCTGATACCTCCCTTCTTGGGGGCATGGCTACCCAACTTCTTTGGACTCAGCGCTGCCGCCCTACTGATCTTCCGTTCCTCTCGCTAGGACTCAATCTTCCCCTCTGTCTGTGTATAGATGCTCTAGGCTATTGATGTTTTTGAAACACTTGATGTTTTTAAAACACTTGATGTTTTTAAAATACTACCCATGCGCAATGACTAGAATGGGGGCAATGCAATAGGAGCAATCGCTATGTCTCCCTCTCAAAAATTCTCCAGACACAACTCTGGCTCAAAGCCTCCCAGCTCAACACGTTATCTGCAAACAAGGCTGAAGATTTTGGGTCGCCCCGGAGTGTGGGGAGCGGTGTCAATCCTGTTGCTGGCAAGCTATGGACTGTTTCAATATTGGGGCAGTTTAGATCAAAGCGTTGACTCTGGTCAGGATGCGATCGACAATCCGGCTCGACGCGATTCCCTGAACTCTGGGTCTGATTTTGACAGCTCTGATTTTGGTAACTTGCCGATATCCAATACACCGCAACCCTACGTAACTCCTGGATTAACGTCCCCTGGATTACCTTCTACAAGTCCAAGGGCGGCTGGCTTACCCACAAAACCCAATACGTTTAATCCTTTTGCGACTCACTCTGTGGTCGCAAGCCCATCTGGCGGCGATGGGCTCGCTTTGCCTAGCGCGGTCTCTGAAGTATCCGGCAATCCTGATAGCGTCGGCTCTGGAACGGCTCGTCCTATCAGCCCACTTCAGTCAGGGCTAGATCGAAATTTGGCTCCTAAGCAGGATCTCTATTCATCTAACCCCATGGATAAAAATTCTGCCTCCCCGCCAGGAAATTCTGGAGGTTCTAGAGGAGATAGTCTTGGAGGCAGCAATCCGACTGAAACGATGCTGGCTCCAACGATGCTGGCTCCCATGGGCGCAGCTCAATTCCAGCCTTATGTACCGCGAACTTCTCCGCCACCGGGTTCAACAGGTTACACTCTACCTCCCGCCTTTAGGACACCCTCTAATAGCGGGTTAAATGATGCCTCGGATTTTAACAATTTCTCTAGACCTCAGCCTTTACCTGGATTTACATCAACTCAGCCCCGTCAATCTATAGGCTCTCAAATGACAGGCTCTCAAACAGCCGGATCTCAAGTCCCGCAATATCAATTGCCGCAATATCAATTGCCTCAGTATTTATCTCCCCCCAATGATCCGTTCTCAGTTCCGCGTACGACACCAGGGCGATCGATCGGCGGTGGGCAGATCAATACTTTCTCGAATCCTTGAGCGGGCATCGCTTTACTTCATTGCTCTACTTGAGAGAAGGCCAGACTGCCAGCTTGGTTTTTACGCGCTTGATCACCTCATCCGTAAATTCAGTTGTGGTGGCATGTCCTTGCAAGTCGGCAGTGCGAATGCCTTCGTAAACTGCCTCAAAAACAGACTCCGAGATAGCACGACCCACCATGGGCGCAGAGCCTTCCATATAGGAAAATAGGGAAGCTGCCGCCAGAATCATTGCCATGGGGTTTGCCAGATTTTTACCAAATAGCGAAGGAGCGGTACCGTGGGGGGCTTCTGCCATTACCACTCGCGGATTCCAGCTTGCGTCAAAGCCAATCAAAAGCGACTCAGACCCAGCGATTGATCCAAACATTTGCAGCACTAAGTCGCTAAGGCAGTCGCCGTCGCGGTTTAATGCCGGAATCACCATGGCATCGCCAGGATTGTTCATTAGCAGGGCATAGGTAGCGTCGATCAACTGAGGCTCGTAGCGTACTTCAGGGTAGCGCTTCGCCGCATCGTCCATTTCTTCTTTCAACATGCCTTCATAAACGGCGCTGACGGTGAATTTAGGGCCGCCAAATACCTTGCTGCCTGTCTTTTTGGCGTGTAGGAAAGAATATTCTGCAACGGCTTTGCAGTGCGATCGCGTAATGCGTTCCGTCCGATAGGCAACTTCGCTATCGCCTTCGCCTTCCCGCCATTCTTTTGCGCCATAGGCATCGCCAACTGCCATACGGATGACGGAAATAGGCGCATTCACCCCGGCTACCGGAATCACGCCCGGAATTCGTCGTCCGGTACGCACAATCACGGTGCCATCGACTTTTTCCCGCAGAATGGCATTGGGGCTGCCCACGTCTCCCTTGATCTCTGGCGTAATTGTGGCAGCTTTTAGCCCCAAGCCCGATGCCACCATGGCTTCAGCAGACTCGATGACGACTGCATTTTGGGTCGATCGCCGATTTTCTAGACTCAGATCAAATCGCTCAAATTTCAAATCAATGCCTGTGACGGCAGAATCCATTACCCGTAGAGACTCCTCAAGCAACTCCTGCCCCGTTTGATCTCCTTCAAGAACGACGATCGTTTTGCTCATAGCTCTCGCTTTTGTAACGGTTGTTCTGTTCATTACCCCAGCAAGTCCAGAACGATTCTGTAGCCTTTGCCACCAACAGGCTTTGAAGCCTGCATATGTATAGCAATCGCCAAGGCGGTTAGGACGGGGACATTTTTGGTGGGAAGCGAAGCTTCCCACCAAAAATGTCCCCAGCAAACTGGCGACAGCTATAAATTATGGGCAGTATTGTGTCCCTAGCGCTTTCGTGGTCTGGTGCTGCTGCTGTACAGTGTACTTGATTAAAAATTGGCAGATCGCGGGATAGATTGCTGTGTGGGCAGTTGTTGCATTCCAGATCGAAAAAATTAAGCCATGCCGAATCTTAAACTAGGGGTTGAGTGTTCTGCAAATTTTACAGTGCATCGTTTTGTTCCCGAACTTGACTGCCTCAGTCAGCCGCTGCATATCGAGTATTGGTTATCTCTGTATACTAATGGCTGGTGGCGATGCGGTTCTGTCCATGAATGTAGAGTCCAGCACAACAAACGGCGCGATCAACGGCGCGACCAGTGGGGCAATCGGTGGCACGATTAATGGCGCAGTAAACAACACTACATTTGTCACCGTTAAGGCTGACATTGCAACTAGCCCGCCCGTCGCATCCGTCACGACTCAGCTTGTCGGACGTGCCGTGCTACCTGCCGCAACTTTTGCCCCCGGAGTCACTTCTGGACAATTTCTCGCTCTCAATAATGACGGCACCGTTGGCACGGTCAATGCTAACGGACAGCCTGTTCCTTTCCTGGGAGTCAATGGACAGCCTGTGCAGGGTTTTTCTGGTGTCTTGCCAGGAGCGAAGTTAGGCACTTACCTGGTCATGGTCGATAACGGCTATGGTGCGAAGGCAAACTCTGCGGATGCGCTGCTGCGGTTTTATGCGGTAGAGCCAGACTTTAGCACGGGAGAAGTTTACCCCGTTGATGTGCAAACAGGCGATCGCCTCGACAGTTTCACCGACAAGAGCCTACTCCAGCTCAACGACAAAAACGGCAAGCTGAAGGGCATCCAGACGATCGTTGCTGATTTAGACATCTATCCCGGCAGCGACAAGCTGAAGCCCGGTGGCACAGACGTTGACGCTAGCATCAAGCAGGGTCGTCTGCTGACAGGATTTGATTTTGATCCAGAGTCTTTCAGAAAGGCGGCAGACGGCACCTACTGGATTGGCGATGAGTTTGGCCCTTACCTGCTGCATGTGGGCGCAGACGGAACGCTGATCTCGGCTCCTATCCCGACTCCCAACGCCGTCCCGTTAAACACCCTCAACGGACAGGCTCCGATCGTGATTGGGCATCGTGGCGCAAGTGGGTTGCGACCTGAACACACCTTAGCTGCCTATCAGTTGGCGATCGACCTAGGGGCAGACTTTATTGAACCTGACCTGGTTTCTACCCAGGACGGCGTGCTGATTGCCCGTCACGAGATCAATATCAAAGACACGACAGATGTGGCGGAGCGTCCAGAATTTGCCGATCGCTTCACCACCAAAATCATTGACGGCACGGCTGAAAGCGGCTGGTTTGCCGACGACTTTACCTTGGCTGAAATTAAGACGCTACGGGCAAAAGAGCGGCTAGCTTTCCGCGATCAGTCCTACAACGGACAGTTTGAAATTCCGACCTTCCAGGAAATTATTGACTTGGTGAAGGGTGTAGAAGCAACAGGCAAGAAGATTGGTATCTATCCTGAAACTAAACATCCCAGCTACCACGCTGCTGAAGGGCTGGCGTTGGAAGAGTCACTGGTTAACATTCTCAATCAAAACAATTTTACTGACCCTAGCCGCTTCTACATTCAGTCGTTTGAGGTGAGCAACCTCAAGAAGCTGAAGACGCTGATTGATGTGCCGCTAGTGCAGTTGCTGGATGCCACCGATACAGCGCTGGATGGTAGCCTGATTGAGACAAAGCCCTACGACTTTGTAGTGAGCGGCGACCCTCGCACCTATGGGGATTTGCAATCGCCCGCAGGGCTTCAAGAAATCGCGACTTACGCGGATGGCATTGGGCCTTGGAAGCGGATGATTCTTTCTGTCAAAGGCGTAGATGCTGATGGCGATGGCAATGCGGATGATGTGAATGGCGATGGGGTAGTTGATGATGCCGATAAGATGCTGACCGCACCGACGACGCTGGTGCAAGATGCTCACGCAGCGGGTCTGCTGGTGCATCCTTACACCTTCCGCAACGAATCTCGATATCTCGCCTCTGACTACAAGGTTGATCCTAAGTCTGAAGCCCGTCCCTATCCTTACACTTTTCGCAGCGATTCTCGAAACTTGGCAGATGAAAACCAGGACAGCGCTGAGCAGGAGATTCGTCAGTTTATTCAGCTTGGCGTAGATGGCTTTTTTACTGACTTTGCCGGGACGGGTAAAGCGGCTAAGGACTATGCTACTCAGGCGTTTGTGCGATCGCCTGACAATGCAGATTTTGCCAATCTCCCAGAAGCTGACCGGATCAGAGCTGCGAATCTGGGTCGCTCTAGAGGATTTGAGGGGATGGCGCTCAGTGCGGACGGCACAAAGCTCTACACTCTGCTGGAAGGAGCCGTAATTACCGATCTCAATCAAAACCGTCTGCTCATTAGCGAGTTTGACCTGAAAACCGAGACTTACACGGGCAAGACTTTCTTTTATCAACTGGATGCGGCAGGTAGGGCGATCGGTGATATGACTGCCATCAACGATCACGAGTTCATTATTATTGAGCGCGATAACGGACAGGGCGATGCTAGGAATCCGGCGTTCACTAACCCGGCACTCTCTAAGAAATTGTACAAAATTGACCTGAACAAGGTGGATGAAGGCGGCTTCGTCGAGAAAGAGCTGATAGCAGACTTGCTGAATATCTCCGATCCCCAGGGGCTAGGGGGCAACGGCACAATCAACGGTATATTTACCTTCCCTTTTGTGACGATCGAGGATGTTTTGCCGATCGATAGTCAGACGCTCTTAATCATCAATGATAATAACTATCCCTTCAGCATCGGTCGTACCCCTGGACAGCCAGATAACATTGAGTTCATTAAAATCAAGCTGGGCACTCCGCTTAATCTGCAAGAGGTCTATTCATTAGAGCCTGTTTAGACAGAAAGGTACACTTTAGTCAACGCTTGAAGCGCAACTGGTTGCCATTGATGGCAAAACCGTGAAAGGTTCCTACGATCAGGAAGGGAGTATTAAAGCCCTTCAACTGGTGAGTGCCTAAGCCAGTGAGCATCGACTTGTGCTGAGTCAGTGTGCTGTTGCCTCGAAGTCCAGCGAAATCACGGCAATTCCTGTGTTGCTCAAACAGCTAGCTCTGGCGGGTTGCATTATCGAGCAGCGTTAGACGCCCAGTTTATGCTGAAAATTCTCAGCGCCAATACTCCCCAGTCTGATGCACATTCTCAACCACTTTGATGCGTTTACCCTGCTATGGCTATCATTCCAAAAAGACTTACCAAACTGTATTTCTACGGGAACAATAATCGACAGAGGTTGCTACTTTCGTAAAAATGCCGTTGGTTCCAGATCGAGAAGTTGTTATGTTTTGAACAACGCGAATGGTTGATTGACTAAGTTTCATGGAGACAAAGGAGCAATCCCTCCGTCGCACTACAGATTGTCATACCGTTCGTAACTCGTTCCATAATATATTCCTGAGGCAATCTCATCTGATGCGTCAATTTTTAGTTGAACCAAAAGTCTTTTTGTTAATTGCGGTAGCAACTTCTACCGTCTTTGGCTTGGCTCCCATTAGCTCGGTACAAGCTGCGATCGGGCAAGCTCAACCTAATTCGACGGTTCAAACCTCTGGCACATTGGTGGCCTATGATAATTCTTGCGAAAGTGAAGATCTGACAGTTGGCGATGAAGTTACTGTTGATGGTGAAACTTATAGCCTTGAAGGAGATGGTAACGGGCTGTTCATCGAATATGTTTTAGAGGGTGACGAAGAAGCGGGAGTCGGAACCTATTCCGTAGTCGGCTTCGGTGGTGATTGTGAAACAGTTGAGCTTCAGCAAATTGACGGAACTGATTCTTTGGTGGGCAGCGATATAGACGAGTGATAGTTCTGCACTGAAGATGCAGAAAATCCCAGAACATTTAGGATGTAATGATTCGGGGAGGAACGCGCAAAGTGCGTTCCTCCCCGAATCGTTTTGATGAGAGACGATCTGCATTAGCTCAGTATTTAGCTTTTTCGGAACCTCGAAAACCTTCTGACTGGGGCTGGTTTAAGCTGTAGCAAATGGTGACATTACCGAAGACATCAATCGAGGGGAAGGTTAGGACAATTATCTCAAGGCATTATCCCAAAGGTTCTGAAATTGATTCAATGTCTTGAGAAAGTAATGCTTCACCCAAAACGAGACGTTCTCAATCTTGTTCAAGTCCAGAGAATAAGGAGGCAAAAACAGAAGGGTGTAACCTGCTTGCTTAATCTACTCACGAATCAGGGTTGATTTGTGAAAGCTGACATTATCTATGACGACGACTTGCCTTGGCTTCAACTGCCTCACCAGACACTGTTGTACTCTTTCTGAGCCATCCTCAATCGCCATCAAACGCTCATTTAGGGTACGCTCAAAGCCTTGAAAAGCCTGATGTCAAAGGATTTATCGCCCGAAAAAGTACCCTAAATAGACAATTGCAGTGAAATCAGGCAGTAGTCTAGAATGCAGACCTCGACAGAGCGATATGGTACATTTGCACTGCTTACAAGACCACCCTCCTGCCTGCCGGAAACGGTGGGCTTTTTGGCAGGGAGAGTTGCTAGGCGTGAGACTAATCACGGGTGGACTAAAAGCCCTGGCTTATGATTGCAGCAGCACTTTACATATTCTGATCCATGCCCATCCACCCGCAATGGGCTTTTGCTTGGACGCATTATGCGGTCACTTATGAGCATAAAACGCTTGTCACATCTGGTTGATGTTTTCACAAAGGCGATGAGCTAGCTCAGAAGTGGCACAAGGGCTGAAACCCTCATTCTCTCGTTTTGAGTAGTTGCGGTTCACGCAACTACTCAAAAGATTAAAAGTCTCTACTTAAGGCAGTTTTGAGGCTTAGCATTTTAATCTGGACTAGATTTGGACTAGATTTTACTGAGCTTTGCTGTCGATATAATTTCCTCTACCAATTTCGGCACTTGCTCCATTTGTGTCTGTGTTACCATCAAGCTGGTTACAGCTCGGACTGAATGTGTCCCAACGGCTAGCATCGCCACTCCTTTTTCTCGAAGCCGATCGACCAAGATCTGAGCAGGCAATTCTAGAGTATGAAACACCACAAGATTAGTCTCGACATATTCTGGACTGATCTCTACGCCCTCAATTTGGCTTAAGTTTTCCGCCAAGTTTTTCGCGTTTGCGTGATCTTCTGACAGCCGCGCAAGCTGATATTGCAGTCCATAGAGCGCCCCTGCTGCCATCATTCCTGCTTGCCGCATCCCGCCGCCAAACATCTTGCGAAACCGCCGCGCCCGCGCCATCATCTCCCGTGATCCTGCCAGCGCTGATCCCACAGGGGCACCCAGCCCTTTGGAGAAGCACACGCTCACAGTATCAAAAGGCTTTGCATAAGCTGCCTCAGAAATTCCGGTTGCCACGCAAGCATTCCAAAATCTTGCCCCATCCAGATGCAGCGGTAAGTCCTGCTCTCGGCAGACTTGGGCGATCGACTCCACCTCCGCTAACGGAAAAATTCTGCCGCCCCCCCGATTATGCGTATTTTCCAGGCACACCAGCTTTGTTTTAGGAAAATGTGAATCAATGGGGCGCAACACCTGCCGCACATCCGCAGCCGTAAAAATACCGCGATCGCCCTTCACCAAACGACATGATACTCCCGACAAAGCTGCCGGAGCGCCTCCCTCGTAATAGTAAATATGCGCCTCCGACTCCAAAATTACCTCATCTCCTGGCTCAGTATGCACCCGGAGCGCAATCTGATTCGTCATTGTGCCTGAAGGCATAAACACTGCTGCTTCTTTACCTAACAGCGCCGCCACATACTCCTCCAGCGCATTCACTGTCGGATCATCGCCAAACACATCATCCCCAACTGCCGCAGTCGCGATCGCCTCTCGCATTGCCGCCGTAGGTTGAGTAATCGTATCGCTACGCAAATCGATCATAGAGTTCCTCAAGTAGCACAAGTTACAACATATACCTCTACAGCAATCCTAGATTCGACTGTGCTTTTTAAATGTTGCAACCACAACTTGTTCAAAGGTCAAATTTTGCATCAAATTGAGACTCATTAATCTTAATTCAAGTCTTACACTAAGTCTCAATTATATTGCGATTAGTCCTTAAAAAAGACGTGTGAGTCTCATTTGAGAAGAAAAATTCATGCATCAGACGTTCTGCAAGTGTGAACTCAATTTCAGGCAAAAATAGCTTCAGGGAGCAAGAGACATGCAATTACCAACATTGCTCGCCCTCCTCAATGAAAAGTTATGGATAAGATATTAATTAGAACTAGGTATCGTACCTATGCCTCATACGAGAACTACAGCAATACTTAAAACGTGTCTAATTTCATGATGTGCTGCTCTAGCAGAAGTCCTAGCATTTGCACTTTTTAAGGACATGCTGATTTCCATGTCTCTATCCCGAAACACAGCGGTAGGATGGGCACTGCCCACATAAATCCTACTAAAACATCCTTTCCACATTCTTTGTCCATTCACCAATTAATCTAATCGCTTGTGATGGACAATGCTTACCCTACCTGTCTGCTCATTTTACTTATCTTTCAAGTGGAAAGTTTGATAATGAGTATCCTCAGGTCTAAGCACATGTCAACTAAAGAAAATGACCACACCTAATCCTTTCACAGCCGAAGAACGTCAGCAACTTCTTCAAGAGTCTTTTGAAGTCATCGAGTGGCTCGATAACTTTACAACCCGCTACACGCAGTTGCGTCTTGAACCCGGATTTATACAGTTGCTAGAACAAGAGCGCACTCAACAGGAGCGGCTAGTTGACTTACGCAAGCAATATAGCGACAGGGTTCCGATCATCCCCCTTTGCCGCTGTCCCTATTCGCCTTCATTTAGCAACGGATGTTGTTGGCGAATTGTACTATCAAAGTTTGGGTGGGGCCAAGGACGCAAACCGAGAAATTCGGGTTTTGGCATGAAGTTGACCTTGTAACCATGCGACCATCCGCA
>JAESFK010000142.1_pt1 | contig 58910 bp, 59 predicted proteins | sample 9269391 | NCBI WGS metagenome assembly JAESFK01 (sample SAMN14506231, study PRJNA617097) | algae metagenome | isolation source: Drouetiella hepatica UHER 2000/2452 and co-occurring heterotrophs from... | place: Slovakia: Slovak Paradise National Park, Hrabusice, Kosice Region | collected 2000-01-01
CATCAACCTGCCGCGCAACCTGCAGGTCGAGTTCCGCGAGGACATCCAGCGCATCACCGACGAATTCGGCAAGGAACTGCCGTCGAAGGCGATCCATGCCCGTTTCATCGAGCGGTATGTCGATCAGCCTGACGCGCGGATCAAGTTTGTCGATCACCACACCTATCCGGTGGGCGAGCACAAGGGCGTGCGTGTCGTTGCGGCAGAGATCACCGACAAGGGCGAAACCAGGCGGATCGAAGGCAAAGGGACCGGCCCGATCGACGGCTTCATCAATGCGTTGTCGATTTATCTCGGCATCGACATCTCGGTTGCCGATTATTCCGAGCATTCGTTGCAGCACGGCTCGAACGCCGCCGCCATCGCCTATGTCGAGGTCGAATATCCCGGCGGAAAACTGTTCGGTGTCGGTATCAACACCAATATCGTCGCGGCTTCCCTTGAAGCCATCGTTTCGGCAGCCAACCGGGTTCTGGAACTGAAAGCGAAATAATACAGCCGTTTACGCAGCTCGTTGAAAGAGCTTGCTCAAACAAAAGGGCCGCTTCCCTTGGGGATGCGGCCCTTTGCATTGATAAAGCCGGCTTCAGATCGCAGTCGAAACCGAGGTCGCGAGCTGATGAAGGTTGGCATCGGCCGAAGGGCCGACGACAACATACGACGCGCCGGCCTTCTGCCAGGAAATCATCGCGATGTCGTCGCGCATGCTTTCGGTCATCTTCCCGTCGGCCGTGCCGGGGGTGCTCTTTAGAAAGCAAATTGCAAAGACGTCGCCATCCTCGTCCCTGTACATCAGCTGCGCAACCGGCTTGCCGGCCGCGACGAGCAGGCGGGCGCCCTCGAAGGTCAGGCCATCGGCGGTCAGGTTCGGCACCGAGAAATTGACGCCGACGCTTGAGGCCAGCCAGCTCTCGATTTTGCCATCGCCGGAGGCCGCAACCTCGACCAGATGTTCCGCCGTCTGGCGGGAATAGATGCGGTGATAGTCGGCGATATCATCCAGCCAGGTGCGGGCAGACGCCATGTTGAGCGATTGCGCACCGTCATTTCCGGTCTTGCCGATGATGAAGCCGGTGGAGCCGCCGACCAGGAGCAATGCGACCGAAGCTGCCAGCGCCCGCGGCCAGACCCGCAGCCTTGTCTTGCGGGGCGCCACGGCAACGACGCGCTCGGTCTTCGGATTGACGCCCGGGCCCTGTTTGATCCGGCGAACCAGCGACAGCGGCACCGGATCGTGAAGAAATTCCTCGAACGCCTTGTTGCCGAATGAATTTCCAGCCTGCAGCATGTCAAGCACCCGCCTGGCGTCGTCATCGCGCGCCACCAGCTGTTCCAGTTCCTTGCGTTCCGCTTCGTTGACTTCGCCGTCGATATAGGCCGACAGGCGAACGTCGAGCGGGAGACCTTTCGTGTTTTGCAACGTTCAGGCCCTCCTTTCCGTCGTCTCAGTGATCATTGCGGCCAGGCGCAGGCGCGCGGTCGAAAGCCTGCTCATCACGGTGCCGATCGGTATCTTCAGGATCTCGGCCGCTTCCCGGTAGCTGTGTCCCTCGATATTCACCAGCAGGAACACGCTCGCCAGCCCTTCCGGCATGGAAAGGATCATTCTCTGAAGCTGATTGGCATAGACAGCCTTTTCTCCGGACGCCTCGATCGACAATTCATCCTGCTCGGCGGCATCGACCGTGCCGCTGCCCGTGCGCACCCGGCGCTTTCTGATCTCGTCGATCCATAGATTGCGTGTCATCGCGTATATCCAGCTTTCCAGCCGCCCTTCGCCGTTCCAGAGATGGTTGCGGGTGATCGCACGCTCGCAAACCTCCTGCACCAGGTCATCGGCATCAGCTGCATTGCGCGTCAAGGTCATCGCGAAGCGGCGCAACTTGGGCAGTACACTGACCAGGTCCCGTCTGAATTCGTTCGATTCTGCCGCTGGACGCATTGCTCTTCCAAAAGAAACGTTCCGGATCGGGATTTTATTCGTCCGGTCGAAATACACGCCGGTTGATATGAAACATTTGGCCCTTGGTCTGCAAGTCGGCAGCGGGCGGGAAGAGCATATTTTGCCACATCCGTGACGGTTCTCAACGTCAAATACGAGGCCGGGCAATGTCTTAGCAGAGCCCGGCCTGATTGTCCTCAATACTGGCGAACGCCGCCGAGGGTATCGAGCAGGGCGCGGTAGGCCCAGCTGTTTTCGCCGCCGCGGTCGCGGATCTCGATCAGCTGCGCCTTGGCTTCCTCGACCTTGCCCTGTTCCATCAGTGCCTGGCCCATGTAGGAGCGGGCGAGGATATAGTTTTCATCGGCTTGAAGTGCGCGCTGGTAGAAGCTCATGCCGAGTTCCATGCGCCCGGCCTTGCGGTTGGAATAGCCGCGATAGTTGAGGATGCGGGCGCTGTTCTGGTCCTTGACGGCGTCGAGGACCTTGAGCGAGTTTTCGTACTGGCCGGCATAGGCCAGTTCGCGGGCCGCCTTGAACAGGATATCGTCGTCAAGCCCGCTCTTCTTGGCGTCGGCGCATTCCTTCTTGCCCTCATCCCAAACTTTTCCGTCCTTGCACTCGATGGAGGTTTTGGTCTTTGCCGGCGGCTCCGTCGTATCCTCGCCCGCAGCCCAGGCCGTCTGGCCCAGTGCAAAGAAAGAGGCGGCTGAGAACAAGGCGATCATTGTGGTCTTGCTGTGGATCATGGTCATCTCCCGGGCTAAAACTGATACCGGCAAGCCGGATTTTGCATGGCATCTTGCCGATGCCAGCATTCTCCTTCTTACGGTCAGCTCTTTAGGACGGATGACCAGCGCCGAATATTTCGCGAGCATAGCGTTTTTTCGGCCCTTGGCGAGTAACGATAGGGCGATCAGAGCCGGGTGGTTTCGACCAGCGTTACGGAGCGGCTGTCCATTGTCAGTTCGAACCGTTCGCGGATCACGTTCCAGTGTCCCGGGCTGCCGGAGATCGAAAAAAGGTTGAACCCGGCTGGCGGTTTTTTGCCGCCGCGGCCCTGCGAGGCAGAGGCGATGCCGACGACGGGCACCGGTTTGACCTGGCCTTTGAGCGAATAGACCGTATTCAAGTGCGTATGCCCGTGCAGCACCAGTTCGGCGCCGCCGGCAGTGATCGTCGCGGCAAAGCGGCGGATGCCCAACATGCGCTTGTGCATGGAGGTCGCTCCGCGGATCGGCGGATGATGGATCATCACCACGCGGAACAGGCCGGCTTCGCCCGCTGCACGCAAAAGATTGACGGTCTCGCGCGCCTGGCGGCTGCCGAAGTAGCCGCTGGCGGCAAAGGGCGGGGTGGCGACGGCGGTCGAGCAGCCGATCAGCGCAACAGGGCCGCGAACCCGCAGATACGGATAGCAGTGGAAATCCTCGTTCCACTCCGCCGGTCCGCGCTCGCCACGCATATAGGGATACCAGGCCTTGGTGGTCTTCTCATAGGCTCCCGGCACATAGGCATCGTGATTGCCGGGTACGATCGAGATGTTTTCGGGCTCGCCCGCTTCGCGCAACCACTCGGTGACGACCTCGATCTCGCGCGAAGAGGCGAGATTGACCAGATCGCCGGTGATCGCGAGATGATCCGGATCGATCCGCTCGATCTCATCCATCAAGGTGTTGAGCGTGTTGCCGACAAGGTGGTTGCGCCGGTTGCGATGCCAGTTGACGAAGCCGGTAATGCGTTTGGATGCCAGTTCGCGGAAGGAAAGATCGGGCAGGGGGCCGAGATGGATGTCGGAAATATGGGCGAGTTTGAACATCCTTCGTACCTAGCGCATATTCCTGAAAAGGGGAATCATTCCGGGTGTTTTATCCTCGGCGTGACAATCACGAAAGGAACCGGATCGGCATGAGCGAGACGCCGCCGGAAATGCGCAGCTGGAAAGCACGGCTGATCACCCGCGTGGTGCACAGCTATTTCGCTGTCGCGCGCGGCATGACCATAGGGGTTCGCGCCGCATGTTTCGATGACGAAGGCCGCGTTTTCCTGGTTCGGCATTCCTATGTGCCGGGCTGGCATATGCCGGGCGGCGGGCTGGAGCGGCGCGAGACGGCGTTACAAGCGCTCGTCAAGGAGTTGCGCGAGGAGGGAAATCTGGAAATGAGCGGCCCGCCCGAGCTTTTCCATGTCTATTTCAACCGCCAGACCAGCAATCGCGACCATGTCGTCTTTTATCGCTGCCGCAATGTCCGGCAGGTTTCGCCAAAGAAACCGGATATGGAAATCGTCGAGACCGGCTTCTTTGCGCTGGATGCCCTGCCTGCGGGGACGACGCCCGCGACGCGGCGGCGGCTGGCGGAACTCTCGGGGAGCGCTCCGCCAGCCGAATTCTGGTAGTCAGGCAGCCAGTTTTTCGCGGCCATGCGGCGCGTCGAGGGCAAGGACCGGCCCAACAGGCACGACGCCGGTCGGATTGATCATCGTGTGGCTGCGGTAATAGTGCTCCTTGATATGGCGCATGTTGACCGTCCCGGCGACGCCGGCCACCTGATAGAGGTCCTGCAGATAGGCCTGCAGGTTCGGATAGTCCGCAATGCGGCGGATGTTGCACTTGAAATGGCCGACATAGACCGGATCGAAGCGCACCAGCGTGGTGAACAGCCGCCAGTCCGCCTCGGTGATCCGTTCGCCGCTCAGGTAACGGCGGGTCGATAGGCGGCCTTCCAGTTCATCCAGAACCTCGAACAGAACCGTGACGCTCTCCTCATAGGCGTCCTGCGCCGTCGCAAAACCGGCCTTGTAGACGCCATTGTTGACGGAGCCATAGATATGCTCGTTGAGGGCGTCGATTTCCGATCGCAACGCCTCCGGATAAAAATCCTCGTTCGAACCGGTCAATCCGTCGAAGGCCGAATTGAACATGCGGATGATCTCCGAGGATTCGTTGGACACCATCTTGTTCTGCTGTTTGTCCCAGAGCACGGGCACGGTGACGCGGCCGGAATAATGCGGATCGGCCTTCACATAGACCTGCCAGAGCGCCTGCGACCCGAACAGGTGATCGACGGTGCCGCCGATTTCGTTCTTGAATTCCCAGCCCTTCGACAGCATCAGCGGATCGACGATCGAAACCGTGATCAGGTCTTCCAGCTTTTTCAGCTTGCGGAAGATCAGCGTGCGGTGCGCCCATGGGCAGGCAAGCGATACGTAGAGATGGTAACGCCCAGCCTCGGCCTTGAAGCCACCTTCGCCTGATGGACCGGCAGAGCCGTCCGCAGTGATCCAGTTGCGGAACTGCGACGCCGCCCGCTTGAAATGTCCTTTGGTTTCCTTGGTGTCGTACCAGACGTCCTGCCAGACGCCATCAACCAGCATGCCCATCGTCAATCTCCTGCGGCAGGAGCGCCGCTTGTCGGTTAATTCATGGATCCATAGATAGCGTAACCAATCGGCGCATATAGTCCGCAAAAGCTGAACAGTGCGTTTTAGGCTTTGACGCGGCGCATTTTTCTGATATCCGGCCAGACAGAATTTTTCTGAACACGGATCAAAATTGATGTTTTTCCCGGGAAGCCCACGACGACGCTGATGATGTAAACGCCCTTGAGGGCGAAGCCATCATATTTTTGTCTCGTATGCCCGGTTTCCCGATGTTCATGAAAAAGCACGATCTCGTCTATCTCACCGAAGACGCTTCCCACGACGCAGCCATCGAAATCATCAATGAAGAAGCCTTCGGCCCCGGACGGTTTGCGCGCGCCGCAGCCCGTATCCGCGAGCAGGGGCCGCACGATCTTTCTTTGTCTTTCGTCTGTGCCGATGATGGCGAAACGATTGCATCCGTGCGGATGACCCCGGTGATGGCGGGCTCGATCAAGGGCCATCTGCTCGGCCCGCTCGCGGTTCGCCCGTCCCACAAGAACCGCGGCATCGGCCGCGAACTGGTGCGCATTGCGGTCGAAGCCGCGCGGCGGAAGGGATCGGAATGCGTCATCTTGGTCGGCGATCCGCCCTATTATCAGCCGCTCGGCTTCGAGAAGGTCGCCTATGGCGCGCTGACCTTTCCAGGTCCGGTCGATCCAAACCGCGTGCTGGTCGTGCCGATGACAGAGGGCGTGCACGCAGGCCTGAAGGGCGACATCCGCTGGCGGGCGTGATTTCCGCGCCGGGAATTATCGGCGGATAACGCCGCCCGCTTCCCAATTCCGCCACAGTGACTGCCAATATCCCGGCCATCGCAACCGGGATATTGTCAATGCGTCTCCTGCCCGCCGTCTTCGCCTCGCTTCTCCTTGCCACCTCCGCCGCCGCCGCCGATCTCATCCATTTCTGGGACAAGCCTCAGCATGGCGGCAACAGTTTTAACCGGCTACCACCGGATCAGGCCTATTTCGATGCCCTGAAGGGCTACGGCGCCACCTGGGTGCGACTGTCCTACGACAAGTGGAAGCCAGCGAAACGCGACTTCCTGATCGGCGATGCCGACAAATATCAGGGCATTCCGGCGCAGGATCTGGCAACGCTGAAGGCCACGCTCGACCGCGCCGACAAGGCAGGGCTGAAGGTGGTGATCACGCCCTTGTCGCTGCCGGGCATGCGCTGGGCACAGAACAACGGCAACACATTTGACGGCCGGATCTGGCAGGACAAGGTCTGGTGGGAGCAGGCCGCCGCCTTCTGGAAAGATCTCGCCACGGCGCTTAAGGATCACCCGGGCGTTGCGGCCTACAACATCATCAACGAACCGGCACCGGAAAAGAACAATGGCGTTGCCGAACATGGCGGCACGGATGCGATGAAGATCTGGTATGCCCAGCAGGCCGACACCGCCCGCGACCTGCCGGCCTTTTACGATACGGTGATCAAGGCCATCCGCGAGGCCGATCCCTCAACCCCGATCATGGCGGACGCCGGCTGGTATGCGGCGGCCGATGCCTTCAGCTACTGGCCAAAACCGCTTGCCGACGACAAGGTGCTCTACAGCTTTCATATGTACGAACCTTATGCCGCCACCAGCGCGCCGAACATGAAGCGGGACAAGCCCTATGCCTATCCGGGCAAGGTGCCGTTTGCCGAGACAGAAGAGACCTGGAACCGCGAGCGGGTCGCCGCCTATCTGCAACAGCCGGTCGATTGGGCCGACAGCCACAACGTACCCCGCAACCGCATGGTCGCCGGCGAATTCGGCTGCATGCGCCGCTGGGAAGGCTGCAAGACCTATCTCGAGGATGTGCTGACGTCGCTCGACGACAACAAGCTGCACTGGGCCTTCTACAGTTTTCGCGAGGACAGCTGGGATGGCATGGACTACGAGCTTGGCTCGCAGAAGGTTCACTGGAAATATTGGGACGCCATCGACGAGGGCAAGCCTGATCCGGTCAAGCGCAAACCCGGCCCGGAATTCGATCCGATCCGGAAAAGGCTTTAAACGACGGCTATCGCCGGGCGGGTACTTAGATATGAACCTGCGTCTGGACGATCGGTCATCATCGTATCGCGCCATATCTGTTGCTCGGCGTTAACTAGCCCCAACTCCCATACACAAGCGATTACGGGTCTCGTCACCGTATCCATGGGCTTATCGGCGCCCCAGATTGTACGGCGGATGTGTTGGCATAGCACTGATCCTTGAATCCACCAGTGTGCCAGAATTGATATGCCGAGATCACCAGGGTGTATAATGACGAAACCTAAACCATTGTCTCCGCCCTCAGCCGCTACAAGAGGTGGTAAATCATGACGAACAAAGGAATTGGCATCATCAATCATTGAAGCGGTAAGCTCTTTTCCGTCGGCGACAACCCCATAGACCTTGAGCTTTAAGTGGCCGATTTCCCAGATCCCCAAGTGCGCTACCGCTCGTGGGCGATAGAGTTCCACTGCACCGATTGTCATCGAGAAACCCTCATTAGCGATAGATGTGCGTTTTTAACCCATTGCGAAGTACGTCTTGCTTTATCCTCTGGCTGGCGCAGGACGATGGTCAAACGTCGTGATGCGAAATATGGTATTACAGCGCTTACCGCCCCTCGCGATGCCAAGTCGCCGAGAGCACGAGCAAGAGAGCGGCTAGTCCAAGGAATCCCGCAAACAGCGATAGCGAGTTGATCCCCTTCAGCACCGTCTCGTCGGTCATGCGCAGTGCCATGCGCTGGCCGTCGGCGGCGCGGACGGTGCCGCGCACGGGCAGGATTTGCGGCACATCGACCGGCCCATCGGCACTGGCGAGGCGTTGCACCAGCCCCTTGGTCTTTTCCGCCCAAGGGGTAAGCGTTTCCGTGGTCGAGATCGTCGCCTTGAACTCGGGCGCATCGACGCTGCCGACATGGACCAGCGTGTTGAGTTCGCCATTGGTGACGTCGAAAAGGCCGGTCTCGGCGGTTCGGACGCTGGCTTTGTAGAGGCCGGGTTCGCCTTCGTTGAGCGCGATCTGCTCGGTCTTGCCGGAAGGAAAGGTCAGTGTGGCCGCCCCCGGATCCCCGGCGATCGTCTGGCGGGCGATTTCCAATGTCCGGCCCCTGACATGCGCCGTCAGCGCTTCTTCCTCCAGCGCCGGTTCCTGCATCAGCCAGTGGGCGGTGCGGCGATACAGCGAAACGCTCGGGCCGCCGCCTTCAAAACCACGCGCCCAGAGCCAGCCCTGGTCGGAAAGCAGCATGGCGACGCGGCCTTTGCCGACGCGGTTCAGCACCAGGAGCGGCTTGCCGTCGGCGGCCTGCATCACCGTCTGGCCAAGCGGTCTGTCGACATCCACCGTGCGGAACCAGCGGCCCCACTGCGGCGGTTCGCTGTCGGCGCCTTCAAGCCCCCGGGTGACGGGATGTTTCTTTCCTTCGTCCGACAGCCGCGGATAAAAGGCTTTTTCGTTCATCAAACCGGTGGGGCTTGCGGGCAGCACCGCCGACAGCGGCGTCGTTGCGATCGAATCGCCGCCGGCATGTTCGGGGCCTGCGGCAATCAGAAGGGCGCCGCCGTTTTCGACATATTGGGCGATGTTGTCATAGTAGAGGATCGGCAGCACGCCGCGATGTTGGTAGCGGTCGAAAATGATCAGATCGAATTCCTCGATCTTTTCGACGAACAGTTCGCGGGTCGGGAAGGCGATCAGCGACAACTCGTTGATCGGCGTGCCGTCCTGCTTTTCCGGTGGCCGCAGGATGGTGAAATGCACCAGATCGACGGCGGCGTCGGATTTCAACAGATTGCGCCAGGCCCGTTCGCCGGCATGCGGTTCGCCCGACACCAGAAGCACGCGCAGGTTTTCACGGATGCCATCGATGACGTGGACGGCGCGGTTGTTGGCCTCCGTCACTTCGCCTGCGACGGGGGCGACGGCAAATTCGAGGATGTTGTTGCCGCCGCGCGGCACGGTGAAGGCGAAGGGCACATCGGTGCCGGGTTCCGTCATTTCCGTGGCGATCTCGTTGCCGTTGAGGCTGACGGTGACCTCCGCGGTGCCACCGGGCGCCGTGCCATCATCGGCGATGCGGAACGTCACCTTCTGCTCCTCGCCGACAATGCCAAAGCGCGGACCACTGACGATCTCGACGCGGCGGTCGAATTCGTCGGGTTTGCCGGTGATCAGGCCATGGATCGGGGCGTCGAAGCCGAGCGGCTGGTTGATATCGGGAACATCGTGGATCTGGCCGTCGGTGATGAAGATTGCGCCGCCGACGCGGGCGGGCGGCACGTCGGCGAGCGCGGTCTGAAGGGCGGTGAACAGTTTGGTCGATGGCGTTTCGGTATTCTCGTCATCGGCGGCTTCGACGATGCGTGCCTCGATCTGCGGGAATTTGGCCAGCCGCTGCTTCAATGTCACCAAGGCCGCATCGGTCATGGCACGGCGGCCGGCATTGTCCTGGCTCTGGCTGCGGTCGACGACGACGCCGACGATGGTCGAGAGCGGCTCACGCTCCTCCTGAAAGAACACCGGATTGGCGACGGCAAGGCACAGGGCTGCGAGCGCCGCAGTCCGGAACGCCGCGCCGCGCACGCCGCGCCAGAAGCCGAGCGCCGACAAAAGCACCGCGACAAGCGCCAGCACGGCGACAAAAGGCCAAGGGAGCAGGGGCTGAAAATCGAGTGTCATCTGTGCACCCTCATTGGCCAAGCCGTTCGAGCAAAGCGGGGATGTGCACCTGGTCGGCCTTGTAGTTGCCGGTCAGCATATACATCATGATGTTGACGCCGGAACGGAAGGCAAGTTCGCGCTGCTGCTCGTCCGGCGGAACGGTCGGCAAAAGCGGCATGCCGTTGCTGTCGATCGCCCAGGCGCCGGCGAAATCATTGCCGGTGATCATGATCGGCGATACGCCGTCGCCGGAACGGGCCGGCCTGCCGGTCGGCTGCACGCTGTTGTCCGGCTGCGCCTCGATCCACAGCGGACTGCCATTGTAGCGGCCGGGAAAGTTCGAGAGCAGATAGAAGGACTTGGTCAGCACGTTGTCGATCGGAACCGGCTCCAGCGGCGGGATGTCGAGATCGGCAAGGATCGCCTGCAGCCGTTCGGAATTGGGGCTGCTGCCGGAACCGGATGACAGCGCGGAAAACTGGTCGCGCGTGTCGAACAGGACGGTGCCGCCCGACCGCATATAGGCATCGATCCGGCTGACGGCCTGCGGGCTCGGCATCGGCGCATTGGCGGAAACCGGCCAGTAGATCAGCGAGTAGAACGCCAGGTCGTCCGACGCGATATCGAGGCCGATGGGCGGCCCCGGCTCCAGCGTCGTGCGATAGGTGAGGAAGTCGGTCAGGCCTGCCAGACCCCGTTCGGAAAGACGGTCGACATCGGCTTCGCCAGTGATGACATAGGCCAGATGGGTCTTGTCCAATTGCCGCAGGATGATGTCGTCGCCCGGCTTGCTGTCGTCGGCGAGGGATTGGCCGGGGATCGAGACCAGCGCGCCTGCGGCGAGCGCCAGCATGATCGCCGCGGTCGCCGGCGTCCTCAGCCGCGCAAAGGCGCCGCCCATGAACAGTACGACGGCGGAATCGATCAACAGCAGGAGGAGAGCTGCTGCAAACAGCGATGGTTTCAGCGACCAGGCCTCTGCGCCGATGAGCGGCTCTGCCGTGTAGGGGATAGAAAGGCCGCTGGCATCGAGCGGCTTCAACTCAGTGTCGCGGGGCAAGAGGTTCAGCGCGGTAAATCCTTCTTCCGAGCCGTAGAGACCGGGCGGATGCTCGGCACCGGAAACAGGAGGCGTTCCAGCGGCAATGTCCAGCGGCTGCGCCTTGCCCGTCTCGCTGATCAGCACGCCATTGGCATTGAGCAGACGGTAGGGCGCCAGCGTCTGGCCCTGTGTGGTTCCTTCGCTCGCCACACCGCCGCTGCGCGACAGTTGCACGCTCCGGCGCAGCATCTCGACGAAATCGCCCGAAATCGGCAGGTTCGACCATGTCGCCTCGGCGCTGACATGGAAGAGGATGATGCGGCCGGCTCCTTGCGTCTTCGTCGTCACCAGCGGCGTGCCATCGGCAAGGCTTGCCCAGGTGCGCGCGGAAAGATCGGCTGTCGGTTCGGCCAGCACCTGCCGCTTGACGAGGATGCCCTCGGGCTTCGGCATGCCGGCAAAGGGGCTGAGCGCCGGATAATCGGCGAGCGGCTGCGGCTCCGACCAGGAAAGGGCGCCGCCCAATGCGCGTTCGCCCTGCCGCAGCGTCACCGGCACCAGCGGATCGTCGGCGGGAGCCGCGGCAAGGCGCGCGCCCGCAAAGCGAACCAGCGTGCCACCGTTGTCGATCCATTTGGTGATCGGTCCGTAGGTTTCTTCCGGCAGGCGGCCGATATCGGCCATGATCAGCATCGACGGCTTCTGTGCCAGGAGTTCAGGGATCGAGACTGCGAGATCGGTTTCGTTCGGCTGGACCAGATCCGCATACGGAGCGAGCGCCCGGTTGATGTAGTAGAGCGGCGAAAGCAGTGGCTGCGACTGGTCACGGGCTTCGCCGCTCAGGAGCGCCACGCGGCGGCGGCGGAAGCCGTCATCGAGCAGGAAGGTGCCACCGGCGGTCGCCATGCCATCGATGGCGACACGGGCAAAGTCGTTGCGCAGCTCGAAGGGGGCTGCGAGCGTACCCTTGGCGAGACCTTCGCCAGCGGCAAAGGCAACGGAACCATTGGCGATCGCCCGGCCGCGCGTGTCGTAGGCGGTGACCGGCAGTGCGCGCGCAGTGGCCGTATCGAGCCGGGTGGCGCTGACCACCATCGACTCGGCATCGTTGGCAGAACTGCTGATCGCCACGGCCTGGTCGTTGCTGCCCTCGATCAGCTTTAAATTCTCCGGGGAGAGGGCGGCAAGCGCGCTCATGATCTTTCCGTCGCCAGCCTCGATGCCATCCGAGAGAAAGGCCAGCGTGCCGGGGGCAGTGCCATTGAGCGCAGTCTTCAGCGCGTTGACGGCTGCTGCCCGATCCGGGCGCAGCGGTTGTGGGGCTGCGGCGGCCAGACGGTTGCGGGCAACCACGGCCGATCCCGGCACGGCATTGTGTTCCTGGTCTGCGGTAAAGACGATTGCGACCGGTAGGTCCTTTTCCTCGGCATCATCGATCAGGGCGCCGGCCGTCTCGACGCGGCGCTCCCAGTCGATCGACGTCGCCCAGCTGTTGTCGATCACCAGGGCCAGCGGGCCGTTGCCGGCCAGCGTGTTGGTGCGCGGATTGAACACCGGATCGGCAATGGCCAGAATGATGGCGGCGGCCATCAGCATGCGCAGCAGCGTCAGCCACCACGGGCTTTTCGAGGGCGTTTCCTCGCGTTTGAGGACGCTGGCGAGAATGCGCAGCGGCGGAAACACTTCGATCACCGGTTTTGGCGGCGTCATGCGCAGAAGCCACCAGATCGCCGGCAGGGCAACGAGGGCTGCGAGCATCAGCGGATTGGCGAAGATGAATGGCAGGAAGCTCACAGCTGGCCTCCATGGGTGGCGCGCCCGGGCATGCCGGAGAGATACATGTGCACGGCCACAAGTGCCTCGGAGGCGAGATGGTCAGTGCGGTGCGGCGTAAACGTCCAGCCGAGATGGCGCAGGTTTTCCCCAAGACTGTCGCGTCGTGCGATATAGGCGCGGCGATAGTCGTCGCGGACGATCTCGGCGCGGCCGGCGGTTAGCCTTTCGCCGGTTTCCGGGTCGGTGAATTCGGTGCGTCCGGCATAGGGAAAGCTCTCTTCGGCCGGGTCGGCGATCTCGATGACATGGCCGCGCAGGCCGCGCCTGGCCAGTGGCCCGAGCTTTGCCATGATCGTATCGGCCGGATCGAGGAAATCACCGACCAGCACCAGGTCGCTGGCGCCACGGATCATCGCCGTCTGCGGCAGGCCACCGGAGAGCGGCGTGTGCATCAGCGCCGTTGCCAGCCGTTCCGCGGCATTGCGGGCTGAAACAGGCTCCATCACGCCGGGGCAGCCGATCCGCTCGCCGGAACGGGCAAGGATTTCGGCCAAAGCCAGCATCAGCACCAGCGCCCGGCTTTCCTTGGAGACCGAGCCGAACTTCGACTTGTACATCATCGACGGCGACAGGTCGGCCCAGAGCCAGACCGTGTGGGCCGCTTCCCATTCGCGGTCGCGCACATAGGTATGATCGTCGCGGGCGGAGCGGCGCCAGTCGATGCGCGACAGGCTCTCGCCGTCGCTATAGGGCCGGAACTGCCAGAAATTCTCGCCGATGCCGCGCTTGCGGCGGCCGTGCCAACCGGAAATCACCGTATTGGCGATGCGCTTTGCTTCCACCATGCAGTCCGGGATCAGCCGGGCACGGCTCTGCGCACGGGAAAGCAATTCTCCGGACGGCGTCGGCTCGACGATTTGGCCTATGGCAGCCATTCATTATCCCTTGGCTTGCTTGACCAGACTGGTAATCACATCCCGAACCGACATGCCTTCGGCACGGGCTGCGAAAGTCAGCGCCATGCGATGCTGCAGCACCGGTTCGGCAAGCGCCATGATGTCATCGATGGATGGTGCCAGCCTGCCGTCATAAAGGGCGCGGGCGCGGGCGCACAGCATCAGCGACTGGCCGGCGCGTGGGCCGGGGCCCCAGGCGACGTTCTTGTCGGTCGCGGCGTTGCCGTTGCCGGGGCGGGCCGAGCGGACCAGTGCCAGGATGGCATCGACGACTTTTTCGCTGACCGGCATCTGCCGGATGAGGTGCTGGATGTCCCTGAGCTGGGCGGCATCGATGACGCCGCGTGCCTCGGATTCATGAACGCCAGTGGTTTCCAGCAGGATCTGCCGTTCGGCCGCAAGCTCCGGATAGCCGACATCGACCTGCATCAGGAAGCGGTCGAGTTGGGCTTCGGGCAGGGGATAGGTGCCTTCCTGCTCAAGCGGGTTTTGCGTCGCCAGCACGTGGAACGGCTGCGGCAGGTCGTTCCGCTGGCCGGCAACGGTGACGTGATATTCCTGCATCGCCTGCAGCAGCGCCGACTGCGTGCGCGGGCTGGCGCGGTTGATTTCGTCGGCCATCAAAAGCTGGGTGAAGATCGGGCCGGGCACGAAGCGGAACGACCGCCGGCCGTTTTCGTCCTGGTCCATCACTTCGGAACCCAGAATATCCGACGGCATCAGGTCAGGGGTGAACTGGATGCGGCTGGAATTGAGGCCGAGCACCGTGCCGAGCGTCGTGACCAGCTTGGTCTTGGCAAGGCCGGGAACCCCGACCAGCAGGGCATGGCCGCCAGAGAGCACCGCGAGCAATGTCTGTTCGACGACGCTCTCCTGGCCGAAGATCACCTTGCCGACCTCCTGCCGGATCAGCGCAATCTCACTGAGCGCCTTTTCGGCCGCAGCAATGATCGCCTTGTCGTCGGCCGCGCCGTCTGTCGTTCTCATCACACCCATTGTCTGTCTCCAGTGGCCGGCAACGGTGCCGAATCGCGAAAAGCGCGCTTTTCGTCTCTGTTTTTCAATCTATGCTCCGCCCGGTGGCTGACAAGACGGGAGCAACGCACTATCTCGTGAGCCAGTGCTCGATAAAAAGCAAGAATAGGGCCAAACGGGACGGAACAATGGCGGATGCGGAAATACATGGAACGGGTGATGCCGCAGGACTTGCGGCGCTGATCACCCGTGCGGCAGGACAGACAAACGGGCAAACCAAGGGTTTGCCGCCCGTCGAGCGCTGGAATCCGCCCTTTTGCGGCGATATCGACATGGAAATCCGCGCCGACGGCACCTGGTTCTACATGGGCACGCCGATCGGCCGGCAGCCTCTGGTCCGTCTGTTTTCCACGGTTTTGCGCAAGGACGAGGACGGCAAGACCTATCTTGTCACGCCTGTGGAAAAACTGGGCATCCGCATCATTGACGCGCCGTTTGTCGCCGTCGAAATGAATGTGACCGAACATGACGGCACGCCCATTATCACCTTCCGCACCAATGTCGGCGATGTCGTCGAGGCGGGGCCGGACCATGCGCTTCGCTTCATCGTTCACGGTGAGAACAGCGAACTGAAACCCTACCTGCATGTGCGTGGGCGCCTGGAGGCGCTGGTATCCCGCGCCGTGATGTACGATCTGGTGGCGCTCGGCGAGACGGTCGAGATCGACGGGACCCAGATGTTTGCCGTCCGCTCCAGCGGCGTGATCTTTGCCATCATGCCCGCCCAAGAACTCGAAGCGCTGTCGGCATGACGGGCACATTGTTTACAGCCGATGATTTTCGCCGACGTGCGCTCCGGCAATCGGGCAGCCCTGCCGCGGATGCCTGGCGGGAGCATGGCGACTTTCTGCTCAATCCCGAGACGGTGCCCTATCTCGAAACACTGACGTTGAAAGATGCGGCCGTCCTCATTCCGGTGATCGACGATGGCGACGAGGCGCGGGTGATTTTTACCCGGCGGACCGCGACGCTCCGCAAGCATTCCGGCCAGGTTGCCTTTCCGGGCGGGGCGATCGATCCGCAGGACGATACGCCGGAGCGCGCGGCTTTGCGCGAAACCGAGGAGGAAATCGGCCTCGATCGCCGCTTCGTCGAGACGGTCGGCCGGCTGCCCCATTACATGGCCATGTCCGGCTTTCGCATCACCCCGGTTCTGGCCGTGGTCCAGCCCGGGTACGACCTCATTCCCAATCCGGCAGAGGTTGACGCCGTCTTCGACGTGCCGCTTTCCTTCCTGATGAACCCCGAAAATCACGGCCTCGGTCAGGTGACCTGGAAGGGCGCCGAGCGGCATTTTTACAGCATGCCCTATGGCGAGCAGCATATCTGGGGCATTACCGCGGGCATCGTCCGCATGTTGTATGAAAGGCTTTATGTATGATCTCCGTTGCCGGTGAGGCCTGGTTTTCGACGCCTGCGCTGACGCGCATTTTCGATCTTCTGAATGCCGATGGCGGCGAGGTGCGTGTGGTCGGTGGCGCGGTGCGCAACAGCCTGATGGGCCTCGCTGTCGCCGATATCGACATGGCGACGACACTTCTGCCGGAGGTGGTGGTTGCGCGTGCCAAATCGGCCGGTATCAAGGCGGTGCCGACCGGCATCGAACACGGGACGGTGACGCTGGTCATCGATGGCAAGCCCTACGAAATTACCACCTTGCGCCGCGACGTCGAGACGGACGGCCGCCGTGCCGAGGTCGCTTTCGGCACCGACTGGACGGTGGATGCCGAGCGGCGCGACCTGACGATCAATGCGCTCTATGCCAATGCCAAGGGCGAGGTGATCGATCTTGTCGGTGGTCTTGCGGATATCGAAAAGCGCACGATCCGCTTCATCGGCAATGCCGGCGAACGGGTGGCCGAAGACTATCTGCGGGTGCTGCGCTTCTTCCGTTTCTTCGCGCATTACGGTTCCGGCCGCCCGGATGCCGACGGTTTGCGCGCCTGCGCGCAGGCTCGGTCGAAGCTATCGGCACTGTCGGCCGAGCGTGTCTGGTCCGAACTGAAAAAACTGCTTTCGGCAAGGGATCCGGGCCGGGCCCTGCTCTGGATGCGCACCTCCGGCGTGCTGACCGAAATCCTGCCCGAAAGCGAAAAATGGGGCATCGATTCGATCCCCGGTCTGATTGCCGCCGAGCAGACATTCGGCTGGCGGCCCGATCCGCTTCTCAGGTTGGCATCGATCGTTCCGCCGGATACAGAACGGCTGGATGCCATGGCCAAGCGGCTGCGGCTGTCGAAGACGGAAGCGGCCTATTTTACCGCCTGGACCAAGGCGCCGCGTTTGCCCGCTGAGATCGCCGACACCGCATTCGACCGGCTGCTTTACCGCAACGGAGAGAAGGGGTTGATGACGGCGCTCCGGCTTTCGCTTTCCTCCGCGCGTCAAAAATCAGAAAACGACCCGTCGCAGTTGCCCGAAACGGCCAGGCTGCAACGGCTGCTGACGCGGGCGGAGAAATGGCAGAAACCTGTATTCCCGCTGACGGGGGCGGATGTTCTGGCCACAGGCATTCCAGCCGGGCCACGGGTCGGGGACATTCTCGGCCAGCTTGAGGACAAATGGGTGGATGGCAATTTCAATGCCGACCGGGCAACGCTGGTCGCCCGGCTTCAATCGCTGACCTGAAACTGACGATGGTCTGAAACCGACGGCTGAGGCTCAGGCGACTTTCGCCTCCTCGACGATGCGCGCCTTGATGTTGTCGACCATGTTTTCGCGAATCAGCGTTTCTCCATGCGTCGAGCGCATATGTTCCACGGCACGCCGCACGACTTCGGCGTCGCTGCCGGCGTGGGTGTGCCATTCGCAGCCGGGCACGAGGGTCCCACATTCAAACAATCGCATGATTCTCCTCCTTGCGTTTGCGCATTCCGCCGGGACAGGCCTCCGGTCCGCCGGAATGAAGCGAGTATAACCGAAAACGGGCTCCGTGGTTCCGCAGATTGTCCCTTCGCGTTCACATTATCGGCCACATGTCCTTTTTACCTGCCCGTTTTCCAAACGCGACATGGCCATAAAGCTTCCTTTTCAGGGTCACATTGTCGCCCGATCCATCCACAACCCTTGGGGCTGGGGTTCGCCCCGTTCGGAAAGGACGGTGAAAACCGTCTTGAGACTGACTTAAGGAAGGACACGCATATGACCATTCGCCACATGCCGGTTGCAGCCCTGACCGCTGCCGCTCTCAGCCTGATCGTCATCAACTCGCCGGCCTTTGCCCAGGGCGCTACCGAGCCGCAGGCAACCCAGCCGGTGCAGGGGGCGGCACCCGCCGCCATCAGCGATAAAAAGATCGAAGCCTTCGCCGTTGCCTATCTGCAGGTCGACAAGGTGCGTCAGGATTATGCCGCCAAGATCGGCGCCGAGAACGACGCGACGAACAAGCAGAAGCTTCAGAACGAAGCCAACAAGCAGATGATCAATGCGGTGGAAAAATCGCCGGGAATGTCGCTTGATGAATACAAGACCATCATTACCGCCGCGCAGACCAATCCGGATGTCGCCAAGAAGGTGCAGGAAAAGTTGAAGGTCACCACCACCGCGCAATAATTCCGTTGACCGCGGAGCAGGGCGGGTTCGGTCCTGCTCCCCGACCGATTTCCATCAGAAACCGCTATAGAAAACCCCGGCTTTGATGTTATGCCTTCGTCTCCCTGAGACGTCCGCAAAGGCATGCCTTCCATCATGAGCTCTTCTCTTCAGCAGGAACTGATCGATTCGATCCGCAACATCGCGGATTATCCGAAGCCCGGCATCATGTTCCGCGATATCACCACGCTGCTCGGCAATCCCCGCGCCTTTCGCCGGGCGATCGACGAACTCGTGCATCCCTTTGCCGGCACCAAGATCGACAAGGTCGCGGGCGTCGAAGCGCGCGGCTTCATCATGGGTGGCGCGATGGCGCACCAGATGTCTGCCGGTTTCGTGCCGATCCGCAAGAAGGGCAAGCTGCCGCACGATACCGTGCGCATCGCCTACAGTCTGGAATACGGCGTCGATGAGATGGAAATGCACCGCGACGCCATCAAGCCGGGCGAGAAGGTTATTCTGGTCGATGACCTGATTGCCACCGGCGGCACAGCCGAAGGTGCGACCAAGCTGCTGCAGCAAATGGGCGCCGATATCGTTGCCGCCTGTTTCATCATCGACCTGCCGGAGCTGGGCGGCCGCAAGAAGATCGAGGCGCTGGGCGTCAAGGTTCTGACGCTGATCGAATTCGACGGCCACTGAAGCAGCGGGAAAAAACACATGGTTTCGATACGCGATGCGCTCAGCTCTGCCGCTGACGAAGGGATCATCTCGGCCGCGCAGGCGGAAAAGCTGGTGCCGTATCTTCTCGCTGCAAACACCGGTGCAAGCGACGGAAAGCGTGCAGCCTCCGGCAAGGTCCTGCTGGCTGACGATGCGCTCGAAGCCGAAGAAAGCGAACAGCCGCGTTTTGTGCGCGGCTTTCACGATATCCTGATCACCATCGGCGTCATCGTAGCGCTGGCCGGGCTATGGGGCATCGGCAGCCTTTTTGCTGTGCTGCCAGCCATCGTTGTCCTGGCCGAAATCCTCATCCGGCGGCAACGTCTGGCGCTTCCGGCGGTGGCGCTAACGGTGGCTCTGGTTCACTGGGCAGGCCTGTTTGCCTTGCTGGTTGTCGATGCCGCTGCGTTTGATGGTCTCGACACCCTTACCCGCGGGCTTTTGGTACTACCAATCTTTGTCGCGGTTCTCTCGATGTTTTACTGGCGATACCGTGTGCCGCTGGCTCTGGCAGCGGCACTTCTGTCGCTGTTCCTGCTGGCCATGGATATCGTGCTTGTCCTGTTTTCGAAAGCCTTGGGCTCGAGCGAGATCATTGCCGAGCATACAGGACTGGCTGCGAGCATATTCCTGATCAGTGCGCTCGGCCTCTTTTCAGCAGCGATGTCCTACGATATCGCCGATCCTGCCCGCAAAAGCCGTCAATCCGACGTGGCGTTCTGGCTGCATCTCGCCGCCGCACCGGCGTTGCTCTATGCCATGCTCTCGTTCGTCTTCCTGCGCAATGTCTCCGGCGAATGGTGGGGAGACGCGACGTCGCCCGGGGATGCGGCCGCTGTGCTTGCGATCGTCATCGTGTTCATGGCCATCGGCCTGACCATCGACCGGCGCGCCTTCGTGACCTCCGGGCTGCTGTCGCTCGGACTGGCGATCTGGACGATCCTTCAGCGGGGTGGTGTGGATTTCAGCGATTATTTTTCCGTCACCGTCCTTGCTGTCGGTGTCGTCGTGCTGCTGATCGGCATTTTCTGGCAGGTGCTGCGGCGGGCCATCGTCTCGGTCTTGCCCGCCAGCATCACGTCGCGCCTGCACCCGGTCAACCGGCCAAGCCACTGACGCCGGGTTTTCTCAGGGAAACTCGATGACCTTGCTCTCGAACCGGATGACCGGCTGGCCATCCTGGTTTTCGCCTTCGCACAGGATGGTGTTGATCCGCCATCCCGGCCGCGATTCCAGGTCCTTGGCAGCGACAAATGTGACCGAGTAGGTGATCGTGTCGCCGGCAAAGACCGGCCGCAGCCAGCGCATGTCGCGAAAGCCGGGCGAGGGGCCCAGTTTTGGTGCCACGATACCGTCCGCCGCCAGCCGCTTCATTTCCCTTGACCAGTAGGGAACGAAACATTTCATCCAGCTTGCACAGGTATGCCAGCCCGAGGCACAGAGCCCGCCGAACAGCGAATGCCTGGCCAGTTCCGCATCGAGGTGAAAGGGCTGCGGATCGAATTTTTCGGCGAACTGGATGATGTCTTCGGCCGTGAAGATGACCGTGCCGATGGTTTCCCGCGTGCCCTCCGGGTGGAGGTCCGAAAGCCTCATGCGACTGCTCCTGTCGTTTGGCAGCGGATAATGTTGGCATAGTCGCAGATCGCCACGGTCTCACCGCGCTGGTTGGTGACGACGGCTCGGAGCCGGACGATGCCGATCCCCGGTCTTGAGCGCGAGACACGCGCCTCGACGACCGTGCAGCTGCCCGACAGCATATCGCCGGCAAGCACCGCCCGCTTCCACTCCATGCTATCGACGCCGGGAGAGCCTTCCGATGCGGTCTCGCGGATATAGCTGTCGCAGAGCATGCGCATCATCATCGCGCTGGTATGCCAGCCCGACGCCGCCAGGCCGCCCAGGATGCTGGCCTTGCCACCGTCGTGCGACAGGTGCATCGGCTGCGGGTCGAACTCCGCTGCAAAGGCGATGACATCCTCGGCCTTGACCTCGACCGGTTTGAAATCGAACCGCTTGCCGGCCGGAAAATCTTCGAAATGAAGCATGTCTGATCGTCCTCCAACGGTTACGTTTTAGCATTCGCGGCTGTCATGGGAAATGAAAACAGGACGCGGCCGCGTGTTTCCATGGTCGCCACTCACGGCTGGAATGGCAGGTCCTGACCGTTGATCTTCACCTTCTTGTTCTCGTCGATAACGATGTTCCACATCTGGCGGCCATCCGGCGCCTGCTTGGCGAAGCCCTTGACCATCAACAGCATGAAGGCCGCCTGGCCGAATTCCGGCACGGTCGCAGCGTTCTGCTGCAGGTAGGAAATCGTCTTGTCGAAATCCTTGGCATAGAGCGTCAGGTCGGTGTTCTGGCGGCCCTGCTGTTCGGGATAGACGGTGGTCGTGCCCGAGAGACTGAAGTCGTAGACGGTGGAACGGGCCGAAACCTCGTCATACTTGATCGTCATGGTGCCGCCGGGCAGGAAGATACGGGCGGCCTCGGTCGATTGTTCGTCGGTCAGCGGCTTGGCTGCGTCGAAATTCGCGTGGTCGATGAAATAGGTGATGCCACTGGCAAGATTGAGGTTTTCCAGCGAGATGCGGGTCGTCACGGTTTCGGGCAAAGCCGAGGTAAAGGCAAGCGGGACCAGGCCCGGCGGCAGCGACGGCTTGTCGACAGTGATACCGAAGCCGACTTTCGCTCCATCCTTCAGGCCATTGCTATCGATGGTGTAGCGCAGGGTTTCCGCGCCATAGGTGCCGGTCGGGGTTCCGACCTTGAGATTGGCGACCTCGATCGATTCCAGCAGGTTTCCGAACATCGGCAGGTTGGCGCGGACCAGCGACTTCAGACGCACCTGCTCGGTCGCCAGCAGTTTTTCCTTTTTCACATTGTCGAGAATGAAGAAGATCAGATCCTGCAGGGGGCGATAGGTGAGCCCGTTGAACGCGACATCCGCGGTCACGCTGTCGGCGGATAAATCCACTTTCATCTTGGCGGGGTCGATGATCGTCTCGGTAAAGCCGTTCATCGCCATGTTGGACCGGATGTCGACGGTTTCCGGCGTTGCGCGATCGGCATTCATCGTCGATGTCATCGATCCGAACCGTGCTTCGACCGATTGCTGCGTCGAAGTCGAGGTCATGACGATGCCGTTGGCTGACATGTCGGCGGATTTGAAATAGAGCAGATCGGGATCGACAATGCCTTCTGAGCGCATGGCGTCGATCTTGTAGGTGAAATCGGTCTTTTCGGTTCCCGCAGTGAACTGTCCCTTCACATCGAGGTCGGCGGACTGGGAGAAATGCCAAAGCCCGTCTTCCATCGGCCGGATCAGCGACAGAAACGGCTTCAAGCCTGACATGCTGAAGGTTTTTGGGTCCACATCCTTCAGAAGCACCGCCGGATCGAAAGTCAGCTCGTAGTCGGCGGTACCGGGGCGAACCTTGATCAAACCGGCCTTTGCCAGGGTCTCCGGCAGATATGCGGTGAACTTCTGCTCGAGTTCCTGCGCGCCCTGATGGCTGATATCCGCGGCCTGCACCGATTGGGTGGCAAGGGCGGTTGAAAGCAGAAGGGCAGGAAGCAGGCGCATCGAAAACTCCTCAAGTGATTGCGAGGCAAACATATAGCCGATCGCGCCAAGGGCAAGCGCCATGGCCGCCGCAAAATGCCAACGCCGTTCGTCAGAGTTAACGAACGGCGTTGGCATGTCTTGATTGTTTGTCGCAGGCGCAGCCGTTGGACGGGCTGCGTGTTTCGTTTAGGTGTTGAAGCGGAAGTGGATCACGTCGCCGTCCTGGACGACATATTCCTTGCCTTCGTCGCGGGCCTTGCCGGCTTCCTTTGCGCCGCTTTCGCCGCCGAAGGCGATGTAATCGTCATAGGCGATGGTGAAGGCGCGGATGAAGCCGCGTTCGAAATCGGTGTGGATGACGCCGGCGGCGGCCGGTGCCTTGGTGCCGCGCGGGATGGTCCAGGCGCGGGTTTCCTTGGGGCCGACGGTGAAATAGGTGATCAGGTCGAGCAGCTTGTAGCCGGCGCGGATCAACTGGTCGAGACCGGCTTCATGCAGGCCGAGCGCTTCCAGAAACTCCTTGGATTCCTCTTCCGGCAGCTGCGCTACTTCGGATTCGATTGCCGCCGAGATGACGACGGTTTCGGCGCCCTGCGCCTTCGCCATTTCTTCGACGGCCTTGGTATGGGCATTGCCGGTTGCCGCGTCGGCTTCGGCGACGTTGCAAACGTAGAGAACCGGATGCGCGGTCAGGAGATTGAGACTCTGCAGCACCAGCTTTTCTTCCGCATCCAGCGTCGGCAAAAGCGTGCGCACCGGCTTGCCGTCCTGAAGCAGCTTCAAGGCAGCATCCATGACCGGCAGCAGCGCGACCGATTCCTTGTCCTTGGAGGCGGCGCGCTTGCGCGTCTGCTCGGTGCGGCGCTCCAGGCTTTCCAGATCGGCGAGCATCAGCTCGGTCTCGATCGTCTCGGCGTCACCAACCGGATTGATACGGCCTTCGACATGCGTGATGTCGTCGTCTTCAAAGCAGCGCAATACATGCACCGTCGCATCGACTTCGCGGATATTGGCCAGGAACTTGTTGCCGAGGCCTTCACCCTTCGACGCGCCACGCACCAGGCCGGCGATATCGACGAAGGAGATACGGGTCGGGATCAGCTCCTTGGATTTGGCGATATCGGCCAGCTTGCGCATGCGCGGATCGGGTACGGCCACTTCGCCGGTGTTCGGCTCGATGGTGCAGAACGGATAGTTCGCGGCCTGCGCCTGCGCCGTCTTGGTCAGCGCGTTGAAGAGAGTGGATTTGCCGACATTCGGCAGTCCGACGATACCGCATTTGAAACCCATGGTCTTGAAACCTGTCCGATCGAATTCTGTTGCAGTGCCTTTTGCGGAAACTTGCGCCGAGGTCAAGTCTCAGACCGGCTTTGCGGCCTTTATAGGGGAGATGGCGCCCGGGCGCATCTTGTTTGAAGCCTGTTTGCGATGCACAATGGCGGTTTCCACCACTCCCTGTTATTAAAGGGCGGATTTCCGATGGCGGACAACGACACCAGTCTCAAACCGAAAACGGCGGTGAAGCCGAAGCTGGAAAGGCCGAAGCTCTATAAGGTCATTCTGGTCAACGACGACTACACCCCGCGCGAATTCGTCATCATGGTGCTGAAGGCGGTGTTCCACATGAGCGAGGAGACTGGGTACAGGATGATGATGACCGCGCACAAGATGGGCGTCTGCGTCATCGTTGTCTGCGCCAGGGATATTGCCGAGAGCAAGGCCAAAGAAGCGACCGATCTTGGCAAGGAAGCCGGCTTTCCGTTGATGTTCACGACGGAGCCGGAGGAATAGGCCGGCGGCTTGCTCGCCTCAGATTTCGGGCGGACGCCTGATCTGAAAGCCGGTCTTGTCCTGCGTGAACCCGCATCCCTCATAGAATGCCAGTGTCGCTTGGTCCGTGGAGCCGGTCAGAAGCATGACCTTGTAGCAGCCCTGTTGCCAGGCGGACGCGAATGCTTGCCGGATCAGGGCTCTTGCATGGCCACGCTTTCGGTATTCTGCGTGCGTGACGACATTTTCGATCAACGCATAGGGCGCGCCGCCGCGGGTCAGGTTCGGGATCACCACCAGCGTCACCGAAGAGGTCAAGGCTTTGCCCGAGAAGCCGATCAGCACGGTCATACCCGGCTGCGCGATGATCCCGGCGAAACGCTCGGTTGCGATATCCGTCGGTATTTCCGGATCGTCGGCATTGAGGTGCCGGTAGAGGGCGAGCAATGCCGGAAGGTCCTCTTGTGCTGCGGGGCGGATGCCGAAGTCTTCGCCGGGCACGGGGCTACTCGCCTTTATTGCCGAACAGCTTCTTCAGCATATCGGCCATCGGCCCGGTCGTCGGCAGGATTTTTGGCTGGACGCTGTTGCGCGCCTGGCGGATATGGGATTTCCCAGCTGGCTTAACCGGTGCCGGTTTAGGCTCCGGCTCCGGTTTGCCGCCGGTGGCGAGCGTCAGCTTGTTAAGAAACTGCGAATCCTCTGATTTCACCAGCATCCCGGCGTTGTCGGCAAGTGCATCCAGCAGCGGCTCCAGCCAGACCTTGTCCGCCTTGGCGAAATCGCCAAGCACATGGTTGTGCACCTTTTCCTTGGCGCCCGGATGGCCGATGCCGAGGCGCAGGCGGCGGTATTCCCGGCCGCAATGGGCATCGAGCGACTTGATGCCGTTATGGCCGCCGTGGCCGCCGCCCGTCTTGATCCGTGCCTTGCCCTGAATGAGATCGAGTTCGTCGTAGATCGCCAGAATATGTTTCGGCTCCAGCTTGTAGAAGCGCATGGCTTCGCCGACCGCCTCGCCCGACAGGTTCATGAAGGTCTGCGGCTTCATCAAAAGCACGCGCTCGCCGCCGATTTCGCCCTCCGAAATCAGCGCCTTGAACTTCTTCGACCAGGGCGAGAAGCTGTGGCGCCGCTGGATCGCGTCGATGGCCATGAAGCCGATATTGTGGCGGTTGCCGGCATATTCGGCGCCGGGATTGCCGAGACCTGCGAAAATCAGCATGGATGTCACTCTACCAGTCGGACAGATTTGTCTTGCACCGCGTTGGCGGCCGGATGTCAACTGTTTGCCGTGCACCGGCACCTAATTTCCGGTCAGATCCTATGGCTGTTGGCGTTCCGCAGATCACAGGCGATCCCGGCATCTGTACCCTCCAGACGGAACGCGGCCTCGATTGGCTGGCTCTATCGGTCAGAGCGTATTCCGTATTTGGCGAAGATCCGGTCCTGCGTGCCGTCGGCGATGAGCTTTTCGAGTTGCGCCTGCATCTTCTCCACCATGGCATCCGGCAGGCCGAGGTTGCAGGCGAAGCCGTAGAGCTTACCGTCAAGCACGAGGGCGGATTCAAATGGTGTACCCTGATCGCGCATCGTCTCGAATGTCTTCTCCGAGGTCATCATCAGATCGATACGTCCGCTCAGGAGCTTTTTCGCCGTCGTTTCCATGTCGGCCGCGAGATCGATCTTGGGGAAATCCTGGTTTTTAAGATAGTTGGCGGAAAAGTCCCCGCGCTGGGTTCCAACCGTGAAACGTTTGGCCTCTTCGACATTGGCCGGGTTGATGCCTGAACCTGCCTTGCGCACCATGACCATGCGATCGACAAGCAGGGGCTCTACCCATTTGAAGCGCTTGTGCCGTTCGTCGTCATGTCCTGTCGTGAAGACGCAGGTCCAGGGCTGATTTTCCGCAAGCGACAACGCGCGTGCCCAGGGAAGGATTTCAAGAGAGTAGGGCGTTCCGAGCGCCTTCATCATCAGTTCGGCCTGCTCGACGCTAGCACCGCTGATGGCCCCGTTTTTGCTGAAATTATAGGGAGGGTATTCCTCCGTCAGCAATCGCAGCGTCTCCGCATGCGCTATGCCGGAGAAAAGGAAAGCGAGTGCGAACGTGATCTGTTTCATACCCATTCTCCCTTTATCGTCTCGATCATCCGAGACTGGTGGCCTTGGCTTCTGATTCCATTTCCAGCATCAGCAGCATGTTCTCGATCGGCATCGGCCGGCTGAAAAGATAGCCTTGACCGTAGTCGAGGCCCAGTTTGCGCAACAGTTCCCATTGCTCCTTGGTCTCGATGCCTTCGGCAACGACGGTGCAACCCATCTGGTGGGAGATCGTACGGATGCCCTTGATCAGCATGCGGCTCTTGCGGCGGACGTCGGCGGTTCCTGTCGTCAACGACCGGGTGAAGGACTGATCGACCTTGACGATATCGACGGGGAACCGGTTGAGATAGCTCAGCGAAGAATAGCCGGTGCCGAAATCGTCAAGCGCGATGCGGCAGCCGAACTCGCTGAGCTGCTTCAGGACGGCATGAATGTCCGGATTGTCGGCCATCAGGACGGCCTCGGTGATTTCGATGACGATGCGGGCAGGGGAGATATGGTGCTTGAGCAGCAGTGCTGCGAGCTTGTGCGGCAGCGTCTCCTCGAACTGGAGCGGCGAGAAATTGACCGCGAGATAGGTGGTCTCGGTGCCTTCCAGCTGCGTCAGGCGGGCGAGATGGCCGATGGCCTTTTCCAGCACGCGCTCGCCGATGCGGGCAATCGAGCCGGTTTCCTCGGCAATGCCGATGATCCTGGCAGGCGCAAGGATGCCTTTTTCCGGATGGTTCAGCCGCATCAGCGCCTCGAACCCGGCAATGCGGCCATCACCGAGGCTGACGATCGGCTGCAGATAGGCTTCGAACCAGTCTTCCTTGAGGCCCGCCTCGATGTTCTGTTCCATTTCGTGGCGTTCCCGGGCCGTGTCGAGCATGCTGGTATCGAAAAGCTGCATGCCGTTTTTGCCGTCGCGCTTGCGGGCATACATCGCCATGTCGGATTTCAGCAGCAGTTCGGCCGCGTTTGCCGCATGGTCGGGGTAAAGGGCGATGCCGATACTGGCGCTGACCGAAAGATCGGCGCCCTCGACGAGGATTGGCTGGTGCAGGCTGGCGCAGATCCGCTCGCCTATTTCGCTTGCCAAGGCCTCGACGTCTTCGGCGTTGACCAGGATGGCAAACTCATCGCCGCCCAGCCGCGACATCGTATCGCCGGGGCGAAGCGTGGTGCGGATACGGGCAACGACCTGGCGCAGCACTTCGTCGCCGGCGGCGTGACCGAAATTGTCGTTGATCCACTTGAAGCGATCGAGGTCGATGAAAATGCAGGCCAACTGCATGTCGTTCTCGTCGGCATGACGTATGGCTTCGTCAAGGGCTGCTTCAAACCCCTGCCGGTTGAGAAGGCCGGTCAAATGGTCGGTGATCGCCTGGGCGTGGTTGCGGCTTTCGGCCTGCTTCAGTTCCGTGACGTCGGTCATGACGGACAGGGAGAGACCGCCGCGCTCGCCGCTGGTGGCGCTCTTCATCTCAAGAATCAGCACGGTCATGGTTTCACCGTTCGCCTTGACGAAAGGTACCGTGACTTCGCAGATATTGGCGTGCGTCGTGTTGCCGTTGCCGCGGCGTGCGCGATAGGTTTCGTGCCAATGTTCATCGACAAAATCGGTGAAAACACGCCCTATGACGTCGCTGCGGGCATAGCCGGTGGCAATCAGCCAGTAGTCGCTGACGGCGGTGAGGCAGTTGGCCGGATCGAGCGAGAACAGCATGGATGGGGTGAGATTGTAGATATCGGTGGCGCGGCTGTGGGCAAGCTTCAGCTCGGTTTCCTCGCGTTCCAGCTTGCTCTGCATCTCGTTGAAATTTTGTGCCAGAGCGCCCATCTCGTCGTCCGATGTCCAATCGACATGGTGGCGCGAACCGAGCCTTCGGGTGGCTTCGATGGCCGCCGTCAGGCGCATCAGCGGCCGGATCACCGTCAAGCGGTTGCCGATGATGGCCGAGGCGAAGACGATGCCGACGGCCACGATCAGGATCCCGAAGATGCTCAGTTCATCCCGGCTGAAGCGCGACAGGAGGCCGGGCGTGGAAACCCATATCTCAAGGGTGCCGACGGTTTTCAGTCCGCTCTGGGAGTTGTAGAAAATCTCCTTTCTCAGAACCGTGCGCGGCAGGCTGGTATCCACCGGCCCGGCCGGGAGGCTGACGGAGATCGATTTGGAACTATCCTTGACCTGTACGAACAGCATGGCTGCATCGCCGATTAGCGATTGTGCGATCTGCTCGACGCCGTCCGTGTCGAAATCCCAGAGGGGCTTGGCAAGCGCCTGAGCACTTGCTTCCATCAGGACCTGCGTATTCTGCAGACGGTCACGGGCAACACGCTCTGACGACAGAGTCAGAAACAACACGATCAAGGGGGCGACGAAAATGAGCATCGCACCGCAAACGATCGCAATAAAACGATTTTCGACAGAGTGCATCATTGAATGCACCCAGTCGCGTGACCAACCTTACGTCCCATTAGGATTCTCGTACACTGAAGCCGGAAAAATCCCCCGCCGACAACTCATCACGAAAATCTTAAATGTTGCTGAAACATCGGGACGAAAACTAGGGCCATGGCGGCACCCTTCAATTGTCGTGAGGCGATCGAAGGACAGCAAAAAGCCCGCTTCACCGGGTGAGGCGGGCTTCCAATCCAGGCCGTCAGGCCGGAATTCTTACTCGGCTACTGCTTCTTCTTCCGTCGTGCCGCCAGCCGGCTGCGCGATGGTCGCAATGGTGAAGTCGCGGTCGGCGATAACCGGCGTCGCGTTCTTCGGCAGCTTGATGTTCGAGATGTGAATGCTGTCGCCGATCTTCAGGCCCGACAGGTCGGCCGTCAGGAATTCCGGAATGTCGTCGGCCGGAACAACCATTTCGACTTCGTGACGAACGATGTTCAGAACGCCGCCGATCTTGAGGCCCGGGGACTTTTCTTCGTTGACGAAGTGGACCGGGATTTCAACGGTGACGACGCTGTCCTTCGAAACGCGAAGGAAGTCGACATGCATGGTGAAGTCACGGACCGGATCCAGCTGGTAGTCCTTCGGCAGGACGCGGATCTTCTCGCCGCCAACGTCGATCGTGGCGATGGTGGTCATGAAACCACCGGCGTGAATCTTCTGGGTGACTTCCTTCGTGGAGAGGGCGATGGAAATCGGTGTCTGCTTGTCACCGTAGATGACTGCAGGAATAAGACCGTTGCGGCGAAGTTCACGGGAGGACCCCTTACCAACCCGTTCGCGCGTTTCGGCCTTGAGCTCGTAGGATGCGTGGCTCATGGTCGTACCTTTCTGGTGTTTTTGGAGAGCTCATCCGCTTATCTATAAACGCGGGATGAACCGAGACGTTTGACCGTCTCATCCGCGTTTGCCTCCAAGGGTGTCTGCGCGGACGCGCGTCCATAGCCGAGAACGCCCGCAATTGCAAGCAAAGCCCTACTTTGCCGGCAAACGCTTAGTTTCGCCTGAAAACCCGCCTGAAGGTGGCGATACAACCTTATCTGCACGCAGCGCGTGATATCTTTCAGGGCTTGATAACCGTCAAATCACTGAAATCCGACCGCGTTAACCTCTCTTAGCTCTTGCATGGCAGATTGCGCATCAGTTCAAAACAGGTGCCCAATGCTCAAGGTTCTTTCCTGCATCGCCACAGATCATAACTATGGTTTGCTGTCGCTGGCTACTCTCGTCTGCGTTCTCGGTTCCGTTCTTACCATGCGGCTCTATGCCCGTGTCAGGCGTACGGTGGGTGTGCAGAAGCTGAACTGGCTGTTTCTGGGCGGCACCATCGGCGGCTCGACGATCTGGACGACGCACTTCATCGCCATGTTGAGCTTCAGGCCATCTCTCGCTCATGCCTATGAGCCGATCCTGACCCTGGCTTCGCTTGGCGTGGCCATCGCGATCACCACACTGGGCTTTTCCGTTACCGCCATGCGCAAGACCGGCCCAACCATCGAAATCGGTGGCGCGATCGTCGGCGCGGGCATCGCCATCATGCACTACATGGGCATGATGGCCTACCAGATCGCCGGCCGGATGGAATGGGATTTCACCTATTATGCCGCGTCGATCCTGCTGGGGGTCGGTTTCGGTGCTCTCGCCACCAGCCGGATTGCCCGCCCGGTCACGCGTTTCTGCAAATATGGCGGTGCTGTCGCGCTGATTCTCGCCATCGTTACCATGCATTTCACCGGTATGGCTGCGATCACCATCATGCCGGATCCGATGATCCAGACGTCGGCGGCTCTCATCCCCGACAATCTGCTGATCATCATGGTCATGGCGATGATGTTCCTGATGCTGGGCCTCGGCGGATCGACCTACATCATCGATCTGCATTCCAGTCATCTGGCGGCCGAGCGGTTCCGGCACCTCTCGCTGCACGATCCGCTGACGGCCCTGCCGAACCGCGTTGCCTTCGGTGAACACCTTGACGAGATCATCCGCCGCCAGAAGGACGACACCGCGCGGGTTGCCGTCCTGTCCTTTGACCTTGATCGCTTCAAGGATGTGAACGACGTCCATGGCCATGCGGCCGGCGACGCGGTTCTGCGGACAATTTCCGAACGGATGTCCCAGATTTTGGGTGAAGGCGAATATGTTGCGCGAATTGGCGGAGACGAATTCGTCGCGCTAACCTCCAACTTCTTCATGAAAAATGAAGCAAAAACCTTTGCATCGCGATTGATCGCCGAAGTCGGCAAGCCCGTCGAATGGCAGGGCAAGACGCTTCTGGTCGGCACCAGCGTCGGCATTTCACTCTTTCCTGTCGATGCGCGCACACCCGAGGAGCTTCTGGCGCAGGCGGATCTTGCCATGTACCGCGCCAAGGCGGCCGGGTCGAACTCCATCCGGCTCTATGAGCCGTCGATGGACGACGCCGCCAGAAATCGCAGTGTTCTTGCCATGGATATGCGCCAGGGCATCGAACGCAACGAGTTCGAACTCTATTACCAGTACCAGAACAACTCGCTGACCCGCGACGTCATCGGTTTCGAAGTTCTGCTGCGCTGGCATCATCCGGTGCGCGGCATGGTGCCGCCGACGGAGTTCATCCCGATTGCCGAGAAAAATGGCTTCATCCACGAACTCGGCGACTGGGTCCTGTTGACGGCATGCCGTCAGGCGGCGTCGTGGGAAAACCCGATCAAGATTGCCGTCAATGTGGCCCCGGCCCAGCTTGCCGATACGAATTTTCCCAACCGTGTCAGCGAAATCCTGCGGGAGACTGGTCTCGACGCTGGCCGCCTGGAACTGGAAATCACCGAATCGGGCATCATCGCCGACCAGCAGCATGCTCTTCATATCATCCGGCAGTTGAAGCTGCTCGGCGTCAACATCGCCATGGACGACTATGGAACGGGCTATTCGTCGCTCTCGACGCTACAGAATTTCCCGTTCGACAAGATCAAGATCGACCGCGCCTTCATCGATGGTGTGACCAGCAACCGGCAGTCGGCTGCCATCGTCCGCTCGACCATCATTCTTGCCCAGAGCCTGGATATCCCGGTTCTGGCGGAGGGGGTCGAGAACGAGGAACACATGGATTTCCTGCGCAGCGAAGGCTGCCTGCAGGTTCAGGGATACCTGTTCGGCAGGCCGATGCCGCGAAGCGAGATCGAACATGTGGTGAACAATGCACCGCTGCTTCTTCCGCCTCCGGCAAGCAAAGAAGAAGAGACCTTGCACCGTGACGATCAGTCCGAGGCGGCCTGATCAAGCCTCAACGACCACGCAACTTTGTGAACCGGGCAAGGGCTAGCATCAGGCCCCCGGCCAACAGACCCCAGAACGCGCCCGAAATCCCGGCGAAACTGACGCCGGACGCCGTCACCAGAAACGTAACGGCGGCGGCTTCCCGGCTGTCTGGTTCCTTGAAGGCGGCCATGGCCGAGCCGGCAAAGGCGCCGATCAGCGCAAGGCCTGCAACCGCCTGGATCAGGATCGGCGGCGCGAGGCTGACAAAGGCGGTCACGGTTGCTGCCAGAAGCCCGAAGACGATGTATCCGCCACCGGCGACAATGGCCGACCAATAGCGCCGGGACGGATCGCGATGGGCATCCTCACCAGCGCACATGGCCGCAGTGATTGCGGCCAGATTGACCGCATGGCCGCCAAACGGGGCGCTCAGCATCGAAAACAGGCCTGTGGCCGCAAACAATGGTCCCGGCTGTGGCTCGTAGCCGTTGACCTTCAATACGGCGATGCCCGGAATGTTCTGCGAGGCCATGGTGACGATGAACAGGGGCAGCGCGATGCTGACGAGGCCGGCGACAGTGAAGGCCGGGGTGACCCATTCGATATGCGGAACAAGGGTTGCCGAAAGCCGGGCCATGGCGCCGGCGGGTATGTCGATACCGAAGGCAAGCACCGCAATGAAGGCGATGAGCGCTGCCGGGACGGCAAACAGCCGGTTGATGCTGCCGACGATCGCCCAGGCCAGCACGATGGGCAGGCCGAACAGCGGATTGAAGGCGATGGCCTTGACGGGCGCAAAGCAGAGCCCGATCAGCACCCCGGCAAGCATGGCATTCGCCAGTGCCGCCGGGATCGCGGCGACGGCACGCCCCAGCGGTTTCCACAGTCCCGCAACGATGATCAGCGCGCCGCAGATCAGGAACCCGCCGACGGCCGTGTTGAACCCACCGGCCACCGCACCGGAGCTTGCCAGAAGCGCGGCACCCGGCGTCGACCAGGCAATGCTGACCGGCAGCCGCGTGGTGACGCTGAGCACGATCGCACACAGGCCCATCGATACCGACAATGCCATCAGCCCGGATGCCGCCTGCGCTTCCGTTGCGCCGACGCCGGCCAATCCGTGCAGCACGACGGCAAAGGAACTGGCAAAGCCAACGAAAGCGGTGAGAAGCCCCATAAACAGGCTCTGGAGAGAGAATTCGCGAAGCATTGTGCGGGAAACCATGTTGCGGGGAGATCTCTTGCGGCAAGTCTGCCCTATCACATCGTCATAATGGCGCAATACCAAGCGACCATGCGGCCGGCAAAAGCCGCTTTGCCTTTGACCTTCGTCCGGCTGGACCTTTCTCCGGGAATAAATCTATAGTGATATCAGCGTCAGCTTTCTGGGAGACGGCCGGTGAATCACTCCGATCATGTTCATTCAATCGCGCAGCATGCGTCGGCGGCGGCCAGCTCTCCCGTGGCCGCTTCCTGGCGCCGTTGCCTGACCGTGCATGGCCTTTCGCCAGAAGAGGCCCGGTCGCCGTTGCGGCTTTCCGAGCAGGAATTCCGGGCGGCGCGCGAAAAATCAGGCCACCTGATCGAGGAGGCACAGGGCGAACTGGACCGGCTGTTTTCGACGGTCGGCAAGGCCGGGTGCTGCCTGCTGTTGACCGACGAGAACGGCATTGCGCTCGAACGGCGCGGCGCCGCCGGTGACGACAGCGATTTTCGCGGGCTTGGCCTCTGGTCCGGCACGGTCTGGAGCGAGGCGAGCGTCGGCACCAACGGTATCGGCACGGCAATCGCTGACGAGCGCGCCGTCGTCATCCAGCGCGACCAGCATTTCTTGAGCTGCAATACGGGGCTTTCCTGCGTCACCGCCCCGATCCGCGATCATCTCGGACGGGTGGCCGCCGCAATCGATATCTCCACCTGCCGCGACGATGCCGGCGAAATGGCCATGCTGCTTCTGTCGCAAGCGGTTCGCGATGCCGCCGCCCGCATCGAGGCCAATCTGTTTCGCCGCGCCTTCAACGGCGCGCGCATCCTTTTGGTGCAGGCCGACATCAGGAGCAGCCCGGCGCTGATCGCTATCGACCGCGACGACCTCGTTCTCGGCGCCACCCGCGCTGCCCGTCTCAAGCTCAACCTCGACGACCGGATGATTGCCAGCGGTGTGCCCGCAGCCGATCTGCTGAACGAAACCCCGGCCGGGCAGGGCGAGGACTTGCTGGATGCAGAACGCGCCGCCCTGCGCCGTGTGTTGTCGCGGGCCAATGGCAATGTGTCTCTGGCTGCCGATACTTTGGGAATCAGCAGGGCAACACTGTATCGCAAGATGAAAAAGCTCTCGGTCAATTGAACCGCCCGGCGCGGCCGTTGTTATTCTTGTTGCGTTGCAGCACGTTTGTTGCCGTTCGCCTGTCGCACATCTGAAACACTTGACGCAGCCGGCGGACACTCTGCCTCTAACGTTCCGGCCTGTTCCGGCGCACCTTTCTTCCCAGCAGATGTTGGAGTCTGTTTCAGGAGGAGAAATCATATGTTGCATCAGAAGATCGTCGAGAACCCTTTCAAGCAGAAGTATGGCAACTATATCGGTGGCGATTGGCGCGAGCCCGTCAGCGGCCGCTATTTCGACAACACAACCCCTGTGACCGGCGGTGTGCTGTGCCAGATCGCCCGTTCCGAGGCTGCCGATGTCGAGCTGGCACTGGATGCCGCCCACGCCGCCAAGGAAAAATGGGGCCGCACGTCCTCGACGGAGCGTGCCAACATCCTGATGAAGATCGCGAGCCGCATGGAAGACAATATCGAGCTTCTGGCCAGGGCCGAAACTTGGGACAACGGCAAGCCGCTGCGTGAAACCATGGCCGCCGATATGCCGCTCGCCATCGACCATTTCCGCTACTTCGCCTCCTGCGTCCGCGCTCAGGAAGGAACGATCGGCGAGATCGATCACGACACGGTCGCCTATCATTTCCATGAGCCGCTCGGCGTCGTCGCCCAGATCATCCCGTGGAACTTCCCGATCCTGATGGCCGCATGGAAGCTCGCTCCAGCGCTGGCCGCCGGCAACTGCGTCATCCTGAAGCCTGCCGAGCAGACACCGGCGTCGATCCTCGTCTGGATCGAGCTGGTCGGCGATCTCCTGCCGCCCGGCGTTCTCAACATCGTCAACGGTTTCGGCCTTGAGGCCGGCAAGCCGCTGGCGACCAGCCCGCGCATCAACAAGGTGGCCTTCACCGGCGAAACCTCCACCGGCCGGCTGATCATGCAATATGCCAGCCAGAACCTCATTCCGGTCACGCTGGAACTGGGCGGCAAGTCGCCGAACATCTTTTTCGAAGACGTCATGCGCGAGGACGACGATTATCTCGACAAGGCGCTTGAAGGCTTTGCGATGTTCGCGCTCAATCAGGGCGAGGTCTGCACATGTCCGAGCCGCGCGCTGGTGCATGAAAAGATCTACGACCGTTTCATGGAAAAGGCGATCAAGCGTGTTGCCGCGATCAAGCAGGGCAACCCGCTCGACATGTCGACGATGATCGGCGCCCAGGCCTCCAGCGAACAGCTGGAAAAGATCATGTCCTATATGGATATCGGCCGCCAGGAAGGCGCCGAGGTCTTGATTGGCGGCGAGCGCAACACGCTTGAAGGGGAGTTGGCCGGCGGTTTCTACGTCAAGCCGACGGTGTTCAAGGGCCACAACAAGATGCGCGTGTTCCAGGAGGAGATTTTTGGGCCGGTCGTCTCGGTGACAACCTTCAAGACCGACGAGGAAGCGCTCGAAATCGCCAACGACACGCTCTATGGCCTGGGTTCCGGCGTCTGGAGCCGCGATGCCAACCGCTGCTACAATTTCGGCCGCAACATCCAGGCCGGCCGCGTCTGGACCAATTGCTACCATGCCTATCCGGCCGGTGCGGCCTTCGGCGGCTACAAGCAATCCGGCATCGGCCGCGAAACCCACAAGATGATGCTCGATCACTACCAGCAGACCAAGAACATGCTGGTGAGCTACAGCCCCAAGGCGCTCGGTTTCTTTTGAGGTTCAACCCTCCCCCTTGTGGGGAGGGTCGGAGCGAAGCGACGGGGAGGGGTTCTTTTTAAAAGGAAATCCCCTCCCCAACCCTCCCCACAAGGGGGAGGGAGTTTATCCGGGCGCGCCGCCTCTCATGAGTTCCGGAAGGGAATGACAATGACCGAAACCATCAACGGCGAACCCCGCGTTCTCGCCACCGACGCAGCGCTCGCGTTCATCAAGGAGATCCAGCAGGATCATCCCGATGTGCTGTTTCATCAGTCCGGCGGCTGTTGCGACGGTTCGTCGCCGATGTGTTATCCGGCGGACGATTACATCGTCGGCGATAACGATATCAAGCTGGGGGAGATTGGCGGCGTGCCGGTCTATATCAGCGCCAGCCAGTTCGAGGTCTGGAAGCACACGCAGCTGATCATCGACGTCGTGCCGGGCAGGGGCGGCATGTTCTCGCTCGACAATGGCCGCGAGCGCCGGTTTCTCACCCGCTCCCGGCTGTTTGCTGGCGGCGAGGCCTGCGCCATTCCGATTGTCAAACGGGTGTAAAGCGGGCCATGCGGCCGATTGAGCGGATCAATCGAACAGGCTGGAGACCGATTCTTCCTGGCTGGTGCGGTTGATCGCTTCGCCGATCAGGCTGGCGGTCGAGATGACGCGGATGTTGTGGGCCGACTGAACCGCCGTGGTCGGCTGGATACTGTCGGTGATCACCAGTTCCTTCAGCTTCGATGACGTAACGCGGGCGACTGCACCGCCCGACAGAACGCCGTGGGTGATATAGGCGGTCACGCTGGTGGCGCCGTTCTTCAGGAGCGCTTCCGCTGCATTGCAAAGCGTGCCGCCACTGTCGACGATGTCGTCGATCAGCAGACAGTCCTTGCCGGTGACATCACCGATGACGTTCATCACTTCGGATTCGCCGGCGCGTTCGCGGCGCTTGTCGACGATTGCAAGCTGGCAGTCGAGACGCTTGGCCAGCGCCCGTGCACGCACCACGCCGCCGACGTCCGGCGAGACGACCATGACGTTTTCGAGATTGTAGTTTTCCTTCACGTCGCGCGACAGGATCGGCACGGCGTAGAGGTTGTCGGTCGGAATGTCGAAAAAGCCCTGGATCTGGCCGGCATGCAGGTCGAGCGTCAGAACGCGGTCGGCACCGGCCTCGGTGATCAGGTTGGCCACCAGCTTGGCCGAGATCGGCGTGCGCGGACCGGGTTTGCGGTCCTGGCGGGCATAACCGAAATAGGGAATGACGGCGGTGATGCGGCGGGCTGACGAGCGGCGCATGGCGTCGATCATGATCAGCAGTTCCATCAGGTGGTCATTGGTCGGAAACGAGGTCGACTGGACGACGAAGACATCCTCGCCGCGCACGTTCTCCTGTATTTCCACGAAGATTTCCTGGTCCGCAAACCGTCTCACGGTTGCTTTGCCCAGGGGCAGGTTGAGATAATTGCAGATCGCTTCGGCCAGAAGCCGGTTCGAGTTGCCTGCGAAAACCTTCATCGATGGTCCGCCTGTGCTGGCGCGGATGTCGATCCCGCGCAAATTCCTTAAGCCAGCCGGGGTCTCGATCGTCCCAAGCTCATGCGCGCTTCATAACGTCCTTGACTTTGAATGCAAGAGGATTGCCGCGTTGCGAAGCGGTTTATCCTAAAAAGTTTTCAAATGACGTGGCGGCGCCGGAACATTTCCTGTGGCAAAGTGCCATCAAGCGCCAATGCCTATCCGGCGTTGCCGGCGCGCCAGCTCAGATATTTGGCGATGGTTTCGGTGGCGATCGCCTGCATCGTCTGGGGCGGAACGGCTGACCAGAGATCGGCAGCCGTCGCATCCACCGTGTCCTGCCCCTGAATCCGGTGCAGCCGGTTGCCTGCGCCGTCGAGCACATCCCAGACGTAGACGACCGTCGTCTTGTCGCCGTCCTTCAGCGCCGAGAAGTACCCCTTGAGCATATGCTGGCTGCTGGTGTCGGCGGCAGCCTTGATGGTCAGGCCATGCGAGCGGGCCTCATTGCCAAGCTGTTTCGACAATGGCGTGACCGCCTCGACCGGGGCGCCGATGATCGGCAGGAAGCGGATCGTGCCCGCCGCTGCAGCCGGCGCAATCGCAGCCGCCTTTTGCGGTTGCTGGGTTTGCTCTTCCTGCTCGGCGATCTGCTGTTCGGCCTCCGCGGACTGGCCGCCGGCTGCGGTTTCTTCGGGCGCGGCCATGTCCGCGGGTTCGTCAATCACCGGCGCGCGGGAGACCTGACGTTCCTGCGCCGGGATCTGGCCCTGCTGCAGGCGGCTTGCCTGCGCATCCAGCGATCCGGCGGGATCGGTATAGTCGGAATCGCCCTGTGCCATCACCGTGCCGCTTGGCCCTTGCGCGTAACCTTGCTCAGCCGGGGAGGCGAGTTGCGTGCTTTGCACGGACGCGGTCGCTTGCGGCATGACGTCAACCGTCTGCATGGAGTCGAGATCGGACTGATTGACCGGCGGCGAACGGAACGCTCCACCGCCGACATCGACCTGCGGGGTCAGGTCGTCCATGCTGTTGCAGCCCGACAGGACGGCAACAATTCCAAGGGCTGCAATAAACGTGATCGGCTTGCGCATCGCTCTATCGTCCGGTTCCTCGGCAACGGAATAACCAGGCCCCCACCTTTTCCGTCGATCAACACAAACGATAGATCAATTTTCCTAAGCAGTTATGAAGTCCAGCCCGTAGCGCGATAGCGCCTTGGGCGCGCCTTCCGTGGTCAGGTAAGTCTGGCCCAGTGTCATTGCCGTGCCGCTGTCTGAGTCCATAATGATCATGTGGACGAACAGCGACATGTCGGGCGCGATCTCCTGTGGATTGCCCATATGGAACATCTGGTGCTCCATCCATGAGGGCGAGAAGCGGGCGCCGAGCGAGTAGCCGCAGGCGTTCAGCCTGTGACGTGTCAGGCCGCGCTCGTCCATGATCTTGGAGTGAACGTCGAAAACGGTGCCGAACGTGTTGCCGGGGCGAAGAACCATTTCGATGGCTTGGATGGTGTCGCGGCAGGCGCTGTAGAGTTCACGGTGGCGGTTGGTCGGTTCGCCGATAACGACGGTTCGCATCATGGCGGCGTGATAATGGGCGCTGACACCGGCCCATTCCAGCGTCAGCTGGTCCTGCGCATCCAGCGTGCGGCGTCCGGCCTTGTAGCGGCAGAGCAGCGCATCGGCGCCGGAGCCGATGATGAACTCGTTGGCCGGATAGTCGCCGCCGCCGGCAAAGACCGCGCCTTGCATCGCCGCCAAAATCGCGGCTTCGCTGCCGCCGGCGTGAAGGAGCGGAATGGCGGCGTCCAGCGCATCGTCGGCAAGGCTTGCGGCCTTTTCGACATAGACGATCTCTGCGGCGCTCTTGACCAGGCGCAGCCGGCTGACCAGAAGCGAGGCATCGACCAGTTCGCCGAAGCTCATCAGTTGCTGGTCGAGCAGCCGGGCAATGCCGCCGGTCATACCATGGGTGTCATATTCGATGCCGATCCGGGTGCCGAGCAGGTCGAGATCGCTCAACAGGTTCTTCAGGTCCATCGTCGGATCGGCATTGACCCGGTCGACCCAGACCTCGACGCGCTCGATATTGGATGTGTGCTTGGCCTGGCGCAGATCGGCCGAACGGGTCAAAAGCACCATCGAGCCATCGGCCCTGACCACCAGCGTCTGGAAGAAGCAATAGCCGAACGTGTCGTAGCCGGTCAGCCAGTACATGCTTTCCTGCGCGAACAGCAGCATGGCAGCCAGCTTTTCTTCCTTCATCCTGGCCGTCAGCCGTTCCAGCCGCGCCGAAAATTCGTCCTGCGTAAAATGCAGTGCCATGTCATGCCTCCAGTATGGAAATTGCAGAAATCTGCCGGCCGTAATCCGGCTCGCTGCGATGGGTCGTCCGCCGGTAGGAGAAAAAGCGCTCCTCGTCCGCATAGGTGCAAAGGTCGAGATTTTCGGCTGTGATACCGGCGTCCGTCAGCCGCCTGGTGGTCAGCCCCGGAAGGTCGAACATGGCGTGGCCCGCGCGCGGCGAGGGGGTGAAGAACATCGCGTAGCCGGGGTCCTTCTCCAGAAACCGCTCGACAAATTCCGCGCCGACCTCGTAGTTCCGGCGGCTGATCGAAGGACCGAGGCTCGCGGCGATCTGCGCGCGGCGGGCGCCGAGCGAGATCATCGCCTCGATCGTGCTCTCAAGCACGCCGGTCAGCGCGCCTTTCCAGCCGGCATGGGCCGCGCCGATCACGCCGGCCTCCGTGTCGGCAAAGAGGACGGGCCCGCAATCGGCCGACAGCACGCCGATGACCAGGCCGGGCGTCGCCGTCACCAGTGCGTCGGCTACCCGCCGCGCGCCGTCATAGCTTCCATCGACAATCACCGCGTCGGGCGAATGGACCTGATGAACCGTGGCCAGCTTTTCCGGCTCCGCACCGAACCATGCACTGACCCGGGCACGGTTTTCCTCCACACGGGCGCGCTCGTCGTTCGATCCGAGCCCGACATTGAGGCCGCGATAGATGCCATCCGATACGCCACCTTCACGGGTGAAATAGCCATGTCTGATGGCGTTTCCCGCTTTTGAGGAGAGAAGCGGGCTTTGCACAGGCGAGAGCAAGGCATCATCCTTCATCGGTTGTTCTGCCTCTTCGATATGCTGCGATGCCGTGAGTTTTTCGGACATCCCGCTTGGATCAGCCCGGGTGATTTGGCCGGATGTTGGCCTTAAGCGGCGGTCTGTGTCAATCCACCGAAACGACAGCCATCGTCGCCATCGGGGCTCGCCGGTGGCTATTTCTGAAAGGGAACAAGCGCCACATTCGGACTGCTGACGACCAGAACCTTGAACAGTTCGCCCATTTTTCCTTCGCCGGCACCGGCCAGCCGTTCGGCGTCGGCACGGATGTTTTCCTGGGTCTCGGCGCTCTTCTCGCGGCCAAGGGCTGCGGCGCGTTCGGCAAGTCCAAGTGCTACCAGAAAATCACCCTGATAGGTCAATCCGTTGATCTGCAGGCCTTCCGCCACCGCGCGCCGGGCAAGCTGTTCAAAATCGACATGGCTGGTGATATCGGCCAGCCCGGGATGGGCGAGCGGCGGATCGAACTGGTGGTCACGCACCGCCTGCAGCGTGTCGCCAAGGCCGGTTGCCATATGGCCATAGTCGATAATGACAGCCGTTCCGCCATGGGTGCGGATGCGTTCGCCGAGCGCCGCCATCACCGCATCGCGGGCAGGGGCGATTTCGAACACGGTCCCCAACGGTGCCGTCTGGGCGGAGGCTGGAAGCAGGTCCGGATCGATGCCGGCAACGCCGGCCGCAAACGCCAGGTCTCCGCCTGCGTCAAGGCCGACGAGCCGCTCTCTGAACCCTTGCGCCGTCTTGACGAACTGGCGGATGGGGATGGCGTCGAACAGTTCGTTGGCGGCCAGCAGCAGAAAACCGTCCGGCAGGGTGTCGAAGCTGTCGTGCCAGGAAATCTTGAACTTGTGGGCAATCAGGGTCTGCTGCTGCACCTTCTGCAGCCGCTCGCTGGTCTCGACCAGATGGACGCTTGCCGCCTCATAAAGGGTAGGCGACAGTTTGGCGACGACGCGCAGGATATCGGCCATCATCGTGCCGCGGCCCGGGCCGATCTCGGCGATGTTGACCGGGGCCGGCTCGCCATGCCGCTGCCAGGCCTGGACCAGGAAGATGCCGAGCATCTCGCCGAACAGTTGGCTGATCTCCGGCGCCGTGATGAAATCACCCGACTGGCCGAAAGGTTCGCGCGTTTTGTAGTAGCCATGGTCCGGATCGGCCAGGCAGAGCGAAAAATAGTCGGTCACGCTGATCGGGCCGTTGGCGAGAATGATGGCCTTGATCTTGTCCGTAAGCGGGGTGGTCATGTCGCCCCCTTCAAGCGGTTGCGGCAATGGCCCGGCGGGCCCGCAAGATGGCCCAGAGGCCGGTCAGCACCATCGGCACCGACAACAGCATGCCCATGGTCAGCCAGCCGCCCAGGAGATAGCCGAGCTGCGCGTCCGGCTCGCGGAAGAATTCCACGAAGATGCGCGCCAGACCGTAACCGGTGACAAAGACGCCGCAGACCAGCCCCGGCGTTTTCAACGCATGGCGGTAATAGATCATCACGGCAATCACCGTCAGCAGGACGAGGCCCTCAAGCGCTGCCTCATAAAGCTGGCTCGGGTGGCGGGCGAAGGGGCCGCCGGTCGGAAAAACCACCGCCCAGGGGGCGGAGGACAACCGGCCCCAGAGTTCGGCATTGATGAAATTGGCGACGCGGCCGAAGAAAAGCCCGATCGGCACGACAGCGGCGACGATATCGAACAGGCTCCAGACGGCAATACTGTTGCGCTTGGCAAACAGGATCATGGCGATCATCGTGCCGATCAGGCCGCCATGGAAGGACATGCCGCCATTCCAGATTTCCAGTGCCCGGAGCGGGTTGGCAACAACACTTTGCAGATCGTAGAACAGGATATAGCCGATGCGTCCGCCGCCGACGATGCCGGCCGCGACCCAGAGCAGGAAGTCGTCAAGCTGCGTTTCTGTGACGGCAGGCGCTCCGTCACGCCAAAGTGCTGTGTTGCGCGCCAGCCTGCGGGCATATTGCCAGCCAATCAGAATGCCTGAAACGTAAGCCAGGCCGTACCAATGGATCTGCAAGGGACCAATGGAAATGAGCACCGGATCGATTTCCGGAAAGGGCATGATCGAGAAGAGTGTCGCTATTGTTTCCAAGGTCTTGCTTCATTTCCGCCTGTTGTTTGCCGGAACATGGCCCTGCGGCAAGGCAGGGTCAAGGCAAGCCGGTTGCAGGAAAGGCTGTCCTCACCGGTATTTTTCCTTGCATCGGCCCTGATGTCCTCCTACCTCCTCTCTCAAGCCCGCAATGGCGGGCAAGGGTTGCTAACGATCGGAGACCAACACGATGAGCACAGGCGCAAACCGCATTCTGGATGATTTCGCCAAGTTGATGACCGACGCTGCGGGTGCCGCCCAAGGCGTGCGCAAGGAAATGGAAACGGTTTTTCGCGCGCAGGGCGAACGGCTGTTGAATTCCATGGATATCGTCAAGCGCGAGGAATTCGAGGCTGTCCGTGAAATGGCGCTGAAGGCGCGCGACGAAAACGACGCGCTTCTGGCGCGTATCGCAGCGCTTGAAGCGCGTCTTTCAGACGCCGGGAAATAAAGTTTGAATCAGCGGCGGTGCCGATTGCGCCGCCGCACATGTCCTTGATCGCGGACATGTGTTCCGCGATAGAGCAGCCAGCTCCTTTTGAGCACCGCCCAGTGCGCCATTTTCATAAATCTTTTACCCTGTGGACACTGCCGAAAAACGCTTACGGCAGAGTCGTTTAAGAACGGGGGCTGAATCAATTTAAGAGAGCCTATCCACAACCACTGCCGCTATTTTCGACGCGGGGGGCTTTCATGCGGACTCCGGCATTATACACTGATTTTAAATGATGATTCGAAACGGATCACGCAAGCTCCAGACAGGGTATGTCAGTCAGGATGGTCGTGTTTCCGGTAATCATAAGTGTTTGTTTCTGGTGTTTGAGTTTGCAGCCTCGTGTGTGAACATGATGTCGCATGTCTGCACCGGGACTTTTGGGGTGATGCATGAGCCTGATGGAACTGGAACTTGAGCGCCAATCGAACCCGGTCGATATGATCGAGTTCGTCGCGGCCAATAATGATTGGTCCTTCGAACGCTCGGGGGAGGATGAAATCGCCATGACCGTGGAAGGGAAGTGGACCGATTACCACGTCTCCTTCTCGTGGATGGAGGAGTTCGAGGCGCTGCATCTTGCCTGCGCCTTCGACATCAAGGTTCCCGAAAGCCGCGTCAACGAGGTGATCCGGCTGCTCTCCCATATCAATGGCCAGGTGTTGATGGGTCATTTCGACCTCTGGCGCCAGGAAGACGTGGTGATCTTCCGCCAGTCGCTGCTGCTCGCCGGAGGTGCCGAGCCGACCAACCAGCAGGTCGAGGTGCTGCTGTCCAGCGCGCTCGAAGCCTGCGAATCCTATTTCCAGGCCTTCCAGTTCGTCGTATGGTCGGGTGTCGATGCGCAGAGCGCCGTCGAAGCCGTGATGTTCGAAACCGTCGGAGAGGCATGACGATGGCTGTGCATGCGTCGGGTCCGATCGTTCTGATCGGTGCAGGCAATATGGGCGGCGCAATGCTCGCCGGCTGGCTGAAAAGCGGTATCTCCGGCTCCGATCTGCTGGTTATCGATCCCGGCCCGCCGCCTGCCATGGCCAAGCTGATCGCCGACAACGGTGCGCGCCATGAAACGGCGGCACCGGCTGGCTTGAAAGCCGGTGTTCTGTTCCTCGCGGTCAAGCCGCAGATGATGGCAGCGGTACTGCCGCCTCTGAAAGGGCTTGTCGGTCCCGAAACGGTGGTTGTTTCGGTCGCTGCCGGCACGACGCTCTCCTTCATGCAATCGCATCTCGGCGATGCTGCCATGGTGCGGGCCATGCCGAATACGCCGGCGATGATCGGCCGTGGCGTTACCGGCGCCTTTGCCAATGGCGCGGTGTCGATGCCGCAGCGCGATCTCGTCCACAATCTCCTCAAAGTGTGCGGCCCGGTCGAATGGGTCGAAACCGAGGCCGATATAGATGCGGTCACCGCCGTATCGGGCAGCGGCCCGGCCTATGTCTTTTATCTCGTTGAGTGCATGGCGGAGGCTGGCCGCAAGGCCGGTCTTGAGGCGGACCTTGCCATGCGGCTTGCACGGGAAACCGTCGCGGGGGCTGGTGAGCTTTTGCACCAGTCCCCCGATGACGCCTCGAAACTGCGCCAGAACGTGACGTCTCCCGGCGGCACCACGGCGGCAGCGCTCAACATTCTCATGGCCGAGGACGGCATGCAGCCTCTGTTCGACAGGGCGATTGCTGCGGCCCGCAAGCGGGCCGAAGAACTGGCAGGATAATTCGGGACTTTTTTCCATGACCGACACCATCGCCTACGCTGATTTCGAGCGCGTCGATATTCGCACCGGCACGATCATCGAGGCATCGCCCTTTCCTGAGGCGCGCAAGCCGGCAATCAAGATCGTCATCGATTTCGGTCCGGAGATCGGCATCAGGAAATCCTCGGCGCAGATCGCCACGCATTACACGCCGGAAAGTCTCGTCGGCCGCCAGGTGCTCGGCGTCGTCAATTTTCCGCCGCGCCAGATCGGTCCGTTCCGCTCCGAGGTCCTGACCTTGGGTTTCGAGGATGAAGCCGGCGCGATCGTGCTCGCCGCCACCGACAAACCGGTGCCGAACGGCAAGCGTCTGCTGTAAGGAATTTCTTTCTAAGGATATTGCTGATGGACCTCAGTGCCGTTCGAGACTTCGTCCGTGTCACCTGCCTGCGCGATGCGGCCATGGTCGCGGGAGACTGGTCGGCCTCGCATGTCGTTTCGCTGCTCGACCCGGAGCTGGCCGATGAGCACGTGCCGCGCATTGCCAGTGCCAAGCACCATGTCGTGCGGCTGCGCGATCAGGAAAATGCGCTTGCAACCGGCCATTTTCCGGATGCGGTCACGGCGTTCTTCGATGCTGTCCTTCCGGCCATCGAACAGCAGGACAGCCGCATCCTGGTGCATTGCCACGCGGGCGTCAGCCGCTCCACTGCCTTCGCCTACGGTATTCTTGCCCACCGTTTTGGCGCCGGCCGCGAGGACGAGGCTTTTGCAGCGCTGCTGTCCATCGTCAACAAGCCCTGGCCCAACCGCCGCATCATCGAGATTTTCGATGCGCACTGGCAGCGGGAAGGGCGGCTTCTCGCCCCGCTCGACGTCATGCGCGCAAAGCACCCGAAGCGCATCGACGCTTGGCACCGGTTCAACGAACGGCGCGGGATGGTCGGCACCTATTCGCGGTGACAATTTGCCTGACGTAAATTGATCCACGATGGATTTGACAAGCCATACTGTGTCCATACAATAGTGTTATGGCCAAATTTCTTTGGAGCATCGATAAAAACCGTGCCCTGAAGGAGCATGCGGATAGGCATATCTGTTTTGAAGACATTGTTGCCGCTATCGATGCTGGTGGCTTGCTGGATGACATAGAACATCCGAATGCCGAAAAGTACCCGAAGCAACGGATGCTCGTCGTGTTGTTCTCGCGCTATGTCTATGCGGTTGCCTATATACAGGACGCGGATGGTAACCTGTTCTTGAAAACCGCGTTTCCAAGTCGAAGGCTTAGGCAGGTTTATTTGCCGGGAGAAGATGATGTCGACGAAGCCTGAAATCGGTATTTATCTCGATGATGAAGAAGCGTCGCTGATTGAGGCGCTTGAAAATAGCAGGTCGCCTCTCAAAAGCGGGCTTACACCCGCACGCCGCGCTGAATTGGAAGCAACCGCCCGGGTAACATTTAGTGACGATCGGGAGAAGATTTCCCTGCGTGTCTCAAAGACTGATCTTGCCCGTTTGAAGTCGCGTGCGCTGCAGGAGGGTATCCCGTACCAAACCCTGATCAATTCGATTATTCATAAATACGTTTCGGGTTGATCCGACCGGCAGATATCCGCAGTCATCAGGCCGGCACCCGGACCACGACCCGCAATCCGCCCATCGGGCTATCCGACAGCGTCACATTGCCACCATGACTTCTGGCGATGTCCAGCGCGATGGCAAGACCCAGCCCTGTTCCGGAACTATCGAGATTGCGGGCTTCGTCGAGCCGGAAGAACGGCTTGAAAACGTCGTCGCGCGAACGTTCGGGAATGCCGGGGCCGTCGTCATCGACGGTGATCGTCAGCCACTTGGTGCTGTGCTTGGCATCGATATGGACGGTGTTGGCATAGCGGTAGGCATTCGACGCCAGATTGGCGACCAGCCGGGTGAAGGCGTTTGGCCGCACGCGGATATTGTCGTCGCCCTCGACTGCGGTCGTTACCGTCTTTTCATGCAGTTCGCCCTCGAGCGTCAGCCGGTTCATGAGGTCGCTCAGCTTCAGCTGCCCGACATCCTCCTCCGCTTCGCCGCGGGCGAAGGCGAGGTAGCCCTCCAGCATGCTCTGCATGTCCTCGACATCCTGGTTGAGATTGTCGAGATCGGCGCTGTCGCCGGCCAGCGCCAGTTGCAGCTTGAAGCGGGTGAGGATCGTTCTGAGGTCGTGGCTGACGCCGGTCAGCATTGCCGTGCGCTGCTCGATCTGGCGTTCGATGCGCTCGCGCATCTGGATGAAGGCAAGGCCGGCCCGGCGGATTTCCTCGGCGCCGCGCGGGGAAAAGTCGTCGATCTTCTGGCCCTTGCCAAAACTCTCGGCGGCCTTGGCAAGGGCCAGGATCGGCCGGATTTGCCCGCGCAGGAACAGGATGGCGATGGTCAGGAGAACCAGCGAGGCGCCGACCATCCAGACGATGAAGATATGGGTATTGGAGGCATAGGCCTGGCTGCGGCGCGCGTAGACCCTGAGAATGCGCTGGTCGTCGAGCTTGATACGCACCTCGACCAGATCGGAATTGCCGACCGTGTCTATCCAGAACGGCTTGCGAATCTGGTCGGAAATCTCCTCGCTGAGGATCTGGTCTAGAATTTCGAAAAAGGGCTTTGGACGCGGCGCCGGCAGTTCGCCATCCGGCTCGATGGAGATGCGCAGGTTCAGCCGGTCGCGGGCGATCTGGATGATGTCGGCATAATCGCTGGCGGGCATCGCGTCTATCAGGTCGATGATGGCGGCGATATCGCCGGTGACGGCTGCCGACAGCCGCTGGGTGACCAGCTGCCAATGCCGTTCCATGAAGACGAAGGCAACAATGGACTGTAGCAGCACCATCGGGATGATGACGATCAGCAGCGAGCGGGCATAAAGTCCCATCGGCAGCTGCCGCCGCAGCCAGCGGGCGCTGCGCTTCCAGGGCGTGTCGGCGCTTTGCGTGCGGGTGCTGGGCTTCCGCCGCAGGATGTCAAAGCTCGCCACGGATGCCCAACCGGTTCATTCGCCTAGTCCACGCTCAGCCGGTAGCCGATGCCGCGCACCGTCTGCAGCCAGACGGGGTTTGACGGATCGTCTTCGATCTTCCGGCGCAACCGGTTGATCTGGACGTCGATGGTGCGTTCGCCGACCTCGGCATCGTCGCTGACCAGTTCATGGCGCGGAATGGTTTCGCCGGCACGCTGTGAAAACAGCATCATGATCTCCTGTTCGCGGTCGGTCAGCCGGATGTGGTCAGCGCCGCGCCGCAATTCCTTGCGCACCACCGAGAAGGTGAAAGGACCGAAGATGACCTGCTCGACCTTGGGGGCCTTCGCCGGGGCGTTGCGCCGCAGAATATTGTTGATGCGCAGCACCAGTTCGCGCGGATCGAAGGGTTTTGGCAGGTAATCGTCGGCGCCCGCCTCCAGGCCCTCGATACGGGCATTGGATTCGGCAAGCGCTGTCAGCATGATCACCGGCACGGTCTTGATCTTGCGCAGGCTCTGGGTCAGCGAAATACCAGTCTCGCCGGGCATCATCACGTCAACGATCAACAGGTCATAGTCTATGCCTTCGAGCTTGCGGCGTGCTTCGTCCGCATCGGCAGCCGTGGTGACGCGAAATCCCTTCTCCATCAGATACCGGTTGAGAAGATCACGGATCCGGCGGTCGTCATCCACGACCAGCAGATGGGCGGCATCGTCGTCGATCCTGATCGTCTTTGTCATCTGTCCTGGACCCTGTCATCTCGCATAGGCCGGCCTGTCTGCCGGGTGTCACATGTCACCGGCATTTTTCATGCCGGCCAGAAAGCGTTTGACCAGTTCGCGCGCGCCGGGACCGGTCTTTTCCATGGCCTCGGCGATGCGCCGCGATTGTGGCTCGGCCAAGGCTCTTGCGAGCGTCTTGCCTTCCTTCGTTGTATAGAGCATGCGCTGTCTGCGATCCTCCGGCCCGGCAACCTGGTGAATATAGCCTGAATCGATCAGCTGTTTCAAAACACGCGCCAGGCTCTGCTTGGTGATCCGCAGCGTCTCCAGCAGGTCGGCGACCGTCATGCCCGGCTCGCGATCGACAAAGTGGAGGACGCGGTGATGCGCGCGTCCGAAACCGCGCTTTTCGAGAATCACATCGGGGTCGGAGGTAAAATCCCGGTAAGCAAAGAAGAACAGCTCGATAATTTCAAAATCGACCGCTTCCAGCGTGTCTGTCCCGGCCGAGGACGTTTCCTTGTCGGCTTTCTGGTTCGGCTGTCCTGCCACGCAGTCTTTTCCTTTCAATCGCCGTGCATCTTATGAAACATTCGGAAAAATATGTCAGTTATATTGACATATTTTTTCGTCGTTGGTAAGCCTTTGACCGCAGAAGGGCGAACTCCCGGCGCTTGCTTTATCCCTGAAGATAGGCCGCGCCGCGCCGATCGCCAATCCAAAATCACCATAGCGGATTTCCCTGGCTCGCGTTTGCCGATAAACGGAAACAGGAAAGACAATCAACATAAAGAATGGCGCGTGGACGCCTGGGGATGAGACGATGGCAGCAGTTCCTTTTGATCAGTTGGATGGGCAGATCTGGTTCAACGGTGAATTCGTCGATTGGAAGGACGCGAAAATTCACGTGCTGACCCATGGGCTTCATTATGCTAGCGCCGTCTTCGAAGGCGAGCGCGCCTATGGCGGGCGCATCTTCAAATTGACGGAGCATAACAAACGCCTGCACACGTCGGCCGAAATCCTCGGCTTCACGATTCCCTATTCGGTCGAGGATCTGGATGCAGCGACGATCGAACTTCTGAAGCGTCAGGGCTTCTCCGACGCCTATGTCCGCCCGATCGCCTGGCGCGGATCGGAAATGATGGGCATCTCCGCCCAGAACAACCGGATCAATGTCGCCATCGCCATCTGGCAGTGGGGCAGCTATTTCAATCCGGCCGAAAAGCTGAAGGGTATCCGTCTGGATATCGCGGAATACCGCCGGCCGGATCCGAAGACCGCCCCTTGCGCCTCCAAGGCCGCCGGCCTCTACATGATCTGCACCATTTCCAAGCATGCCGCAGAGGCCAAGGGCTACGCCGATGCGATGATGCTCGACTATCGCGGTCAGGTGGCTGAGGCGACCGGCGCCAACATTTTCTTCGTCAAGGACGGCGTCATTCATACGCCGGTGCCGGACTGCTTCCTCAACGGCATTACCCGCCAGACGGTCATCGAACTGGCCAAACGCCGGGGCTATCAGGTGGTTGAACGGGTGATCATGCCGGAAGAGCTTGCCGGTTTCTCCGAGTGCTTCCTCACCGGTTCTGCCGCCGAGGTCACGCCGGTCTCCGAGATCGGCCCCCATACGTTCAAGCCGGGGATGATTTCCGAGACATTGATGAACGATTACATGAAGGAAGTTTACCCGGCTTCTGCCGCCGCAGAATAACCGGTGCTTTGGCCACAATGCGAAAAGGCGGCTGAGAGGCCGCCTTATCTCCGTACTTTGCTGACATCACGCGACGGCCAGCGGCGCGGCGTAAGTCAGGCTTTGCTTTTGCCCATGACCATGCCGGCAAGCCCGGTCAGGACGCCACCGCCGACAAGCCCGCCGATCGCCTGCGTGATCAGCCCGGCTGCAGCCGCATCACCACCCAGCATCTGAACGAGAAAACCGCCACCAAGGCCGCCAATCGCACCGACGATCGTGCGTACGACGACGCTGAGCGCCTGTTGCTTGAGAACGGCGCCTGCCGCGTTTCCACCCGCTGCGCCGGCAATCAATTGCGTAATGATAGGCAATAATGCTTCCATTGCTCGCTGCTCCCGTGTCAGCCATCGGCGTCCGGCCCCCCGGACTCACCTGGCACGCCGTCGATCCGGCATGCTCAGGTTGAGGCGAAAACCAGCATGAGTCAATTTCGCAACTGCGAAATGAAATTTCTGGTCCGCGGCGCCTCAAGGTAGAGCGAAAAGATAGGCGTTTTCCGGGTGCTGTGACGGCCGCCGATACCAACGATCAAAACGCATTTCGCTTGGAAACCGGTCACGGAATTCTCGCTCAGCCGGTTCTGTTGCCCATCCTTTTCCAGCCGGATGCAGGAGGCAAAGCCGCCTATGTCAGCGCGCCTCCGGCTGTTCCCCTTGGAACTGCGAGTATCTCACAAATGTAAAAGACTGGAATCGTTCCGCTTTACCGGAACTTTTGGGCAAATCCGGTGTTTAGACGCCAACTGAGAGGGTTTCGAACATGCAATACACCATTTCCACGCATCCGTCGTCCACCGCACACCAGTTGCGTCCGGTCGTCATCACCGTCGTTGCCGCCAAGCTTGCGGTTTTCGCTCTGTTGATGACCACGATCAATTTCCAGGCACCGTTGCCGGCAGGCGTCGAACTTGCGGACATTCGGTAGGGCAGCGGCCTCAAGTCTTCGGGGATAGAGGCCTGTCCCGCCGTTGCTCTGTCTTTCCGGTGATAGCCTTTACCGTTTTCATTGCAGTGCGTCCGTCCTATATGCTGTTCAACGACCAAGACAGCGAGGATCACGCGGCATGTTACAGGCGGGCATTATCCCGGTTACCCATTTCCAGCAGAATTGCACGGTTTTGTTCGATACCGGCACCAAGGAAGGCGTCATCGTCGATCCCGGCGGCGATGTCGATATCATCCTGCAGACAGTCAAGGAAAGCGGCATCACCCTGAAGGCAATTTGGCTGACCCATGGCCATATCGACCATGCCGGCGGTGCCAAGGAACTGAAAGAAGCCCTCAACCTCTATATCATCGGCCCGCACAAGAACGATCTGCCGCTGCTCGAAAACCTTGAGACCCAGGCTGAAAAATTCGGACTGGCGATGAAGGTCGAGAACGTTCTACCCGACCGGTGGCTGGAGGATGGCGATACCGTCTCCTTCGGCGAGCATGTGTTCGAGGTGCTGCATTGTCCCGGCCATGCGCCCGGCCATGTCGTCTACTTCAACCGCAAGCAGGCTTTTGCCCATGTCGGCGACGTGCTGTTTCACGGTTCCATCGGCCGTACCGATCTGCCGGGCGGCAACCACCAGCAGCTGCTCGATTCGATCCGCGACAAGATCCTGCCGCTCGGCGATGGCGTCGGCTTCATCTGCGGTCATGGCCCGGGCGGCCAGATTGGCGAGGAGCGCCGGACCAACCCCTATTTGCGCGGCCTATAACGGCCAGTATCGATCCTGTGCCGCAGGCAGAGACAGCAAAAAGGCACGTGCCGATCAGCACGTGCCTTTTTTCATCAAGTATGATTGTCCGCCTTAGCCTGCCTGGCAGAAATAGTCCCGGCCGTCATAGCCGCGGAACGTGCCGGACTGTGCATCGAACGAGCGGTAACGCTGCGAGCAATAACGGTACCAGCCGGGGCTCCAGGGCTCCAGGCGGCCGTAGTTCTGAACGACGACGGGGCGGGCGCGGCGATAGACCGGGCGTGGCTCGTAATAATCCGGCTCCGGATCGATGTAGACCCGTTCCTGGTAACGCGGCTGGCTGGCAATCGCGCCGCCGATGATGACGCCGGTGGCAAGACCAAGCGCGCCGAGCGCGACAGCGTCACGATTGTGGCGGCGATGATGCCGGTCGTAACCACCATCCCGATAGCCGCGACGGCCCCAGTCTTCAGCTTGGGCCGGGGTAAAAACCGGCATGACAGTTGCTGCGGTGGCAATAGCCAGAACAGCAGCTTTGATAAACTTGTTCATTGTTCTGATCCTGTGATGGGCCGGACCGTTTCCGTCCTTCATGATGGGAGCAGACTAATGTGGTGAAACTGAACGCAGCCTGAATGAAAAAACCCGGCAATGATGCCGGGCTTCAACGTGAATCGTTTTGCAGAAAATGGGCTGCTTAGCCCGAAACCTGCAGGTTGACCGCCTTCGGGCCCTTGCCGCGGCGATCCGGTTCCGTGTCGAAGCTGACCTTCTGGTTTTCGGAGAGTCCGTTCAGGCCGGAGGCCTGGACAGCGGAGATATGTACGAAGATATCGGCGCCACCGTTGTCCGGCTTGATGAAACCAAAGCCCTTGTCGGTGTTGAAGAATTTAACAATGCCAGTCTCGGCCATGCGTCAGGTCCTTTTTCCTCTGCCCGGATGCGGCGGGCAGCATTACAATGTTTTGCCCCAAGGGGCGTGCGGCAGGCAGTTCTCGACTAAGAGGAAAGGGTCCTGTAATTGCAGCCAGTCATCGAAAAACTCTGTCTTTGTCCGACTGCCCGGAACATTTTGCGTGCCCGGCGCGCGTGAATATAAAGGTCTTCCCGTGTTCGCAAATTGCCCGAACACAGTAAGCTTGCTGTGTTTATTTTGAATTGGCAAGCAAAAGTTTTTTGAAGCAAGTGTGCCGTTTTGGTTTGTTTAAAAAGCGATCAGCTGCCGCAAAAATATGATTTTCCCGGTAGTGTATCGCAAGGTGCTGAAAATATTGTAATTTGCACGAAGGTGCATGTTTTTTGGGCTGTTTGCCGCATGCAACGCCCCGCGCCGCTCAAATGCTCTCGCACTTTGCTGCGTTTATCTCGAATATTAACCGTTTGATAAAACTTGGCGCAGCGACGGGTCTTGGTGCTGTTACTGTACGGGATGGTGCAAACAATGAAGGCCGTCTGCAGGCCTTATGCGTTCACGACGGCTCTTTTCGGCTTGGTGAGTTCGGGCACGATCTCGGCGATCAGCATGGCGGCGAAGATGGTCGCGCAACCGATATACCCGATGGTGGTGATGGTCTCCCCGAGCAGCAGGACGCCGAGAAGGGCGGCAAACAGCGCTTCGCTGGACAGGAAGATCGCCGCCTGGGGCGCTGTCGTATAGCGCTGGCCGACGACCTGGCAGATGAAGCCGATGCCGCTGGAAAAGAAGCCGGCATAGAGGATTTCGGGCAGGGCGTTGGAGATGGCGGACATATCGAGCGGTTCGAAGATCGCGCCCGCCACACAGCCCAATACCGCGCAGACGGCAAATTGCACCAGGGACAGAAGCATCGGCCGCCCTGTGCTGCCGACGAACATGCCGACCAGCATGACCTGGAGTGCCCAGAAAGCGGCACAGATGATCGTCAGGACATCGCCGTTGCTCAGGCCGGCAAGCGTGCCGCCGCTCAGAAGGAAAATACCCGACAGCGCCAGGCCGGCGGCGGGCCAGATGACCCAATGCGGCTTTCGGCGCAGGAAGATCACCGTCAGTACCGGCACGAACACGACGTAGAGCCCGGTGAGGAAGCCGGAGTTGGTGACGCTGGTCGTCAGCAATCCGAGCTGCTGGGTCATCGCGCCTGCAAACAGCGCCAACCCGATCCAGAGGAAATTGCGGAGGCTCGATTTCGGCATCGGCTGCTTTGCCCTGCGATGCTCCCACAGCGCCAGGGGGGCGGCGACCGCGGTTGCGATGGCAAACCGGAGACCGATGAACCACATCGGGCCGATCGAATCCATCGCTGTCGATTGGGCGACAAAGCCCGCACCCCAGATGGCGCCGGACAGCAGCAGGAAGAGATTGGCCTGGATGCGGGTCACGATATCGGTTCCTGGTGGCTCGGCACGGAAGGCCTCGCATCGGAACGATTTCAGGCATGCGTGTCTGGTTTTGAAGACTTTCCCGCTAGCATTTGCATCGAAAGCAGGCAAGGGCGCAAGGATCGCTGGCGCTGGTCACAATCAAAAGGATTTTGCGGTGGGCAGGGATGGCCGCTGCGTCGCCGAAACCTCAGCTTGCACGGCATCCGGCACCAATTCCGCATCGACGATATAGCGCAAGGGCCCTTGCTCGGTCGCATCGAACGGCCAACAGGTGGCAAGCGCCAGATTGCGGCCGGGCGCATCGGCATTGATACCGCTCGCGTCCCAGCGGGCGATGCGGCTTACGCCGGCGCGGAAGGTGAGGCTGGTCCCGTCTTTTCGGGTGATGACCAGCAGATCGCCGGGCTTGACGTCCTTCAGCCAGCGAAAATGCGTGTCGCGATGGGCGGCGATCACCGAGGTGCCGGGTTCGCCCGGTGCCGGAGTATTAGCGAGCCGTGCCGGACCAAAGGCCAGAGCCTCGCCGCTGGCGCCGGACAGCACGACGGCGGTCTCGCCAATGCGCGGCGCGGTGATTTCCGCCTCGGTGGAGAAATCGGCCCAGGGCCAGGGTTTGGCATTGGTTTCGCCCGAGAGCTGGGCAGTAAAGCTGCGCTTCAGCAGCACCTGCGAAACCTCCGCCTTGGCCTTCATGTAGAATCCCTTACCGACCAGCATCAAACCGGCAAGAGCCACCAGCAGGATTCCGGCGAGCACGATCGTTTCCAGCGCTTTGAGGCGCGCCAGAAAGCCGGCGCGCCCTTGCCTGTCGGGGTTTCCATTGTTGCCAGTCTTATCGGACACGGTCGCGCGCCTCCGAAACCAAGCCGCGCAACTGCCAGCGCCACAGGCTGAAGGTCGTCGCTGCCATCAGGGCGAAGGCAAGCAGCATTAGGCCGATCAGGATGTGCCGGTCGGCAAGCGTTGCCGTCTGCGGCAGGTCCACCTGTTTGCCGGCATCGGCGATCATGCTGGCGGCACGCGCCGTCGGCGCTGCGGCCATCCGGTCGGCGACCAGCATGGCCTGCTGCTCGCCCTGTTGCAGCGATGCCTTGCGCTCGCCTTCGGGGACCTCCTGCTGCGGTGTATCGCCAAACACCTTCTCGAAATCCCAGCCCTCTGGCAGGTTGAGGGGAAGATCGGTGCTGACGACAGGCTCACCGGCCGGCCGGGACGGGGTCACATCGACGGCGACAAGGCTGGTGACGCGGGAGACGAGGTGATGGGCCAGCGCCACCGTCTCGATCTGTTTGTCGAGCGCTGCCGGATCGTTCACTGCATAGGCATTGGCTTCCAGATCGCCGATCTTGCGGCGGGCCCAGAGCTTGGCGATGCCTTTCCCTTCAGAGGCTTTGGCAACATCCATCTCGATGCGCCAAGGCTGGTTGCCGCTCTTGCCGGTGATCTGCAGCGTGCCCGCAGGCGTTGCGCCGTCGAGTTCTGCTGTCAGCACCACCGGTTCGCCGCGATAGAGATCCGGCATCGGGTTTGGGGTGATATTCTGCGCATTCGCGCCGTCGAAGCGGACGGCGATGTCGGTCATCACAGGATTTTCGAGCTTGGCAAACAGCTCGCCCATCCGCGCTGCCACCTGATCTTCCGAGCCGATCAGCGTGAACGTGCCGCGGCCGATTTCGGCGGCCTTGGTCATGAAGTGGGTATTGGGCGCCGAGCCGATGCCGACGGTAAAGACGCGGGCGTCGCCACGGTTCTTCGAAATCTCCTCAAACAGCTGCGCCTCGTTGCCGATGGCGCCATCGGTGAGGAACACCACCTGCCGCAGGGCGCCGGGTTCGACCGACCCCTGGGTGCGAAGTGCGGCTTCCAGTGCCGGCAGCATTTCGGTGCCGCCATCGGCGGTCAGGCCGCGCACGAAGGCAATGGCATCCTCGCGCTTGTCTGGCGTCGCCTGGACGAGCGATGGGAAATGCACCTCCATCGTGTCGTCGAAACGAACGACGTTGAACTTGTCTTCGGCCTTGAGCTTGGAGATGGCGAGCACCAGGCTGTCGCGTGCCTGCTCGATCGATGGTCCGGCCATCGAGCCGGAATTGTCGATGACGAAGATGACCTCGCGTTTGGCCGGTGTGTCCGTTTCCGAAACCCCTGACGGCGGCGTGACGAAGCCGAGCAGATAGGTCTTGCCATCCTGTGTTTCGCGAAACAGGCCCGCATTCGGCGTCTTGCCGGCGACGGCGTTCCAGTTCAGCGCGAAATCCTTGTCGGCCGGTACGCCGCCGCTTTTCAACGAAATCTTGCGGGCCATGTCGTCGACCGTCTGAATGTCGGTCTGATGGAAGGGCGAGGTGACAGTGCCGATCGGGAAGCCGGCATTGAGATTGACCGTCAGCGTCACCGGATTGATCTTGGCGCTTCCGGCTGGGTCAAGCACCGGGGCTGCGATCTTGTCACGGTCGGGAACCGGATCGTTGACGGCATAGCCAGACGTCGGATCGAGATCGACCGTCTGGACGATCGGATCGGGAGTATAGCGCGGGGCGACGACCATCGGGAAGCGCAGCGAGAATTCGCCGCCCGACTGGTGGACGCTGCTCTGGTACTCGATCTGCACGACGATGGTTTCGCCGGGACCGATATTGGCGACCTGGTTGGTGAAGATGTTGGGACGCTGCTGTTCGAGCAATGCCGTCTTCTTGCCTGCCGCCTTTGCCTCCTCATAGACCTTGCGGGCCTCTTCTCGGGCCTTGATCTCACCCTCGATGAAACGGTCGCCGATCTGCATCTTCAGAGTATCGACGGCGGAATTTTCCGGCAGCGGAAAGACATAGGTGCCCTCGACCCAGCCCTGGCTCGGGTTCTGAAAGCGCTGGGTGACGCGGGTGCGGATGATCGGGCCATTGACGTCGATGACGACATCGGTCGCAAGCCGCGGCGCCTCGACAAACGAGCCCGGTTCCTTGGAGGGGAAAAGCAGGGCGCCGGTGCCCATGTCGTTGGGCCGCACGTAACCGGCAAAACGCTGTGGCTTGGTGTCGCTGGTCTGCGCGATCGCATGCGAGAAGAAGCCCATGGCGAACAGCAGCGCGAGTGTCACGGCAACAAGCGCCGCGACGATCAGATACTCGATCTGCCGCCCGGTCATGCGGCTCGGCGGCTTGTCCGCGTTTTCGGTGTTGAGAAGCATTGCAGGCCCCCTCGGCGCACATGGATTCGTCCGCCTTTAGAAAAGGCTTCGAAATCGGCTGCACAAGGACGGAATTGCGGCAGGCCAAGGCATTTGTTGTGACCAAATCAAGGCGTTGCGGAAATCGCCCAAAGCTTTTGTTTTTGATGAATAAATTTCTCTGGAGAAACGTTGTTGCTCCTGATGCGCATCGCTCTGGCCGAGCCTCGCATTGTTTTTAGCCGGGTTCAAAAAACAGAGTCGTTTCAGTCCTCTGGATGGGCCAGCCGACAAACCGATTCATCCAAAGCTGTTATGTCATTGATGAAACATTGTCATGGTTACGCATTTTGGCGGCTTTCAAGGGCTTTTGCGCTTGAAACCGGGGCGGTCTTTCGACATACACCTAACCGCTATGGAGCCAGGCGAAGCCCGCTCCATTGGCCGCATGCTGTTTCAACCTGATCAGGACAAACATATCATGGCCTTTCTTGCCGACGCCCTTTCCCGTGTAAAGCCATCCGCCACTATCGCCGTTTCCCAGAAAGCCCGGGAACTGAAAGCCAAGGGCCGCGATGTGATCGGGCTTGGCGCCGGAGAGCCGGATTTCGATACGCCGGACAATATCAAGAAGGCCGCGATCGACGCGATCAACCGCGGCGAGACGAAGTACACGCCGGTTTCGGGCATCCCGGAACTGCGCGAGGCGATCGCCAGGAAGTTCAAGCGCGAGAACAACCTCGACTATACCGCTGCCCAGACGATTGTCGGCACCGGCGGAAAGCAGATTCTTTTCAACGCCTTCATGGCAACAATGAATCCGGGCGATGAAGTCGTTATCCCGGCGCCTTACTGGGTTTCCTATCCGGAGATGGTGTCGATCTGCGGCGGCACGCCGGTGTTCGTCGAAGCGACCCAGGCCAACAATTTCAAGCTGACCGCCGAAGACCTCGACAAGGCGATCACGGAAAAGACCAAGTGGTTCGTGTTCAACTCGCCGTCCAATCCGTCGGGCGCCGCCTATAGCCATGCCGAACTCAAGGCCCTGACCGACGTGCTG
>JAESFK010000143.1_pt1 | contig 58489 bp, 49 predicted proteins | sample 9269391 | NCBI WGS metagenome assembly JAESFK01 (sample SAMN14506231, study PRJNA617097) | algae metagenome | isolation source: Drouetiella hepatica UHER 2000/2452 and co-occurring heterotrophs from... | place: Slovakia: Slovak Paradise National Park, Hrabusice, Kosice Region | collected 2000-01-01
ATGCCACCGAAACGCTGACCATAAAGGGCAAAAGTTTGTAGAGAGGGAACTTGAGTGGTGAGAACAGCCCAGGAGTCTTGCGCATCCCCCCAATGAGCAGTCGCCAAATGGCAGGAGACATCGCCTACATAGTCCCGAACTCAACCCCATTGTAGGCATAGCCTTCCCGCAGGGTACGATTTTGGCAATTGCTCAAACGACCCCTGAAAAATCAGCTATTTCCTTCTTTGCAAGCGTTGCGGGAACGAGGGCAAGACCTGTTTGATCAACTGACGGTAGAACAAGTGATGTCAGTTCCGTCCTACAACTTTATTTTAGAAGCACTCTTCTATGCGGCTTCACATTAAATTGGTATAAACCCATTCCTGCCAAGGCAGCTTGATTTCCGTACCCCTTTTGCGGTGACGTGTACTAAGCAAACTGGCGACAGCCATAACTCCGTCGATCAAGCAGGTTGTGTCGCAAAAACTTTTTAGTCGCAAACAGCGGCACGCGCTAGAGAGGCAAAACTTTACCCCGCAACCCAGACGGCAGGCTCAGGTCATACCGAGACAACAGCGTAGGGAGAATATCGTATAGCTGTGCGCCTGCAATTTGTTGCCCCCCTTGCGGCTGTTGTGGGTCGTGGAAGATCATCAGTCCGTACTGTGCATGGTTAGCATCGTCGGGGCCTGTGTCGTTATCGCTGGTGTAGATTTCTCCATTACCTACCGTGCCGATCGATCGCCAAGCCAAATCTCCAAAGTACACCACCAAGTCTGGAGCTATCCCTCTCACCTTTTGATAGATTTGCTGGGGCTTAAAGACTTTTGTTCCCAGAGGCTGACCGTCAGGGGCAGGAATAGCCGCAAGCTGCTCAGCTAGATGCGATCGATCCTGCTCATAGCTCGCCAAAGGAATCACGCCTTGAGGCTCTCGCCCTTTAACGTTGAGAAACACGCGACCATAATAGCCACCTGCACCCCAGGCTTTGGTCTGGCTCCAGTCTACCTCTAGCTTGTCGAGAGAAGTTGCAGAGGTCGGCTTTTCCTTCAGGTGTAAGTATCCTGCCTGCATTAGCCACTCATTGATGCAAATTCCGCCCATCAGAGGACGGGCACCGTGATCGGACACGATCAAAACCGCAGTTTCAGAACCACATTGGGAGATCAACTGTCCGACTTGCTGATCGACATGGCAGTAATAATCGTGAATAGCGTTGGCGTAGGGAGAGTTGGGGATATGCTGCGGATGACGATTATCCATCGGCTTCCAAAAGGAATGATGGATGCGATCGACTCCCATATCCACCAACATCAGCACATCAGGACTGTCTTGTTCCATTAGCTTTGCGGCAAGACTAAAGCGCTGATCGCAAAGCGTGTAAATGTTGCTGAGAATTCGGTCTTTTTCATCCGATCGAAAGTGCGGCACATCCAGCATAAAGTCTGGCATCCAGGTGGCAATCTGATCGGCTAGCTCTGGCGGATAGGTGTAAGGCACCTCCTGGCTAGGGGTCAGAAAACAAGAAATAAGCGATCCGTTTACAGGATAAGGCGGAAACGTGCCCGGTACACTAATCACCGCGACTCGCCAGCCTGCATCACCGAAAATGTCCCAGAGTCGAGGAACCTTAACCGCACGACCGTCCGCGATCGCCATATTCTGATAGTTGCGATCGACGCGATTGCGAAAGCCATAAATGCCCAGTTCGCCCGGATCTCGTCCGCTCATCATGCAGCTCCAGGCGGGCACCGTGATTGCCGGAATGCTGCTCTCCAATCGCCCGTAGCTGCCTTGCGCCATCAGGCGAGACAGGTTGGGTAAATCCTGCCGCCACTGCTCAAAGACAAGGGAAGGTTCCATGCAGTCCAGCCCAATGATCAGCAGCTTGGGGGGGTGGGCTTTAGAAGCAGATAGCGAGGTCATGGGCTAATTCCCTTGCTGGGTAGAGGAGAGGGGGCGGTGTCGCCCATAAAGCGCTAGGGCAGAACCCAGGATGGCGATCGCACACAAAATATGGACGACGTTGAAAGGCGTTCCTGGGAAAAACCAGGAGTCTGTCCGCAAAAGTTCGATAAAAAAGCGACCCAGCGGATACCAAATCAGATAGAGCAAAGTTATGTCCCCATCTCGCAACTGGGATGCGAAACGGCGAGATATCCAGAACAATAGCCCAAAGCCAATCAGATTCCAGACCGACTCGTAGAGGAATAGCGGGTGAAAGCGAGTGCTCTCTGGATAAGCATTGAGGTCATCATAGGGAGGAATCCGGTGCTGGGCATCAATCCGCAATCCGAGGGGGGATATTGTGGGCGGGCCATAGAGTTCCTGATTGATGAAATTTCCCCAGCGTCCGATCGCCTGCGACAGAGGCAGCGCCAGGACAATGGCATCGAGAAATATTAGAGTGGGCAAACGACGAATTCGGGTATAGAGGTAGAGGGCGATCGATCCCAATAGAAATCCACCAAAAATGTGAATGCCGCCGTTCCAAACTTGAAGAATGGAAATGGGATTAGATAGGTACTCGCCCAAGCGATCGGGTGGGGATTGAACAAACACATAGTATAGACGAGCGCCAAGAAATCCTGGAATCAACACCCAGATTAACAAGTCCCAAAAATCATCGCTCTTTTGCCCTCGGCGAACTACTTCCCGACTGGCAATTTGACACCCCATCACCACTGCGATCGCCATCAGCACGCCGTACCATCTGAGGGCGATCGGGCCAATCTGAAAAATAATGGGGTCAACAGGAGGATACATAATGCTGTCCTAGTTTGAAACATAGCCTACTTCGCGCCTAATCTTCGTGCCCTAATCTTCCAGGTAGCCCAAGTCCCGCAACCGTCGCCGCACTTCTGGATCGTCAAACCCCGGAGCGCGATCGGTCGATACGGCAGTGTTTGTCTGATGCGTGAACTGTTGCAGGCATTCTTGAAGCAGCTCAACATTCTCCGGAAAAATATCGCTTAAATCCAGAGCTTCATCGGGATCATTGCAGAAATCGTACAGCTCCAGGCGATCTGTTCCCGTTTCAATCAGCTTATGGTTGCCAATCCAAACGGCTCGACGCGGCTGATCACAAGCCCGCGCCAAAACCAGCTCTGGCTGGCGCTTGTGCAACAGATTCACCACATTCTGAGGCGGAATCGCTTCAGCGAAAACCTGCTCAGGATTGATTCCCAGACTCTGAGCCAGCGTCAAGGTTTCTTCCATCTCGTTCGCCAGACCTGCGGCTGTCAGAACCGTGTGAAACAAGCGCCGCGTCGAAACCACATCGTCTCTGACTGTGCCTTTAGAAAAATTTCCGGCAGGGTCACGAATCAGCAGAGGCACCTGCACCAGCTCATTGTAGAGCGACAGAGAATGACCCATAAACTGCTTCTCACCCAGATGCTCTCCGTGATCGGAGCAGACAATCACCAGCGTTTGGTCGAGGCTGCCGCTCTGTTGGAGGCGATCGAGAAATAGACCGACCTGCTCATCCTGATACGCCACTTCCGCATCATACATACCGTCCAAGGTCGCTTTCTGGCGATCGTCTAGCTCACCGACCAAAGGCGCTAGCCACCCATAAATGTCTCCATTGAAGTGCCGCAAATAATGCTGTGCTGCCTTATCTCGTAGCACATGGGGCGCAAACCGTTCGACATAGTGCCGAGGCGGATGATAGGGCATATGCGTCCCCATCAGATTGATGAAGGCGAAAATGGGCTGCTCTTGGGTCAACCCTTTTCGCTCAATCAATAGCTGAGCCGCATCATCCAAAGACTTGCCCGTATTGCCTTTGAAGCTCAAAGCCGTTTGCCAGATAGGCACCATCAGTGGGGTGAGAGAAAACGCCAGCAGTGCATCGGATCGGGCAAAAGCATCCTGAACCTGATTCAAAGCGCCTGCCACAACCTGTTTGAATGACTGACGGTACTGATCGAGCCATCCTGAAGGAATGCCCACCTGGTTTGGGCGTGAGGTAAGCAGTCCGCTGTAATTGAGAAAGCTGTAGAAGCCCCGGCGTAAGCCATTATTGATGACGCCCACCAAAGGATTATTACAAAATCCAGCGGTGAAATATCCCCCCAAGCTCAGCCGTTCTGCGAGTGTTGTGATGTGATCGGGCAAAACAGAGTAGGATTGCAACATCTGATGGGCAGAGGGATACAGCCCGGTAAACATAGAGGCATGAGAGGGCACCGTCCACTGAGCCGCAGAAACCGCATTGCTGAATAGAGCTGCATCTGCCGCAAACGCATCTAGATGAGGAGAAGTTTCTCTGGTGTGACCATAGCAGGAGAGGCGATCGCTCCTCTGGGTGTCTAACACCAGAAAAACAATGTCAGGATGTCGTGAGGACATGGGCTAACGGTTCCTATTGTTGCTTACCCCTTTGATCAATAACATCCAACAACTTTGTCAAGGTTAAGAAATCGCTAAGAAACAGGTAAGGATAGAATATTTTGCGGCTGTGGATGGGTCGTCAAGACATTTAGCCAGAGTAGACTGACCACGAATCGATCGATCGCTCCTCCCCCATACTCTTACTAGAACTGCTGAGTATAGAATTTTGCAGAGCGATCGCCCTTCTCGAAAATTACTGGTTAATCCTGCTCGACCACCAGATAATTCTCTAAATCTCGGTAGTCCAAACTAATCAAGAAGCAGAAATCATGAGTTAGGAAGCATCTGAAAAACATATCCTTCCCTAATTGGTGAACAATCTCGACCTCGCACCACTCTGACTAACAGTGGCTCTTTAGTGGGTTCACGTTCACCATCAAATTGGAGTGGAGTTCCCGAAGTGCGAGGAGGAGAGAGAGTGACAGATCTCAATGCATTGACAATACTGCCGCGCAATTCATCTCTGTTTAGAGTTTCGTCAATTGAGGACAGTGCGCTCGTGAATGCTTGGGTGGCATCATAACTGCTAGCAGTAGCCCAGTTAACCTGCCCTCCCCACTTATCCGCCGCTATTTCGGCATACGCTTCAGCTTCAGCAGAGGATCGAGCAAACCAAGGAGCAATCACGACCATCCCTTCAAACGCTGAACCGTTCGGAGCTAAGGTTGTAGAGGAGTATAACGTAGTTCCTCCGATAAAAAGACTGCCGCGCTTCTGCGAAAGCTTTTCGGCAATTCTGGCAGATTTCTGAAAAATCTCAGCATCAGACGTAAACTTGTCCGTGCGAGTTGAAGGGGGAATCAAGACATACGCATAATCCTCATTTGAATTGAGGCGATCAATCTTTTGTTCTGCTGCTTGATCGCTTAGCTCAATTGCATCAGAACGGATGCCGTCTGCCTGAAGTAGCTTCTCAACTTCATTCCATTGATTACGGCTGTAATCATCTAAAGGATCGATAAAACCAATGACCTGCTTGAAGTCATACTTTCTGATCTGATCAACAATCTTTTTCCCATAAACCCGACTAGAGACAGTGGTTCTGAAAAAAAACTCGCTTTTTAGATCTGAACTGGTGCTCGTTGGAGAAATTACGCCTAACCTATATCGTTCATAGATAGGTAAGGCAACTTTAGTAGCATTGCTAGAGAAGTGCCCAATCACACCTACAACGTCTCTATTTTGGGCGATTTCTCTAGCAACTTTGGGAACCACTTCTTCTGGATCATTTGCATCATCTACTAACTTAACTTCCAATAAATATTCTTTGGGATTATCAGAGCAATTCTTTTGAGCCGTACCATTAAAACAAGCCTGAGCATCCACAATGCCGCGCAGCATTTCCTCAGCTCGGTTTCTTCTGGTATCGCTGCTTGCAGGTATTGCAGCTACTAAAACATAAGGCTTGCGAGTTTGTTCTCTAGCTTGATTTCGTGCTATCGCATTGTTTAGATAAACGTAAGGTTCTGGATTACTTTTATCTCTCTTAATCGCCTCTCTGAAAAGGGATATTGCCGACTCATAATTTTGGTCTCCTTGCTCTGCTTGTTTGAAAGCAACAGCGCCCCTTCTCACAAGATCAGAGTTTATTCTGTAGGTCAAGAGCACCGTTTCTCCACTACTGATTAGCCCTTTTTCTTGAGAAGACGGGACAATTTCACTATCCACCACACCCTGACCTACTTGATCGCTACAGAGTGCTTCAGATACAGCCTGTAGAGAGTTATATCTATCTCCGCTAATGCCAGGTAGTAGGAGTGCTACTGAAATACCAACACAAATCAAACCTATCAAGAGTAGAAATCGTTGTCCTATTCGATACCTCACAAAGTCTAAAGTCCTGGCAACAAAGTGTTGCGTGTTGTTCCAAATTTTCTCAAGCCTGTTGAGGGATTTCTGTTTAAAGAGTTCTATAACCTCGCCTTTATCAAAAAAATGAGCTGCTATACTTCCCCGATCAAACGCAGATTCAATGGCTTTGCCATCGCCTAAAGCCTTGTAAAAACCGCTGGCAAATGCGATCGCTGTCCTATCGAGTATTGCCCCTTCCATACCAATGACATAGGGAACGTATTCACTAATAGATTTAGCAAGCTCTTTTGAGTGGCAAGAATTCAATATTACGCACTTTACATCATTCCCAACAAGCTGAAACAATCTCTTTAAAGCTGCATTACTTACTGGGTGAGAGTGTCCATTATCATCCTCTAAGAGAAGCCCTTCTTCAGTCCCATGACCACCAAAATGAATGATTTCTGGTTTTTCATTTTCAATGTCATCTAGCAAGGTACCGGGTCGTGCACACTTTAAAACAATCTCAAATTGGCAATGTTTCTTTGGATGTGTTAACCTGTCACCTCTCAGCTTGTCTTGAATGCTTTGTATCTCTTGATGCACCTGTAACCTTTCAGCATCTTTGGGACTTGCGGTCAGGATTAGGATTTTTCTAATCATATTGATCACTATTCACTGAAAGGAGAGATACATGGGGGCTTGCAGAACGCTTCTCTGTTAATGCAATATTAGACGATTTCATGATCTTTAGAGAGGATTGGAAGTTTCTGCAATTTGTCCCCTTATCGGCTCTCTTTACTGAAACTGCTGAGCATAAAATTTGGCATACCGATCGCCCCTTTCCAAGAGCTGCTCGTGGGTGCCCGACTCCACCATTTGACCCTGCTCAATGACTAGAATGCGATCGGCGCGGCGGACGGTTGCCAGTCGGTGGGCAATAATGAACACGGTGCGGTTTTGCATCAGCCGCTCCAATGCCTCCTGCACCAATGCCTCCGACTCGGAGTCCAGGGCAGAGGTAGCTTCATCCAGAATCAGGATGCGGGGATTGAGCAGAACGGCACGGGCGATCGCAATTCGCTGTTTTTGCCCCCCTGACAGGTTCACGCCGCGTTCGCCCACCCAAGAATAGTAGCCGTTAGAGAACTGGCTGATGAACGAGTGGGCGTTGGCGACTTTTGCCGCTTGCTCGACAGCGGCAAGATCGAATTCTTTTTGTCCGAAGGCGATATTTTGGGCGATCGTTCCAGAGAACAGCGTCGTTTCTTGGGGCACAATGCCGATTTGGCGGCGCAGGCTGCGGAGCGTCACGTCCCGAATATCTACGCCGTCAATGAGGATTTTCCCGGCTTGCGGGTCGTAGAAGCGAGGCAGCAGATTCACCAGCGTCGTTTTGCCAGCACCCGATGGCCCCACTAGGGCGATCGCTTCTCCGGGATATGCCATGAGGCTGAGATCTTGCAGGACTGGCTGCTCGACATCGTAATGAAAGCTGACGTGGGCGTACTCGACTTTGCCCGTGACGGTGGGTAGGACGATCGCCCCCGGTTTCTCAACGACTCCCGGCTGAATCCAGAGCAGCTCAAAAATGCGGTCAACTGAGGCTTGACCCTGCTTGAACATATTGTAGTTTTCGGTGAGGTGGGCGATCGGGTCTACCAGCATGGCGACGGCAACCACATAACTGCCGAACTGTTCGCCCGTCAGGTTACCCGTAGAAATCTGCCAGCCGCCCAAAATCAGCAGCAGCAGGACGCTCAAGGCATAAAGGAAGCCCACTGCCGGAAACTGCACCGCCTGAAGCCAAGCCGCCTCATATTTTGCCTGACGGTTGCGCTCGGCTTCGATACCAAAGCGATCGATCTCATACTCTTCTGCTGCAAAAGCTCGCACCAGCCGAATGCCGCTGAACACCTCTGTGAGCAGAGAAGACAGGTCGGACACCAGATTTTGGCTGTGGCGAGAAAACATCAGCATCCGTTCGCCAAACCAGCTAATCAACAGCCCTAGGAGCGGTACCACAATCAGGCTTGCCAGAGTAAGCTGCCAGTTGAGGTACACCATGTAGCCGAATACCGCGACGAGCTGCAAGATACAGGGCGTGGTGTCATGAAACACCTTATTGACCGCTTCCCCAATCCGATCGATGTCTTCGGTCAGTCGATAGGACAAGTCTCCCGTCTGCGATCGCTCAAAGTAGCTAAGGCTAAGGCTTTGCAGATGGGCATACACCCGATTACGCAAGTCCAGAGCGATCGCCAACGCGGCTTTTGCCATCAGCGAATCTTGCCCATACTGCGCCAATTTCTGCACAAAAAACACGCCTGCCACCACGCCTGCCCCACGCGCCAGAGCTGCAACATTGCCCTTCACCAAAAACCCCAAGAGCTGACCCGCCAATGCCGCCAGGATGGGCCAACATACCGTAAAAATGACCGTGCAGACTAGCGCTCTAGCGATCGTCTGCCAGTGGGGACGTAAGTAAGGCAGCAGTTGCAGATAGCTGGAGCGCGGTTTCATGGGAAAGGAGCGATCGAAATAAGGTAGATCTAGCGTACAGGAGAAGGGGGTGAATGGGTGAATGAGTGGGGGGTGGATGAGTGGGGGTAGATGAGTCGCTGTAAGGACTCTTCATCAACCCATCCACTTTCATCAACCCATCCACTCCCATCCACTCATCTAAACCTTCCCCTCTGGTGGCGGCGTAATCCCCCGACGGAGCAAACCAGCCTCTACTTCTCTAAGCAGCTCAAAATCCACTTCAGGTAGAAGCAACTCTTCAGGAGCATCCTTTTCTAAGAAAGCGAAGGCTTGCCGGAACTGCTGTGGGTCTGCTTCTAAGGGCGAGTCTAAGTGACAGGGAATGATTCGCTGAAAGTTCCAGCTTGCGACATGGTTTGCCCAGTCGATCGTAGCCTGGGACGCTCGATTCAGAATCAGCGCCTGCAAGATGGGCGCAACAAATAGCCGCCCGTTGCCCTGCAAAGCCTGAAACGATTGCTGCCAGTCAGGTTTCCATTGGAAGGGAAACCAGCCGAAGTACGCCGACTTGGAGCGATCGGGAGCTTGAAGCGCCTCTCGGACTGACTGTCCAATTTTGGTGATTTGGATAGCGCTAGGGCGAAAGTAGAAAGCGAAAAGCGCCATCCTCTGCCAGCCTTTACGGCGGTTGTCAGGAGTATCTTCGACGGTATCAAAGACGTGATCTTTTGCGTGAAACAGCAGCGCAGTCGGATCAATCTGCACGATCGCTGGAGGTTCTATGGGCACGGATAGAATAGTATCGGTCACGAGCAGGGTACGCGATCGCCGATGAAAAAAGACAACTTCTTCAAAAGGTCCTAACCCTAGGTGAATGGGGCCTAAAATTGCGTAGTCAAATTCATCGGCGAAGGGAGCTTGGCTGCTGTCTGAAGGCAAGATTTGAGTGCGTTTTGCAGGTAGACCTAGCCAGCTCAAAGGCAGATTAAGGGGGAAACTCCACTGGTGCGGAGCGACGAAGACTTGGGCATGGGGAAACCTGCGGGCAAAAGGCCCCACAAAAACTTTGTGTTCAATGCCCGAAACGGTGGGCAGAATGATGTATTTGACTGCACCATGCTCGGCAGCAATTTCATTGACTAGCCGAAGACATTCGCGGGTAGGAGCGATCGGCGCATAGACCAACAGACCGCCCGTTTCAAGTTTGACGATCGTCATGCGAATGGGCACAACGACGTAGAAAATCCCCTGAATCTGATCGAAAGTCCAGAGCGTGTTTTTAATAATTTCTGTTCGCAGAGTTCGCCGTTTGCCGTACGGATAGAGCGGCACGGCGTACCAGAAGCGCCATGACCAGTCGCTAGAATGCTGCCGATTTTGCGTTGTTAATGAATATGTAGGCTGATCCAATCTGCTACCACCTAGATTGCCGCTCTGCGCTCAAAGCACATGCCGACGATCGCGGCAGACCTATGCTTTAGATTCTGTTAAAAAGGCGTTGCCAAAAAGCCTTAATTACAAGCATAGGACAAAAGCTAGAGAACGTGAAAGAACTCATCAATCAACATTTTGGCATTTTAAGTTTCGTCAGGGCAGTCGATCGCCCAACTTGGGCATTCTTGAAAAAGAACTTGCTAGTCGTTCCCCATGAAGACCAAAATTGCGATCGCTGTTCAAGGCTATCTTGCGGCTTGCGGCTTGCTGATTCAGCCTGTTGCTTGGGCACAGATCGTTCCAGACAATACTCTGCCCAGCAGTTCTAGAGTCAATCGCCAAGGGCGCGTCTCTGAAATTACGGGCGGAACAACACAAGGGCGTAATCTGTTTCATAGCTTCAGGGGATTCTCAGTGCCAACGGGTGAAACCGCATTTTTCAACAATGCCTCAGATATTCAGAACATTATTACGCGCATTACCGGATCTTCTGTCTCCAATATTGACGGCTTAATTCGTGCCAACGGTAACGCCAACTTATTTTTGCTGAATCCCAACGGCATTGTGTTTGGTGCCAATGCCCAGCTTGACATTGGTGGATCTTTTGTCGGCAGCACAGCCAACAGCCTCCAATTTGCAGACGGCAGCGAATTTAACGCGATCGCCCCCCAGAACTCTCCTTTACTCACGGTCAGCACTCCGATCGGGCTACAGTTTGGTACGGCTCCTGGGTCAATTCGCGTTCAGGGAACAGGAAATCAGCTCAGATTAGATCTAAGCGCTTTTGCGATCGGTCAATCTGTCGGAGCCGCAGGTCTTCAGGTGCAGCCCGGACAAACTCTGGCGCTAGTGGGGGGCGATGTCATCTTGCAGGGGGGACATCTGACAACGGCAGGAGGACGCATTGAGCTGGGTAGCGTGGTGGGTCAGGGAACAGTGCGGATTGATCCCAATGACTGGGCGATCGACTATGCCCCGATTAGAGGCAACCGGGCGAGATTTGGAACGGTTCAGCTCTCTCAGGGAGCCTCTGTTAGCAGCAGCGGCGGCGGCACCATTCAGGTTCAGGGAAGACAGGTCAGCCTCACCGGAGGGTCTAGCTTTCTGGTGCAAACACTTGGCACAGAACTGGGCGGTCAGCTGACCGTAAACGCTTCAGACTCCGTGATGATTTCAGGAGTAGCAACCGATATGCAATCCGGCACAGTCCTGTTTGGCAGCAGTTTATACACCGATGTTAATGCGGCTGCAACGGTCAGAGGCAGCAATTTGAGCATTACAATCGACCGTTTACAGGTGGTAGATGGAGGTCATGATCTGATTCTCGGTGCAGCCAGTGGATTTACTACAAATGCGCAAGGAAATAACGCAGGATGGGATAGTGCGATCGCCACGGATCTTTCGATCGCCCAGAGAAATAATGGCACGACCGCAAATGAGATCAACGTTCAGAATGGACGGGTCGTAATCAATAGTCAAGGATTTTTTGGCATTGAGTTTCGAGATCAGTTGGCTCCCAACAGCGATATCACAGCAGCCTCTGGAGCAGGAACAAATCTCAATGGAATTACAAGACAGAATATGTCATCCGCCAGCCCTAATGTGAGACTATTTGAGTTGCTAGAAACCGTTGATTCGAGGGTTCAAATTGTCAGCGCTTGCGATCGCCATCAAGAAAACTCTTTTACCATTTCAGGACGAGGAGGTGTACCCGAATCACCCGATCAGGCTTTGAATAGCAGTATCGTCTGGCAAGATCTGCGGCTGCCGCAGAGCATCGACTTAAGCGATCGCCAAGGCTATCCTATCTACACTTCTACTACGATCGCGCTTCCTGTTCAGCCTGCCATGACTGAAGCACAGAGCTGGATAGTAGAGGCTGACGATCGAGTAAAGCTGGTTGCAGGACAAGAACATTCCTTCTGGCAATCTTCTCTAAATTGTAGGGCGGAGGTTAATTAGAGCGATCGTTTTTATGTTTGCAATAAAGACTCACAACGGATTGGAAAATTCATTGAGTTGGCAATAAAGCAGAGATGATGTGCTTTATCATGCAGGCGGTTCGCCAATGCTAAATCGCTGTCAGCTGTTAGGGTAACGATAGGCTTGAGGATAACTTCGGTGAACCTTCCTCCCCCTTCGTTAGTTTCAATCATAAAACCGATCGGATTATCCACATATTTAGTCACAACAATTTTGGCATCAGTACACAAGTGAAGATACCAAAGCATATGGCAAGTAGATATTGAGGCAACCAGCAGTTCTTCTGGATTATATCGGGCGGGGTCGCCCCGAAACTGAGGATCAGCAGAACCGGAAATACTGGGTTTCCCAACAACAGAGATTTCATGGGCGCGATCGTAGGTCTGGTAACTAGCTGTTCCCTGTCCTGTATTTCCTGTCCATCTCACTTCAACTTGATACTGATGAATTTTAGAGGGAGTTACCATACGTGTTCTCTTTGCACCTGGCAATAACAACACAGACCATAACAATAGCAACACAATTGTAAGATTTGGGAAGCGACAGACACAGAGAAGATCGATCTGGACGTACCCGATCTAGTCTATTCTTCCAGTAGAGACTCCCCATTCCCCATCTCCCTCATCCCCGTGTATAGCCGTCGCCGTGCCCTGTGGCTCTATCCGCTATTTCAAATTCCGCTGATTTTGCTGACGCTTTGCTTACTGGCGGCGCTGTTGTTCTGGCTCTTGGGCTGGGGCAGACCAAATGTTGCAGCAGCGATCGCTCTTGATCTCAGCAGTAGCACCTACGAAAATCAGGCGTTTAATGCCCCCAATACGATCGTCAATCAGGAATTGGAAGCGGTGCGATCGTACTTGACGGAAAACGCCAAGCTGAAACGTCCAAATACCGTACAGGTCTTCGGATTTGGTGCGTTGGTGGTTCCCCTCACACCTGCCTTTGAGTCAGATAGCGCCCAGGTGCAAGCTGCTCTGACTCAAACCCTTGCCGACCCAAGCCTGAGCCAGCGACTGCTTCCGGGCAGCACCAACGTCAATGCCGCCTTGCAAGAGAGTCAGAAAGCCTTAAATAGTCTGCCTTCAGGCTGCAAAGAAGTTTTGCTGGTGACAGATGGAACGGGCGATCGCATTGAAGATCTGACGATTCAAACGGCTAAAGCCAGCAAAACTCGCATTAATGTCTTGCTCGTCACAGCCGATTGGGTGCAAAACCTTAAGGATATTGATCTAGCTAAAGCCGCATTGCAGACGGGTGGGGTGATTCTGCCGGGACAGGTCGGCAGTTTGTCTACGCTATTTATCGATCAATTTTTTACTCGCTTTAACAGCAACTTGAAGTGGATTTTGTTTTGGTTAGGATTAGCCTGGATGGCGTTCATGTGGCTGCTGATTTTGCCGCTCGATCGCTGGATTTTGCAATCTTTCCTGAAGCTACCTATGAATATTGCTGGACAAGTTGCTTTGGGTAATGCCCTATTTTGGACGGTGCTGACGCCCATCCTGATCTGGCAGGTATGGGGTATTCCCTTTCTTTCGCCATGCTCGTAATCTACTCTTAGCCGATCGCTCGACTCCGATTCGAGTCCTCTTTGAGAATTGTTAGTCTAAATAGGGCTGCAATCTTTTGGGGGTTGCAGTAGTCTGATTCATGGAGTTTCATGTTTTGAATGGGGAAATTCTCATGAGACTTCCTTCTGCCCACTATTTGCAAACTTTTGTTCTGTCCTGAGGGGCAGCATGAGGAACCGTAGCATGAGCGACTCTCATCAAATCGATCAGCTTTTCGCAGGCAATGGCGAGATGGCGAGGCGAATGCGATCGCAGGACTGGTCAAAAACTCCGCTGGGAGCAGTCGAAACTTGGTCACAGAGCCTCAAGGCTGCCGTGAGGATTATGCTCACCTCCAGTCAGCCGATGTGGGTCTGGTGGGGCAAGGAGCTACTGAATCTCTACAACGATGCCTACATCCCCATCATGGGAGGCAAGCACCCTACGATGTTTGCCCGACCGGGTGCTGAGGTCTGGCAGGAGATTTGGGATGAAGTGTATCCCAGAGTCGAATCCGCCATGGTCAACAATGAGGGCACCTACGACGAGTCGCTGCTGCTGATCATGGAGCGCAACGGCTACCCCGAAGAAACCTACTACACATTTTCCTACAGCCCCATCCCAGACGATCAGGGGAATCCAGGCGGCATTATCTGCGCCAACACGGATGATACGCAGCGGATTATTGGCGAACGACAGCTGGCGCTCTTGCGAGAATTGGCAGCCCGTACCGCCGATGCCCGGACGTTTGACGAAGCCTGTACCTTGAGTGCCAGATGCCTGGAAACCAATCGGCATGATCTGCCCTTTGCGATGATTTATCTAGTCGATGCCGATCGACATCACGTGGTTCTCGCAGCATTGAGCGGCATCGATCGCACTCACCCTGCTGTTCTAGAAACGGTTGATCTGAATGCCGATACTGTCTGGCCCTTTGCCGAGGCGGTTCAGACCCAGAAGCCCGTTCTGATGACGATGCCCACTGAATTAGCAGACCTGCCCACAGGAGCCTGGGATCGAGTCCCGCATCAGGCTGTGGTAGTGCCGATCGCGCCTTCAGGATCAACAGGGCGATCGGGCATTCTAATCGCGGGGCTAAACCCGCTGAGGCTATTTGATAAGAACTACCGCAGCTTTATGGGGCTGATAGCGGGACAAATTTCCGCTAGCGTTGCCAACGCTAACGCCTATGAAGAAGAGCGCAAACGCTCTGAGGCACTGGCAGAACTCGATCGGGCGAAAACTCTATTTTTCACCAACGTCTCCCACGAGTTTCGCACCCCGCTAACGTTAATTTTAAGTCCGCTTGGAGAACTTTCTACTTCTCTAGAAGAGCGATTGCAGCCTGCTGAACGAGAGCAATTTAATCTGATGCAGCGCAACGGCTTGCGATTGCAAAAGTTGGTGAATACGCTGCTTGATTTTTCACGAATTGAAGCTGGACGAATTCAGGCAGTCTATGAGCCAACGGATCTAGCCACCTACACGGCAGAATTGGCTAGCGCCTTCCGATCGCTGATTGAACAGGCGGGCATGTCGTTGGTTGTGGAGTGCCCACCCTTACCAGAAGCGGTCTATGTCGATCGACAGATGTGGGAAAAAATTATTCTCAATCTATTATCCAATGCCTTCAAGTTTACGCTAACCGGATCAATCACAGTGCGGTTACAGTGGCTCAAAACTCAGGTTCAGTTAACAGTTATTGATACAGGAGTTGGCATTCCTGCCGCAGATTTACCACAGTTATTTGAGCGATTTCATCGGGTTGAAAGCTCCCAAGGGCGAAGTTTTGAAGGTTCGGGCATTGGGCTATCTCTAGTGCAAGAACTCGTCAAACTGCATCACGGCACGATCGAGGCTACAAGCATCCTTGGGCAAGGCAGTTGCTTCACAATATCCCTCCCTACAGGCTCTAGCCATCTGCCCAGCGATCGCATTGAGGCAAACCGCACGATGGTTTCAACAGCGTTAGGCATCATGTCTTATGTCGAAGAGGCGCAACGCTGGCTACCCGAAAGCCAAAGCAGAATTCCATTTGGGAATCCGCAGGAGAGAGGCTACGCAGATATTTCTATGGGCAGGAAAATCCGTGAGCAAGAAATCCAGGAGCAAGAAATCCAGGAGCAAGAAATTCAGGAACAAGAAATCTATGAGCAATCTTCTCTGATCTCTCCATCTTTCTCTGCCGCCCGCATCCTGCTTGCCGATGACAATGCCGACATGCGCGATTATATTCAGCGGCTTTTGGGTTCTACCTACCAGGTTGAAACCGTTGCTGATGGCATGGCGGCTCTCAATGCGGTGCATCAAAATCCCCCGGATTTGGTGCTGTCGGATGTGATGATGCCGCGAATGGATGGCTTTGAGCTGCTACGACAGCTCCGAACCGATCCTCAAACCCAGGAAATTCCCATCATCTTGCTGTCTGCCCGCGCAGGTGAAGAAGCCCGAATTGAAGGACTGACCGCCGGGGCTGATGATTACCTGATCAAGCCTTTCTCTGCCCGTGAGCTAATGGCGCGAGTGGAGGCTACGCTCAAGCTCGCCAAATTGCGGCAGACGGCACGAGAGCGTGAACAGGCTTTGCAGTTTGAAGCCCAAGCGGTTAGAGCCAATCTTGACCGCATCTTGTCAAACTTGCAGGAAGGATTTTTGACCTTCGATCGCAACTGGTGCTACACCTACGTTAACGATCGCCAGCTTGAGATCATCGGCATGTCCCGTGAATCTGTGATAGGCAGGAATCTTTGGGAAGTCTTTCCAGATCTCATAGATTCAGAGATTTATCACCAGTTCCACCGAGTGATGAATGAACGGGTATTCGTGCAGTTCGAGGTTTATTATCCGCCATTAGAGAGCTGGTTTGACCATCGGGTATATCCTGATGAAGATGGCATTGCGGTTTTTGTGACGGATGTGAGTGAGAGAGCACATCTCGAAATCGAGCGTCAACGCGCTGAACAGGAATTGCGAAACAGTGAAGAACGGTTTCGCAACATGGCGGATAACGCGCCGATGATGATTTGGGTGACAGATCCTACGGGCTACTGCACCTACCTAAGTCAAAGGTGGTACGATTTTTCGGGACAAACGGAAGCAACTGGATTAGGATTCGGCTGGCTGAATATAGTCCACCCAGAAGACTTTGAAATCACTAAGCAAATTTTTCTGGAGGCTAACCACAGCAAGATCGCCTTCCAGTTAGAATATCGTCTGCGGCGCAAAGACGGAGACTATCGCTGGGCGATCGATGCGGCTAGCCCTTGGTTTGCAGAGGATGGTACCTTCAAAGGATATATCGGTTCTGTGATTGACATTACCGATCGCAAGCAGGCTGAAATGAGGGTGCGAGAAGCAGAAGATCGGTTGCGGCTTGCCTTGGATGCCGCAGATCTGGGCACCTGGGATTTCAACCCCACGAGCGGCGAACTGAAATGGGATGAATGCTGTAAAGCGATGTTTGGACTGTCGCCGAACGCCGATGTTCACTATGATATTTTCTTGGCAGGTCTGCACCCGGAAGATCGCGATCGAGCGCACGATGTTGTCGTTGCCGCCCTCGATCCGGCTATACGGGGCGAGTGTGACATTGAATACCGGACGATAGGTATAGAAGATGGCGTGGAGCGCTGGATTGCAGCCAAGGGAAAGGCTTACTTTAGCAGTGCCCTGAGTGATGCGATCGCGACGCGCTTTATTGGTACCGTTCTCAATATTACTGAGCAAAAACGGGCTGAAGCAGAACGGGAGCAGCTCTTGCAACGGGAGCAGACTGCACGAGAGCAGGCAGAAACCGCCAACCGGATTAAGGATGAATTTCTTGCGGTTTTATCCCACGAACTTCGTACGCCGATGAATCCAATTCTGGGTTGGTCGAGCTTGCTGCGCCAAGGCAAACTAAAGGGCGAAAAAATCACTCAGGCGGTTGAAACGATCGATCGCAATGCCAAACTTCAGATGCAGCTCATTGACGACTTGCTCGATATTTCTCGAATTCTGCGCGGCAAGCTAGTCCTCAATATGCTCTCTGTTGATCTGAAGTTTGTCATTAACGCCGCGCTAGAGACGGTGCGGTTAGCCATGGATGCTAAGTCGATCGTCCTGCAAACCCAGATTGATCCAGCCGTTGAGTCTGTCATGGGCGATGCGGGACGACTCCAGCAGGTCGTCTGGAATTTGCTGTCGAATGCGGTGAAATTTACGCCCCCTAGAGGACAGATCACCGTTGTCCTAACCCAGGCTGGAACAAATGCGCAACTCCAAGTCATAGACACAGGCAAAGGCATCCATCCTGACTTTTTGCCCTATGTGTTTGAGCATTTCCGTCAAGAAGATGCCGCCACGACGCGAAAATTCGGTGGGCTGGGGCTAGGATTGGCGATCGCCCGCCAAATTGTAGAACTACATGGCGGCAGAATAAAAGTCACAAGCCAAGGTGAAGGACAAGGTGCGACGTTTACGGTTGAGATTCCGCTGAAAGAGCGACAGAGATTGACATCTGAATGCAAGTCCCAGGGCAATGTGCCGCCATCTGCCCGTCGATCGCTAACGGGGCTTCACATTCTTGTGGTGGATGATGAAGTGGATTCTCTGGAATTAGTGAAGTTTGTGCTAGAGGAAGCAGGAGCAATGGTCACTAGCACGTTCTCGGCGATCGAGGCACTACAATCGATCGACCAGCTTGTTCCTAGCCTCATTGTTAGCGACATAGGAATGCCAGAGATGAATGGCTATGCCCTGATACGGCAGATTCGGGCGCTAGAACAGACAAAGCAAGTTCCAGCCATTGCTTTAACGGCATACGCGCGAGAGAGCGATCAACAGCAGGCGATCGCGGCTGGATTTCAGCAACATATTTCAAAACCCGTTGATCCAGAAAAGCTAGTCAGCGCAATTTGCGCTCTGTGCAGTTTGTCTGAGTCTGATCTAATTTGATCTAATCTAATCAGACAAGATAGAGCCGACTTCCCAAGCCGCACACCTTTCAGCAAGCCTTAATCTCGCAGCGCCTTTAGCCTCGACTCCTGGATGACTTCTAACAGGGTTAATCTTTTGTTTAAGATCTTTAACAGTAGCCTTTGATACAATTTAGTAGGGAACAATAAAGCTAGTCGATCGGGCAACGTCTCACTCTCTTCAGCTAGACCGTTGCCTTACAACACAAGTGCTTAGAGGAATTTTCATGTCTGAATCACTCTTGTCCGATGCCAACCAGCGGCTTAAAAAAGCCTTGCGCTATGTCACGATTCACGAAGATGCCGTCGAGCGACTGAAGCATCCTAAGTCCAGTCTGACGGTTTCCATTCCTGTCCGCATGGATAACGGCTCTCTGCGCGTGTTTCAGGGCTATCGCGTCCGCTATGACGACAGCCGAGGTCCCGCTAAAGGGGGAGTGCGCTTTCACCCAGGCGTAACGCTAGATGAAGTGCAGTCCCTAGCTTTCTGGATGACCTTCAAATGCGCCGTGCTAAATTTGCCCTTTGGTGGAGCAAAAGGCGGCATTACTCTCAATCCCAAGGAACTCTCTAAGTTTGAACTAGAGCGCTTGAGCCGAGGCTATGTGGACGCGATCGCCGACTTCATTGGCCCCGATGTTGATATTCCGGCACCCGATGTCTACACCAATCCCATGATCATGGGCTGGATGATGGATCAGTACAGCATCATCCGCCGCCAGATTACCCCCGCCGTGGTGACGGGAAAACCGATCGCCATGGGCGGCAGTCTGGGACGCGAAACTGCAACGGCAATGGGCGCATTTTTTGTGATTCAAACCGTGATGCCCAAGCTCAACCGCAAGCCAGAAAACACTACCGTTGCGGTGCAGGGCTTCGGCAATGCTGGGGCGGTGATCGCCGAACTGCTGTTTCGGGCAGGATACAAGGTAGTTGCAGTCAGCGACTCTCAGGGGGGCGTTTACTCACCACAGGGCTTAGACATTCCCAGCATTCGCAAAATTAAGGAGTCCACGCGGGGCATCAAGGCGGTGTACTGCGAAGGATCGGTTTGTAACCACGTTGACCATACCGCCGTTACCAATGCTGAACTGCTGGAGCTAGAGGTTGATTTCCTCATCCCGGCTGCATTAGAGAATCAAATCACGGCTGAAAATGCCGATCGCATTCGTGCCTCCTACATTTTTGAGGTAGCCAATGGCCCCATCACCTCAGCCGCCGATGCCATTCTGGAAGCCAAGGGCATTCAGGTTTTCCCCGACATTTTGGTGAATGCGGGTGGCGTCACCGTCAGCTACTTCGAGTGGGTGCAAAACCGCAGTGGCTACTACTGGACACTCCAAGAGGTTAACCAGCGCCTTGAGGAAAAAATCACCCGCGAAACTGAGCTAATTTGGACGATCGCCCAAGAGCTAAACTGCGACCTGCGCACTGCCGCATACGTCCATGCCCTCAAGCGCATGGGAGAAGCGATCGAGGCTAAGGGAACGCGAGAAGATTATGTGAAATGAGAGGCTATAAGACGAGGCAAGTCTCAAACTACGGTTTCTGGCTTGCCTCTTCAGCTTCCTTCATCTCCTGACTTTCCAAAGTGTCTAATACTTCCTGCATTTCAGACTGAGTAGCCCGTTTTTGTAATGCCGACCAGCAGTGCCCTGAATTATTCAGCAGCGTTTGACGGCGTAACTGCTGTAAAGCTCTAATGCAAGATGAGCAATCGCAGCCAAACAGTGTGACAGCAGCATCGCTCTCTGCGGCACTGAAATCGGTTTCGGGATACTCAATAGGAATGTTGATAGCAGAGGCAATCAAAGTCTCATGATCTCTAGGACGAAGCGACTGCACCGCTTCGGATTCAAGCAGATCGCAGGAGGCTGTGAGAGGCGTCGCGATCGCTTCTGCCCAAGTTTGACTAGATTCTGTCGCCGCAGAAGCGAGGGTCAGCAACGGCAGGGCTAAGAGTGAGCTAGCCATTGCAGGAATTGCCACTAAGCTCAATAAAATCTTGTGGTTCATAAAAATACGCGCCTCAGCTTGGTCACGCTAATCTTAAAGACAGTTCTGCCCACAAATCATAGCTTGACTAAATTGTTTTGCGACTAGCTAGAGGCGCTTGTATAAAACCGCAGCGCAAATTTCCAGAACGATCGCGCCACCCAGAGCAGGGCGATCGCCAAACCTCCAGCACCCGCAATCCAGGCAACTTCGACTCGGTTGAGCAATGTTTCTGCCGGGATTGTCGTCAAGAACGCCACCGGAATCACAAAGGTGAAAAAGAAGCGATACGCCACCGGATATGCCGCCATCGGATATCGCCCCGCCTCTAGCAGTCCCCGCAGCACTTCTGTGACGTTGTAGATTTTGACGAACCAAATGCTCGTGGCTCCCAGCATAAACCAGAGGCTATACAAACTCAGTAGCCCAAAAAACAGCGGTACGGCGCTAAAGAAATAGGCGATCGGCTGTACCTCCAGCCTTGTCCCAGCATAGCCAATCAAAATCATGCCAAACAGCAAATCAGGCAAGCCCCAGGGCGAAACTGTGCGGGCAGACAGCCAAAACTGAGAGCTAATTGGCTTCAGCAGCACAAAATCCAGCGTTCCCTGCTGCACTTGTTTCACAATTTGATTGAGGTTGGGAGCCAAAAAGGTGCTGGAAAACCCTTGCAGCAGCGTGAACAGACCCAAAACAATGAGCGCCTCTTCCCAGCTCCAGCCTTCAAACGTATAGCCTGTTTGGTAGAACAGCGACAGGCCGAACAGGCTGCCCGCCATGCCACCCAGACTCGTCAGCGTCGCCAAAATGAAGTTAGTGCGATATTCCAGCTCGGCAGCGATCGCCGTGCTCCAAAATAGCTTCAGCACCCGCCAATGTCTTGTGAGCCAATCCATAACGTTACGGTATCTCAAGGAGAGTGAACGAGTAAATGGGTGGACGGGTGGATGGGTAGATGCTCATCCACTCATACACCCATCCACCCATTATTAGGCAATCCACTATAAACCCCTTCCATTAAGGCATCGCCAGCTCTCCAAGCACCTCTAGGCGCTTAAAGTTCCCCAAGGTCATGAAGGTTTCCGTTAGGGTTTCGGCGATCGTCGGCGTAATCCAGCCCATCTGCTTGAGCAGGTGAATGGCAATCGCATGTTTTGCCCGCTTAGCACCATCTGTGGCTTTAATCGCCAGTCCCAGGCCTTGCCCCACCCGCGCCACACACTGAATGCCTTCGGCTCCAGCTTTGCTCACTAGCTCACCCTCAGCAAAGCGCATCAGCTCCGTATCAAACTGTCCTTCGCCCGAAATTAGGCTGGGATGATGCGTCATGGCGCGAACGATCCGCTCCATATCCACACTATCTCCAGAGCCAAGCTGAGCATACAGCGTTGCCATTTGCCCTAGCTGCATAAAGTAGGTGGGCGCACCGCAGTCGTCATGGGCATAGATAAACTCTTCGGGCGGCATCTTCAGCAGCTCAGCCATTTTCGTCACAATTAAACGCTGTACCGGATGGTTGCGCTGAAGATAGTTGCTGGTTGGGAAATTGCACTGACGGCAGACCGCCAGCATTCCGGCATGTTTGCCTGAGCAGTTGTGCTCTAGGGGGCTGCGCTTGCCGGGTGGTACAGGACATTGCAGCGCAGTCGGCTCCACATCGCATCGCCAGAGAATGTTAAACACCTGCCGCGCCTGGTCAACCGTACCCTGATGAGAGCTGCACATGACCGCCAAATCGCGATCGGTTAAGCCAAATCTTTCCAGCGTACCCGTATTGGCAACCGCCAAAGCCTGAAACGGCTTTAGTGCCGATCGAATAAAGGTAGAAGTCTCCGGATTGCCTGCCACAGACAAAACTCGCCCCCGGCTGTCTGAGACAACGGCCTGGACTCGATGCGTCGATTCAATAATGCCTTCTCGCAGTAGCCGCACCTGAAGCTCTGCGGTTTGGATGGTGCGTTTTCCCCTTGTCATGGCTAAAACTGTGCCACACTCCCGTACCCGCTGCAAGCGATCGCTACAAAAACATCCACACAACACCGCCTAAAATAAACAGAGCTAAAATTATGCCAAAAGTCATCTTCAGCCTTTGCAGCACAGACTTGAGCTGATAGTTGACAATCAAATTGTCTCGCTGCAATACCTCTTCCGGTTTCGTCCATTCCTGACCATCATACCAACCCGACTCTTCATAGAATATCGTGGCGTTGGAGAGGCGATCGCATACATACACCCAACCTAGGTAGAGCCGTAGCAGCGCCAGCAGAGGAATGACCATGGCACCTGCTGCCCCAAAGATGAAAAACTGAGCTGGATACTTAGACACATGGAAGCTGGTGGCAGCTACAGGAGCCGACACCAGCCAGCTCAATGTCCATAAAACAGCTATGGGCTTGATAAAGCCCTTTAGATCTAGAGTAGCCCACCTAAAAAACCAGGATTCCTTAAGCTCCTGATATTCATTGATGGGCTGCTGCTCGGTGGGGACAGGACAAACGGGGGCAGAAGACGGCATGGTTTGAGCGCAGACCTAGACTGTGCCTTTACTTTAACGCCTCTACTTTAACGAATCTGCTGTCGTCTGGGCTAGGGGCACAAAGTTTGTGCGTTCGGCATGACCCCAGAAAGCCTCAAGCCCATAAAATTCTCTGGCTTTGGGCATAAAGACATGGGCAATCACATCCCCGTAGTCCAACAAGATCCAGTAGCCTTCCGATCGCCCTTCTACCCGCAGAGGCAAGCGCTGACAGTCTTTTTCAACCTGACCTTCAATGGAGCTAGCAATCGCCCTCACCTGCACGCTCGAAAGACCCGTCACCATCACAAAGTAATCAGCAATGTAAGACACATCCGCCACCTTTAGCAAAACGATATCGCCGCCTTTGCGATCGTCTGCGGCGGCAGCAATGGCCATAGCAAGCTTACGGCTATCTTCTTTGCGGCTGTCCTCTTCGATGTTTGCCTCTCGCCGCTTGGGTGGAGTCGCAATGCTGTTGTCAGAATTCTGGGCTTGAAAAGCGTTAAACATCAAGGAATAAATTCTCCTAAAAAATGGGTGATTGGAACCAGTCAGCCTGAAGCTTCTAGCAGTCTAAAACTTTATCTCCCGATAGTTTCGATCATAGTGAACACAGCTAATTTCGGGAACGGTAGCCACGAATTTTGGCACATTAGGTTACAAAATACCGAAGCTGTCCAACACCTGCTCTCGGTGACAACGCGCAGCCGAACCGGACTCAGGAACAAAAGCCAGAAGGCAACAGGCTAACATTTGCCTCAAATTAATACTGACTAAAACGAAGTTAGTCTAAGACTTCAAGATGATCCTCCTGCCTCAAATCCAATTAATGATGCGTGATTGAAGCAGATTTTTATCTTTCATGAGCCTAAAGTAAATGCCGTATTCTCACGGTAGCAAAACTTACCCGTAAATTAATACACCTAAGTTGAACACTCAGTTGAACTTAAGTTGCACTTCAGTTGAACATGGGGCAGTTGAGTGTTTCGTCGCATCATCTCAGCGCTTAAACAAACTATGCGAATTCTGATTTATTCCTATAATTACCACCCTGAACCGATCGGCATTGCGCCCCTAATGACGGAACTGGCAGAAGGACTGGTCGCAAGAGGGCATGAAATCAGAGTGGTAACGGGAATGCCCAACTATCCTCAGCGGCAGATTTACCCCGGCTACCAGGGCAAGCTGTACTGCACCGAAGAACGAAATGGCGTAGTGATCCAGCGCAGCAGCGTCTGGATTCGCCCTCAGCCCGGACTGATTTCACGGATGCTGCTGGATAGCAGCTTTGTGCTAACTAGCCTTCTACAGGCTCTGAGAGGCTGGCAGCCCGACGTAATTTTGCTGACGGTGCCGCCCCTGCCGATCGCCGTTCCGGCAACGCTCCTAGGCTGGCTTTACGCCTGTCCTGTAGTGCTAAATCTGCAAGATATCTTGCCAGAGGCGGCAGTGCATGTGGGGCTAATCAGCAATAAACGAGCCATCAAAGTATTTGAGGCGCTGGAGAAATTTGCCTACCGCACGGCGCACACCATTAGCGTGATCACAGAAGGCTTTACAGATAACCTAGTGAGTAAAGGAGTGGCGATCGACAAAATCCGCTGCATTCCCAACTGGGTCGATACCAAGTTCATCCGACCCTTGTCAAAAAACCACAATCCCTTTCGCCAGATTCATAAGCTGCAAGATAAGTTTGTGGTGATGTATTCCGGCAATATTGCCCTGACTCAAGGGTTAAGGACGGTCATTGAGGCGGCAGCAAAACTGCGACACATTCCCGAAATCGTGTTTGTGATTATAGGCGAAGCCAAAGCGCTAGATAACCTATGGCAGGTTTGCATGGAGCATCAGGTAGAAAATGTGCTGCTGCTGCCGTTCCAGCCGCGCGAACAATTGCCAGAGATGCTGGCTGCTGCCGATGTCGGGCTGGTCATGCAGAAAAAAAACGTGGTGGCATTCAATATGCCCTCCAAAATTCAGGTGTTACTGGCTAGCGGTCGTCCAATTATTGGTTCTGTCCCGGTAAACGGTACGGCGGCAAGGGCGATTCATCAGAGCGGCGGCGGTGTTGTGGTTGAGCCTGAATCTGCCGATCGCCTTGCCGAAGCCATCCTCGACCTCCACGCCAACCCAATAAAAGTAGAGGCGATCGGGGAACAGGGCAGACGCTACGCCGTGCAAAATTACTCTGCTGAGCAGGCGCTCAGCCGCTACGAAAAGCTATTTTATGAGGTTGTGGCTGGAACCTCACGGAAACCTGCGATGACAGAGCGCGCAATACCTGACGCAGTACCTACTGAGTAGCAATTTGAGTGGCGATCGCAGGCTAAAAAAACCGCTTGAGGACGGGTTGATGGAATCGCTGGGCTTAAGTTTTATACCAATTTAAGACTCAAATAGGGCAGATGATTTTCGAGAGCCGCGCGGAGCGCGGCTCTCGAAAATCATCTGCCGCCTCATCAATTTGAATTGGTGTAAAAGCTTAACTTTGTTTTTGAGACATTTTCTGCGGAAAACCCAGAATGAGCCTTACTTCCTAGCAAAAACACGGAAAACCCAATAAGAGCAATTCCTGACTCCTGATGCTAAACCCTACTGAGCTGCCTCAAACACAAACGGCTTTGCCGTCACAAATTGGCTAGACACCTCGCCCGAAAACACGATTTGCTGGTTGTCGCCCAAATCAAGTGTCCTAACGCCAGACTCTGGAGAAAAATCTACTTTCTTTAGATCGACCCAGAAGACATTCGGAGAAATTGCAGACTCAAAGTAGTAGAGCTTGTCTTTTTGGTCAGCGACAACACGCCAACGAGTGGTCGAAAGGTTAGGTTGATCCGACAGGCTGATGCCGTAGGGAACTGAGGCATTTCGAATAACGCTAAATACAGAGGCAGCGGCTACGCGAGGGTCATCGGTTTCTGGGATGGCATTGATATAAAAGCTGGCACGAGCAAAGCGATCAGTGGCGCGGCTGGTACCCGGCAAAAAGGTAAGACCATCTACCTGCCGCCAGTATTGAGCGATCGCCAACTGATCCTCAAACACAGGTTCGTTGGTCATTACCTGGTAGCGGCGATCATGGTGAATTCGTAGTTTTCCATCCACCCATTCCAGGATGGCACTATCGCCTGTAGCATCTGAGAGTGAGAGGTGAAGAGTTGACAGACGACCTGGCTGACCTGGTATCTCTCCCGTTGCCACATGAAACGGATTGGCACGGATATGAGCTATAGACTCGGCGACGGTTGCAAAATTGTCGAGAAAATATTGCGACCAGATCGACAGCGATGTTCGCGGGGTTTTGCCGTCATCTTCAGGATATTTGGAATTGGCTAACCATTGAGCATTCACCACCAGCCCCGGCTCGTTCATGCCGTCAACAGTCGAGATGTTGTAGCCGCTAACAGCCAAGCTGCCATATCTAGAAGTCCATGTCAGTGAGTTAGGTCCAGCTGCGCCATGGCGCTCCATACCCTGAGGAAAAATCCACAAATTGCTTAAGATTTCTAGCTTCCAGTCCATTGTGCGACCAGTAAGGACTCGACCCCCTGTTCCTTGGTAGAGCGCTCGCGTACAGGCTTCAACGGGTATGGTCAAAGATAATGCTGTCGATATCAACAGCATCGGTAGTGCACTATAAATCGTTTTTTGGATAGTTTTCATATTGGCTGAATCTCGCTAGTTCCTGTTCAATTGCTGCCCTTGGAAGGGAGAGACTCATGCCTAATTGAGGGCAGTAGCGGGTTGTACCTGAGTTTTCGTTACATTCTGCCTCTGGCAAGTTGAGCATACTCTACCCTGAAAACTTCCGGTTGACAGTTAGATTAATGCTTTCTTCCGATTGGCTTCTCAAGCGAGTGGGACAAAAAAGGCTTATTTCCCAGGGAGTGCTAAGACTTCCCCACTAACTCATCCTAAGGTGGCTCAGGTTTTGTATCAGATCTGATACTGTCTAAGTCTGGAACTGCTGCTGGCTACCACACCTCATCGTCACCGCACCAGATCTCCAAATCTAAATCGTTGAGGTCAATTAAGGCACTCTGAATCTGAGCTTGCGTGCCGTCTAACTCCAGATCAAACCAGCCATCTTCCTGTCCATTAGCGCCTAAAAGCGCTGCGGTAATGTTCACCTTAAGGCCATAGCGCGTGATCAAGTTAGAGATAATGGGTTCCCGCTGATACTCTTTGGGAATCCGTAGACGCACCCGAAGCTGGGTACGGCGATCGCTTGGGACAGCGCTATCGGATTTGGCAGAAAACGATTCGAGGGTAGTCATTTGAGCCTTCCAATACTATCTACGGTTAGTCTATCGGATTACTGATCATAATACCTGAAATTGTGAGTGAAAGCGATTTTAGGCGCTGCTAATTTTGAATGGTTAGAATTGCTTAGCTATTATGTAGATGAGTGATAGCAGAATTCAGGTCGTCTCTAGCTCGATCGTGCCTGAGGTGAAAAGTCTCAATAACCGTTTTTTTGACTCCGTTCCCTGAAATATTTCTGGCATTGCTGACCTTTTCCTAAAACATTCATGAAGCAGCGCTTTGCTCGTAAATTTACGACTGTCCAACCTCAATGCTGGCTAGCTTCTGGCATGTCTTTGCTGGTGATAGCGGCTAGCTTCTGGACAGGTTCAAAAGCTGTTGCCTCAGAGCCGAATACCTTGCTGCTGCTGACCACTCCGCTCAACGAACAGCAGGTGAATCAGCTGTGGGCAGGAAATGTGCCGACTGATCGATCGATTATTGCGGCAAACACCGTTTCTCAATCCGATCTCACCATTCCCAGCCTGTGGTGGGCGCAGAAACAGTTTGGCGGTACCCTGCTCAACTACTGGGTCGCGTATTCTGGCGCTGATGGCGCTCCTCGCCGGATTGATCTGCTAGTCGATCAGCAGGTCTGGAATGGAACCAGCTATATCGATCGCTATGCCTTCATCACGCAAATGGGCGAAACTGCAAAGGACTTTGATTACAACCTGCGGGTGTTTACCTGGCGAGGAGATTTACTAGGAGCCTATGTTTGTGATTTCAGCGCCCCCAATCTGAGCAATTCTGGGACGATCGCCCCCACTGAAGACTCACGAACTGTCTCTCAATGCGATGTATTTCTGGGGCTTTCAGATCCCGGAACCTTTCAAAACAATCCCCTCCCTGCGGCACCTTGAGATCTGGCTGACGCTAATTATTTCTAAGCGTTGCTCGATACCGCAGTATTGCGCAGGGTTGTCCAGAGACGGCGGTATTGCTCAACGGTATCAGGGGCTAGGGGCAGAAGGAATTCACTGCGCTGCTGAATTCCACCATCAGCGATCGTCGCTCTAGCCTGACGTAAAGATTCTGGCAGATTTTCTGAGGCAATTGTTTTACCGACGGCTGTTTCACCAACGGCTGTTTCACCAAAAAAGAGCGGTGAAGCTGCAGAGCTGAGTAGTGAAAGCTGTGTGGCAATTTGGGGTTGCCAGCAGAAACCAATCCACTGCTTCACTAGGGAGAGACGATCGCTCGCCCCAGTCGAGATCGTTGGAGCCGTCGTAGGACGCACCCACAGGTCGGCAGTCAAAACGCTGCCCGATTGGGGCACCACGCCAGCTAATTCGCGATCGCGCTTGAGGATGGGCAAAATTTCGTGTGACCAGCCCACCGCCAGCCAGGTATCTTCCAAAATTAGCGGCTGGAGATAGGACTTAGAGCTGTAGAACTTGACCTGCTGCTGAAGCAATTGCAGCTCTGCAGGCAAATTGGCAACACTTTGCAAGTCGGCAAGATTGATCGATCGCCCTAATTTCTTCAGGGTTAGCCCAATCACAGCTCTAGCACTATCGGGCAAGGAAATACGTCCTTTGAGAGGCGATCGCCATAAATCGCTCCAGTCAGAAGGTGTCCACCCCAAAGACTTGAACTTGTCTGGACGATAGACCATCATTAGCGTTCCCCAACGATAGGGAGCTGCCCAGAGCGAATCATTGGCTTTGCCTAAGTTTCCTTGAGCATCTCGTCGAGCAAATTGCTGCCACACTTCGGGCAGCTGCTGCCATTCAGGAATGTCTTGGAGAGGCAAAGGCTGAATGAGTTTTTGCTGAATGGCTGGAGCGAGCCAGTAGTCGCCCAGCGTCACGAGATCAGAGGGTGGCACAGATTTGTCGCCCACAAAAGGAACAAATCCTGGAATGGGGACTGTCTTTGGATCGCTTTGGGGCGTTTGCCAAGTTTGCAGTAGCTCAAACAACTCTGCAAGCTGTTTACTCTGAGAAAAACTGAGCGGCAGGCTGGCAGCTTGCCGCTGAAATTCCTTCAAGAGCTGAGGCGGCACAGAGTTTTCCAAGACGCGAATTTTGAGTGCCGCGTCGCTAGTGGAATTACAGCCCAACACTAGCTGGCTGAGAGCTAACGCACTGGTGCCGAGGAGGAGCGATCGCCGAGTGAGCATGGGGCAAATAAGCGTAAATTAATAAGCGTAAATTAATCTGTGAAGAAGTGAAGCTTCTACCCGAAGGCGTGGGAAGTCTATTTTCATAGGTATTTCAGTCTATCTCATCCCATTCACAAGGATCGTTGCTGATTTTAGGTATAAATTTTTTTGAAAGAGATGCTCAGCACCCCTTTCAAAAAAATTTATACCCAGATTAAATAATGCCTCACAAGGGTTCTAATGAGTAATCACAGACCTTATGGAAAGCAGTTATTTGCCTGACGATTCTGCAATTAAAAGTCTTCAGAGTTCATCAGAGTTCAAGAGAATTTGATTAACCTGCAATAGCTTGCTGCTGCCAATAGCGATCGAATCTCGCTAATTTCTATTCACTTTCACTCAGCAATGATTGCACCTAGATGATTAATGTAGACTGTTAAAACTGTGCCGTTTCTCAGTCTTTTCGGCTTAAATTTTTCTATGAATAAAAAGATGTTTCAGATTCTTCTCTTGAATAAAAATAGATTGAGCAACAAAAGTTAAATGATTCAGGAGTATTCACTCCTATTGAGCATTTAGTTCTTAAAATATGGACATAATTCGTTAAGAAGAAGTAGAGCATTGAATGGATCCACTCCAGGAGCAAGTGTCTAATTTAAGTACAAAAGTAGATGCGCTGCATGGCAGCCTTGAGCAGGTGGGAAGTCAAATTATTGACATTCTCTCTGAGCTAAAGGGGAAAGAGCGCGGTTACTCCTCGTCCTCTGGAGCAAGTCTGGGGCGTTATTCTCCGCCCAGCCGCAGTAGTTTTGACATGGAAATGGCGCACAAAGATGTGTTAGCCGATGACAATTACTCAGATTCAGATTCTCAGAAGGGCGATCGCGTTCTGGCTCCAGAAGTCCAGATTCAGCGCTTGACAGCTCAGTTAACGGCTGCCTACAACCGGATTGCCGCCTTGGAAGAGCAGCTCATGTCCCGGCGAGTCCTGTAGTACCTTTGGTGTTGATATTCATGCAATGGTCTTTTATGGGGTGAGCTTCGCCCACCCCATAAAAGACCATTGCATTTTGAGCACTGTACCTTCAGCGGCTCAAGCGATCATACTCGTTGGCAAGAGTCTCGATCGCTGATAACATCTGTGCCTGATCCCAGTTTTGGTAGAGGTGGGCGGCGATCGCGCATCCACCAGCCCCCACGCCCTCTTTCACAAAGCCTTGCTCGTAGGCGCGCAGCATCTCGTAACGTGATGGGGCAAAGCTGAGCTGAGTGGCTAACAGCGGAGCTGCCAGCATTTGCGCTAGACCCACAGCGTCACCCGTTGGATCTTCTGCCACCCAACGGGTAGTTCCCACTGCCACTTGTTCAGGTCGCCAGTTCAAAGACTCAGTGCGAACCATTGCCTGAATCAGCGCGTAAACTGCTAACATTTGCGTTCCACCTGCCAGCAGAACGCCGCAAGATCGGCTAGCAGCGATCGTCATACCTGCTACCACTACCTGCATAGGGTCGCCCACAGCCGCTACGACGCTATCCCAGTTTTCTTTTTGCTTTAATCCCGCCCGTTTTAGCCCAGCCTGTACGATCTCCCACTTCTGCTGATGATTGCAAGTTGGGTGGCTGCTGCTGACCTTCCCCATAGCATCCCAGCCCAATGCGGTTAGCACTGCTAGCGCCGTTGTGGTGCCACCCACAACACACTCCCCCAGAATGAGATAGCCCTGTGCTTCAGCTGCCAGCTTTGCGCCCCAGATTAGACCCTGCTGCAACAGATGTCGCACCATAGCAAGATCGAGGGCATGCCCGTGGCTCAGGCATTGGGCAGGACTCCCCTGAAGGTCGATCGCCGGGACAGAGGGTGGCTGAGGCAATCCGGCATTAAACAGGTAGACCGGAATCTGCTGGGCTACGACGATCGCCCGCGTGATCAGCACTGGCGATGCACCCGACTGTAGCGGCGGCAAGGGATAGGTCGGATGAGCCTGAACCCCGCGCGCCAAAAATTCGGCATCTGCTACTGCCGTATAGCGGCGATCGTCTGGTGTAGCTCCAGCCGCAGAAATGCCGGGGATCAGCCCTGTTTCGGTAAATCCCAAGATGCAAGCCAGCAGCGGAGGAGCCTTTTGAAATCGATGTATCCAGGCTTCGGCTTGCTCAATCTGGCTGTAGGCTCGAATCATTGGCTAGGTTCTAGGGTGGGTTCAAACAGGCTCAGATATCAGGTGTTGCTAATGGTTTAAGGCACTTTACTCTTCGAGCAACACCTGTACCCACTGCGGCGGATCAGGAATAGGATTACCCAATCGCCCTAGCAGCAGCCATGCCGCCAAATGCACCGTAAACAGGTAAACCAGATCACTGCACAAAATAATCACAACAGTGGCAACCTGCACCACCGTTAGATTGGTTTGCCCCAGACTGTCTAGCCCTAGCCAGCCCCAATCTACCAGGACAGACAGCAACCATTGGATAAAGTCTGCAACCCGGTTAGTGGAATAAGCCCACAGGTCTTCGCCCAGAAAAACAGATAGAATGCTGAGCCGGAAGAAAAATCCTAGAGTGGAGAGTAAAGTCCCCAGAATCATAGAGGGTAGCCAAGGCGATCGCCGATGCCACATCATCCCCAACTGCACACCCAGCAAGGCATAGGGCACAAAAAACAGCAGACTTAAGTAAGGTCCCATTAGCACCGACAGCAGCAATCCACAGACGATCGCTGCCATCCAGGACGATCGATGTCCCCAGCGCAGATAAACTAGGGCGATCGGCAGGGGAAACAAAATGCGCATCCAGGGGCCAATGCTGAGGTAGTAGCTCACCAGCCAGAGCAAACTGGCAGTGCTAGCCAAGAATGCCACCTCTACAAGCGTGAGGGGCGGTGTTTTGATAGCGACGATTCCCAGGCGATCGCCTGCTGTCGATCGATCGGTAGATTGAGCGGGGCGAGACAGGCCAGCCTCGACTTCAGCTAACTCCTCGGCAAGACTGCGCTGATCGGTTGGGCGATTGCTATCGTCACGATTTTTTTCTTCGCGATTCTCTCCCGTCGGATCAGTCAGCGAATTATCGAAAGAACTGCTCATGCCGTTTTGAATTTTAGATTTTGGCTTTTGGATTTTGAAATCCTTCTGGCATGAGCGCCTTTCGTAAGCATTTGGCTAACACTTATCTTTTGGGGTGGAGTTCTTTCGGGCATGGAGGCAAGGATCTTTAAAGCACAATCAGCTCATCTACTGTAGCTTTAATCCAAAATCTAAAGTCCAAAATCGCCTCACGTTTCTCCCAGCCATGCCAAAAGCTCTGCATTGACGCACTCGGCGCACTCGTCATAGAGACAGTGTCCGGCTTCAGGAATTTCGACTAGCCGCAGTTGGGAGTTGAAACTAGAGAGCTGGCGCCCGCGCACGATGGGAATGACGCGATCGCCTTCTCCCCATACCACTAAGATAGGCACTGTCACTTGCGGCAACAGATCCTCTGTTTTAAGGCTGAAATCAATCTGAGTCCGGGCTTTTGAGAGTCGGTAGAAAGCTTTGGAGGCTCCGCGATCGAATCCAGGAGTCAGAAAGCTGGCAATTAGCTCTTCAGTGATACGCTCCGGATTGACGTAAGCCGCTTTAAGAATCGCTCGAATGATGCCGGGACGACGAACCATCTGAAACAGCAGACGAATCACCAGCGGAGAGGTAAAAAAGCTCTCAATTCTGCCTACCCACGACTGAAGCGAACCGATGAGCAGCTCTTGACGGGAAGCTGGCAGCGTCAGCAGCGCCAGATTTTTCACCATTTCAGGGTAAGCCACGGCTGCGGTAAGAGCCACCAATGCGCCTAGGGAATGACCAACCAGCACGATCGGCTCTCCGATGAAGGTGCGCCAAAAGTCATAGACCTGATCTGCCCACAGCTCAACTTTGTAGGCAGTGTCGGCTTTCTCCGAAGCGCCAAAGCCTACTAAATCTAGGGCATAGACAGGATGGGTTTGGCTTAGCGGCAGCAGATTTTCCTGCCATTGAGCCAGCGAAGAGCCAAACCCATGAAGAAACAAAATGGGCGGCTGATCGGTGGGTGTAGCCGATCGCACAAAGGTATAGCGTACCTGCCAACCTCTCCAAATCCAATCGCGCTGTGAGCCAAGTCGTGTTTGCTGCAATTGCACTCAGGCTCCCTAAGGCATGACTCCATCTTTGATCCATACTTTTGCCAGTATATCGGCTGCTAGCATATCGGCTGCCATGACTGTCGCCAGTCTGCTGAGGAAATTTTTGGTGGGGCGCGAAGCGCCCCACCAAAAATTTCCCCATCCTAACCGCCTTGGCGATCGCTCTTTGCCTGTCCGTAACTCTACGACTTTGGGTCGTGTTTCAAGTATGTTGCTAATTTTTTGAACGGGATGCAAAAGAGGGATACAAAAATGCTGAACGGACAATTAAGTTTACAGAGATTACTCGTTAGACTCAATTGTTCAGATAACTTAACACCTTACTCATAACTTTAAAGATAAGGTTAAGTTAACTAGAAAAAGTCACAAGATTAACTAATTTTATCTACTCGATTTTTTGCGATATGAGTAAGCGGTGTGAGCAGAGCAAGCATGTGAGCTAATCGCCTGTAGATTAATTTTACCTGGAGGAATAAATATGATTACGACAAATCTTTACTACCTCAGAGTTGATCCAGATACGCGCAACGACAAAGGCTCTTTTGTGGAAGATACCGTCTACAAGCTGATGGAGATTGAGCCATCGGGCTGGGCTTTGATCTGTCACGACGAAGCAAGCTGTCACTATGTTGATCCAGATGCCCTGAGAGAACTATCTGAGGACGATCGCTAATTACGAATGTCTAAACCCGTTTTTTTCAAAAGGGACGCCGTGCGTCCCTTTTTTTAGCCCTAAGGATAAAGCACTTAGGACTTACGCAAGCCCTCTAGCTGTAGTGCATTTTTGTTGTGTGTGGTGGGCGCAGCCCACCACACACAACAAAAATGCGTAAGTCCTAGCACTATTGCTTCATCCACCTATGAGATTTATTTTGGGAGACGCGCTCCGCGTCTCCCAAAATAAATCTCATAGCTAAAATTAGTAACTTCGATGAAGCTTCAGGACTGACGACGATTAACCAGAGTTGCACTCGCTTGATCGGTCGGGAATATCACCACGTCACTGATGTTGACGTGCAAAGGACGAGTGGCACAAAACACCACGATATCGGCAATATCTTCAGGGGTGAGCGGTGTTACATTGGCATAGACCTTGGCAGCCCGATCGCCATCTCCCCGAAAGCGCACTTGGCTAAAATCAGTTTCCACCATGCCGGGATCGATCAAGCAGACGCGCACGGGAGTTCCCAACAGATCTAGCTTCAAGCCTTCAGAAAGGACGCGCACGGCGGCTTTGGTGGCGCAGTAAACATTGCCTCCCGGATAGGTTTGGTGTCCGGCGATCGAACCCATATTGATGACCTGTCCGCGTCCCCGACCCACCATTCCGGGCACAAGCTGTCGGGTGACGTACAGCAGTCCCTTAACATTTGTGTCAATCATTTCCTCCCAGTCTTGAATGCTGCCCTCGTGCAATTTGTCCAAGCCCCGACTCAACCCGGCATTGTTAACCAAAGTATCTACGCTTGTCCAAGCTTCCGGTAGCGAAGCAAGGCGAGACTCTACCTGAGAGCGATCGCACACATCTAGCTCCAGTAAGTGGGTCTGCGTACCGAACGTTTGCTCTAGCTCTGCCGCAAGTTTTTCTAGCCGATCCCTGCGTCGCGCTGCCAAAATCAGCTTGGCTCCGCTTTGAGCAAAAGCGTGGGCACAGGCAGCTCCAATGCCGCTACTCGCTCCGGTGATTAAAACAATTTGGTCTTGAATAGAAGCCATAGTGCGTCACGTGAGGTTTTAGAGAAAGTCTAATGGACTCGCGTTTGATTGGCTTAATGATCATCTTTCTCAAGCTGCGTAAAACTGAAGACAGAGGCGATTAGGATAGATCAAGAGAAGCGATCGCCCCACCTCGCTATGGGTTAAAGCATTGAGTGGGTTAAAGCATTTAATCAGGAGAGAGAATTGGTCACTACACCCTTCAAAACAACAAAATCAGAAGAAATTTTTGCGGCGGCTCAAAAGCTGATGCCCGGTGGTGTCAACTCTCCGGTGCGGGCGTTTAAGTCTGTGGGCGGACAGCCAATCGTGTTCGATCGTGTCAAGGGCGCCTACATTTGGGATGTGGACGGCAACCAGTACATTGATTACGTGGGCACCTGGGGACCTGCTATCTGCGGTCATGCCCATCCCGAAGTCTTGGCGGCATTGCGAGAAGCGCTCGACAAAGGCACCAGCTTTGGCGCACCCTGCTACCTGGAAAATGTCTTGGCTGAAATGGTAATTGATGCCGTACCCAGCATTGAGATGGTGCGGTTTGTCAATTCGGGTACCGAAGCCTGTATGGCGGTCTTGCGATTGATGCGCGCCTTCACCGGACGCGACAAAATCATCAAGTTTGAGGGCTGCTATCACGGTCACGCCGATATGTTTTTGGTGAAAGCGGGTTCTGGCGTGGCGACATTGGGCTTGCCCGACTCTCCTGGCGTACCCAAATCCACCACCGCCGATACCCTCACCGCTCCCTACAACGATCTGGAAGCCGTGAAAGCACTGTTTGCCGAACATCCTGACCAGATTGCCGGAGTGATTTTGGAGCCTGTGGTGGGCAACGCCGGATTCATTACGCCAGACGCTGGCTTTCTAGAAGGTCTACGGCTGCTAACCCAGGAATATGGAGCATTGCTGGTCTTTGATGAGGTGATGACAGGCTTCCGGATTGCCTATGGCGGCGCTCAAGAGAAATTTGGCATCACGCCCGACTTGACGACCCTAGGCAAGATCATTGGCGGCGGCTTGCCCGTCGGAGCCTACGGCGGACGCAGAGACATTATGGCAATGGTGGCTCCGGCAGGTCCAATGTATCAAGCAGGAACGCTCTCCGGCAATCCTCTGGCAATGACGGCAGGCATCAAAACCCTGGAGCTGTTACAGCGATCGGGCACCTACGAGCAGCTCGATCGCGTCACCCAAAAGCTAGCAGAGGGAATGCTGAAGGTTGCGCAAGAGACAGGTCATCCGGGTTGCAGTGGACAAATCAGCGGTATGTTTGGCTTCTTCTTTACCGAAGGTCCCATTCGCAACTTTGAAGATGCTAAAAAGTCGGATACTGCCAAATTCGGGCGCTTCCATCGCGGAATGCTAGAACATGGCGTATACCTGGCTCCCTCTCAGTTTGAGGCAGGCTTCACCTCGTTAGCACATACGGATGAGGATATCGATCGCACCTTGGCAGCAGCAAAAGCTGTAATGCAGACTCTGTAAAGCCTAGGGTCTAAAAAATTAGCCAAAAATTAAGCGCTGCCCATTGAGCAGCGCTTAGTTATTAAAAGAATTAAAAGAGGCTCGAAACGATCGCCCTTAACATCCACAACCCTCATGGGCACAGCCTGTTTGACCGTCTTTGTGACCATTGGCGCAAGCCTCGCTACAGAAGGGCTTGCCGTCTTTGTGAATGGCATTTTCCAAAGCAACCACGCATAGACAAGATTCACAAGCGCATTTCATTTGAGTCACTATTGTCATTGTCGCTATCCCTAATTCATTCTTTATCTACTATAACATCTGAACATATATTCAGATTTTTCCAGACAAATCTAATGTCAATTTAAGACCCAAATAGGGCAGATGATTTTCGAGAGCCGCGCGGAGCGCGGCTCTCGAAAATCATCTGCCCCTTCATCAATGTTAAAGCGGTATAAGATCGACCTTATCCATTTTGAAGGAGAGGAAAGACAGCAAAATCAGGAAAGCATTGTTTGAATTTTTCTAGTGAACGTGCTGCCGAAAGAATCAATACTCTAGATTCTGGCGGTTACCTCGCTATTTTCCAAACCTGTGTGGGAATCGGCGCTTGTGCTGCCTGATTTGGACAAAGTCGAGCTTAAGGTTTCTGCTTAAAAACCCTGTTGAGATTGGGGCGATCGCTAGAGTCAGGGGCTTCAAAATCTGCGGCTGGGCGTTTGGATACTGAGTTTGGAGAATTTTGAGAGTCTGAATTTTGAGAAACCGGATTATGAGAAATACGGGTTTTATCAAGCTCCTCATAGGTTTCCTCACCATCCAACTCTGGGTAATCATCGCCTATTTGCAAGGGAGTCGAGCTGCGAAGTTCTGCGTATCGATCGGAATGCCGAATAGAGACAGCAGGGCGATTAAACGAACCCCAAGCAGCCTTCACACCTGCTAACAGACTGCGGGTTTGGGTTTGTACTTGCTTAGCCTGCTTCCGAGCACCGCTGACGCTTTGATCGACCTGCTGCACGACTCGACCCGCACTCTGCACGCCATCGCTGACATCTTCCGTTAAATCTGTAATTTCCATACCCGTCAGCCGTATGGCTTCCAGGGTAGGCGGCAGCTCCCGGCTAAGGGTATCAAACAACTTTTCTGCGCTACGGGCAGCCCGCGCTAATTCTCGAAAGGCAGGGAGCGCAGCCACCAGCACCGCTGTCAAGCTGGCTGCAACCAGTAAAATTGAAAGTCCCAGCCAAAATAAAGGGTCTACCACAAGTCTTGCCTACATCATGCCAGAATCGTGAATGGGAGAATGATCTTGAACCTCAACCTGTTCGATCGTCTGCCTCTCTCGCTGGCTAGCTTCAACCCCAACCGCAATAGCTTCCCGCAAACGAACCAAGGTGCCATCCCAGTTACGCAAAGCAGTTTCTGAGAGGCGATCGGCTTGAATCTGAACGCTAGTAGATAGATCTTCCGCCAGTTCTGGCAGGGCATCCGCAGATTTCTTGAGCAGCTGACGTGTTTCGCGACCCGACTTAGGCGCCAGCAGCAAACCTGTGACTGCGCCGATCGCCGCTCCCAGCAGCATCCCTCCCACAAATATTCCGGATGATCCTGAACGATTTTCTGACATGCTCTCAGTCCCTACTTCTCTAAATTAATTTTGATAGTGCCTACTTTTATAGTGTACTAACACCACTCTGAGGCGATCGACTCTACAGTCAGACCCCAATTTTAGCTTAGGTTTCAGCCCAGTCTTCTGGATTTACGGCTGAGTCGCGGCTTCACAACCTGACTATTGGGCAATCGCCCTATCCGGCGGCGAGTGTACCACCGCCAGACGAACTGGCTTAGCCCAGTCAACGCTAAAATCTTTTGCGCTTGGTGAATCTGTAGCTCAAGCTGGCGGTACTGCTGGCGAAGCTCCTGCGTGCCCACCTGTCCGCGAGAAATCGCTGCGGGTGCCCCTGACAAGACTGCATGAGTAGACTCCTCTGCTCTGACTAGGGCATCCGCTGCAATTGCCAAATTTTTGCTCAATCGCCAGACTTTGCGGGCAGCATACAAACAAAACAAGGCAATCAGTAAATTCATTACAATTACAGGAGTCACCATGCTTGCCTTCTGTTGCCTAGCCTACAAGTCTCTAGCCTACAAGTCTCTAGCCTACAAGTTCTTAGCCTGTAAGTTTTTAAGATTACATATTATTTAACCTGCTTTGTTTTTTTGTAAGTGTCGCGCTACGCGCGACACTTCCAAAAAACTATTGGGGTTTACCTCGTACATGATCCTTAGCCTACAAGTTACTGTCATTATAGATAGCCGACAAAATTCCAGGCTCTGTCGGAGTGCCAATGATCAATCCTTGCAGCCATTCAAACTGCCACTGATGCAGGAAGAGTTCAGGCTGAGTCGCAATACTCTGAAGTTGAGCAATTTGAGCGATCGCCGAAGCTGCTTTTGCCTCTGGGTTGAGAAACCATTGCGCTAAGGGATGCTGCCACTGCTGCAAGCAGGCTTGAATCAGAGCGCGATCGCGGGGGTTAATTCCATCTGTCATGACTTGACAGCAGCTCTGAGGCAAAGATTCGCAGCTCTCAAGCGCTTCCTGCCGCAACTCCTGCCATTCTGTAGTCAACAGCGGCGGCAGTAGAGACAGCGCGTATTTCTTGCGGGCTTTGAGGACAATGCCGCCAATCTCACGATCGCCCGTAGTTTGCAAAAATGAGTGAAGCTGTTTGAAGAAAGGCTGAACAATCTCGCGATCGACGACCAAGCCGAGCTTTTGCCCTGCTTCAGAGTAGTCCACGACTGATACCGTGAAGGGTTCGACCTGAATGGCGGCTAGGCTTCTGTATGCCGCAGTCAAATCTCGATGGCTAGAGGAGCTAAGGCTGTTCCAAACGGTTTCACCCAACTGGGCTTTAAGCTGTCGCTTCAGCGCTTCGGGTTTTACAGCCGATCGCGGTTCGGTCAGCCGTGCCGTAACTGGGGGAGCGATCGAGGCTTCAGGGTCGGGGCAATCAACCGACTGAGGATAGGCGCGCTGAATTAACTGCTGATTCAATAGCTCAACCTGCTGGGTCAGGATGGCAATTTGCTGATCTTTTTCAGCTAGAATCTGCTGCTTCTGAGCCAGCTCCAGCGCCCAGAGAGCCGCTCGAATCAAATTAAAATATTTGGGCTGAGAGACATCTACCGCTTCAGATTCCTGTCGTCGCTTGCCGAGAAAGCCCTGCCGCTGCTGAGGCTGAACGGCTAAAATTTGCCCGCTGGCGTTGCGAATTCGTAGCTCTTTGGTGTGAGCGATCGGGTGGATGCTGCCTGTATATTGACGTTTGTTGTAATAAAATACGGCTTTAGCAACGGCTGAATCACCGTCCAAGCTGAAGCAGGGCAGGTCATCGGAGATCTCAGGCAAGGTAGAGATTTCAGGTAAAACAGCCGTCTGGATCGGACTCTCTATCTCAGGCTGATTTAGATATCGGGTTCGAGGTTCTTGCAGTCTGGTATGGGCTTGTGTCGGAGGCTTAATTCCGTTTGACGGCTCAGACGATCGCACTTCACTCGCTAGTTGGTCTGGTGATTGGGCTGGCGATTCATCGGGGGATCGATCTGGCAGCTCATCTGGTAACTGGTCTGGCCGCTCATCGATCGCGGCATCCGCCAGCCGCATCCCTATCAGCTCCAGCTCGACGGTTCTCGCCCCGTTCCATTCATTGACCCGCAGCCGATAGGCGATGTCTACGCGGCTCGGCAGTGGGTAATATTCTCCCCAGCGCCAAGCGATCGCCTTGAGGGGCTGAGATGTTCCCCTTTGCTCCTGAACAACCGTGACCTTAAGATGCGCCTGATTGCGCCCCATGGTCTGCTGCTCCAGGATACGGACGTTGGGAGTCCAGAAAACTGGGTCAGAATTCTCGATACCGCAGGGGTGGAGATGATCAATTTGTTCAAACAAATCTAAGGAGAGATCGTCGAGGGCTGCCTGAGTGTCGATCGCCACCAGAGGCTTGAGGCAGTCGGGTGAAAGCTGCTGGTAGGCATACTCACGCAAGCGCGATCGCACTGCCTCCAGATTCTCTGCCGCAAAGGTGAAGCCCCCTGCCGCCCGATGTCCGCCAAATCTGCCCAGCAGATCGCGGCAATATTGCAGCGCCTCAAAGACATTGAATTCAGGAATGCTGCGTGCCGAGCCGCGAATTTTTTTGGCTTCTACTGCCGCACCTGGAGCTTCTTCATTTGGCTCCTCATAGGTGCCAATGAATACGGGCACGCCATACCGCTCCACTAGACGCGAGGCGACAATGCCAATGACACCGTGGTGCCACTCTGGCTGAACGATCACCAACACGCGCTCTTTCTGGCCGTCGAACTGGGTGGCTTCGCACCAGGCGATCGCCTCCTGCTCAATCAGCTCACACAAGCGCTGCCGATATTGGTTGACCTGTTCGCACTTCATGGCCAGCTCTAGCGCCTGCCCTTCATCATCGGTGGTCAGCAGCTCAATCACAATCTGTGGGTCAGCTAGCCGCCCGATCGCATTAATCCGAGGGCCCAGCCGAAAGCCGATCGCCTCTGGCTTCAAGGCTCTCTCGCTCCCTAGTCCCGCGACCTGAATCAGCGCCTGGATGCCCACGATCCGCGACTTAGGCAACAGCTTTAGCCCTCGGCGTACCCAGCGGCGATTTACCCCCGTGAGCGGAGCCAGATCGGCGATCGTCCCTAAGGTAAACAGCTCAATCAGCGGCGTGGTCAAGTCCTGGGTTTTGTTGAGGCATTGCGCCAGACAGACCGCCAGAATGTACGCCACGCCGACTCCGGCAACGCCCCGATAGGGTGAATTCTCTCGAATAAGCTTGGGATTGAGAATAGCATTGGCGATCGGCAGCACCTCCGGCAGGTCATGGTGATCGGTGACAATTACCGTCAGCCCCAGCTCGCGGGCACGGGCGATCGGTTCATGGGCAGCAATGCCGTTATCCACCGTCAAAATTAGCTGCACGCCTTCTTCATAAAACTCCTCGACAATCCGCCGATTCATGCCGTAGCCTTCCTGCATCCGGCTAGGAATGGCGTAATCGACGATGGCTCCCAGCACCCGCAGGGCGCGCAGCAGTAGTGCCGTGCTGGTCATGCCGTCTGCATCGTAGTCGCCGCAAATGGCGATCGGCTGACGGTGGGCGATGGCATTCAACATCAGCTCTAGGGCGATCGGCAAATCGGGAAATTCCTCCATCGGCGAGGGCAAGATCTGCGTTTCTGGCTTCAGAAACATCTGTGCTGCTTCAGGGGTATGGATACCGCGATTGATTAACACCTGCGTCAGCAAAGACGATAGCTGGCTAGTTTGCGCCAAATGCGTCGCCAAAGCAGGTTGCGATGGCGCAATCTGCCATCGCTGACGGGGAAGCCGAGAAGAAGAAGAGAAACGAGACACGTTGAAAACTGAGTGATGGAACTTAAGTGATGGAATTTACTAGAAATCTGCGCTGTATTTCTAACTGCCGCATTTCTAACCGCTGTATTTTTAACCTACAAGTGAGTATAAAGATCGCGATAAGAGAGATTTTTGTTTAGAGATTCTTTTAATCGGATTCAAGTAGAGACGCAACGTATAAAGTAAAGCCCTCAGAAAAATTCATGGTCACTTCGCCCCACTTTGACTAACGATCGCGACGTTGGATTTATCTTAATGCGTACTGATGTTCTTATTAAACCCTTATTCTTAAAGAATTTTTGTTTGGCATTGCTTAATCTGGGCATGAATTTTTTGGAAAGAGGCGCGCCGCGCCCCTTTCCAAAAAAATTCATACATGAAATCAGCAGCACTGAATTTTTCTCAAAGTTGTTTGAATGGCAAGTGGGATATCATGAAAACCACTGGAGCCGATCGCTCTACAAAACTGCAACAAAGCATTTTTAGTAGGGCATTGTAGTAATCACGGAGACCTCCATCATGCTCAAAAAAATTCTGACCAGCGGCATTATTTGCGCCGCATTGACGATCGCCAGTCTTCCCGCACAGGCACAAACCCAGCCGACTGCTCCATCTGACGCTCCGGCATCTGGCGCTCCGGCATCTGGACAGTCTAGCGACGTGAGCGCTCAGGAAGTTCAGCAATTTGCGGATGCGCTGAAGCAAATGCGCTCAATTCATGAATCGGCTCAAACTCAGGCAAACCAAATCATCGAAGCCAAGGGGTTGCCCATTCCACGATTCAACGAGATTCTCCAGAGCCGTCCTCGTGCTCAAGCCGGTACCGATCAACCTAACGCCCCCGTTGCGCTCAGCACCCCTGTCTCAGAGCAAGAGCAGCAGCAGTTTGATCAGGCATTGACCGAGATCACGCAGCTTCAGCAGACGACTGAGCAGCGGATGGAGCAGGCTATTACCACCACGGGATTAGAGGTGCCGCGTTTTAATCAGATCTTTTCGATTGCCCGTCAAGATCAAACCTTGAAGCAGCGAATCGAGCAGGTGCTGCAAAACTAGGGGATTAGAAGCTCAGCAAATGCTGCAATCTCTGGCGAAAGGCAGCCTGACCGAAGTGTTGAAGGGTTTGCGATCGCAGCCAATCTCCTTCTCCTCGGCGATCGCCCTTTTCCTGAGCTTGCAGCATTTCTACACAGGCTGCTGCCACCGCTGCTGGGTCGCGATGGGGCACATGCCAGCCTAGTTTTCCATCCTGCAAAGGATCGGCTGAGCCGTCCGCATCGCCCGACATGACCGGAATGCCGCAAGCCATCGCCTCTAGATAAACAATGCCAAAGCCTTCTTGAGAGGGCATGACGTAAGCATCGGCAAGACGGTAGTGATCAGCCAGATCAACAGTAGGCACAAAGCCTGCAAAAATCACCCGATCGCCCATGCCCAGATCGATCGCCAGTTTTGCCAGTCGCGGCTGATCATCCCCTCGCCCAATCACCAGATATTTAACGTTGGGGAACGCTTGAGCGATCGCAGGCAAAGCCCGAATCGTCACATCCACGCCTTTGTAGATATCGCCAGACCAGAGCCGCGCCACCGTCAGGATCACCGTGGCATTGGCTAATTGGTATTTCTCGACTAGCGCTGGAGATTTGTCCCCTAGCCTGAAGCGATCGCCATCCACTGGACAAGGCAAAAGCTGAATTTTTGCTCGATCAAGCCGATTGGATGCGGCGGCCTGATCGCGGCTGTAGCGGCTGACTGTCCAAATCTGATCGGCTTGCCGCAACGCAATTTGTGAAAGCTGAGGCAGTGGCTCCCAGACTTCTTTGCCGTGGGTCATGACAATATAGGGAATCCCCAGCGGCTTGCACAGGAGCCAAACTAAGGGCGCAAGATGAACATGACCGCAAAAGACGCGCTGAGGACGGTGGTATAAGAGGTGGAGGCAGAGCGCGATCGCCAATCTCACCCGACTCAGCAGCGAAAAGCGAGTTTTGAAGTAACGAAATTGCAAGTGTTCAGACTGAAAAGGATTTTCACCCACCTGATCTCGCAGTAGAAAAATATCGGCTGAGCAATTTTTTAGCCTACTCCAAACCAAATAGCTATGCAGCAGCTCCTGCACATAGGATTGAATGCCACCCTCCCGCTCAAAGATTTCTAGGAAAAGAAACAGATCTAGGGAGCGACTATGAGAGGAATCATAGCGGTCGCCAGTTTGCTGGGGAAATTCAGGGTGGGGCGCTTCGCGCCCCACCCTGAATTTCCCCGTCCTAACCGCCTTGGCGATCGTTTTACTCGGCAGATCAGCAGAAGCATGGGATGGAAACACCATAGGTTGAGCCAGCGCAATTCTGCCCTCAGTATGGGCAAAACCGAAGCAAAACGCTCATAAGTCTTTATCTAGGGCGGAAGAATCGATCGCGCTAAATCTGGGTACGAATTTTTTAAAAGGGTTGCTGAGTCACCTTTTCAAGAAGGCAAAGACTCTGAAGTTAGTAAATCTGAAGTTAGCGAAGTAATATCTATCTTTTCGCAGAATCGCTATGATTGTTTACGATCGCAAAGTGGTAACTCAAGGCTGCTGTGGCTTGGCTATCCTGTGGCCTAGCTACCCTAGCTTTGAAGCATAGGCAATCGAGCCATTAAAGTCCATCAAATTGCATATCGCATACCCTGCTGAATCTATGTACTTATCACTCTGGCCTGGCAAACCCTACCCCCTAGGAGCCGCTTGGGATGGAAAAGGAACCAACTTTGCGTTGTTCTCAGAATATGCCACAGGAGTTGATCTCTGTCTGTTCGACAAAAAGGGACGCGAAACTCGTCTTTCTTTGACAGAAATCAGCAACTTTGTTTGGCATGGCTATGTGCCTTCCATTGGGCCAGGACAGCGATATGGATTTCGGGTGCATGGCCCCTATGCGCCTCTAGAAGGGCATCGGTTTAACGCGAACAAGCTGCTGATTGACCCCTATGCCAAGGCGATCGAAGGAGATGTTACCTTTGGTAGCGAGATCTTTGGCTACGAGTGGGACAACGCTGACCGCGATTTGTCTTTCTGTACAAAAGACGACGTTGACTTTATTCCCAAAGGCATTGTCATTGACGACACGTTTGACTGGGAAGACGATTTGCTGCTGCAAACCCCCCGTCATGAGTCCATTATTTACGAGCTTCACGTCAAAGGCTTTACCCAGCTCCATCCTGATATCCCTGCGGATTTGCGGGGCACCTACGCAGGTCTGGCGCATCCAGCCGCCATTTCGCACCTACAGTCTCTAGGGATCACCGCCGTCGAGCTAATGCCTGTGCATCACTTCCTGGCCTACCCCGGACATCTCAAAGACAAGGGACTCCGCAACTACTGGGGCTACGACTCCATCAACTACTTTGCGCCCTATCCGGGCTACAGCGCCAGCAGCGATGCGGCAGAGCAGGTTATCGAGTTTAAGCAGATGGTGAAAGCTCTACACCAGGCGGGTATTGAAGTGATTTTAGACGTGGTCTATAACCACACGGGTGAAGGCAATCACTTAGGGCCGACGCTGTCGCTGCGCGGCATTGACAACGTTTCCTACTACCGAACGGTAGAAGGAGAGATGCGCTACTACATGGATTTTACCGGATGTGGCAACTCGCTCAACGTCCGGCATCCCCAGGTTTTAAAGTTAATCATGGACAGCCTCCGCTACTGGGTGCTGGAAATGCATGTGGACGGCTTCCGGTTTGATCTGGCATCGGCACTTGCCCGTGAGCTTTACGCAGTCGATCGCCTTGCTGCTTTTTTTGACATCATTCATCAAGATCCTGTTTTGGCAGATGTAAAATTGATTGCCGAACCCTGGGACGTGGGTGAAGGCGGCTATCAGGTGGGCGAATTTCCGCTGCTGTGGTCAGAGTGGAACGGTGAATATCGAGATACCGTCCGGGACTTTTGGCGCGGTGATGAAAGCCGCCTAGCGGACTTTGCCTATCGCTTTACAGGCAGCTCTGACCTGTACGAGAACAATGGTCGCAATCCCAGCGCCAGCATCAACTTCGTGACGGCCCATGACGGATTTACGCTGCGCGATCTGGTCAGCTACACCAACAAGCTGAATGACGCAAACGGGGAGGGCAACTGTGATGGCGAGAGCCATAACCGATCATGGAACTGTGGGGCAGAGGGCGAAACCGACGATCCCGAAATCTTGGCTCTGCGGCTGCGGCAACAGCGCAATTTTTTGGTGACATTGATGCTGTCTCAGGGGGTGCCCATGCTGCTCAGTGGTGACGAGATAGGGCGATCGCAGCAGGGCAATAACAATGCCTACTGTCAGGATAATGAAATCTCCTGGGTGAACTGGGAACTGCAAGAAGATAACGAGGCGCTACTAGATTTCACGCGCCAGCTGATTGGCTTTCGGCGGCAGCATCCGGTTTTTCGACGGCGCAAATGGTTTCAGGGGAGAGCTATTCACGGCTCTGGGGTCAACGATATTGCTTGGTATAACCCCGATGGCAGCGCCATGCGAGAGCAGCAATGGAATGAAGGCTTTGCTAAGGCGATCGCCATCTTCCTCAACGGTGAAGCTATTCCGACTCCCGGCGAGCGCGGTGAACGCATTATCGACAACAGCTTTCTCCTGTTCTACAACGCCCACCATGAGGAAATGGAGTTTGTACTTCCCGAAGGTTTAGCCCATGCCGAATGGGAAACTCTGATTGATACTCAGGAGTCACGTTTCATAAAGCACGGCAAGCGCTACAGCCATGACCAAACGATCGCCGTTATGGAGCGATCGATTATAGTGCTGCAAAGACTGGGGTAGATTGGATCTCTAGCTCACTTTCACCAGAATGACATCGACATAAGGCGATTTCTAGAAAACAAAGTACCCGTAAGGGCAGGTTTGGAGAGTCACTGATCGTTTAGATGCAAAGCTCTTGTCGAAACCTGCCCCAACCCAGAGGTAAATCTTTCTCTAGAAATCGCCTAAGCAAACTAGCGGCAGCGACGCAAGGAGACTCCGAAGCTTCAAAGCACTCCCGATGAGTGACGGTCAACGAACTCTTTAATGTGGTGAAGAGAGCTTGATAACTGATCTAGCAAAGGGTCGGTGCTGTCAAGGTGCTTCCGGTATGCCCATGTTTCTATCTGATCGGCAGCAAACTGCATGACTTTTGCTCCCACATTAGCGCTTGCACCTTTAATGTGGTGCGCAGTCTGATTGACTAGGCAAAGGTTTTGTGTGGCGATCGCCTGATGCAGTTGCTCAAGTTGCGCTGTACAGTCTGTAACAAAAAGTTGCAGCAGCTCTAGCTCAAATTCTGGGCTGTTGTCCGACAGCAGATGTAAGTGTTCTAGGTCAAGATGTTCTAGGTCAAGGTGTTCTAGGTCAAGGTGTTCTAGGTCAAGGTGTTCTGGAGCAGGAGCTTGAAGAAATCCTAAGTCTGATGCATCAGCACCTAACTCGCCCGCCTGAGTCACAGCAACCTGAGTCACGGAAGTCTGGGGTAAAGTGCCTGTCTCTGCCTGATTCGCCAAAAGTAGCTGACTCCAGCGCTGCAACACATCCGCTAAAGCATCTCGGCGTACGGGTTTACTGACAAAATCATCCATTCCAGCCGCAATCGATCGCTCTCGATCCTGCGGCAGATCGCTGGCTGTCATTGCAATGATAATGATTCTGTTCTTTGGCTCCAAAGCCTGACTTTCCCAATCTCGGATGGCTTGAGTAGCTTCATAACCATCCATCACGGGCATTTGGCAATCCATTAGCACCAGCTCGTAAGCGGCAAGTTGGGTAATGGCTTCCACCGCTTTTTGCCCATCTAAAACCGCTTCTGCCTGGTAGCCTAGGGTTTGAAGCTGTTTCAGCGCTACTTTCTGATTAGTCAAATTATCTTCTACCAGCAAAATTTTGAGCGGTGATAGCTCGATCGCGGATAAAGGCGCTGGGTTTTGCGTACGCTGCCTCAGATAAGTCATTGAACCCTGGAGAAAATTACATTCGATCAGGTGAGACGATATTAAACAAGCACTTTTTTGACAGAGAATCTTTTTGACAGAGAGCTTCGAGTAGCCCTTAAATTCAGTATTCCCTAGTTATGAGCTACAACCTTCAAATCCGAGACCGCCTAATGCCTTGAGCGACAAGGATTCAGCTTTTAGTCACCAATCAGCCAAGCAAACGTCAGAAGAAACCCTCCTAGAGCCATCCAGGTTGGCAGATGTAGGCTGAGCAGGGTTTCTGGCAGGAATATAAACTGACAAATCGAGCTGCAAAATAACACAACTCCCAATAGAGCGATCGCCATGCCTGTTGCCTCTAGCCTTCATACTCGCTGCTAATCTCAATCTCTAAAGTCTCTTCATCAATGCCAATAAACAGAACGTTAGGGCGACAACAAACCTGACAATCTTCGATGTAAGACTGCTGACCCCCGGCGCTAAAATCTACAAAGGTGAGATTGGGTTCACCGCAGTAAGCGCAACTGTATTCAGCTGTATTTTGCATCGCAGATCACTCTTAGCAGATGCCCTATTTTATCGGATGCCTCATTTCTAGCAGATGTCGAACTAACAAGGGTCAGCCTTTCGGTAGATAGCACTTGCATATCGAGCCGTTAGAGGCAAATGACCAGAAACTTCAGTGTCAATCAAAAAAGCAAAATTGTAAAGCAGCTACACAAAATGAATGACATTTGAGCATTAAATCTCCTTAGATTGGATTAGGTGGAAGCTCCGCCTCATCCAATCCAACCTAAAGATTCTAATCTGCAAGACATTTATTCTCAGTGGATTTGACTCAATGCAGTTCTGACCGCCTGCTGCTGATCGCGGCGTGTCAGCCAACGGTGGTAGGTACGCGTGTGGATTGCCACAGAATGTCCCATCATTCGAGCCGAGACAGTGTCAGGTAAGCCAATGTGAATCGTACGGACTGCCCAAGCATGGCGCAAGTCATAGGGCGAAAAAGGAATTTGATAGCGGCGAAACTGGCAGGTGACTTGCTGCCCAATCCGTTGGAGCGTTGTTTGGCTGAGGTCAGTGTTGACCGCAGGAAGCTGAATTTGTCTGAGATTGAAGCGATCGACCCATTCTGGCAGAAACGGCCACACCTCATGATTTCCAGTTTTTGTGGTGTTTAGCACTTCAATCATGCCTTCAGGATCGCCGTTGGCTAGAGTGCTGTAATTACAGAAAAAGACCTCGTGATTTCTCAGCCCAAAGGTCGCCATGATGCCGTAAACAAATCGCCAGGACGGGTTAGGAATTTGCTCGTAGACTTGAATAATCTGCTGATCGGTAGGCAGTTCACGAGATTGGGTTTGGCTGGTGCCGTAGTTTCCCCAGAGCGTTTTTAGCTCTACAGGCAGCTCAATTTGCAGAAACTCTGTCAAGGCTTTGAGGGCAGTGCAGCAGACCTGACGGCTACGCGAGTTCGCTGGCGTGGCGTAAACCGTGGCGTAAATTAGCTCTGGCAAGCTGAGGTTGGTAGAAGATTGAGCGATCGTCCTCAGCTTATTCAGGTAGGGCAGATAGGCTTTTTCCCAGGTGGTTCTAACCGAGGAGGGCGGGTGGTTTTGAGCCAAGTGCTGTAGGAAATACAGCTCAAAGGCTTGTAGCTTTTGAACCAAATCCATCTCATGTAGCCGTCCGCCCCCAGCAACAGGTAGGTACTGCCGCCAGTCAAAGCGGTTTTCAATCAGATGAGCCGCGACAATTTTGACCTGATTTTCAGCTTGCTTTAGTCCGGCGATCGTGGCAGGCAAGTCAAGGCTGATGCGCTGCTGATGCGGACGTAGCCGAGGGCTTCCGGGTCGGGGAGGTAAAGTGCCCCGTAACGCCAGTTTCTCTCCGCGCCGCTCAATGTGCAGCCCCAATTTTGCCGTTTTCAAACGATGATTTGCCTGGGCAATCCGTGTGTCTATGTCAATATTGGAGGAGGAAGCAGGAGCCACTTTTAAATTAGGTCTAAGCGAGTTGTTGCGAATTGATTCTACTAAAGCAAGTTAAGATATAGAAAAATTATTGTTAAAGTCGGTAACAAATATTAAGGGAAAGGGAATCGAAATCATTATGGGTCGTGTTGGAGTCTTACTGCTCAACTTAGGCGGACCAGACCAACTGGAGGATGTTCGCCCCTTTCTATTTAACTTATTTTCTGACCCAGAAATTATTCGCCTCCCCTTCACATGGCTGCAAAAGCCTTTGGCGTGGCTGATTTCGACGAGCCGTGCCAGCAAGTCTCAGGAAAACTACAAGCTGATTGGTGGCGGTTCACCCTTGCGCCGCATTACCGAAGAGCAAGCTCAGGCGCTGCAAGAGTCTCTGAAACAGAAGGGGCAAGAGGTACAGGTTTATGTGGGGATGCGCTACTGGCATCCGTTTACTGAGGAGGCGATCGCCCGCATCAAGCGCGACAGCATCGAGCAGCTCGTAATTTTGCCCCTCTACCCTCAGTTTTCCATCAGCACCAGCGGCTCCAGCTTTCGATTGCTCGAAAAGATCTGGCAGGAAGAGCCAGCTCTTGACCAAATTGACTACACCGTGATTTCGTCTTGGTTCGATCGCCCTGGTTACCTGCAAGCCATGGCAGATCTCATTGCCCAACAGCTCGATCAGGTGGAGAATCCCGATCGCGTTCATATTTTCTTTAGCGCTCATGGGGTGCCCGTTAGCTATGTGGAAGAGGCAGGCGATCCCTATCAGCAGGAGATCGAACAATGCACCGCTCTAATCATGAGAACGCTGAACCGACCTAATGCTTACACGCTGGCCTATCAAAGCCGCGTTGGCCCTGTAGAGTGGCTTCAGCCCTACACAGAAGAGGCGATTAAAGAACTGGCGGCCGAGGGGGTCGATAACCTGCTGGTTGTGCCCGTCAGCTTTGTCTCAGAGCACATTGAGACGCTGCAAGAAATTGACATGGAGTACCGGGAAATTGCTGAGGAAGCTGGAATTCACGACTTCCGGCGCGTCCCCGCTTTGAATACCCATCCGGTCTTTATCGAGGCGCTTGCCGATTTGGTCATGGATGCCGTCAATTCTCCCAGCGTCAAGCTTTCGGAAGCGACGCAGATGAAGAAAATGGTGAAGATGTATCCTCAAGAAAGCTGGCAGTGGGGGCTAACGACCTCGGCTGAAGTATGGAACGGACGCATTGCCATGATTGGCTTTATTGCGCTGATAGTCGAGCTAATCAGCGGACAAGGACCACTGCATTTTGTGGGGCTGCTTTAGAAGCGCCGTCTTCAAAGCCTGTAGATTTTTGGGCTTCGCTTAAACCTGAGGATGAATTTTTGTGAGCGGCGCACCGCTCACAAAAATTCATCCTCAGGTTCAGTTTTGACTAGAAGTGTGTGGCAGAACACCTTCTCGTAACGAAAACCTAAAAAAATCTACAGGCTTGAGCAGATCGTGCCCATAGCCGCTAAAGTTGGTTTAGGCAAAACGTTTACGGTAAAGACAGCGCTTATGACTGCCTACGAACTGGATCTAGAATCGCCTGATTCCAACGCAGATGACACGGTTATGCTCAATTACGTGGAAATTATTGAAACGGTAATTGCCAGCTTGCAGGAAGACCAGAGTGCTATGGTCAGCCAGGGAGAAGGCGGCTACGTCTGGAAATTCAAATATGGCAGCGTTGAAGTCTTCGTCAAGCTTCCTGGCGTGACTGACGAAGATGAGTTAACCGTCTGGGCAGCCGTCATGAAGCTTCCGGCAAAGAACGAAGCAGGGCTACTGCGGAAGCTGATGGAAATGAATTGGAATAGCACCCTTGAGGCTCGCTTTGCGGTAGCAGACGATCAGGTCGTCGTTTGCGCTACAAGAACGTTGGCGGAGCTATCTCCAGCAGAAGTCTCACGGAATATCACGATCGTTGCAACGATCGCCGACGACAACGACGAATCTCTGCAAGCCGAATTTGGCTGACCTTTCTGATTCAGCCCTCCTTGATTCAGCCCTCTGGAATTCAAAAGTCTGGCGATTGATTCCGCTCCTTAAAGCTCCAGGCAGGGTGCAAATGGCGATCGATCGCTGGCTGCTTGATCAGTACTGTCAGGGATGTATTCCGCCGACACTACGGTTTTATACCTGGTCGCCGATCGCGCTCTCGTTAGGGTACCATCAGCGAAAATATCCTGCGTTTTGGCAGGCGCTAACCTGGAACCAGCAGCCGATCGATCTGGTGCGTCGTCCTACGGGTGGACGGGCGGTGCTGCACCAAGGCGACTTAAGCTATGCGATCGTCACTTCGGGCATAGACTCTGGTATTGCAGGAAGCCGGATGCAGACCTATCGCTACCTCTGCGAGTTTTTGATTCGGGGATGGCGATCGCTCGGCGTTGAGTTGCGCTATGGCGAAGCCGGACGAGGCTACATTCACAACCCTGACTGTTTTGGTACGGCAACGGCAGCCGACTTGGTGATGCCCAACGGCGCTAAGCTGATTGGCAGCGCTCAGCTCTATCGCAAAACGCAGGGTCAATCTGCCGTTTTGCAGCATGGCTCCATCCGGCTTAACCCTGATCCTGATTTATTTCGGCAGGTATTTGAAACGCCAATGGAAGGGATGCCGCTTGAGCAGGGCTGGGATGCTGAAAAAGCAATGGAGGTGACGATCGCCACCTCCGTCACCTCTGCGGAAACTTGGTTTGGAATTCAGCTTGTCCCCCAGCCCCTATCTGAAATTGAGTGGCAAGCAATACTTGCTCTAGAGAATCTAGATCTAGCCTAGCTGTGTGAAGCTGCTGGCAGTGACTTGGCTGTCAACGCCTTGCAGAACCGCTAGCGTTTTGTTGTTAGAGCTGACGATCGTATCTCTGCCATCTTGGGCAATCTTTAGATCGTTGAAGGAGAGGCTGCCTAGTAAGCCAATCTTGTCGTCTTGAGCTTTGAAGTCTTGAACGATTTGTTTGCCCTTGAGATCTAGGACAAACAAATCGTCTCCAGAGCCGCCGATGTAGAGGTTGGTGCCTTTGCCGCCAATCAGAATGTCCTTGCCTTTGTCGCCTTTGAGCGTGTCGTCGCCTTCTCCGCCTACAAGAACGTCATCGCCCGAACCACCGACAAGGTTGTCGTTGCCTTTGCCGCCGTTCGCCAGATCTTCAGCACTATTGCCTCGCAGGATGTCGTTGCCTTTTAGCCCGACTAGCAGATTATCGCCCCGCAGCCCTTTGACGGTGTTAGCGATCGCATCACCTGTTAAAACATGCTTGACGGACACTTTCTTCAAAATGTTTTCTTCACCCAGGGCATTGAGGATGCTGCCGAAGCCATCCAGCAAATCGACGTTTTTGGGGTTCACAGACTTAGCATTAGTTTTGCTGGAACCTTCGCTCGTCAAACCTGTGATGTTGCCTAAGCCGCTAATCAGATCATTGGCGGGTGCTTTGTCAAAGATGTAGTAGTAGTCGTCATCTAGACCACCAAACAAATTACCCAAATTGATCTTGCCAAACAGACCGCTCAAGTCGTCTACCAGACCACCAATGTCTAAGCCGTCAGAAAGTCCGAGATCGCCTAGAGAGTCAAAAATATCGGTGAGTGACGTTAATCCAAATAGGTTATCGATGCCAAGATTACTAAATAGATCGCCTAAGTCAATGCTATCAAAGATGTTGCCATTACCGAAAAGAGAGTCAAAAATATTTCCTAGATCGAAACCGTCAAAAATACTGGTGCTGCCCAACAAATCATCTAAAATGCTGCCGAGATCAATACCATTTAGGAGACTGCCAAGGTCTAAGCCAAATACGCGGCTGGTCATTGAATTAGTCATATCAAGATACCTCAATGTCTTCTGTGATTCGAGGGGCAGAATGCTTCTTCCCACGGGTGACACCGCAGAGGAGTGTTCTGTGGGGGTGACTCTCGATCAGACGGCAGTAGATTCCAATACGTTCCCAAAGTTTTTTGAAAACTTTTTGAAGGCTTGACAAAGAAATTTCTGATGCGAGGCTGTGCTGTGTTTCTGGGGCGATCGCAAAAAGTAAATTACCAGAGATACTCCTGTCAAATCGCCCGATCAAGTTGCCCAATCAAGTTGCCCGATCGCAGACTTTAGATTAGATCGCAGATTAGATCAGATAATTGCTATAGATCTAGCCGAACCTCTCATTTAGGCACCTATGAGCCAAATTTCTTCTGAAAGTTCCTCTGCTTCTGCTTCTAGCTCTGGGCAATCTTCTGGGCAATCTCGTGGGCAATCTCATCCACCCCGATCGCCGCTCTCCTGGCTTTCGGCGTTTTGGAAATTCTGCCGTCCCCATACCATTATTGGCACTAGCCTCAGCGTATTGGGAATCGGGGTCATAGCCTGGGCAAGAACGAATCAAGAGGTGCCCTATGAGTTTTTACTGTTGATGGTGCCTGCGCTGATTGCCTGCCTCTGCGGCAATGTTTACATTGTGGGGCTGAATCAGATTGAGGATGTCGAGATCGATCGCATCAATAAGCCCCATCTGCCGATCGCCTCTGGAGAATTTTCGCGGCGGCTAGGCTGGGCGATCGTCCTCACGAGCGGCATTTTGGCACTGGTGCTATCGGCAGGGAGCGGTCTGTTTCTAATGGCAACGGTCTGGATAAGCTTGCTGATCGGCACCGCCTATTCTCTACCGCCCATCCGCCTGAAGCGGTTTCCGGTCTGGGCTTCGCTGTGCATTTTTTCAGTGCGCGGAGCGATCGTCAACCTGGGGCTATTCCTGCACTTCAATCAAAAATTGGGTGAGCCGCCGCAGATTCCGGCAACGGTCTGGGCGCTGACTTTGTTTGTGTTAGTGTTCACGTTTGCGATCGCCATCTTCAAAGATATTCCTGATCTGGAGGGCGATCGGCTTTATCACATCACGACTTTTACCGTGAAGCTAGGGCAGCGATCGGTGTTTAATTTGGCGCGTTGGGTGCTGACGGTTTGCTACGGCGGCATGGTGGCGGCAGGACTGGTGATTTCCGGCGTGAATTCTGCTTTTGTTGTCGGCTGGCATTTGGTGGCGCTGATTCTGCTTTGGGCGACAAGCCTGAAGGTGAATTTGCAGGATCAGAAGGCGATCGCGCAGTTCTACCAGTTTATTTGGAAGCTGTTTTATCTGGAATATATTCTGTTTCCCCTTGCTTGTTATCTAGCATGAGCTTTTCCGAAAACGCTGAAAGCATAGAGGGACTGGGCAGGGTGTACCTCGTTGGCTCAGGAGTGGGTAGCGTAGACTATTTGACGGTCAAAGGTCAGCGGCTTCTGAACCAGGCAGAAGTCGTCATCTACGACGCTCTAGTGGATGATGCTCTGCTAGAGATCGTGCCAGCCGACTGCCTGAAGCTAGATGTGGGCAAGCGGGGAGGCAAACCCAGCACACCTCAAGCGGAGATCAACGGTCTGCTGGTGAAATATTGTCAGCAGGGCAAACAGGTGGTGCGGCTCAAAAGCGGCGATCCGTTTATCTTTGGGCGATCGAGTTCTGAAATTCAGGCGTTGCGCGAGGCAGATTGCGGGTTTGAAGTGGTGCCCGGAATTTCCTCGGCGCTGGCGGCTCCGCTGCTGATGGATATTCCCCTCACCGATCCGGTCTTGAGCCGCTGCTTTGCCGTGTTTAGCGCCCATGAGCCAGAACTGCTCGACTGGCAAAGCCTTGCTCATCTCGACACCTTGGCAATCTTGATGGGGGCAGCACACCTGCCAGACATTATCGATCGCCTGATCCAGCAGGGACGATCGCCCCAAACGCCGATCGCGATTATCCGCTGGGCGGGGCATCCAGAGCAGCAACTCTGGACGGGCACATTGGAGGCGATCGTTCAGCAAACTGCTCGTCAGGCTTTGTCGCCCTGCGTCATAGTCATTGGTGAAGTGGTGCGGTTGCGCCCTTTTTTGCGGTCGCCATCCCCTTGATAAGAGCTTGGGGTGAATGGGGGGATGGGTGAATGAGAGTTCCCACCTACCCCCTACTCATCCACCCCCTACTCATCCACCCCCTACTCATCCACACTAATAACCCGCCGTTTGATCGATCAGATTCCGTAAACTCACGCCATTTTGATAGCGCCAGAGATTGTCGAGGAATAGGGCGATCGTCCGTTGGGCAATGCGGGGAGAAAAGCCGGAGCAGTGGGGGGTGACAAAGACATTGGGCAGTGACCAAAATGGGCTATCTTCCGGCAGGGGTTCTGTACAAAATGTGTCTAGTCCTGCTCCAGCGATCCATCCTTCCTGGAGTGCCGTGAGCAGGGCTGATTCATCTACCACCGCGCCTCGCGCAATGTTGATCAGGTAGGCAGTCGATCGCATCAGGCGCAAAGTTGCCGCGTTGATCATGCCGCGAGTTTCGGGCGTGAGGGGCGTTGCCAACACCAGATAATCGACTTCTGGAAGGAGCGATCGCCACTCATCTGCACCCACGATTCTATCGAAGTGAGGCAGGGGGTCTGGGTTGCGTCGCGATCCCCAAACTCGCATATCAAAAGCATGGGCACGCTTGGCGATCTCTTGTCCGATGCTGCCTGCCCCCACAATCAGCAGCGTTGTGCCCTCAACTTCTTGCAAGGGCAAATCTCCGGCGGCAGAGTCCGATCGCAGCCATGTTTTCTGATCCTGAAGATCTTTCAGCTTGGGCAGGCTTTTCGCATAACTGAGGATATACGCCATAACGAACTCGGCGATCGGTACGGCAAAGGTTCCGGCACCGTTGGTCAGCAAAATTTTGCGCTCCAGATAGGCAGGTGTGAGGATATGATTGACCCCGGCGCTAGGAGTTTGTTGCCATCTCAGATGGGGCGCGGCGGCTAACACTTTTTGCAGCGTTGCGGACTTAAGATAAAACCAGTTGAGATATACTTCTGCATCACTCGGATCACCTTCAAAGTTGCCCTGGCTGTCTACCCAGGCAAGCTGAATGTCGGGATAGCGATCGGGTGAGAGGTGAGGCTTTAGCTCGTCAGCGAATTCGGCAGGTAAGAGCAGTTTCATAGACTTGCCAATTTAGCGCCAAGCGCGATCGTATTGCACGGGTCGGGGAATTTCTTGCCTCAACTGTTTGGCAGCTTGTTGCGCCCAGTAGGGATTGCGGAGCAGCTCTCGTGCCAGCAGCACCACGTCGGCGGCTCCCGTCCGAATCACATGATCTGCCTGTTCGGGAGCGGTAATCATGCCAACGGCTCCGGTCGCAATCTGGGCTTCGCGGCGGATGCGATCGGCAAATGCAGTCTGATAGCCCGCGCCCACCGGAATCCGAACGCCCGGAATCAAACCACCCGAAGAGCAGTCGATCAAATCAACTCCTAGAGACTTCAGCTTGTGACTCAAAGCGACGCTCTGCTCAATATCCCAGCCGCCTTCTGCCCAATCGGTTGCCGAAATCCTCACCCAGAGGGGATAAGCGTCTGGCAAAACCGCACGGACTGCTTCCACAATTTCTTGGAGCAGACGAATCCGGTTCTCGAAGCTGCCGCCATACTGATCCTGTCGCTGATTGGCTAGGGGCGAGAGAAACTGATGCACCAGATAGCCGTGAGCCGCATGAAGCTCGATCACCTTGAAGCCCGCCTCTAGAGAGCGCCGCGCTGACTGCACGAAGGCATCTTTGATCTGCGAAATTTCTTCCAGATCTAGCGCCTTTGGAATCGGACTGTCTGCGTCAAAGGCGATCGCACTGCTGGAAACTACGTCCCATCCGCCCTGACTTGCATCCACCGCTTTGCCGCCTTCGCTAGGCTTTGCCGTACTGGCTTTTCTGCCTGCATGAGCCAACTGAATACCTGCCACTGCGCCGAATTGATGGATGCTAGAGGTAATCTTTGCCAAAAACTCAATGTGCTGATCAGACCAGATGCCCAAATCTCCGGGGCTAATGCGACCGATCGGTTCAACCGCCGCTGCTTCAGTAAACACTAAGCCAGCACCGCCGATCGCCCGACTCGCCAGATGGATTAAATGCCAGTCGTTGGCATAGCCATCGGTGCTGGAGTATTGACACATGGGCGAAACGACAATGCGATTGCGGCAGGTGACGTTACCGCTACTGAAGGGTTCAAATAGATGTGCCATGAGTCTCCATTGCCATAAATCATCACTCCCGCAGATCTTACTACTCTAAATCTCTACGTAAGCTATCGCAGAAACGATATATTTGCTGCATTGGCACTGTAGGGCGCTGCAATTAGAATGTGACGCTCTGCATTGGCACTGTAAGGCGTTGCAATGGGAATGCACCGCTCTGCATTGGCACTGTAA
>JAESFK010000144.1_pt1 | contig 57132 bp, 51 predicted proteins | sample 9269391 | NCBI WGS metagenome assembly JAESFK01 (sample SAMN14506231, study PRJNA617097) | algae metagenome | isolation source: Drouetiella hepatica UHER 2000/2452 and co-occurring heterotrophs from... | place: Slovakia: Slovak Paradise National Park, Hrabusice, Kosice Region | collected 2000-01-01
TTGTTGTGTCGCGGCACACAACAAGGAATTCAACCAGACTCAAGCGCAAAGCGCTGTAAATGACTCTAGGATATTCAGAATATCTAGGTAAGCTGAACATGATTGAGGTTTTAGCCGTTCTTTCTCTATCCGCTGCTGCCGGGATGAGGATTGCGCTGCCTCTGCTGCTGATTGGCTTGCTGTATAGCGATCGCCTCTGGGCAAACGTGCCGCTACTCTCGGCGCTACCACCGCCTCTGGTGCTGGGTATGTTGGTGGGCTGGTCGCTGGTCGAGCTATTGCTCTCTAAAGAGCGACTAGGGCAGCGCTGGCTGCAAAGTATTGGGCTGTTGTTTAGCCCGTTTGTAGGGGCAATTGTGGGGATAACGATCGCTCGAACGGCTCAGCTTGAGGGCTGGATGAGCATCATATTAGGCATTCTGGGGAGCTTGGTGGCGCTTGTCATTCATTTGGTACAGGTGGGCTGGTTCTATCGCCTCAAGTCTGTTCCTCTCTGGGTCGCCTTTGTTCAGGATTTTCTTTGCGTGGCGCTGGTGCTTTTGGCGTTTGATGCGCCGAGACAGGGCGGACTGATCGTGCTGCTGCTGCTGTGGCTAGCCATTCGTAGCTCTACCGCATGGCGGCGCTGGTATCGGCAGCAGGCGGGTAAAGGCCAGAAAAATCCACGCCGCCATAAGCAAGATCCGGATTGATAGCTAGTAACAGATTACTAAGGGTAGATCAGGTCGGAAATCTATTTTCTGCCCCTGTGTTTCTTGGTCAAAACCCAGCTCTACAGAGTAATCTACTCCTGTACGAAGGCTGAGCTGACGGGTGTCAAGTACCGCTTGAAGCTCAGGGGAAGGGATTGTATGAGGAGACACAAACTCTACACGAGTAATTTCTCGGAGTCCTAAAGGATGGTTGATGGGCTGTGCTTTCTCAGCCGAGAAGTGATCGGGACGCTGACCAAACGGAGTCTGAAACAGCATGGGTTCAGTTAACAAGGAAAAGGAATTAGTTCCTACAGCGATACTCAGGGTTTTGGGGAGATAAGGCGGACGATAAGCCCAGCTAGAAAAAGCAATGCTGGCGTCGGTGGAACGTAGGCAAAATCCAAAGGGACAAGCTCCCTGCTGTCGATCGCGCCATCGTTCCCAAAGATGAGTTGGGTTAATCAGATCAGACTTAGCTTCTTCAGGACTATGAACCCAGAGTAGCTCTAGCTTGGCGTTGTGGAAGAAAAAGCGGCGATTTGCTGTTCCTTGCCCTGGATGAGTGCTGGATGATCCCTCCCTCAAGCCAAGTGAGACTAGATGATCTGCTGCGTTAGCTCCAACATCAGTGCAGATGAAGAGATGGTCGAATTCAAATGCCATAGTTTTGTTTAGGGTAGTGGTATTGAGGTAATGATTTTTTGTTGTGGGGGCTTTGCCCCCACAACAAAAAATCATTACTTTTTGAGGACTACCTTATCTAGCGCCCATGTCATAATTTTGGGGATCTTGCTCAGTTTTCTGGGCGTTCTGTTGTGACTTTGACCTAGATGACTCATTCTCCCCCTCCCTCTCGATCGGAAGCGATCGCCTCCCGTACCCAGCGAATGCAGCGATTGCGGCGGCTAGGTCGGACGCTAGATAGCGCGATCGGCATTCCAGGCACTAAGTTTCGGATTGGGCTTGACCCGATTATCGGCTTGATTCCGGGGGGTGGCGATACGGTGGGGCTGATTCTCTCGTCGTTTATTGTGCTGGAAGGGGCGAGGATGGGAGCCTCTAAGTCTACGCTCAGCACCATGGCGTTTAACATTTTGCTGGAGACGATCGCCGGAACGGTGCCTGTAGTGGGTGACATTTTTGACGTCACCTGGAAATCGAATATTCGGAACATTGAGCTTCTAGAGGAACATCTGAAGATTGCCAGAGCTGAGCAGAAGTCTAATCGCTGGTTTGCGCTGCTGCTGATTGCAGGATTGGCGATCGTCTTTGTTGCCTGTATTGCGGTGTCTTTTTATCTGCTGCGGTGGCTGTTTCACCTGATTCAGAGCGGAGGTGCTTAGCCGAGAAGTCTGGATTATCTCTCACTGAGCCGTCATTCCCCCATCTGCCGCAATAATTGACCCAGTCAAAAACGAGGCTTCATCTGAAGCCAGGAACAACGCTAGGTGAGCAATTTCGCGGGGTTGCCCCGGACGACCGATCGGCTGGAAAGAATCGATCGTGTCATAGACTTTTTGCAAGCCCCCCAGCATCTCAGCATGGGCATAGTTAATCGGCGTATCGACCCAGCCTGGACAAATGGCATTGCAGCGAATGCCCTGCTTGGCATAGTCTAGCGCTACCCCTTTGGTCAGCATGACGATCGCCCCTTTGGAAGCAGAGTACACTGCCAGAAAAGGTTCTGAGACCAATCCGTTGACGCTGGACATGTTGACGATCGATCCACCGCCCTGCTTCAGCATGTGGGGAATAGCTGCCCGACAGCCGTAGATCACCCCTTTGACATTGACGTTCAAAGTCTGATCAATTACGGCATTAGAAACTTCGTGCAGCACTCCTGGAAGATTGACTCCAGCATTGTTCACCAGCACGTTAATCTGCCCGTACAGCTCGACGCAGCGGGCTACGAACTGGTCAACCTGCTGAGAGTCGCTGACATCTGCCGTAAATGTATCGGCGGTTCCGCCAGATTTGTGAATCCCGTCCGCCGTTTCTGCGGCAGCCTTGCCGTTGCGATCGACACAGAGGACTTTGCCACCCTCTTCCGCTAGACGTTCAGCGATCGCTTTGCCAATCCCGGAACCTGCGCCTGTCACTACACAAGCTTTGCCTTCTACCCTTGCCATATCGTAGTTACTCGTCAGGGGCTACCTACAACCTAGCCGCATTTTGTCGGATCACTGTTCGGATCACTTTACCCATCAAACATTTGTGCTTTAGGGTAAGGACGCAATGTGGTGTGCCCCTACCCTAAAGCGGGTTGTTTGCTAGCCTACTAGCTCCTTGACTTTTGCCATGATGCCCGCTGGATCAATGCCCTGGTAAGGGAACTGCTCCCACAGACCGCCGCAGCCTTCCTTGTGGGTGCCCAAGTAGGCAAACTTAGGAGTGTAGCCGCGCTCCAGCAGCCAGGAACCAAAGCGACTGCCCAAGCCTGTCTTGCGGTTAAAGGATTCTGCCGTCAGCACGAAAGGAGCCTTGCCGATTTTTGCCATCATCTCTTCATCGACAACGTTTAGGGTTGCCTTGTTGATCAGACCGACATCAATGCCTTCCTGCTTCAGGCGCTCGACAGCATCGAGGGCACGATACAGGGTTTCCCCAAAGGTGACAATGTAGCCAGCCGTGCCTTCCCGCACCACTTCGTCTTTGCCGGGGGTAAATTTGTAGCCGCCGCCATAGAGATCGTTGCCGCTGGCATCAAGGATGTTGGGCGTGGTCGATCGGGTAGAGAAGATGAACCGCAGCCCCGGATCATTGAAGACCGCCTGGACACAGGCTGTCATTTGTGCTGCATCTGCCGGGAAGTAAAGGCGGGTGGCGTAGCCATCGTCTAACCCATTGTCGGCAAACATATTGTTGATGCCAAAATGGCAGGTATTGTCTGCCATGTCATCAATGCCAGAGTGGGAAAAGTGGCAGAGCAGATTGGAAAAGTTGAGCCGCGCCATGGTGATTTCGGAAATGCACATTTCCAGGAAAGCGCTAAAGGTGGCAAAGATGCCCTGCTTGCCTTCCGCCATGCCAAAGCCTGCCGCCGCTGAGATATTGCCCCGCTCCATGATGCCGGAGCTGATGAAGATTTCGGGATATGCCGCGTGAATCTTGTTCAGACCGCAGGAGCCTTCTAGATCGCTGTCGATACAGACGACTTTCGCCTTACGATCTTCAGCCGTCATGCCTTCTAGGATGGAAACAACTGCCTGTCCAAACACGTTGCGATTCGAGCCGCGATTGGTGCCCGAACCCAGGTAGGTGTAGTCATGCTTGTTCTTGGGGATTTCTTTCAGCACGGTAACGGCTTCGGTATAGCCCCGCTTTTCGAGATAGGCGATCGCTTTATCCAGCGGAATCACGTCATGCCCGTGGGTGGTGCCTTCCAGACCCTCAATGCCGACGCACATTTTGCGCTTGTTGACCAGGGCGATCGGGCCGGGGGTGGTGACAGCTTCGCACATGCGGCGATAGAGATCGTCAATATCTTCAGCATCACCTTCGTTGACGGTTAAGCCGTGACCTGTGAGGGTTTTGGTGACGGTGTAACCCGGCATATAGTCGGAGGGATGTCCGGCGATCGTCACGTCATTATCATCAATCAGCAGCTTGACGTTGAGGTTGTGCGACACCGCTAGACGGGCGGCTTCGGCATCGTCGCCTTCTTGCTGAGAGCCATCTGAACCGAGGCAGAACACCACTTTGTCAGGGTTCGCCATCGCCACACCGTTGACGTAGGGCCACATATGCCCCAAGCGACCGGAGCTAAACTTGACACCGGGCGTTAGCCCCAGCTCAGGATGTCCGGGCAGACCCGCATGGGCTTCGCGGTAGTGCAGCAGCTTCTCAGCAGGAAGTTCACCATGCAGCACCGCCATCAGGTATTGTGTGCCTACCCGATGTCCAGCTTCGTCAAAAAAGATGGGGACAAACTTGTCGGGCGCTCCTCGAAAGAAGGCATCCATGATCACCACTTCGGGCACGGTGTCATAAGGGCCACCCGTGTGTCCGCCCACGCCTCTAGCGGCTCCGGTGGCGGTAAAAAAGACGATCGCATCTCGACAAAGCTGGATATTGGCTTTGAGTGCGTCTCGTTCGTCGGGCGTAAGGGTGGGCTGAGCGGGATCAAGCGCAAGGGGCTTATAGGCTTCCAGATCGATCGGAAAGCTGGGAGTAGGCATACTTAAAGTCCTGAGTGGGTCAGTGCGAGGAAGGCAGACAATGGGAACTAACGTAACCTAGTCTACGCTGATAGTAGTAACGACCTGACCACAATGCAAGCTTTAATCAATCGCAGGATATCCGTTGCGCAACTCCAATTAGCCCTTAATTAGCTCTTGCTTAATTGGGCAGACTGTTCTGAATCCGAACTTGGGGGAAGACCCCCAAACCCCCTGTCAGGGGACGGCTGCGTCCCCCGACACCCCCTCCAGATCGGGTGCCAGTCGGAGAGAGAGGGCGCTTTGCATTGGATGAGACTCAGGTAGGTTTATTGGGTAGGCTGTCTTGTAGGATGCGTTACGCTGCGCTAAACGCAAAGACTCGTCAGTGGAGTTGCAAAACTTGCCGATGAGCCTTCAAGACTCATGAATGAGATTCAAAGACTTGTGGGAGAGACACAGAAACTCGTCAACGGGATTCAAAGACTTGACTAAGAAGTTTAGAGGCTTGTAAGAGGGGTGCAGAGACTCGCGGGAGAGGTGCAAGAACTCATTGATGAGAGTCTAGAACTCGTGGGAGAAGAGTAAAGACTCGCCAGAGAGATAATATTTCTCGCCGATGGGTTCTCGATGCCGATCGGCGAGAGAATGGCAAGATTAGGATACAGAGACTTCTTTGGCGGCTTTGGAACGGGAGGCTTTGAAGCGATCGCCCAACTGATCGGCAATGGCTTTTAGTCCCGGTGTTTTTTTGGCGGCAGTTTTCACATAGTCGTAGACGGTGAGGCTACTGTTCATGGCTTCGCTGCTAACCGCCATCAGGGTGTCGTCTACTTTTTCGGTGAGCTGTTGCAGCCTGAAATGAACTTCGGTCAAAGTCGTGGCAAGGTGGTAGTCACTCCTGAACTCGTCCAGGTCGAAGCTGGCGGGCAGGATGTCGGGATTGGCTTGGGCAGCGGTGAGGCTATTGCTGACGAAAGCGAGGCTTTTGTTGCCCATCTTAAAAAGCTTGCGGCGTTCTTCGACGGTGAGATGAACCAGAAAGGGAAGTTTTGTTTCGATCGTTTCCAGGGCGGCTTGGATGTCCTGAAGATCGGTTTCCGTGAGCTGGGCGGAGATGTTTTGGTATGACATAGAGTGAAAGTTCTTTTTTGTAGATGCAACTTGTTCGCCTACACCGAAATGCAGACGATTACGTAGTTTGAGAATTCCCAGTTGGGGATGCGATCGCACTTCATCACCCGCGTGATTTGTAGCTAAAAGCTGAGAACGAAACAGTTTGCAGACCTTTGAGCACCATTCGGTAAAATGAAGACGAAGTGCCGCTTTAGGTTCATGCATGACCGCCAGCCCGGATTTTTGGAAAAAGCTGTATACCGCCTTTGATCCGTTTCGACCGCTGCCCGCCAATGATCCGGCATGGGTGGATTGTGCCTCGGTGCGGGGTGAGGAAGATATTTTGGCGGGGCTGGGGCTGGAGATTGCCCGATCGGAGAAAGTCACCTGTCAGCTTTACGCCGGACATCGGGGCGCGGGCAAATCTACCGAGCTATTGCGACTCCAGGATGACTTGCAGCGCCAGGGCTTTCGGGTGGTCTATTTTGCCGCCGATGATGGCGATCTGGAGCCAGAGAATACCGAATACAGTGACATCTTGCTGGCTTGTGCCCGACAGTTGATTAGCAAACTGCGATCGCAGCCCGGTCAAGACACCCAGTTTCGAGAGTGGGTGAATCGCCTGCTGCGAGATCTGCGGGAGCTGGGGGTGACGGAGCTATCGTTGGATGAGTTAAGCTACGAGACTCCAGAAACTCCGCTGGGCAAAGTCTCGACCACGATCAAAACCAATGTCAGCAAGCAGCAGGTGATTCGCCGCCAGGTGGAGCAACAGGCAGAGTCTTTGATTGACATTTTGAATGAATTTATTGGCAAGGCGCTAGGCGATCGCAAGCCGCAAGATCTCGTGCTGATGGTGGATAACCTCGATCGGATCATTGAACGCTATGAGGGTGAGAATCAGCAGAGCAATTATGAGCAAATCTTTGTCAATCACAGCGATCAGCTTCGGGCGCTCAACTGCCATGTGATTTACACCGTGCCAATTTCCCTGGCTTATTCGGTGCATCTGACGGCAATGGAGGAGCGCTATAAGCCTGTAGAGGTGCTGCCGATGATTATGCTGAAAACGCCAGAGGGAGAGATCAGCGAAGCGGGGATGGCAAAGCTAAAGGAATTGATTCGTCAGCGGTTTCGGTTTGCTCAATCGGGGGTAGAACTGGAGGCAGCATTTGAGTCAGGGGAAGCGCTGGATAAGCTGTGTGAAATGAGCGGTGGTCATGTCCGCAACTTAATGAATTTGATGAAGGCGGCATTGCAGAATACGCGAGAGCTGCCGATTTCGACGCGATCGGTGCAGCGGGCAATTTCGGAGCTGCGGGATACCTACCGCAAGGTGATTGATGGTCATGAGTGGGAAGCGTTGGTGCGGGTGTCTCAAGAGAAGCTGATTACTGAGAATGACGATCTATTTCGCAGCCTGCTGTTTCGCCGCTGCATTTTGGAATATCGCTACATTGATGCCGAAGGCGAGGTGCAGGTTTGGCATGATGTGCATCCGCTGGTGCGGGGATTGGATGGGTTTAAGCGGGCGTTAGATCGGTATGAGCGCGGTGCTAGCAGCAGGAGCGAGTGATATGGTGGCACCCGGAGAGATCGATTGGGATACCGATGTGGTGGCTGATCTGGCAGAGTCCTATGAATCTCTGGTGCGATCGCTCCAGCGCACAGAAGGGTTTAGCCTCTTTTTCGTCCGCTGTGTACCGGGCGATCAGGCAGATTTGGTGCAGCTGCTCCAGGCAGATTTGCCAAATCTGCATATGCAAAGGCTGGAGCTAACGGAAGAGTTGGTCGATGGCAACCTCTACCAACGGGTGACGACCTTGCCGGATGTTGCAGAAATTGATGTGCTGTTTATTTCTGGGTTGGAAAAGTCCTTCGATCCCTATGTCAAATCGGGGTATGGCGGGCAGGGCGACTACTACAAGCGCGACACCGTGCCGCGCGTACTAGGGCATCTGAACTTGCAGCGAGAGCGCTTTCGGGATGATTTTCCATTTTGTTTTGTCTTCTTTTTGTCTGCTTTTGGCATCAAATACATTGCGCGTCGTGCCCCCGATTTCTTCGACTGGCGATCGGGCATCTTTGAGTTTATCCCCGATGCTGAAACCGTCCGCAAACTGACGCAAGAGCTCTACGGAGATTATCGGGAGTATTTGACCTGGAGCCACTCGCAACGAATGGATTGCATCCGCGATATCCAAGGCATTCTAGAGGAAGATCAGCAGACTCCAGATCAGCAAGCCAGCTTGTGGTGGGAAAAAGGCAATATCTTGGCTGCCGATCAGAACTATGAAGCGGCGATCGCCAGCTATGACAGAGCGGTGGAAGTCAAACTGGACTATCACGAAGCATGGTACAACCGGGGGATTCTGCTGGATAACTTAGGGCGCTATGAGGAGGCGATCACCAGCTATGACAAAGCGGTGGAAATCAAACCGGACAAACACAAAGCGTGGAACAACCGGGGCATTTCACTGAATAACTTAGGGCGCTATGAGGAGGCGATCGCCAGCTATGACAAAGCGGTGGAAATCAAACCGGACTATCACGAAGCATGGTACAACCGGGGCATTTCACTGGATGACCTAGGGCGCTATGAGGAGGCGATCGCCAGCTATGATAAAGCGGTGGAAGTCAAACCGGACTATCACGAAGCATGGTACAACCGGGGAATTTTACTGAATGACTTAGGACACTATGGGGAGGCGATTGCCAGCTATGACAAAGCGGTGGAAATCAAACCGGACAAACACGAAGCATGGAACAACCGGGGTATTTCACTGAAGAATTTAGGGCGCTATGAAGAAGCGATCGCCAGCTATGACAAAGCGGTGGAAGTCAAACCGGACTATCATGAAGCGTGGAATAACCGGGGCATTTCACTGAAGAATTTAGGGCGCTATGAAGAAGCGATCGCCAGCTATGACAAAGCGGTGGAAGTCAAACCGGACAAACACGAAGCGTGGAACAACCGGGGCAGTTCACTAGCTAACTTAGGGCGCTATGAAGAAGCGATCGCTAGCTATGAAAAAGCCCTGGAATTTAAACCAGACTATTATCGCGCTTGGGATAATCGAGGCGATGTGTTGAAGGATTTGGAGCGCTATGAGGAGGCGATCGCCAGCTATGACAGGGCGATCGAAATCAATCCTGAGTATCAGTTCCCTTGGGAAAGTCGTGGTTTTGCGCTGATGCAGTTGATGCAGTTTGAGGCAGCGCACGAGAGTTTCGATCGGGCAATTTTTCTCAAGCCAGATGATGCCACGGCGCACTACAACAAAGCTTGCTGCTATGGATTGCAGAAGAACATTGATTTAGCGATCGAAACTCTGCAATATGCTATCACTCTGGATTCTGAGAATCGTGAATTGGCAAAAACAGACTCAGATTTTGATGGCATTCGAGAGAGCGATCGATTTCGGGAATTGATTGATGACTAGGGTGTGGGGCGATCTCCTCATAAATCGTGAAGCGCTGAAAACCAACTGCTAAAATATGCATCAGATGGTGTAATGCAACGACCTTTAATGCCTACTGCTGACCAACTAGCGAGTTTGTATCGTATTAGCTATCAACTGACGTTTGCGATGCTTCAACCCATACATTTAATTTGCGTTGATATGCGAACCCAAAATGTGTATGTTCTCGCTGGGTACGACGAAGAGCTTGAGTTCTAAATTCTGCCTGACGGAGCGTTATCTGATGAGCCAAACTGATTACGATGCAATGTCTGATGCTAAATTGAAGCAATACTTTCTCAAGCACCGTGGGGATTACGCTGCTTTTCAAGCACATTTAGACCGAATGAACCAACGTCCCTGTCGGATCATTGCCAGTCCTAATGACTCAGATTTTGACGAGAAAGTGCAAGCTGCAATTCGACAGAAGCTAGAAGCTGCCAGAATCCGAAACAGTCAGCATGGCGACTAGAACCGTAACTTACCCTTTGAGCGAGTTTTTTACCCGTAACCCAGCGATCGCCCAACAGACTCAGATTTTGATGACATTCGAGAGCGCGATCGATCTCAGGCGGTTGACCACAGATCTTCTGGTTTATGCTGAGCAACTGGCTCTCATATCGGTAAAGCCCGAACTCGAAAGGCATTATCGCTCACTGAAATTATTGCTCCCACTGCTAATGCCTCTGCACATTGCAGCAAAATCACCGCCAGCCGTTCATTGATAATCTGCGATCGCTCATCACTCAGACGAAACAAAATCACGCTAGGAAATGGTTCTTAGTTAATTGCCAGCTCAGCCAGAAACCTTATCAGGCAGTGAGCACCGAAAACCCATAAATCCGCTCATTCGCTAGCCAAGCCGCATACTTGAGCGACTGCTGAATATCCTCTGGCTCTAGGTCAGGGTACTCTGCCATCATTTCCGCCGGGGACATACCATTTGCAACCAAATTCAGCAGGAGAGATACTGGAATTCGCATTCCACGAATACAGGCTTGCCCGCCCATGATGTCCTGACTAAACGTGATTCGGTCAAACAGCGTTCTCATGATTTATCCTCCAGTGGCTCTGGTGGGCTAATATCCTGACCGATCCTCTAGCCGTCTTCCTGAAGGATCGGCAAAGCCTAGAAAAGGGTCTACCGCAATTCTTAAAACTGCTTCAAGAAGCGGAGATCGCTAGCATATAGCCGCCGAATGTCGTCAATTTGGTGCAGCACCATGGCAAATCTCTCTACCCCAAACCCGGCAGCGAATCCCGTATAAACTTCAGGGTCGTAGCCAACGGCTTTGAGGACATTAGGATCGACCATGCCGCAGCCCAAGACTTCTAACCAGCGACCGCGCCACATGACATCAACCTCAGCGGAGGGTTCGGTGAAGGGAAAGAAGCTAGGGCGAAAGCGGATTTCGATCTCGCCAAACATAGCTTCCAGGAAAATTTTGATGGTGCCGCGTAGGTCGTTAAAGGTCAACCCTTCATCGATCGCCAGAATTTCGATCTGGTGAAAGACGGCGGCGTGGGTCGCATCGACGGTATCACGGCGGTAGCAGCGTCCGGGTGCGGCGATCCGGATAGGCGGGTCGTTGTTCTCCATATAGCGGATCTGCACAGAGGACGTGTGGGTGCGGAGCAGGTTGCCATCTGGCAGGTAGAAGGTGTCCTGCATATCTCGCGCCGGATGGTCGGGGGGCGTATTCAGCGCCTCAAAGTTGTAGTAGTCTGTCTCCATTTCAGGACCTTGTGCCACGGTATAGCCCAGACCGACAAAAATATCGATCGCCTTCTCAATGGTGCTGGTTAGGGGGTGAGCATGACCTTGAGGGCGAAACACACCCGGCATCGTCACATCGATCGCCTCAGCTTCAAGCTGCGCCTCAATTTGGGCAGATTGCAGAATGGCTTTCTTTTGGTCTAGGTCTGTTTGTAGAGCCTCCTTGACCTCATTGGCGATCGCTCCAATCCGAGGACGTTCGGTAGCATCCAGCTTGCCCATGCCGCCCAACACCTGTGGCAGACTGCCTTTCTTGCCCAAGTATTTGATCCGCAACTGCTCTAGCTGCTCTAGGGTGGTGATAGCGGCGATCGCCTGTTGGGCTTCGTCGCGTAGGGTGGTGAGTTGGGCTTCCAGATCGCTCATCTGTACGGTCATGCTTCGCGGGTGGGGTAAGTAATTTGAGGATAGAAATCTATAAAGCTCTATCAGCTATCTATCAGTTTACGGGGTCAGTTGCGCCTTTCCCATAATCATAAACTCAGAAGATTTTTGTAGTGTGGAGCGCGCCCACCCAAAATGTCCTAAGCAAACGGGTGACCGCTATACAATTCAGGAGTTCAATTAAAATCTTGTCTCCCATGAACATCTGGCAAGCTGATTTTTATCGCCGACCGCTTCAAGATGCGTTGGGGAGTCCGCTGTGGGAGCTAATTATTTGTGATGCCGATCGCCATTTGATCTGGAGTGAGTTTATTTCCCAGAAGCAAGCCAATTCCCCTTGGCTCACCGAGCAGTTGCGCTCCATTCCTTTGCCCCGACCCGATCGCCTCCAGGTCTTTCGCCCTCAGTCTGTAGCTTTGCTCCAGACCGCCTGTCAGCCTTTAGACATTCCTGTAGAATCCACACGACACGCCTCAGCCCTGAAGCAGTTGCTCCAGGAAAGAATCGCCTATTATCGGGGTCTGCCTCACTACACCTCTGAACCTTACGATCCGATCAAATTAGAGGCTCCCCCGCCCGCACCGCTGCCCGAAAATCTGTGGGGCGATCAGTGGCGATTTGGGGCGATCGCCGCTCAAGATTTAATTCCGGCTTTTCAAAATCGCCCGATTCCAGTTCAGGATATCCCCGCAGCCTTTCATCCAGATCAGCTGCAAATTGCCCCTGCTACTCCTATCCCCGGCGTGATTATTGACGCTGGTCGCAAGTCTCGATCGCTCACCCAGTGGTTACAGCAGGCAAAGCCCTTCTCTCTAAACTACATTTCAGGCGATCCAGATGGATTGATTTTGGAAGCTGGTTTGTGCGATCGCTGGATACTCAGCACCTTTAGCGAACCAGATATTGCCAGCTCAGCCAAAATCTTTAGTCAGCGACGGCAGGAGGCTAGAGGACTCCATTTTTTGCTGGTACAGCCCGACAACTCTGGCATGACCTATGCTGGAATTTGGCTGCTTAAAGCCGATCAATAGAGTTGCCCATTTACACAGACTGCTGCCGACGACGCTCCATTTGCCAGAGTCCTGCGACTAGAGTTGCAGCGGCTAACATAATCACGGTTGCCACATGAAAAGCACCCTGAACTCCCGCAACGATCGCCTCTGGTGGTGCATTTGTGATATCTGTTGCGGCAGATTGAACGCCAAGGGCATGGCTCAGCGTCAGCACCGAAAAAATAGCTCCCATCACAGGTAGCCCGATCGTCTGACCGAGGGTACGCGACAGCGACAGCAATCCAGAGGCGATGCCTAGGCGTTCAGGCGGCACTTCTCCCAAAATGGCGCTATTGTTGGGCGACTGAAACATCCCCAGCCCAATACCGATCGGAGCGACTCGCAAGACATACTCCAGCTCCGTCATGCCGACATAGAGCGTACTCATGAGCAGACAGGCGATCGTCATGATCAGCAGACCCGCTAGCGTAATCAGACGAGAGCCGAAGCGATCGCTCAATAGCCCTGCGAAAGGGGCAACAATACCGCTGAGAATCGGGGAAACTGCCATGAGCAGTCCGGCTTGCTGCGTGGAAAGGTTTAGCACCAGCTCCAGAAAAAACGGCACGATCAGCAGCAGTCCGGCAATCACGACAAACACCAGCACTCCGGTCAGCAAGCTCAGGCTGAAATAGAGATTGCGGAATAGCTTCAGATCCAGCATCGGATGCTTTAGGCGCGCTTCGACGGCAATAAATCCGATGAATCCGGCGGCAGCGATCGCCAGCAATATCACTGTTCTGAAGCTGCCAAACCCCTGATATTGTCCGTTGGTCATGCCCAAGGAAAAGCAGATTAGCGTCGCGGTCATCAAGATCGCCCCTAGCCAGTCAAAGGGCTGCTTCTGGGCAGCAGAGCGGCTATCCGTCACGTTCCGTGCCACGACAAACAGCGCAAATATGCCGATCGGCACGTTCACCAAAAAAATGCTGCGCCAGCCGGACAGCCCAATCAACACGCCGCCGACGGAGGGTCCCAGCGCAATGCCTAAAGAAACCGTTGCGCCGATGATACCCAGCGCTCGTCCGCGTTCGGAGCTAGGGAAAACTTCTGTAACGATCGCTGCTCCCAACGCCGAAATCATCACGGCTCCCATGCCCTGCAATGTCCGAAAGGCGATTAGCCATCCCACGCTGGGAGACAGCCCACAGAGTAGCGAACTCAGGGTAAACAGCGCCAAACCGCCCATGTATAGCCGTTTTTTGCCCATGATGTCGCCTAGGCGAGCGGCACCCAGCACCACCGCCGTTAGCACCAGCAAATAGCTCAGCACCACCCATTGAATGGTGGCAAAATCGGTCTGTAAAACCTGTACGAGAGTCGGCAGGGCAATGTTGACAATGCTCGTATCCAGGGTGAACATCAACACCCCCAATCCGACCCCCAACATCGCCCACCATTTGCCGTTCCGAGGGGTGGGCAAAGGCTGCGATCGCGCCCCATCTCTACTCATGATTTGCGCTCTCTAGCTGTCGAAAGGAGTCCAAAACCTGTAGATTTTATGCCGTACGCCAGCTATTAGCAAGCTAATTATCAGGTGGCAAGCTTTTTATATGCTGACATATCTTAATTAAATTGCAAGCGATCGAATCTTCTGGAGCATTGAAAACTCTATAATTCTCTAGACAGATCCTGTCTCAAGCCTGACTGCGGCGCTGCTTGCTCTGTCCGTCTCTGGTTCAAATCGCTTACTTCGCTCAGATTATGACTTCTCCCCTCTCAAGCCCCGACCTCACCGCTCCAAACTTAGCCGATCAAGATTGGTCAGTGTTGCTGCAACAGCTTTTAGACAGGCAATCTCTGGATATGAGTCAGGCGGCGGTTCTAATGCAGGGCTGGCTAACAGAAGCGATCGCCCCCGTGATATCAGGCGCAATTTTGGCGGCCATTCAGGCAAAAGGAGTGTCGTCTAGCGAACTGGCGGGCATGGCGCAGGTTTTGCAGTCTCAGTCTTTAGCCAGTAAAACTGCAGCCAGTAAAACTGCAGCCAGTAAAACTGCGGCGATCGCAACAGAGATGCGTTTCCCTACGCCTTTGATTGACACCTGCGGGACGGGGGGCGATCGCGCTTCCACGTTTAATATTTCTACGACTACGGCATTCGTGGCGGCAGCGGCAGGCGTGGCGGTCGCAAAGCATGGAAACCGCGCTGCCTCTAGCAAGGTAGGCTCGGCAGATGTGCTGGAGGCGCTAGGGATTAATCTCACGGCTGAACCCGATCGCATTCAGGCAGCAGTGTCCGAAGTAGGAATTACCTTTCTATTTGCTCCAGGCTGGCATCCGGCTCTCAAACATGTGGCTCCCCTGCGAAAAGCCCTGAAGGTGCGAACCGTGTTTAATCTGCTGGGGCCTTTGGTCAATCCTCTGCCGTTGACGGGGCAGGTGATGGGAGTGTTTGACTCGTCGCTGGTCGAGACGATCGCTCAAGCGCTCAATCAATTGGGGCGATCGGAGGCGATCGTTCTGCACGGACGTGAGCGGTTAGATGAGGCGGGTCTGTCCGATATTACTGACTTGGCAGTTTTGTCCCACGGGCAGGTTCAATCCGTGGCGCTACGCCCCGAAGAACTGGGTTTAACGGCAGCTCCCACTAGCGCTTTGCGGGGCGGCGAGGTGGCAGAAAATGCAGAAATTTTGCGTGCCGTACTCCAAGGCAAAGGCACTCAGGCACAGCAAGAGGTAGTGGCTTTGAATACGGCACTGGCGCTGAAGGTAGGCGGTATGATTGCAACAGCGCCGGGAGAAGATGCGATCGCCCTCTACCGGAGAGGAATTGCTATTGCCAAAGACATTCTCGCAAGCGGAGCCGCCTGGGAAAAGCTGCAACAGCTCATCGTTTTTTTGAAGTGAAAGCTAGACCACTCTGCATATCCTTGTGGCGATCGCCTTAACGATCGCCACATTGTATAGCGACCACCAAGGCGATTAGGACGGGGACATTTAGGGTGGGGCGCTAAGCGCCCCACCCTAAATGTCCTAAGCAAACTGGCGACAGCTATATCTTGACGTTCTTGTAACATCAATGTAGTATATGTAGTATAAGACATCTACACAAATTGCCATTGGGGGTAAAGCCAATGTTTTTAATATATCTACGGCTTCCGCGTTGGCGAGACGCTGCCTCAAATGACTCGGAAGCCTTTAACTCACGTTCAAACCGTTCAGGCAAAGTGTCTCAAGCCAGTGAAGCAGAGGGGCGATCGCTACAGGTTCAGCGACAGCAAGCTCAACGGCTTCGACAAGTCGAGGCTGCCTATCATCTAGAGCGGCGATTGTTTCAATAGACTTCTTGCGAATTAGGTTTGGTAGGGGCTGTGCCCCTACCAAACCTAATCTCAAAACTCCAATCTGCAAGAGTTCTAGTAAATTCAAGAGGCGTTAATCGCGAGATCCCATTAACGCCTCTTGATGAAATTGATTCTAACGACAGCCTAAGGATTCACGAGTATCCACCCCAGTGACGGGATTAGTACCACTTGCGGTTTCGCAGAGTAACAGAATTTGCGATCGATCGATCGTAGCAAAGGTAAAGTCAGCTCCGGTAACGGTAGCATCCTTAAAGTTGGTTTTGAGCATCATTGCCGACTCAAGAATCGCATTCGTTAAATTAGCTCCTCTCATGTCAGTAATGTAGGCAATGCCGTTGCTAAAATTGGCTCCCTGAAAGTTAGCATTTTTTAGAACTGCGCCATTAAAGACGGCACCTTGTAGATCGGCATCGCTAAAATTCGCGTTCTGAAGCTTAGCATCGCCAAATTCTGCTCTAGATAGATCTTGACCCGAAAAATCCTTTGTTGTAGCGCTAACATCATCGAAGGCTCGAATAGCACCAGAACTGGCGGCGATCGCAGAACTGGAGAAAGCCGTAACCATCACGAGTAGAGCGATTAAAAATCCAAGAAAAGGCTGAAATACGCGCATAGTGAGGGATAAGATGGCTTCGCTGGACTCTACAAAACTAGCATTTTTTAGTGCTAGAACAAGTCGAAGCACTGGCAAAACACTCTTGCTCACCTAAGTTCCTGAAAATATAGCAGCCGCCTTGGCGGCTAGGATGGGGACATTTTAAGGTGGGGCGTGAAGCACTCCACCTTGATACCAATTTGAATTGGAACCACGACAGATCCCGGTACGGGCTTGGCATTGCCAAGCTCCTTCTGAGGTTCAATAAATGTCGTAGGCAAACTGGTAACACCTACAGATCATGCATATTTGCTGGCTCCACAGGCAGCAGCAATTTCTGCACGGTGGATATGGGTTCTCTCTAAAGTCTGAGCTTGAGCAAGCTTCAACCCATTGCGGATGAGTTGGGGTAACTGCTGCCGATTTTGTGCTGCATCTACCAGCGATTGACTCAATGCCTCAATATTTCCGGAAGGGACAAGCACCCCGCTCTTAGAGCGTTCAATTAAATCATCTGTTCCTGAATTTCGGTAAAGGATCAAAGGGAGTCCTAGCGCCATTCCCAGAAAGACGTTTCGGCTAATTTCTGCGGTGAGATTGGTGATAACCATGATATGCGCCTGGCTAAGTAGGTCAAACAACGGCTGACCATAGGGAACGCTTCCCAGAAACCGAACTCTATTTGCAATGCCCAAATCTTGCGCCAACTGTTTACAAGGCGCTAAACTTTCGCCATCGCCAATGATGTCGAGTTCCAGCTCGACCCCTTGCTTCAGGGCGATCGCCATAGCTCGCAATACATGATCGGGTGCTTTAATTGGCGTTTGCCGACCCGCAATCACCAGGCGCAAAGGCTGAGACTTGTCTAGAATTTGTTGTACTCGACCATCGACCTGTTGGTTGCTAAGCAGCATCTGCTGCCGGACAAAACTTCGATTAAAACGGTGGCAACGCTGATTCCACACTGGCTCAAATCGCTCCACAACAGACGCATTATGGGCAAAGACTAGATCGGCTTCAGCAATGGCTTGGGTGCAAAAACTCTCGAATCGCTTCACCATCCTATGCTTGAAAAGGCGCTTCAGTGGGTTGGATTCCTCTGCAACATATCGCTCTAACCGAGGAAAGGGATCAGCCCCATCAAAAACCCAAATTCCCTTCTTGTTATGTTTTTCTGCGATCGACCAACCAATCTGCCCCAATGGAATGGGATGCCCACCGTAATCAGCTTGCACTATAGAAGCCCATTGACAGGCTTGATCGAGCTGAGACTTGACCGCTCGATAGACTTGAACAAATGTCTTCCAAGAGGAATAGTAGGGGAGAGGAAAAATATTAAATTCTTCCTCCTGTAGATTCACCTCAACTAGATGGAAACTGCCGCTTACTTCAACCGGAATGTGGTCTACGCAAGGAGCGGCAACCGCCAAGCAGCCATAAGGAGACCAGGCTCTAGCCTGAGCGCGTAAGTCTTCAAGCCACATATCACCCACGACAAAATGATTGGGTGCATGCCCCTTACCAAAGGGGATGTGATTAATGAGCAAATAGTTCATTGCAAAAATAGTGGTAGATGGGCAGCTTCATCGCATCCAGAGCCTCATCGTCTTCTGGATTGGACTAACTGAAAAATTTCTAAACCCAGCCAAAAATCGCCTCAAATTTCTTTAGATGAGGAGCGCCTTAAGATGAGACAGATTCAGCAAAATTAGTTCAGTCAGCCTAGGCAGTGGTCTAGACAGATGCTAGACATAATTTTGAAACACCCATGCAAAAGCCCTAGTGCGACTAAATCATAAGTAACTGATTGAACAAGTGACTGATGTGTTGTGGAATACAATGTCGGGATTGACTCGGCAGTTAAAGATTTTTTGCTGTGCGTTGCATGAAGTGCAGCCAACCCTAACTTGCTGAGTCCAAGAGGAGAGTTTGAGTGTTGTAAACTTAAACCTTGTCCAAGGGGAGAGATCACGCGCATCTCGCCTCAAGGGCAGACTGGTTATGAATGTCCCTCGGCGAATTTTGATCATGCAGATCTCTCTCTTCAAGACCACGCGATCGCAAACAATTTTCTGGTTCAGCCTGAGCCTACTGCTGGCAACAGTTTGCAATGTGCTAATTCTTCAGCGGGCGTTTGGCGGCGAATATGTGGTGCAGGATGACGTACGACAGCATGTGTTTTGGATGCTGCGATTCATCGATCCTGCCCTATTTCCCAACGATCTGATTGCCGATTACTTTCAGTCCCTTGCACCCTGGGGCTATCGACAGCTTTATCAGGGGTTTGCGGCGATCGGTCTTAATCCTCTAACGCTCAGCAAATTGCTACCTGTGGTCTTGAGTTTGGCGACGGCAGGCTATGCCTTTGGGGTAGCCATGCAGCTTCTGCCTGTGCCGTTTGCAGGATTCGTGGCTTCGGCGCTGACGAGCCAGGTGTTATGGACACATGATGATGTTGTATCTGCGACGCCGAGAGCTTTTCTGCCGCCTTTATTTCTAGCATTTTTGTATTATTTGTTGCGGCAAGATATCAAGCCGTTTTGGAGACGATCGCTTCTCCCTTGCCTCATCATTATTGCTCTAGAAGGACTGTTTTATCCCCAGTATGTGCTGGTGTTTTCAGGCATTGCGGCGCTTCAGGTGATTACCTGGCGGCAAGAATTAAAGGGATTTTATGTGGGCTGGTCACGTAATCGGCAGGATTACTGGTTTTCTGGAGCCTGTCTAGGGGTGGCATTTTTGGTGCTGCTGCCGATCGCCCTCTCGTCTTTACCCTATGGCTCCGTGATCACAGGCACAGAGGCTCGCAAACTGCCGGAGTTTTTGTCTCTAGGGCGCAATCGCTTCTTTTGGGATGATCCTCTCCGCTACTGGCTCGTCGCAGAGCGAAGCGGTTTATTCCCCAACTTTAGACCCTGGTTTCTGGCGATCGGCGCTTTTTTGCCCCTGCTCCTACTGTGGGCACGGCGGCACCCGGCACAGTTTCCGCTGATTCGGCAGGTTAGCTCTAAAACGGTGGTATTAATTCGGGTAGCGATTGTGGCGATTGTCCTGTTTTTTGCGGCCCATGCGCTACTGTTTACCCTCTATCTGCCCAGCCGCTACACGGAATATACGCTGCGGTTTGTTTTGGTGTTCGCCACGGCGATCGCAGTGACGCTGCTGCTGCAAGCCGTTTGGCATGGGCTAGAGCGCCAGCGCCACAAGAAGCAGCTAGTCTGGGCATTAACGGCAGCTGTGGGCGCAGTCTTGCTGCTGTACCCTGTCTACAGCAAAGACCAGGCACGGAACAGCTATTGGATTGGCGAAAATCCGCAGCTCTACCAGTTTCTTGCCCAGCAGCCCAAAGATGTTCTGATTGCCTCTCTAGTGCGTGAGGTGGATAATGTGCCGACGTTTGCGCAGCGATCGCTCCTCGTCGGTCGAGAATATGCGTTACCCTATCATGTGGGCTATGGTAGCCAGTTTCGTCAGCGGGTGGTGGATACAATTCAGGCTCAATATGCCTTAGATCCAGTGGTGTTAGCTAATTTTATCCGTACCTACGGCATTGATTTTTGGATCTTGGATCAATACAGATCCTTTGATGCCAATGCGCCCCTCACGAGCTGGATTCGTCAATATCCAGAGGCGATCGCCCAAGCCCGCAGCCAACTGGCACAAGGCGCGCCCGCTCTCAAAAAATTAGCGAAATCCTGTACTGTGAGCCGGGATAAAAATTTGCGGGTGCTTTCTACGGCCTGCGTTTTGGAAAAAATCAAATCTGGTGAAAGAATTAGATCTAGGTAGTTCTGAATGGGTCTTGAGGTTGAGCCTAGTTTAGCCCTCTGGTGATCTTGAGCTTTATAGACAGTAAAGGGCTTTAAGATAGTAAAAGTGGATTGGATGTTGAATAACAGACATCGATCGCTAGCTCAGATCTCGTTAGCTAAACCTCAGCACATGGATATTACAGAGTTTTTACAGCAAAGTGCGGGCAAATGGGTCTCTCAACGCACCACGCACCAGTTTGCCTTTAAGCAAACGGGGAGCAGCAAGTCCAACATTGTGGTTGAGATGCTGCTCAAAGACGATCCGGCTGTTATAAAACTCTGTCAGCAGCACAAAATCGATCCGACACAAGCCCTCTGCGGTACGCGCGTCACTTGGGATGGCATCGTAGAACGAGGGGAAGAAAAGCGATCTGGCTCAACCCTAATGGTGCCGATCGCCAATCCCGATGATTCTCGTGCAGGAAAACTGCTGTGTGAAGCGGGTCAGAATGCCCCAATTTCGGGGCGATATATGATGGGTGAAGACGATGCTCTGACTCTAATTACAGAGTCTGAAGTTACGACCTCTGAAACGCTATCGTCTGAGGAGCGGCTATGGTTTGCCAGCCCCAATCTGCGGCTACGCACTAGCACTCTCAAGCGATCGGGTGGCTTTAGCATGGCGACCTTTTCTTCCGAGATTCGGATGGGTGGCGTGCAGCCTCCAGATCAGTCCTGAAGCCAGATCAGTCTTGAAGATAGCGCAGCGCGGACGATCGCCCCGGCACATAGTTAAGGGGAATCTCCATAAACTCAGAGACAAGTAGAGCGATCGCCCGTACCTGTTCGGCATCTTCCATCGGTGCAGCGGTTAAGTACAGCGATTTAGACTTTGTTATCAGGCGAATTCTGTAGAAGATACCGCCGCTTTTGTGATGTCCTTCAAGGACTTCGATTGCCGAAATCATCTGGAGCGGGTATTCAGCCAGATTTTTTCCTAGTAGCCCATACTGCCTGATGGTCAGGGTTTCCTGGTGCTTAGAGAGGTCACAAACCGCGATCGGATATAGAACCAGCAGCAGCAGTGCAAACACCAGCAAAGATGCAATCACAAGCCCAGAGCCGGGGGAAGAGAGAAAAATTAGGCTGCAACACCCTGTTACCCACGAGAGGAGAGCTAAAGACCAAATTATCCAAGGACAATGCACTAACTTAAGATGCGTTGGGGTACGTGTGGCGATTTTCATACCAAGGCTCTTGTATAACCTAATGATGGACGGCAGTGATTGAGGCGAAATCTTGCAAGTAACTATGGGGCTATAATGCTATTTTTCCTTGAAAAGACGTCTGATTTCGCACCTCTTTGATGAATTTTTGATGTAAGTAGTAAAAGCTTATTTAAAGATAGTAACTGAGTGATTCTTAGCAGTTCAGCGATCGGGCTTCTCAGTATCGTCAAATTGATATCGCATTAAAATTTACAAACTTTGATAGAGCTAAGTTAAGTATTAATTTTTCTAAAATTTCCCATGGCTTTCCCGCAGGCGCAAAGCGCTCGTGCCTGGACTGAAGCTCAAACTGGACTCGATTGTTTGTTGAAAACCTAAACTTCAGATTCTCGTTTGCTTAGGGCAATTTTCAATTGCATAAACCGTAGGTACTTGTATAGCTGTCGCCAGTTTGTCTAGAGCGTTTATGGTGGGGCGCTTCGCGCCCCACCATAAATGTCCCCGTCCTAACCGCCTTGGCGGTTGTATATTATCTATCGCTAACTACAGGTAATTTATGCAGAATCAGGCAATTTTGTAATGGAATTCGCTTTTCGTAATATCGAAAGCTTTCTGACACTTTCGGCTTAAAGCCTTCACCTACCCAACAAATTTGGAATGCCTTCACAGCCGCCAGGAATAGTGACTCGCGTTGCAGAACCACCCCAAGCGCAGCAGTAATAGCGCTGCTCCTCTGACATGCGACTCACATCGGTAAAATCAGCATCTTCTACCACAGCTCCTGTAAAGGCTCCTGTCGTGAAGTTGGGTAAATCTGCGCGGGTGCGCGGAGTAGCGGTTTCGGCAGAACCTATAAAAAGGCGTGCTCCCATCAGATCGGAGCCAGCCAAACAAGCTTCACAGAGAATGGTGCGGATCAGCTTGGTTTTGACTAAATCGCAGCGGCTGAGGTTGGCATAGATTAGATTAATGTCGCTCAAGTCTGCCCAGCGCAAATCTGTTCCTGTTAAATCTGCTCCCGCCAGCATAATACCCAAGTCAATGACGCGCGTTCCGGTCGCACGGTCTTCAGAATAGCTGCCAGAACCATCGAGAATGGCACGCCCCAAACGACGATCGCGTCTCAAGGGAGTTAACAGCAGCGATCGAGACAAAAAGCGCACCACTTTAGCTTTACCGTTAGCATCAATGCTGCTGAGAATAGCTGCGGTTCGTCCGGCAGCGATCGCTCTCTCTAAAGGCAAATCCTCTAGCAGCCCCTCTTCGTCTAGCACCAAGTCTGAAATACCCTGAAAATAGGAATCGATCGTTTGCTGCTGCGTAATTAAGTTTTGCTGAATGGTTAGATCCTTGCCGATTACATATTGCCGCCACGCGACATAAACAGCTAGGACGGCAATTAGGATTTGCCCAACTGCACCGATCACCTCGCCCGTTGCACCGATCGCATCCCAATTTAGTCCCGAATACCAGGTTCCTAGTCGAGGAGTCACACCAGAGACTTGAAGTAGCCCAACGACAGCGACTGCTAAACCCACAATGCTGATGCTGACGAGACGCTGCTGTGGCGAGAGCAGTTCCATGATCGCCTCGCGAATCGCCATCCAAATCACTTGTAGAGAAATCAGCAGCGCTACGAGTGATCCTGCAAACACCATCCAGAAACTGCCGATCGCCAATCCCACAATCGTCAACACGATCGCAGTCACAATAATCCAGCCGATCGCTCCCGTAGAAGGCTGGATTCCTTTTGCTTTTTGTAGCCTTGCCAGAGCCGGAGCCGCAGAAATTCCTGAAGGATGATAGCCCAGGGAACCAGAAGGCTTGGTCTGAGTACGGCTAATGGCTGATGCAGCCTGGTTCTTGAGGCTACCAGAATCTTCTGCCGATCGATCGATCGCCGATGACCAACCTTCTAAGTCGGAGCTTTGGTCATCAGCGCCGTTGGGCTTGCTGCTACTGCTGTTGGAGGATGCCGATGAAGCTGAGTTGGAGTCCAGTGTCATAGTGGCTAACTGGCTGAGATGAATCCTTGCCTTAACTAGGATAAAGCCACTTGCCCATACTGTCTGCCATGTCTGCCCACTATATCTATGCTAAAGGCTCTACTCAAACAAATTTTGGTAGTCCTCAAAAGGTAGTGATTATTAGTTGTGGGGCGAAACCCCACAACTAATACCATTTGAAGTGATGAGGCGGCAGATGATTTTCGAGAGCCGCGCGTTCCGCGCGGCTCTCGAAAATCATCTGCCCTGTTTGGGTCTTAAATTGGTATCAGAATCACTACCTGAATACCACTACTCAAATTTCTAGACCTTACCTCGGCGATCGACTAAGGCGAAAGGATTGCTGCTGTTAGCCTCACGCTGAATTTGCCCAGATTGAATCGCTGTTTCTAGCTGCTTCAATGCGGCTAAGTCGTAGCCTTGGTAGCCACGCATCGATAAAACCTGCCTCATTAAGGCTTCGGATGCCACGCTCAGACAACCCGTCTGGAAAGCAGACTGAATCAGGCAATTAATCATGGGAGCCATCTGAAACTTGCGGGGTTGCCCTTAGTCTGCACGATCGGCTCTCCCAGGATGCTGACGCAGATCAGTGGGATCGCGTGATCTGCCGAGAATAAAACTGTGACTGAAATCACAAAGTTCTGATGAATTGTGTCTCGATAAATCATTTTTTGATGAACCGTGTTCTGAATAGACCGTTCTGATCAACCCGTTGTCACAGAGGCACAGCTCTAATTCGGAAAACTATAGCTGTCGCCAGTTTGCTTCGGACATTTTTGGCGGGGCGCTTAGCGCCCCGCCAAAAATGTCCCCGCCCTAACCGCCTTGGCGGTTGCCATAACTAGGAAATTTCAAAATCTCTGGCTTTTCTTAGAGCAAATTTAATATCTGGAGCTAGTATTATCTGGAGCTTATGCAGTCCATAGTCTGCAACGCTTAGAACATGTGTGGTTTGGACTTCCGCAAGGAGGACGCGATCGTTGATGGAGTGGGGAGGAGATAGTGAATGACTAATTTAGACAGTTCTTGGGAAGCTTCGGTGGTTAAGTTGGCGCAAGCCGGGAATTTGCGCGCCTTGACCTTTTGGTTAAATCGCTATCTCGTGCCTCAGGGGCTATGCGCTCAGGTCGCTTCAGACTCTGGCAAAGGGCTGATGGTTCACGTGGTTTGCCATCGATTGCCAGATGGCGATCGCCTAGTCCACTTTTTGCGTCAGCGCTTCCTGGAGCTGAATTCTGAAGTGATTGATCATTTGCAGGTTAAGGCTCAGCGGGTTGGCTCTTCTGAATTAATGTGGGAGCGATCGGTTGCTCTGCGCTTTTCGTCACAGCCACAAGTTTCGTCACAGCCCCAGGTTCCGTCACAGCCACAAGGTGTACCGCAGGTGGCGAAGTCTATGGCACCGTCGGCAGCACCGTCAGCGACCGTTACGCCTTTACCGACGACAGCCAGTCAGCAGGTCAAGCATTCTGGCGATCGGACGGCGACACCTATTCAGTTTGTCCCACGCCCCATTCCCAGAAGCCAGCCCGTTTCTCAGCCTCAGACTTCTCAGGGCAAGACTTCTCAGGGTCAGATTTTTCAGGGTCAGCCGATCGCCAAAAAACGCTTGAAAAAAAAGCTTAGCAAACGGCGAATTGTCTCTTCTAACCGAGGGTTGGGCAAAATTCAGGGACAGATACAGACCTGGAAAGAGGGGGCACTTGACCGGGCGGATGACTTCAAAGCAATGACGGCACGCACGGTTGATCGATCGCAGTTTTGGTTTAGCCAGCGATCGCCCGAAGTCAAGAGTCTGCTGATTGGCAGCTCGGTGGCATCCATTGTGGCTGTGGGCTGCGGCCTGCAGGTTATGAGCCAGTATGTAGGTTCGCCGTCAGGTGAACTTTGGCAAGCTGCCATGACTGATACTAAACCAGCCCAGTCGGATAAGGTGCAAACTCCCCTAGAACCAATTTCGATCATTCGGCAGACGGTGCAAAATCCGCAAGACGCGACCATAACGCTGGTGTTTGCAGACAATGCGGCATTAGGGCGAGGCTCCAGTATTGCGGCATATCAGCAAGCCGATCTGCTGATGAGCAACTTGGATAATGCTTTGATAGCGCCTTCTGATACGCCTTCTTCCGCAGGTGCAGCTTCTCCAGAGGCGATCGCCCCATCTTCCGATACGAGCTTGGCAGCTTCCGCAATTGCTCCCAAAGCAACTGCTGCAAAAACCATCGCGCTGACTGAACCCCTGACCTTGGAGACTCCGGTAGACAGCACGGCAGTTCAAGACAATGCAGTAGCGCTAGGCAGTGCAGCAGACTATCTCAGTGTCGGGGCAGAACTGCCCCAAGTCGTAGGTGAAATTCGTACCACGACGCTTGAGGAATTGCAGACGCACGGCGTGGATGTGGTTAACCTGGCAACCGATCGCCTGATGGCTGAAGATCTGCCTCAAACCCTGAATGCCCTGGCTCAGAAGACTATTTACCCTGTCGGAGCGGGGCAAACCCTGCGAGAGGCGCGTCGTCCGCAGGTATTTGAGATTAAGGGACAAAAAGTAGCGGTTTTGGGCTACGCTGACTCTGATTTATATGCCGCAAGCGATCGGACGGCAGGTCTAAATCCGGGTTTGCGTAGCCAGATTGAGGCTGACATCAAAACCGTCCGCGCTCAGGTAGATTGGGTGATTGTCAGTTACCACTGGAATAAAGCCACGCAGGCCGATCCAGATGACTTACAAGTTGCACTGTCTAGAGCCGCGATCGATCAGGGTGCAGATTTAGTCGTGGGCTATGCGCCACAAATTATGCAGGGAGCCGAAATCTACGGAGGACGGGCGATCGTCTACTCCTTGGGAAACACTATTGATGCGTATAGTGGCGACAAAGCTAACTACGACACGGCGGCTCTCAAAGTCACGCTTCAGGATCGAAAAATGCAGGTGGAATATCTGCCCATTCAAGTGCAGCAAGACCAAGCGGCAATTGCTCAAGGAGATGCGGCAGCCAAAATTACACAGTATCTCCAGCAAGCCTCTAGCCTATTTGATCATCCGCTGCGATCGCCTCTGATGCTAGATGCCCGTCTGCGTGTTTCTTTGCCCAGCGCACCTGATGCCGAGATGCCCACCGATCCTTTTTTGGGTGTTTCTGACCCAGCAAGGCAGTAAGTTCACGTTGCAGTAAGTTCACGTTGGTGAAAGGTTTGTTGTGAAAGGTTCTCACAACAAACCTTTCACCAGATATAGCCCTACGCGCTTAGATCCAATGGGTTATTTTTTGAGAGCCGCGCGGAGCGCGGCTCTCAAAAAATAACCCGTCCTAACTCAATTACGTAGGGCTATAAATGGAAATAATCGCCAAGTCTAGAAGACTACCTGAAGAGTGTGCAGTGAAGAGCCATAATAGTCCTGGCTAGCGATCGCTGGTCGCCCTATCCTCTTCATTTCCTATTCTTATGTCTTCAATTACCGCTGACCAAGATCTATACAAAACCTATATCTTGACGGATGGATCGGCTCGTCTGGAAGTTGTGCCAGAGCGAGGCGGCATTGTCACCGCTTGGCAGGTGGGCGGTAAGGATCTGTTTTATCTAGATGCAGAGCGATTCACCCATCCAGATTTATCGGTGCGGGGCGGTATCCCGATTCTGTTTCCAATCTGCGGCAACTTGCCCGACAACACTTACACCCACAATGGACAGACCTACACGCTAAAGCAACATGGCTTTGCTAGAGAATTGCCCTGGGAAGTGATTGATCAGAGTACAGAAGATGGAGCCAGCCTTACAGTAGGGCTGAGCAGCAGCGATCGCACTCTTGCTGACTACCCATTTGAGTTTAAGCTTGCCTTCACCTACAGGCTTCAGGGCAATACTCTAACGATTCACCAACGCTACACCAATCAATCCACAGAGGTGATGCCGTTCTCGGCTGGGTTTCATCCTTACTTTGCGGTGAGCGACAAATCTCAGCTTCAAGTTGAGATCCCTGGAACTCAGTTTTATAACCAGGTCGAGCGCGCTACTCACGATTTTTCTGGCAGCTTTGATTTCACCGCAGATGAGATCGATGCCGCGTTTGGTAATGTCACCGCTCAGTCTGCCAGCGTCACAGATGCGGCTCAAGGGCTGAAAATGGCGATCGACTATGATCCGCTTTTTTCAACTCTGGTGTTTTGGACAGTCAAGGGCAAAGATTTCTACTGTTTGGAACCCTGGACAGCTCCGCGAAATTCACTGAACACGGGCGAAAACCTGACCCATTTGGAACCTGGAGCAAGTTTGGAAGCAACTGTAACTATGACTGTGAGTTTCTAGGCCAGCTCTGTGATAGAGGTTTAAGGCTTGTGATATTTGTTGAAAGCGTGTAGTAACGCGAAGCTTTCAACAAATATCACAAGCCTTAATCATTGGGCTTAGGACATTTGGGAGTCCTTATACCAATTTGAATTGGAACCACGACAGATTCCGGTACAAGCTTGGCATAGCTCCTTCTGAGGTTCGATGTGCCCACAAATTCATTTAAATTGGTATTACAGCCCTACGTAGTTGAGTTAGGACGAGTTATTTTTTGAGAGCTGCGCTCCGCGCGGCTCTCAAAAAATAATTCATTAGATCTAAGCGCGTAGCGCTATACCCAAATACCACTACCGGACATTTTTGAGGACGCGCGTAGCGCCCTCAAAAATGTCCCTGTCCTCAACGCTGTGAATACAGCTACTGGAAATACAGCTAACCTGGCGCACCAAGTTTTTGTGTCCAATAGGAGTTGTAGTTAACGTTGCCCGTATCGTTTGCCAGGAAGAAGTAGCCCACGCCGATTTCTTTGAGCTTGGGATCAAGCAGGTTGGCACGGTGTCCGGGGCTGTTAATCCAGCTCTGCATTACCGCTTCGGGAGTTGCCTGACCTGCGGCAATATTTTCAGCAGCGCGTGACCATTTGTAGCCGCCCCTTGTCATGCGATCCCAGGGCTGAGATCCATCTAGACCTTGGTGTGCCAGGAAATCTTGCTTTGCCATAGTCTGGCTGTAGGCTTGAGCAACGGTGGTCAGTTTGCTATTGGCAGTGAGCGGCGCTAAGTTGTTTTTCAGCCGAAAATCATTAGTTAAATCAACTACTCGCTTGGAAAAGTCGCTACTATCCGATCTCGCTTCGTCAGTAGAAGAGACGGCAGACGAGAGGCTGAGGCGGTAGCTGCTGTTGCCTCGCCGGATTGAAGAAACTTGAATAAAGTAGTTGCCCGCCGCAAGATCTGTGACTTGAGTTTGGTTCATCTTGTTGGCGCGAGAAGCAAGACTTTTTAGAACTTCACCAGGGTCAATTGCCCCATTTTGATTGCGATCTTGAAACAGCCGCGCCGTGGCTCCAGTCCCAGAACTTCTGTGTTTTAGCCTTAAGCTCGTGCGATCGCTCAGGCTAAAGCTAAACAAATCGGATTGACTGCCCCGGACGCGATCGCTTAGCGTTTGATTAGTTGCGATCGGGATAGCTCGACTCAGCCCAGTTTCACTCATGCTTTTCGGTATATTCATCTGTTTGCCTACTGCGGAGTTCAGTATAATTTACTTCCAGTAAGCCGCAAAAAAAGAAGTAAGTCACCCTAACATCTACCGAGTAAAATTCAGCTTTCAGAGTATTTGACAGATTTTTACTCAAGTTAAAGCATACTTATTTATACGGGCAATATTCAGTATTTCAGCATTTTTTATAAGATCTCCTCTGGGAAGCTCACACAAAAATTTGTCCCCCGATTCAGCAATGCCAAAAAATAATGGAGCAAATACAAATCTGCCCCACCGTTCGATCACAAGTAAATTACGAATACATCTTTGAACTCACCTCTTGCTCGGCAAGTTTAACCAAGGCTAGTTGCTCCCTGTGAAAGTAACTTCAGGAAACTTACTTTGCGCCTCGGCCATGGATTGCCGTTTGCCTTCTTCTTGCCAGTAGTTAATTACCTCGGTCGCCTTATTTAATAGATCAATCCGATCGACCTCAGTAATCCAATGCTTTTCTTCTAGCGTTGACTTCAACTGTTCCCAGGCATCATTACGGGGCCAGAAGAAGTAGGATGTCAGGGGGCTTGTACCCTTGCCCACAATCTGATCTACCGCTAGCGCCACGTCTTTTTCGAGCCAAAGAACCTTGAGAATAAACTTAGCCAAACAAACCTCCTGAACTGCCCTGAGGCGTTCCCAAATATCTACATAACCCTCTATATTAATGCATGGTTTCTCGAATGACCATTTGAGAGCATAACGTTCGCAAAGATACCGCTGCTCGGAGGTTTTGGTAATGAGTGCGATCGCGGTATTTGATATTGATGGCGTGGTGAGAGATGTGGGACATTCCTACAGACGCGCCTTAGCAGACACAGTTGAACATTTTACCCAAGCCTATCGCCCTTCGCAGGTGGATATCGATCGCCTCAAGCAAGAAGGGGTTTGGAATAACGATTGGGAGGCTTCGCGTGAGTTAATCTATCGCCATTTTGAGGCAAAGGGCACGGCGCGATCGGCGTTAGGTTTAAGCTATGAGACCCTGGTGGATTTCTTTCAGCGTCGCTATCGAGGCGATGATTTGGAGAACCCAGACCACTGGAACGGCTATATCACTCAGGAACCGCTGCTGATGCAGCCCTCCTATCTAGAGAGTCTGACGAGTGCCGGAATTGCTTGGGGATTTTTTAGCGGCGCGACGCGAGGCTCGGCTTGTTTTGTGCTAGAGAAGAAATTGGGATTGCGATCGCCCGTCCTGGTAGCGATGGAGGATGCGCCCGGAAAGCCTGACCCAACAGGTTTATTTCAGGTGCTTCAGCAGCTAGAAGCGTCTCAGCCCATCCAAACATCCTCAAGTGCAGCCGTAATTTATGTAGGCGATACGGTTGCCGATATGCAGACCGTCGAGAGAGCCAGAAACCAGAAGCCCGATCGCCCGTGGATTGGTGTTGGCATTCTTCCCCCTCACGCTCAGCAGTCTCCTGAATACAAAGAGGCATACATAGCTCAGCTTCAGGTTGCTGGAGCAGCGATTGTGCTAGACCATGTGGAGAAACTGACCCCTGAGCAGATTCAAGCCCTGCTGAAGCCTACTTATGGACACTAGATTTGAACAGTAGCTCAAGCTTCAGCACTAGCTTGTAGAGCCATTCTAGCCCCATGGAGCTAATCCACTGGGGCATGGCGGCAGATCTAGAGTGCAGCTTGTTAGGATTGGAATAGAGGGTTTTCATGGACGATATTTCAGGCGTGTCTCAGCAATGCTACTACTCAAACAGCTTGCGATTATGAGTAGTTCATTACAATAATAAGTAGACACTGAAAAACGCTACATGAATTATTTGTAAAGCCCCGTATAATTACTAATAACTCTGCGATTCAGCTGAATCAGCAGCTTCAAATCTAGCCCAGATTGCGATGATTAGGGCGATCGGACGTGTGATGCTTTGTTTTAAGAAGTTTATGAATCACTTCCACGAAGGAAAGCGGTAGCACCACAAACCAAAAGAACGCACCCAGAATCACAACTGCCCAAGATTTCTTATCCGTTTTGGGCACTGAGCGATCGAGCCAGAAGGCGAGCAGCAGAACACTGAGAACGAGTAACGCAACAATAAAGTAGAGAGTAACGAGGTTGGCTTGCATTCTTTGAGCTGTGGCGATCCTAAGATAGTCATCTTACCAAGCTGCGATCGCCAAATGCGCAACATACCCATGCCGCTCAACAATTATTATCACCTGTTAGGGCTGTCGCCAGTTTGCTTAGGACGTTTATGGTGAAGCGCTTCGCGCTCCACCTAGACGTCACCATACCGCCTTGGCAGTTGCCACACTACTGTAGCTTCAAAAATTTCTCCAAAGCTGTCACCATTGCCGGACTCCAGCGGCGTGTATGGGCAACCCAGTCTAGATCCTTGTAGCGTCTGTCTAACCCCACGGCTGCTACCCAGTTGCTCTCTGCTTCTCCCTGATTGCCAGTGACCCAGAGAGCTGCCGTCAAAGCAGCCCGCATATCTGCAAACTGAGGATACTTGCGAACTAGATTCTTCATGGTGCGGATTGCTTCGGAGATCTGCCCCACTTGGTAGAGGGCAAGCGCATAGTTTGCCCGCGCAAAGGCAAACTCAGGCGCCATATCGGCTGCCTTGCGATAATCGACGATCGCCTCCTCCCACTCACCCATGCCCGCTTCAGCGTTCCCGCGATTGTTGAAGGCCGCTGGGTCTTGGGGATCAAGTTCTAAAACACGATTGTAGTCAGCAATCGCCTCCTCCCACCGACCCAAGCCTTCCAAAGCCGTGCCGCGATTAAGGTACGGATCGGGCGCTTCCGGGGCAAGGGCGATTGCCTGGTCATAGTCGGCGATCGCTTCCTCCAGCTTGTTTTGGCTAACCCTGGCATTGCCCCGATTGCTCCAAATGGCTGGCTCTTCAGGTAGCTGCTCAATCAGCTTTGTCCAATATTGCTCAGCCGTGGAGAAATCGCCTGAATTGGTAGCGGCAAAGGCCTGCGATCGCAGCTCTTCCAGAGAGTTAGGTGGAGAAACTTGCGGAGATCCGGTCAGATCAGACAAATTAAAGGCAGCCTGGGCAGGCAAGATGTTCCCTGTCCAAACCAAGAAAGCTAGGAATAAGGCAAGTAAGAAGCTAATCATGGATTAGATCATGACAGGTTTTCCGTTTCCGAACAACCTGCCTTCAGCTTTTTTACAGCGCTTTGCGCTTGGTTAAGTGTGGGTTATTTTTTAGAAGCCGCGCGGCGCGCGGCTTCTAAAAAATAACTGTGGTTTGTGCAATTGAAAATTGCTGTAAATGGCAAGCGTCTAAACCATCAAAGCCGAGTCATTCTGGACAGCATTTGCGGTTCCAGAATAGACCCAACCCCGCTGCATATCAAGGGTGACAATTGCGCCATCGCGCACAATCTCTGTCGCGTGCTTGACCCCAACAATCACAGGTACGCCCAGCCTTAGCCCAATGACAGCCGCATGGCTGGTGAGGCTATCTTCCTCCGTCACTACGCCAGATGCTTTTTTGATCGCCTCAATGTAATCCACGCTGGTTTTAGAAACAATCAGAATTTCTCCTGGATTGAAATTTCTCAGCTCGCGGCTATTGCGAGTCACGCGGGCACGACCGCTCACCGTTCCCTGCCCAATGCCAACGCCCTTGCCCAAGACCGACGTGACGACATCCACCTTAATTAGATCCGTAGAGCCAGCTACGCCTTGAAGCGTCCCTGCGGTCATCACCACCAAGTCGCCCTGTTGCAGCATCCCTTTCTCTTGAGCCACCGTCATGGCTGCCTGGAAGGTCTGCCCCGTTGAAGGTAAGTCCAGCACCAACAGCGGACGCACGCCCCACACGAGCTGCAGCTGCCGGGCGACATCCACATGGGGAGTGATCGCCAGAATGGGCTTGTTCGGACGAAATTTGGAGACGTTCCGCGCCGTTGCGCCTGTCTTGGTCAGAGTCATGATGGCAGCCGCCTGAAGCTGTTCGGCAATGCGGCTGACCGCCTGACTAATGGAATTGGGGATCGATCGCCCTGATCCCATCTCTGAGTCGCGGGGATATTGCTCTTGCTCAATTCGCATAGCAATCCGCGCCATCGTCTCGACCGCCATGACCGGGAAACTGCCGACCGCCGTTTCGTTCGACAACATGACGGCATCCGTACCATCAATGATGGCATTAGCTACATCCGAGATTTCGGCGCGGGTAGGACGCGGATTGTTGACCATGCTGTCTAGCATCTGCGTTGCCGTAATCACCGGGATACCCAGTCGATTTGCCGTTTTAATCAGCCGCTTTTGTAAAACGGGCACATCTTCGGCGGGTAGCTCCACACCCAAATCTCCCCGTGCCACCATGACACCATCACAAAGGGAAAGGACTGCTTCCATTTGCTCGATCGCCTCATGTTTCTCGATCTTGGCAATTACAGGCACGTTTTTCCCTGCGCTGGCAATCAGCTCTTTAATTTCCAAGACATCTTGAGGATTGCGAACAAAGCTGAGGGCAACCCAATCTACCCCCTGATCTAGCCCAAACATCAGATCTTCGCGGTCTTTGTCCGTTAAGGCACGAATGGAGAGATAGACCCCCGGAAAATTCACGCCTTTGTTGTTGGACAACACGCCGCCCACCGTCACTCGGCAATGAAGTTCGCGGGCTAGCGGATCTACCTTCTCGACCTGCATTTCCACCCGACCATCATCCAACATGATGACTGCGCCTGAAGGCACTTCATCAGCTAGCGGTTCGTAAGTCACAGAACTCTTTTCTTGCGTGCCAGGAATCTTGTGGCTGGTGAGGATGAAGGGATCGCCCTTCTTTAAGGTAATGGGGCCGTTCTCAAATCGCCCTAACCGGATCTTAGGCCCCTGCAAGTCTTGTAAAATGCCGACGGGCTGATTGATTTCAAACGAAATTTGGCGAATCAGCCGAATACTGCGCTGGTGGTCTTCGTGGGTTCCGTGAGAGAAATTAAGACGCAAGGTGGTAGCTCCCGCCTCAATCAGCTCTTTTAGGACTTCTGGGCTGCTGGTGGCAGGTCCGATCGTGGCAACAATCTTGGTTCGATGGAGGGAATGCTGTGGTTGCATGAGGGTTTGTGCGCAGAAGGGGAGCTGTCTACGATCGTCCGATAGTCCTATCTACGATAGTTGCGACTACCATAGCCCTGATTATTGGTAAGGCAAGAGGGATACTACCACGTTTGGAAGTCTCTTTATATAGTTCCGGTCATGTTTGATGAAATGATGAGAAATCAGAGGAATTTTGGGGCTGGATGAGGCAGTAGATTATTTCTGACGGAGGAAATATCTTGTCGCTAAGATCCAAGATGTCGCCAAGATCCAAGATAAGGATCGCAGGCAGCTCTTTGCCATTACTCAAAGCATAGACAATATGACTCAAGCACTACGGGAACTTCAGGCATCGGCAGGCGCTACTTTCACTTCAACCGCCGGAGGCGATACGCCCCTAGGCTTTGGCAATGATCCGATCGCTCTTCAGGCAGTCCAGACCGGAGTGGCAATCTGCGATCGCTCCCACTGGGGACGGATTGAGGTATCGGGGAACGATCGCCTCCGGTTTCTGCACAACCAAACCACCAATGATTTTCAATCTCTGAAGCCAGGTCAAGGCTGCGACACGGTATTTGTGACTTCGACCGCGCGGACGATCGATCTAGCAACAGCCTATGTTCTAGAATCTGCCGTGCTACTGCTCGTATCTCCTGGCTATAGTCAAAAGCTGACACAGTGGATGGATCGATATATCTTTTTTGCCGACCAAGTTGATCTGAAAGATATTACAGGTGATACTGCAACATTTAGCCTTTTAGGAAAAAATAGTGATGATTTAGTGACTCAAATAGGAGCAGGCGCGATCGTCGGTCAACCCTATGGCAGTCATCAAGTTTTTGAGATTACTGGAGTAGAAGTACGCATTGCAGTCGGCAGCGGATTGGCGACTTCAGGCTACACGCTAATCGTGAACGGCGAAGCGGCTGTGCTCTGGAAAACCTTGACTGAAGCCGGAGCTGCACCTCTGGGCGATCGCCTTTGGGAACAGCTCCGCATCACAGAAGGTCGCCCCGTACCGGGACATGAACTTACTGAAGATATAAATCCCTTAGAGGCGGGACTGTGGCAAACGATCTCGCTGAGCAAAGGCTGCTACATTGGGCAAGAGACGATCGCCCGTTTGCACACCTACAAAGGCGTGAAGCAACAGCTCTGGGGAATTCGCTTGAGCCAATCTGCGGCTCCTGAAAGCGTAGTCATGCTAGGCGAGGAGAAAGTGGGAGTTCTCACCAGCATGACTGAAACTGAGCGGGGCTACTTGGGATTAGCTTACATTCGCACCAAAGCCGTCAGCCCCAACTTAAAGGTGCAGGTAGGCGAAACCGAAGGAGAATTGGTCGCCCTACCCTTTGTATCCCACGAGTATCCCTAACCTTCAAATTGTCCCGACAATCTCTTTAGGGCATCTTGCATGGTGGGGGGTAGCTGCCGCATAATTTTGCCCTTCTCTCGATCGACTGCCACCAGCGACACCTGAGCCGTTACATAAGTCTCTTGTCTATCTAGCGACTGAATTTGGTATTCCCAGTTGAGCCGTACGCCTTCCATTGCCGACATTCTGGCTCGGACGATCGCCTCCGTTCCCAGCTTGATCGAGCGATGATAGCGAATGGATAGATCGACCACAGGTAAATCACAGCCGATCGCCACCAGATCAGAAAACTCAATGCCGAGCGATCGCAGACACTCCACACGAGCTTCTTCCAGCCAAGCAATATAAGTGCCATGCCAGACGATACCCGCATAGTCAGTATGGTGGGGCTGGGCGCGAACGGGGTAGTCAAACCAATTGTTGGGGGCTTCACTCGATCGCGGTTGAATGGCTTCAGTGGATTGGAGCTGCATAGACTCACCTTCTATTGAACTGAACTATTGAACTGAATGGTTGAGCTGAATGGTTGAGCTGAATTTTAGAGATGGCAACCGCCAAGGCGGTTAGGACGGGGACATTTAGGTAGGGTGCTTCGCGCCCCACCTAAATGTCCTAAGCAAATTGGCGACAGCCATACTTGAGGATCTGCGACTATGAAGTGCGATCGCTCCATCTAGGCTAGCTTAGACTCGCGAAGATCTCAGCTATTTTTCAATCTGTGAAGGATTTGCAGATTGGCGATTCAACCGTCATAGACTGGGCTTAAAGAGTCCTATTGATCATTAAACTTTAAGCCGATAAGCTTTAAGCCAATCTGGCTCGATCGCTACAGAAAAGCTTGATTCAGGAGTAGCCCATGATAGAAAAAATTTTACTGGCCAATTCAGGCACCGGACGTACTGAAGAAATGTTGAAATCGCTGATGGAAGTGCCGCTGATTCAGCGGGCTACCGTTACCGTACTCCATGTCGTAGCGCCACAGGTAACAGCCGAAGCCATGACAGAAAAATGGCAGGAAGGGGGCAAAACCCTGGCAAACTCCATTCAAAAGCTCAGTCTAGATCCGACGCGCGTGACTGCCATGCTGCGAGAAGGCGACCCCAAGGATATTGTTTGTCGGGTTGCGGATGAAATCGATTCCGACCTGATTATTATGGGTTCGCGGGGGTTGAAGCGCATTCAGTCGATTCTGGAAAACTCGGTGAGCCAGTATGTGTTTCAGCTTGCCTCTCGCCCAATGCTGTTGGTTAAAGACGATATCGTGGTGCGCAAAATCAACCGAATTATGGTGGCAATGGACAAGTCGCCCTCGGCGCAAAAATGCCTGAAGCTGGCGATCGCCTTTCTCCGAGACATCAAAGGCAGTCAGCTTGTTTTAGCCCACACTAACCCTGATCTGAAGCTGAAGCCCGGTGAAATTTCTGCCAATCCCAATGAAGATCCGGTGCTGATTCCAGCAATCAACGAAGCTAAGAAGTACGGCGTTAACTACAAATGTATTGCGCCAGAAGGTAAACCCGGTGAACGGATCTGTCAAATTGCTGAAGACCTAAACGTCGATTTACTGATTTTAGGATCACCCGAAAGCCGCCCCTCGATCGCCAAAGCATTACCCGATCTCGACCGCCTTCTGGGGCAGTCGCTTTCAGACTATGTGCGGGTTTATGCCAACTGTCCGGTGCTGCTAGTGCGATAGCGCCAATGAAGTCGCGCTGCCTTCCCAGGCAGCGCTAACCCGGCTACTGCGTCAGGACTTGAGCTGCCGCAGCGACTCCCGCACCTGCCGTAAAGTTCTCGTAGCCCAACTCGCTCAGAGCCGCTTCCAAAGCGCTGATCGCCGTCAGAATGTCGCGATCGCTGACAAAGCCCAGATGCCCCACTCGGAAGATCTTGCCGCTGAGGTGATCCTGTCCGCCCGCCATGACGATATCAAAGCGCTTGCGCAGAATCGATCGAATTTTCTCAGCATCCACGCCGATGGGAGCCACAGACGTAATCGCTGGGCTGCCCGCAGAGTCGGGGGCAAACAGCGGCAGGTTGAGGGCTTTCATGGCAGCACGAGTGGCATTTTTGAGGCGATCGTGTCGAGCAAAAATATTCTCCAAACCCTCTGCCCTCATTATGCCCAGCGCCACCTGAAGCGCAAAAAACATATTAACCGGAGGCGTAAAGGGATGGCTATTTTTGGCGGCTTCCTTGCGGTACTTGCCCAAATCTAGATAGAAACGCGGCAGCTTTGCGGTGGCATAAGCTTCCCAAGCTTTGGGACTAACTGCCACAAAACCCAATCCTGGCGGCAGCATATAGCCTTTTTGCGAACCTGAAGCGACGACATCTAGACCCCAGGCATCGATCGGCACGCTAGTGGCTCCTAGACTCGTGACCGCATCGACCATCATCAGCGCACCGTGCGCTTTGACATAGCGGCTAATGGTTTCCAGGTCATTAATTACGCCCGTCGAGGTTTCGCTATGGGTAACGATGACTGCCTTAATTTGTTTGTCAGCATCGGCTTCGAGAGAGGCGCGCACCGCTTCAGGGTCAATCACTTTGCCCCACTCAGCCGTCACTTTCTCGACGTTTAGCCCATAGACTTCGCAGATCTCGACCCAGCGATCGCCAAATTTGCCGTTGGTGGTAACGAGGACGCGATCGCCCTGGCTAAGGAAGTTAATGATTCCCGCCTCCATTGCACCCGTACCGCTAGCTGCCAAAATCAGCACGTCATTTTGGGTTTGGTGCAGCCACTTTAGCCCTTCGGTAACTTCGGCAATAATTTTGAAAAAATCGCCGCTGCGATGCCCGATCGGGTGCTTCGCCATGGCTAGCAACACGCTTTCCGGTACGGGAGTCGGCCCCGGAATCATTAACATCAACTTGTCATCCATTGCTCTATCCTGCCTTAGCCCAACTTTCTATCGACACGAATTCTGTTGACACAAATTCTATCGACCCAGACCAGGATGATACAACTTATTGCGATCGTGTTGGCTTTTTAGCGATCTGTAACTTTTGAGCGCAGCAAACTACTTGGTCTGATCTCTCGATTGGGCACGCCGCCGCACCAGGAAATTAGGCAACTCAACAGTGCCCAAGCGCGGCAGAGGAAAGGCGATCGGCTCCAAATGTTCGGGCGGCATGGCGGGCTGAATGGTTTGGATGGCTGTCAGCAGTTCAGCAAGCACGAGATGGGCTTCATGAGATTCGTGAGGGGAGCCTTCAATGTCGATCGCCAGATCTGACAGGGCATGTTCCACTAAATCCCGAATATGAACGATTTGCCGCTGGCTGGTGGCATGGCGATCGCGCCAGTACTGAATCGCCGTTTCATGCTCTGTCACCTGCTGCGCCTGCTGAAGAATTTGTTCCTGCATCTCAGCAACCTGCTGTTCTAGCGCCAATTCACGGGTTTGCCACACTTGGCGATCGTCCTCCATTTCCTGGTGGCTTTGCTGCAATCGGGTATGCTGAATTGCCTGTTGAGCCAACTGCTCTTGCAGGGTCTCTATCTGCCGCAAAGTGTGAGTCGAATCTTGCAGGGCATCTGGCTCGGAGACGGCGCGACGCAGGGCACGAGTGTGGCGTTCTTCTAGCACCACATGAGTTTGTTCAATCTGCGCTTCGAGTTGGGCAAGGCTCGATCGGTACTGGCGGAGGCTGGCGGAAAGCTCACGGATCTGCTGCTGCGAGGCTTCGAGCTGTCCCTGTAGGCTGGCGGTTGCCGTGCGGGAAGCCAGAATTTCTGCCTCCATTTCTAACATACGCTGGTGCCGAACCTCTAATGCCGTCTGCAAGTCTTGCACCTGCTTTCCCATGCGATTGCGGTGGGTTTGAGCCTCCTGCTGATCTTGAGAGATTTTCAACCGCAGATGCTCAACTTCTTGCTGTTGAGTCTGGGTCATAGCTTCGATTGTCGTTAGCAATTCTTGAATTGCCTGGTCGCGCTGCTGAGTCTCTAGAATCTGAGCCTCTAATGCCTGCTGCTGCTCACCCATTTGCAGCTTGAGACGAGCGATCGCCTGTTGCTGCACAGAGGCATAATCTTCTGTGGCAGCAAGCTGTGCTTCCAAAATTGCCTGGTCTTGTAGCTTTAGACGCAGTTCCTCCAGATAAGCCAGGGCTTGATCGAGAGCCTGCTCTAAGTGAAAAATTCTTGAAACTTTCTCTTTGTCAAGCGCCTGAGCTTGGGATAGTTCCTCCAGCAGGGTTTGATAGTCGGCAGGGGTGAGCGCCAGCTCTAGGCAAGGGTCGATCGCAGGGGGGAAAAGTAGGGGATTGGAGTCCACCCAGTTCGATTGAGCCAGGGAAGTCTGAGCCAGCTCTGCTGAAACTAGCTCGATCGCAGTCAAATCTGTCTGGGCGATCTCTATCTGGGCGATCTCCGGGTGGACTATTTCTGCCTGGACTAAATTTGCCTGAGATGAATCCAACTGAGACACTCAGAACCTCCCACAAAACCAACGAGATAATTTAGACCCTATTGCCCCAGGAGCATTCAGCGCCACTGTAGCGCTCTAGACCGCTGCTTCAGAATTGATGCCGCCTCAGAATTGATGCCGCTTCAGAAGAATTGACATAGTTTAGCAGCAATTATTGATATGGCAATGGGCTGACCTAAAACAGAAATTCTTTAAGGAGCCTTTATTGTGCCCTTGAGAACACGATGTCCCTACTTGCCAGGATTAGCCATATCTGGCGCTTGAACAGGTGCAATAGACTCGACGTGATGGGGGGCAGCATGGTTTAGCGACCAGCGATAATCCACCGTAAGGTTGGCACGTTGACAGCTATCCTCTAGCTGCTTTTGCTGGGTTAACGCCTTGCGTAAGGTGCCAATTAGCTCATGAACCTGCTCTCGTTGAGGAGACTTATGCCCCACTGCGAACATTGTTTGCCGTTCTAGCAATTGCAGAAGTAGCTCGTAGTGAATATGGGACGGGAGAGGAATTGGATCCATGTAGCCTACGAGCGAAAGGGGATGATTTGATCTAGCTGACTCACAAGTCTAGATGATTCAATCTAAACATGAGTTTAGAGATACACCAAGCTTTTCGGGAAGTTCAACCGAAGTGTAGCAATTCTAAATTAGGAATTTCCCGCAGTGCGATCGCCTAACGCATACCTCTAGCCAGAAGGCAGGTCTAGCTGGGCAGGTTTACTTAGAGAACAGAGCAACGATCGCTTCTCCTGGATTAGGCTGCTTCACCAGCGACTCCCCAATCAGCACGGCTGTCGCGCCAGCCTGCTGTACCCGATGCAGATCTTCGGGGGTATGCAAGCCCGATTCGCTGACCGCCAGAATGCCGCGTTCTTGAAGCGTCTCGCCTCTAGCCGCTAGGAGATCGCAGGTGGTTTGCAAGTCTACCGAGAAATCTTCGAGATTGCGGTTGTTGATGCCCACGAGCGCCACGCCTTCTAATGCCAAGACGCGATCAAGTTCCTCTAGGGTATGCACTTCAATCAACGCTGCCATGCCTAGCGCTTTAGCAATTTTGAGGAAGTACTGCAAATCTTTATCCGGCAAGATGGCGGCAATCAACAAGACGGCATCTGCACCATGAATCCTGGCTAGATAGATTTGGTAGGGATAAACTAAGAAGTCTTTGCACAGCAGCGGCGTATCGACTGCTGCCCGTACTCGCCGCAGATTCTCAAAGCTGCCTTGAAAGAATTTTACGTCCGTCAGCACAGAGATACAGGCAGCTCCCGCCTGGGCGTAGGACTGGGCGATCGCCACGGCATCAAAGTCGGCTCGAATCACGCCTTTGCTGGGTGAGGCTTTTTTGACCTCGGCAATTAGCGCAGGCTGAGTTTTTCCTTGACGCAGCGCCGCAACAAAATCCCGTGTCGGCGGGGCATCCTGCACCTGTTTTTGCAGATCCGCTAGCGGCTGCCGCTCCCGCATTTGATCCACTTCGACTTCTTTTTGCCAGACAATTTCCTCCAAAATGTGGCGAGGTTTGGCATCGGGCACATTTGCCTGATAGCGCAAGTATTCAACGGCGATGGCACGGTTAGGAGAGCGGCGACGGATTTCCATGGGTTGATGAAGCAGATGGGGAAGGGATGGATGGGGGAGGGGTGGATGGGGGAGGGGTGGATGGGGGAGTTTAAGTGCCATATCAAATTTGATATTCACTCTCACATACCCCTTTACCCATCTACCCATTTCCCCCTCAATGAGTGCCGATCGCCCGTTTGTAAGCCTCATCCAGCACTTCTGAAAGGGTGGGGTGAGTGTGAACAAAGTAGGCAAGTTCCTGAACAGAACGGCGTTCGGCGATCGCATTGGCTGCTTCCTGAATCAAATCGGCGGCATGTAGACCAATGATGTGAACTCCCAAAACTTCGCCCGTGTCCTTGCGGTAAATTACCTTTGCCAGTCCGTCAGTTTCTCCTTCGGCGATCGCTTTAGCATTGCCTTTGAAGTAGGAGCGCACCGTAGCGACCTCAAAGCCTTCAGTTTTGGATAGTTCGACGGCGGCAGGTTCAGTCAAACCGACAAAGCTCACTTCAGGATGGGTGAATGCTGCGGCAGGAATGCTGCGGTAGTCCATTTGGCGCGGGCGACCGCAGATGGTTTCGATCGTCGCCACGCCTTGGGCTGAGGCAGCATGAGCCAGCATCATTTTGCCTGTGGCATCGCCGATCGCCCATAGATGCGGCACAGCTTCACCCTCGATCAGCACCGCCATTTCATCATTGACGGGAATAAAGCCCCGGCGATCGAGTGCTGCCCCAACCGACTCTAAGCCCAAATCCTGAGTTGCCGGAATCCGCCCTGTGGCGATCAGGCAAGCATCGACTTCCAGGACTTCCACAATTTCTTTGGTCTTGGCATCGGCAAGCTCAATGACTACTGGAGAACCAGGCGTAACGGTTTTTGCCAGCAAACCCGATCGCGTTTCGATGTCACGAGGAGCAATCAAAATCCGCTGTGCCAGTTTGGCAATATCGGGGTCAAAACCGGGCATGAGCTGATCTAATGCCTCGATAATCGTGACTTCACAACCCAACGCCGTGTAGACATCGGCAAACTCTAGCCCGATGTAGCCGCTACCGACGATCGCGATCCAGTTAGGCAAGGACTCTAGCTTAATAGCATCGTCGCTGGTAAACACGGTTTTACCGTCGATTTTGGCACCGGGCGGCACAAAGGGAATCGAACCCGGAGCTAGGATAATATCCTGTGCTGTAATGGTTTTTTCGCCCTCTGGAGTGGCAATGCTGAGTTTTTGCGCACCCGCCAGCTTGGCTCTGCCCTGAATAATATCCACGCCGATGCGCTTGAGGCTGCCAATTAAGCCTTCTCGCTGTTTTGTAACAATGCCTGCCGCATGATCGGCGATCGCCTGTCGCTCAAACGCCACGTTCCCCACCTGAATGCCCAACGCCTTAAGGTGGTCGGCATCGCGCAGCTCTCGCACACGCCCCGAAGCCGCCAGCAGCGCCTTAGAGGGAATACAGCCTCGATTGACGCAGGTGCCGCCCATGGTGCCAGCTTCCACGATCGCCGTCTTCAGCCCACAGCTCACGGCATGGAGCGCCGCCCCATGTCCGCCCACGCCAGCACCCACAATCACCAGGTCGTAGTCCATTCCGTGCGTCACTTCAGTCTCCCTCTCGGTAATTGTCTAGTTCAATTCTCAACGGTCAGCGGAGATTAGACAACTCTTGAAGAAATTTTGTCGTCAAGTCTTCACCCTAACCTATCCCAAATCTACAGTCCTCTCTCCTGCCGCTGCCGTTTTGCTTCATAGAGCATCAGCGCTGAGGCGATCGCCACATTCAGCGACTCGACCCCCGCCGCCAGGGGAATCTTGACAGCAACATCGGCGAGTTCTGCCAGCTCTGAAGATAATCCGGCTCCCTCGTTGCCCATCAAAATCAGCGTTGGGCGAGTCAGGTCAACCTCCCAGTAGGTGAGCGTAGCCGTGGGCAAAGTCGCAACCACCTGCACCCCCAGAGCGCGGAACTGCCTCACGTCTGCGCCCAAGTCAGCACTCACGCCCATGGGCAAACGAAACCACTGTCCGGCAGAGGCGCGCAGCACCTTGGGACTCTCTAAATCAACGCTGTCGTCGCTCAGCCACAGACCTTCTGCCCCAACCGCTGCTGCCGTCCGAATCACAGTGCCTAGATTACCGGGATCTTGTATGTTTTCCAGGGCAAGCCCCAGGTGCAGCGTATCGACAATAGGCAGATTGAGCGAGACGTGCTCCGCTGTAGCGACCACCCCGTCAGGCTGCACGGTGGTGGCGATCGCTGCCAACACCTCTGGAGTCACGACTTCTGTACGCTGCGATCGCTGTATTACCTGCTCCCAGAGTGCCGGATGCTGTGCCTGCCAGGTGGGAGTACAGCACACCGTCACGAGAGGATAGCTGACGGCACAGGCTTCTTCCAGGAGATGCGTTCCCTCTAGCAAAAAGATCTGCTGTTCCTGCCGCTCTTTGGCACGGTGCAGCTTTCGCATTTGTTTAATCAGAGGATTCTGAAGGCTAGTCAACATAGGAAAATAGCGGGTATTAATATTTCGTTCATTAATATTTCGTTATGTGTCAAGCATCTACTGATTAAGTATCTTGAAGTATCGGCTGCCGACAGGGGTTTGAGAGTAAAGTCTCGAACCGCGATCGCCTTAAAAAACAGCTCTAGGCAAGATTGACACTGCCTAGAGCTATTTTAGAGTTGACCTCAAGGGGTAGCCTCAAATAATGCGGAACCCGGGACTTGAACCCGGAAGTCTTTGCAAACACTAGAACCTGAATCTAGCGCGTCTACCAATTCCGCCAGTTCCGCAACTGGAAACCTAAATTCGCTTTGGAGCCATTCCTGAAGCAATATGCTCTAAAACAATATTTAGACTGCGACTTACTATCATCCGTTAACTAATGCAGTTCGTCAACCGAATAAAAAATCTTTTTACTCTAGATTCAGTCTGAATTTCCTGATTTCCTGGCAATGTGCGCTGGATTCTTTGACAATGCACAAAGTGATGCCTAAAGATTTTTTAGCCAATTCAAATCTTTTCGGTAGAATCAATACCAAATTATTTATGAAGTAATTTTGTGAGTCTAACGGGCTATCGTATCGGTAGATAGCTAAAGCTTCGGTTTAGCCAAAGCTTAAGTTCAGTCAAATTCAACGTCCGATCATTCTTGGAGGATAGAGCCATTACAGTCTCTCTCAGCATATCAACCCCCCTTTCCTTACCTGAAGACGAAAAAACTGTGCTTCAAGTATGGGGACGAAACTCTCTGTCTGGACAGGTCAAAATCAGCGGTGCCAAAAACTCGGCTTTGGTAATCATGGCTGGGTCGTTGCTCTGCGATGGGGACTGTTTGCTCCATAACGTTCCCTCAATGGTTGACGTGAGCCGTATGGCTGAGCTTTTGTCCGCTTTGGGCATCCAGCTTAAGCGCGAAGGTGAAGTCTTAGAGGTCAATGCCCGACACATTGCCCAATCGAGAGCGCCCTACGAGCTAGTGAGCCAGATGCGCGCCAGCTTTTTTGTGATTGGGCCTTTGCTCGCTCGTTTGGGTGAAGCTCGTGTGCCGTTGCCGGGAGGCTGTGCGATCGGTGCTAGACCCGTTGACCTGCATGTCCGGGGTTTGCAATCTCTAGGCGCAGAAGTGCAGTTTGAGCATGGCACGGTTTATGCCTACGTTCCAGGGAATAAGCGCCGCTTGCAAGGGGCAAAGATCTATTTGGATGTGCCCAGCGTGGGCGCAACGGAAACCCTGATGATGGCGGCAACGCTGGCAGAAGGTGAAACTATCCTGGAAAATGCGGCTCAAGAGCCAGAAGTCGTCGATTTGGCGAATTTCTGTCGGGCAATGGGGGCGCAAATTCAAGGAGCGGGCACCAACCGGATTGTGATTACAGGGGTGGATAGCTTGCACTCGGTAGAGTACAGCATTATCCCCGATCGGATTGAGGCTGGCACGTTTCTGGTGGCAGGAGCCATGACCCACTCAGAAATCAGCCTTTTCCCGGTCGTGCCTGCACACCTGACTCCGGTGATTGCCAAGCTAAAGGCTATTGGCGTGAATGTGGCGATCGACGGGGCAAACACCGTGCGCCTGATTCCATCCCGTACCCTTAGCGCTACCGATCTCAAAACTCTGCCCTATCCCGGTTTCCCAACCGATATGCAGGCACAGTTTATGGCGCTTCTTACACTCTGCGAAGGCAATAGCGTCATCACAGAGACTCTGTTTGAGAACCGTCTGCGCCATGTGGCAGAGCTAAACCGCATGGGAGCCGATATCCGCGTTAACGGCAATATTGCCATTGTGCAGGGAGTTTCCAAGCTTTCGGGTGCGCCTGTATTGGCCACCGATCTGCGGGCTTCGGCAGCTCTGGTGGTGGCGGCTCTGGCGGCAGATGGCATGACTAGCATCCAGGGATTGCATCACCTCGATCGCGGCTATGACAATCTGGATGGCAAGCTGAAAGGATTGGGTGCAAACTTGCAGCGCGTCAGAGAAGATTCAGCTGAGTCTTTGCCTTCCTCTCCAGCAGCTGTACCTCCCGTAGTTGCGTCATAGGCATCAACCTCTGGATAAAATTTGCGCCTTCTCAGTGGAGTCATTGGAGAAGGCGCAAATTTTTTGTCAAGCTGTGGGTCAAGCCTAATTACAGGAACTGAATGGTGACGCGATCGCCCACCTTTAACCCTAATTCTGCTGCCCTACCGCTGCGTAGCTCTATCACCTGATCAATTTCTGTCCAGGGCCCATAGGTAGGGCAAGGTTTTCTGGTGCAAGAGGGTACGTTTGCTGCAATGTCCTTCACCTCGCCCTGATAGAGAAATACCATATCCAGTGGGGAGGGCGTGTTCTCCATCCAGAAGCGCACCTGCCGGGGCGGATTAAAGGCAAACAACATGCCGCGATCGTCTGGCAAAGGGGGACGATACATTAGCCCCATTTGTTGCTGCTCGGCAGTCTGCGCGACCTCAAGTTGAATGGTCTGACCTGCCATTTGCGCCTGAGCTGTGATGGGCAGCATTTGTCCTCCATTGGCGCTTGAGGAAGTGGAGGGTGAGGGAGTAGGAGATTGAGAGATAACGGGAGAAGGAGAACAGCTTAAGAGCAGCACAGCCAGCCCTAGCCCGATCGATTTTTCTAAAAATAAATAGCCCATGGAAAATTTACGCTGATGAGGATGCCGATCAGAACAAAGAATAGGGCGTAATTGACCGACGTTAGGTTCCGCAGGCCTAAGTCTCTCGCATGACATAGCCAACGCCACGCACAGTCTGAATGAGCCGTTTCTCACTTTCATCTTCGATTTTGAGGCGGAGATAGCGGACATAGACCTCAATCACGTTAGATTCCCCGACGAATTCGTAACCCCAGACATTTTCCAAAATCTGTTCACGGGTCAGCACTTCGCGGGGATGCTCCATCAAATATTTCAGCAGCTCAAATTCCTTCATGGTGAGATCGATGACACGATCGCCCCGTAAGGCTCGACGGGTTGCCAAATCTAGCACCAGGTCGCCAAACCGCAGCTGTTCGCTGCTGGGCGCATCAGACTGAAGATACAGCCGCACCAGTCTCAAGAACTCATCGCTGCGATAAGGCTTGAGAAAATAGTCGTCGGCTCCGGCCTGTAAGCACGCCGCCCGATCTTCCACCGCGTCCCGCGACATCAACAGCAGCACAGGCATTTGCGCCCCATTTTGCCGGAGATGATTGCAGAGAGACAGCCCCGACTCTCCAGCCAACATACGATCGATCACCACCAGCGACGGCTGAAACTCTTTGACTTGCCGCAGTCCAGTTGCCGCATCGTGAGCGATCGCCGTTTCGTAACCTGATTCTTGCAGATCAGCCCTGACATGCTGAGCCAAAACTTCGTCCGTTTCAATCAGCAAAACGCGCGGGTTAGGGTCTAGGGGAGGAGCCATAGCAGAAAAGGATGAAGGGCATCTGAGAAAGCTAATCGTAGAGAGAGTCGGAAGAATAGAGCCTAAGGCAGCTCAACGGAGGAGGGCTTTGCGACGTGGGGCAGCCCCCAGCCCAATTTCTCCCGTAAAACATGGAAGAACTCATTGGGACGCAGACGAATGAAGCGAGCAGAGTAGGGCGATCGCAGCATTCGTACCCGATCTTCAGGCAAGACAGAGCATCCGGCATTGCCATCCACCACTAGCACCAAGGGATTAGAATTTGCCGGGTAGATGGTGACAGGCTCAGTATCGGCAAACACGAGCGCTCTGGATGCTAAAGAATGTGGGCAAATCGGCACAAGCTGAAGCGCCGCAACGCCCGGAGCGACCACAGGCCCACCTGCCGAGAGCGAGTAAGCCGTGGAGCCAGTCGGGGTCGAGATGATCACGCCATCTGCCGCAATATCGACCGGAGCGTGGCTGCCTAACTCAATCTCGAAATGGCACATACTGGTCAGCGGCTCCCGATGCAGCACCATTTCATTCAGACAGAGGGCTTCCCAGACCAGCGATTCATCCCGCCAGACCTGCACCGAGAGCATGGCTCGTTCTTCCACGACATACTTGTTGTCTAGGAGCGCGTCGATCGCCTGGGGCAATTGATTCACGTAAGCCTCGGTCAGGAAGCCCATGTGCCCAGTATTGACCGTCAGCAGCGGTATGCCGCAGGGGGCAACCTGGCGGAATGCGGACAGCACGGTGCCATCGCCCCCCAGCACAATGCCAAACTCCATGTCTCGATCGAAACCGGGCGGAGCCAGTCGATCGATCGGCGTATGGCAAATGGGACGACCCACCTTGGAAAAGCCTAAAATTCCGCCGATGCCTGAAGCAAGGCAAACTTCCCAGCCACGGGCAGCTAGCTTGTCCTGCAATTCTTGCGCGATGCGACAAGCGATCGGCTTAACATCGTTGTAAATAATCCCAGCTTTGGGCACGCTTGGTAGTCCAGAAGGGTAGAAAATTAGAAAGCCTTGCAACTCAGCTGGGCTAAGCCAATTAGGTTAGGCAAGCCAAGCCAGTCGGATAAAGCCCAATCTTAGGTCGCGCTTTTTATATAGATTAGCGCGGAGCGCACCCAACGATACTGAATTCTTGCGTTAGACTCTCAGAGAGCCTTTACAAAACTTATTTTGTCTTTGCTAAAAGCAACTCCTATTGTCGGAACCAGTTACATTTTGTTACAAGTAGTAAGCTGGTGATAGAGAGAACGCAGACCTGCCGTAAACGAGTAACTGTATGTTTAGTGGTTTCTTAGGCTCCAAAAGCCAACCCGGTACAGATTTTGGGGAGCGGATGCTGAATGCGGTCGCTACGCAATCTCTCCGCCATTTGTTTACGCAAAGTGAGTTTATTGAAGTTGCGGTACGTTGCTACCCCTCTAGCAAGTTGCTACAGGGCAGCATTGATAGCTTCAAGATGAACGGTCGGGGGCTAACCATCCGCCGTCAGTTTGAGGTTGAGGAAATGTCGTTTGAGACGGATGCTGTGGCGATCGACTATGCCTCGGTCTTGGGGGGCAAGCTGCGGCTGAAGCAGACGACTCAAGCCGTGGCGCGAGTTGTGCTGTCTGAAGCGGCCATCAATCGTGCCTTCACCGCCGATCTGGTGAAACAGCATCTGCAAAAGGTCGATCGCCCTGAGCTGACGAACCTTTCGGGTGGCGAACCGATCTCGTTCCGGGCGGTGAACATTCAGCTTTTGCCCGACAACCAGGTTGCCATTTCTGCCGAGACGGATCTGCCCAATCGCAAAGATGTGCCGATTCGCCTAACTGCCGCTCTGGAGATTGAGAAGCGTCGCCGTGTGGGCTTCAAGAATCCCCAATTTGATGCGGCTTCGGTGCCTGAAGATATGCGCGGTCTTTCGGAAACCCTGTCTGCTGCCTTCGCCCAAATTCTCGACAGTATGGTTGATCTCGATCGCTTCGATCTAGATGGTGTGATGCTGCGGCTCAACCGACTGGAAACCGAGGGCGATCGCCTCATCTTCAGCGGCTATGCCCAAATCGAGCATTTTCCAGGAAACGGCTGAGATTCAACCCAATCTGGCTATGGTTGCCGATCGTCTACTCAGGTATGCTGAGACAGGTATGCTGAGACAGGTATGCTGAGACAGGTATGCTGAGACAGGTATGCTGAGACATAACACGCTGAGACAAGTGCGCTGAGACAAGTGCGCTGAGACAAGTGCGCTAAGAGCAGGGGCATTCTCAGCAGTCGTCAGGGCTTGTAGCTAAAGGAGAGCCATGCCGATCGGTAATATTTTTGTGCTAGGCGGAGTCGTGATGATTCCCCTCCTTGGACTTTCTGTTTTGGCAGTAGCCCTAATTTTGGAGCGGAGTCTGTTTTGGTGGAAGATCGTCCGTCGGCAGGACAAAATTGTGCGCGATGTCCTAGGGCTATACCGTCGCAGCGCCAAGGCGGCAATACAAAAGCTGGAGCAAAATACTAATTTGCCGATCGCCCGGATCTTTTTGGCGGCGCTGGAGCTAGAGCAAGCCAACTCAGAAGAATTTCGGCTGGCACTCGAAAGCGCGGCACAGGCAGAATTACCTCTGCTCAAGCGATTCAATACGGTATTTGATACTGTCATTAGCCTTTCGCCTTTGCTGGGTCTGCTGGGCACCGTCTTAGGGCTGATCAGCTCTTTCGCATCACTCAAGATCGGCGATGTGGGAGGCACTTCCACATCAAACGTGACGGCAGGCATTAGCGAGGCTCTGATTTCCACTGCTTCAGGATTGGTGGTTGCCATTTTCACACTGCTATTTGCCAACGTGTTTCGCGGACTGTACCTGCGGCAAACGGCTTTGATTCAAGAATATGGCGGACAGCTAGAGTTAATCTATCGTCGCCGCTATGAGCGCGGAGTGCCCCATGCGTCTGCCCAGTGAGCCAGAACCGCCTTACCAGATCAATATCGTGCCGATGATCGATGTCATCTTCGCGATTCTGACTTTTTTCATTATGTCTACTCTTTATTTGGCGCAATCGCAGGGTCTACCCGTCAATTTGCCCGGAGCCAATACTGCCGAAAATCAGACTCAGAATCCAGCGGTAGTGACAATTGATGCGATCGGTAATCTTGCCTTTAATCGCCAGCCCATGACGCTTGATGTTTTAGAAGCTCAGGTGCGTGCCTTGGCACTCTCAGGTCAGCAGCCTTTGGTGGTAATTGACGCTGACAAGGCTGTGACGCATGGCAAGGTGGTCGAAGTCATGGATCGGCTGCGATCGATCGATGGCGTGAGATTGGCGATCGGGACTAAACGCCCTTAAAAACAGACGCCCTTAAACCCAGAAGAGCGAGTCTTGTGACCCGCTCTTCTATCCAGAATTTATTCAACTGTTTTCGCTCTAGCCTATTTTGTTTTAGGGTATTTCTCTGATTTAGCACTGAGGCGACAAAGCGCTGAATGCTCACCATAGCTTTACTCTTGATAACTTTACTACTGCTAAAGGGCAGCTTTGAAGAACCTCTACAGGCTTGACTCATCCATTCAGTTTGACTCGCCACAGGTCTACGCTGTAGGCAAAAAGCAAAGATTAAGGTTGAGAGGTTTCTAACCAGTCGAAGATGCGATCGAGCTGTTCCAACGTCACCAAGCCATACTGCCAGAGAATCATGGGCAAGGGACCTGGGTCTTGCTCTCGATGCTTTAGAGCCATCGAAATAGAAGAGGACGACAGCGCCAAATCTTCTTGTAAAAATCGAATGAAACGAGAATAAGTTGTGGGTGTCATATTTACATTTACCTTTCCTGAACAAAGCTTTCCTCAAAAGCCATAAGATTTGAAACCAACGATACTGACTGGAGCCAAGATTCAAACGCTAGATCGACCAGTCTTGTATCTGTCATACTCCATTTGCCTATTAACAAAGGATTAAACAAAGAACCTAGATATTTAGAACCAAGGATAGATTAAATATTGAGAACTGACTTAAATCTTCCGAAGGAACACGCTAGTTTTTTACGGAATCTATGAAAGTGAAAGTCGGAAGATCCGTAGATTCCGAAGCTTGTAGGCTGATCTGAGTCTTATGCTGCATTCGAGGGCGATCGCCCTCAAACTTTTGCCTCCTGATTAAACTGACGCATTTACTGACCTACTTAGGAAAGCAAGGTTAGCAAATTCTCACGCATCTTAACAGGCGTAATGTCAAGAAGTTCATGCGAACTATGGTAATTTTTGTAAAGCGAAGCCAACCCTCAAGCGAGTCAAACGCCCACAGGTCGCTAGGCAGACAAAATTTGCATATTGTCCTGAAATCGAATCATTTGGGCAAACACCGAAATAGCTGATAGGGAAAGCCAATGCGATGGTAGCCCTCTAAGTCAATCGCACATGAAATTTTCGCTCGACGCTGAGGATGTTCCGGATCAAAAATTCGTAATCGCTCAGGATAATCTTTGCTTCGCATTCCGGGAGAGGCAACCACCCAGAGGTTAAGCGGCAAAGGCAAAGGCTGTCGTAATTTAGCCAAGGTTTTCCAGACCTGTTGATATCCTTGAGTTTTGTCAATAAATGCAATCTGCACCCTGTCTTCCGGCTGAGGATAAAGGTGCTGCAACTCCAGTGCAAAGCTTAGCCCTAGCGCTACTTCCTGAAGCGAGCTATAGGCCACCCCGATCGCGATTGGCAAACCTGGCTGGGCAATATTTTTTGCCACGCGATCGGGGGCATAGGACTTGAGAAACGCCCCGCCATTCACCACAAGCAGGCTGCTGAGTAGTCCTGCCAGCAAGACGATCGCTCCAGTACGAGTAAGCCCCGATCGGGCTAGGCTGGATCGGGCTGGGCTGGATCGGGCTGGGCTAGATCTGGCTAGGTTAGATTGAGCTAGGCAAGCGCCCGCCAATGCACAAACGCCGGGGTAGTAAACAAAGTTGTAGCGAGGCACTACCGTAATGTCTTTATTGAGAATATAGGCGATCGCCAAAAACTCAGTGATGACGCAAAGCGTGAAGCCTAGGAGCAGGATGACTGCCGGGTTGCCTGAACTCCAGAGCTGCCGAAAGCCGAGATAGAGCTGCCGCCCCAGCCAAATCACGAATGCCAACGTCAGCACAGTTGAGAGAATGACGATCGGCTGAGGCTGTCGCTCGACTGGAAGGGCAATAAACATCAGCGTCCAGCCCACCAGCGTTTGATACAGCGGAGCCAGTCGATCGAGCCAGTCGGGATTATAGGGAATCAGCCAATCGGTTTCAGGGCGGCGGATGTGGCTGAGCATGGTCGGCAGCCAGGGCAAATATCCTAGAAAGATGCCAGTTAGGGAAAGGGCGATCGCTCCCCATTTGCGACGCGTCATAGGCAATCGCTGCCAGTAGATCCAGCTCAGTAGCGTCACGATTTGAGCGACGATCGCCAGGATAGAAAAGTAGTGAATATAAAGACTGAGAAGATTTAGCCCTGTCCAGCCCAGCCAAATTTCAGGACGCAAGCGAGGGTCTTCAAATCTGAGCAGATCTTGCTGAATTTGCAGGAGTCCCGCTAACGCCAGCGTAATCAGCAGCATAGGCAGCGTATAGTGCCGACCTTCCTGAGAGAGATAGACCGCAAACGGCGAAACTGCCATCAGCGCTGCTCCCATAACCCCTACCGCAGGGGAGAAAGCCAGACGATTGAGGTGATAGAGTGCGGCGATCGCCCCCGCGCCCAATAGAGCAGGCAGCGCCCGCATTGCCCAAATCCAGTGAGCCGCATCGGGCTTTAGCCAACCCAACCACTGGTACATCAAGCAAAAAAACAGCGGCGGATGAACAGATTCTGTCGCGACCGTCTGGGCGATTTGGGCGCAAGTTAAACCGGGCTGATAGGCAAAAAGAGAGTCGATCGCGCTGAGGGGCAAAAATTGGTTGAGGGGCAGATTGGCGGAGGAATGACCTGTCGTAAACAGCGCCGTCAGCACTTCATCTAGCCACAGCGGCTTGGTGTCGAGATGCCAAAATCGTAGCGTTAGCCCCAGTAGAAGGATAACCAGTAGGGCGATCGCCGGGACAAAAGATGGAGGCAGAGATTTCAGGCGCACTGGAGAACCTACGATTTTTTTCGCATCGATTGAGGGAATTGCTTCACTAGGGCTGGCAAAATTGGGCAGGGCAATTTCCCATCCAAATTATCGGGGTTGCTCCAGCTAAAGGGGGCTTTGTGAGCTGCCGACATCCACAGCAGCCGCTTGGCGCGAGTCATGGCGACATAGAGCAAGCGATATTCTTCAGCAATCTTCAGCCATTTTGCCCGTTCCCAGGCGATCGCAATATCGGGAATCGAGGACGGGTGCCCAGAGGATTGATGCCCAGAGGATTGATGGCCAGAGGATTGATGGCCAGAGGATTGGTGAATGCGGGCGCGAATTTGGGCGCGGGCGACCTCCGACAGGGTGAAGTCTCCCAAAAACTGCATTTGAGGCAGCACCCGCAAGTTTCCCGGCAGCATATGCTCGTGGAGAAACGGGATAAACACAAAATCCCAGTCCAGCCCTTTGGCTTTGTGCATGGTAATAATGGTGAGCTGCCGGGGGCGGATGTAGCGCTGCTCCGGATCATCTATCTCGACGGGTTCAAATCGCTCCGATCGCACAATTTCTTCCAGCACCTCTAGCACAGCCGTCATCGCGGGATTGCCTATTGTTTGCTGGATTAGGCGCTCAGCAAGCTTTTCGGCAGTTGCCAGCTCGGACTGGTCGTACTGTAAGGTCATCGCCAAAAAGGGAATGAGCTGATACTGTGGCAGTTCCAATCGGGCGCGGAGCAAACCTGTACAGTATCGTCGGGCTTGCAGCACAGGCTCAGATTGCGGCGGATCGATCGGGCTGGGGTAGAGAAATCGCTCTGGCATCACCACCAGCGTATTCAAATCTTGCGTAGGAATCAGGCGGCGATCGACCAGCGTTTGCAGGGCTGCCTTTAAATAGTCTGGCGAATGGGGGCGATCGAGAAATTGCAGCAGCGCCAGAATTTCTGCCGGAATGTGGGAATGGCGATCGCGCGCTCCCACGTCATAAATGTCGATGCCCAGCTGACCCAAATCTACATCCAGGCCATACAGCGCCGGATTTTGCAGCCGTTCGGCAATGTACCGCCCCTGGCGATTTTCCCGCACCAGTACGGCGGCTCTGGCTTCGGGATAGCGGGCAACCAGTTCGGCAATTCGTAGCCCAATTAAATTCACCGTCTGATGGACATCGGGCGGAAAGCGAATTTCTAGCCCCGCCCCCTCCGGCTCAGGATTGGCATCGGGCTGAGGATCGCCAGACGGTACGGCGTGAATGTACTGTGTCCGAAAAGGCAGCTCGTTTTCTGCCTGATACTTTTGGTTCACCCAATCCAGCAAAAAGTTTGCCGCCTCCGTAATCAGAAGGCTGCTGCGTCCGGCCTGATCCATCTCAGCTAAATTGCCTAGGCGATCGCACGCTTGGCAAAACTCGCGGAAAAACAGCGGATCGGCAGGCGTAAAGGTAGAGTTAATCGCCTGATTGGGGTCGCCGACGCGAATCAGGTTGAGCGACTGATGCGGATTAGTCGGATCTGCCGCCAAAATTTGCAGCAGCTGAGTTTGTAGCGGCGAAGAGTCCTGGGCTTCGTCTTCAAACACAGCACAGACCTGGGTTTGCCAATGCCGCCGGGTGGCTTCATCCTCCAGCACCCGCAGTGCCGCCAAAATCATGTCGTCATAGTCGATGAAGTTGCGCGATCGCAGCAAGACCTGATAGCGCTCATACAGACCAGAGGCGATCGCTAGCACATCATAGTCAGCGCCTTCAGACGCATACCTAACCGTGTCTCTGCCCATGTTCTGCAAGTCTTTTGGCAGCAGACCTGAGCTTTTGGCTTCGTGAATCACGGTGAACGCTAGGTCGGGCAGCACCTCTGTCCGCAAGACCGACTGTCGCCGCAAGCGCTCCGACTCTTCGCCATCAAATTGCTGTCCTTCAATTAGCTGTTGGTAGGTTTTGGGATGTGCCGAAATCCATTGCTCGACGCAGGTACGAATCAGGCGGCTGCTTTGATTGGGGGACACGAGGGTTGCCTGACTGAGATTTAACCCCGATAGCGTCGGGTGACGCGTGGCAATATTGAGCGCCAAGCCATGCAGCGTCGAGACGGCAAACCCTTGAGGAGCAAGCGCTAATTCTTTAAGGTACTGCCGCACCTTGCCCTTAAGGTTGGCGACGGCCGATCGCGTAAAGGTGACGAGAATCAGCTGTCCGGCAGGAAGAGGCTTTGCCTGTAGAAGCGCAGGATCTTGAGCCATGGCATCCTGAGATATCGCATTCTGGGACTCTACCTGAGACAGGTATCGCCTTGCCAGGAACAAAGCTGCCGCGATCGCCATCCCCGTTGATTTTCCTGACCCAGGTACGGCAGACACCGCCAGAGATCCACCTTGCCAGTCTGCCATGCGCTGCTGTCCGGGGCGCAGGCTCTGCCGCAGTCCATCAAAAATTTGTTCGCGGGAGTGAGGAACGGCTGACTCAAGAAATGCTGGCTCAGAAAACATAGGCATTGGCTGAAGTCTGTAGCTAAAGTCTGCGGCTTAAATCTGGGGCTAAAGTCTAAAACACCGTCAGTCCTAAATTCTAAAGGATTAATTCTGCTCCATGGGCTGTTTCAGCTGACCGATTTTGGCTGATAATGTTACAGCTCAGTTAGATCGCGATCGCCATGAGTTCTCAACAGCCCACCCAACCAGAAACGGATGAACCTCAGCCCATTCCCCAATTTGGCTGGAATTCTTACGCGGAGATCATCAACGGTCGCTTCGCCATGATTGGATTTGTGGCGCTACTTCTGTTAGAAGTTCTAACTCGCCAAAGTTTTTTAAGCTGGATAGGAATCCAATAGAAGAAGTACCTAAGAAGAGCGGCAAGAGGGCGATCGAGAAACTTCTGTATCTTGAGGCACAATTCTTCATTTAGTTTCGTATCTTTAACTACGGAATCTCTCATACATGTTATATTGAGAAGTAACGCCAGTAACACACCTATTCTCAAAGAGATGTCCATCATGAACAATAATCGTCAGCAAATTGTGATGAAAGCCGCTGAAGCTCACCGCGAAACCCTACGCAAGAATATCCAACGCCGTTTGGATGTCGCTCGTGTGAGAGGCGATGAAGCTCTGATTCGTCAGTTGGAAGCAGAAGCACAGTATATTGGCTAGAGCTTGGCTGAGGTTAGTTAGGGATATTTCTGCCTCGTTTGTGCGATCGGTGCTTAGAGCTAAGAAGCTGTCATATAGAGAAAAAGAGGCGCGGTTGCATCGCGCCTCTTTTTCTTTGTGCAGGAACCACTAAGGCGGCTAGGACGGGGACATTTAGGGTGGAGCGCGCCCCACCCTGAATATCTTCAGGATCGTGAATTAAATAACCTGTACAGCCGATCTGCTGTAGGGGCTTAGTAGGGGCTTAGCAATGCTAAGCCCCTACCCCAAGAATTACTGGCGACAGCCATACCACTTTAAATTGATGAGGAAATTAATGAGGCGGCAGATGATTTTCGAGAGCCGCGCGGAGCGCGGCTCTCGAAAATCATCTGCCCTGTTCGGGTCTTATAGCGCTACGCACATACGTTAGGACACTCTTTAAAGGCAGCATCAACGCAATCTCGAAAGGTATCAAACTCATCCCATCGCTGTCGCATCCAATTCTTTAGCACGCTCCACCAGTGTTCAAT